>Ga0209541_10001133_pt1 | contig 53338 bp, 53 predicted proteins | sample RifCSPlowO2_01_FD_184027 | JGI IMG/M metagenome (GOLD analysis project Ga0209541, IMG submission 184027) | Groundwater microbial communities from Rifle, Colorado - Rifle CSP2_plank lowO2_0.1 (SPAdes) (version 2) | ecosystem: Environmental > Aquatic > Deep subsurface > Groundwater | place... | reverse complement strand
GCCAAGGAGTACAAATGGGCTATAATAGAAATAGATTACGCCATTCATCCTCGCACTAAAGTGCGTTCGTCCACTCAACCATTACATCGGTTGAGTGAACAGGATTTCTGGCTAGAAACTCTTAATTCACGTACTTTTTCCATAAGGCCTTTTTCTTCATAGGAGGTTATAACTCCCCCATAACATTTCCTAAACTCTTCACCAAATTCCATTTCTTTGTACGATGTGCAGGGAGCTCCCTTAAGTGCTCTATCTATGGCAGATGTTAGTTAGTTTTTACCTTGTTTTCTTGATTTGAAGATCAGTTATATTTTCAATTACTTCTTCCATTTTCAAAACAAAGTTTCGCACCGTAGCTGAATCGGCTTTCAATTTTTCTTCGTCTATTTGTTCGGTTACATAATACTGAGCATCTACACGTAGATCTTTGGCCAATAATAACTCTGTATAAAGTTCTTTAGGGATAATATCCTCATCAACAAAAAGAAAATGCATTAATGAAATAGTACAATCATGAATCTCAGATTTTATACCACATTTTTGCAAGAGAGCGTACAGGACAAAATACCGAGAATAATATGCGGTAGTTGCTACCCAATCAATTTCATTCTTTTCAATTGCAGAGTCCAGCATATTCAAGGCACTTTTTGCTTTCTCGATATAAGCTTTGCATAAATTATCACTTGATTCTTCTAATTTTATACCTCGTTTCTGCTTCCAGCACCAAGAAACATGGCTTTCCTGATCTTTATCCTTTGATTTCATGATAGTACCCCCATAATGCGTTGATAAAAGCATCTTGGTTTTGTAAAATAAAGTGATCTTTTATGATTTCGATAATCAAAGCATCTTTTTTTCTTAGTCCACTTTCAAAGTTTTTGATAGATGTAATTTTAATATTAATCATTTTTCCGTATACTTTTCCGATGGCTTTCGCTTTTATGATTTCAGCTTCTTTCAGTTCTCCTAAATAGAAAAAGTCAATATCACTGTCTTCTTTGAATGTCTTTTTAGCATAAGAACCAAATAAGATAAGTGAGCCTGAAAGATTAAGTTTAGAAATTTCTGTAGTTATTTTTTTAATGAGAAAAACCTGTTCTTGGAAGAGGATTGATTCTAGAAGTTCACTGATGAAAATATAACTTTTTGTGAGGATATTGTCTAAATTTAAAGTATAAACCTTGTTTTTTCCCATAGTTTTTGCTCTAAGGATTTTGTCTTTTTCGAGGACTTTAAGATGCGGAAGAAGAGTAACATGGCTTTTTTTGGTTAACCGGGCCATTTCTCTGGTGTGATATTGGGCCAAGTAATTTAAACGGTAAAGACTAAGAATTCTAAATTTATTATTGGTTGCTTTATCTACCATATGGTATGTATTGTTACCACAAGTATAAAAAGGTTTCGTTAATTATGTTACGACTTATAAAAGATAAGAGTTTAAAATATTTAACTGAAATAATTGCTTACTCCACAACTCCTTTGAGGGCCTGAATTCCTACCTGCAACTGCTGATCATTTGGTTCTTTCGTCGTGATACGCTGCAGCCATAATCCAGGAGCAATAAGAATTTTGACCAGAGAGTTGCGGCTGAATTTATCACTAAGTTTTATTAATTCGTATCCGATTCCCGCGATAACCGGCAAAAGGAGAATTCTTCCGACAAGTTTTGTCAAGAGTTCTCCAGTGATAAGACTGAAAATAAAAATGGAGATAAAAAGGACGATGAAAATGAATGAAGTGCCGCAGCGGGGGTGAAATCGGGAATATTTCTTAACATTAGGTAAGGTAAGTTTTTCCCCGGCTTCATAACAGTAAATGGTTTTATGCTCTGCGCCATGATATTGAAAAAGTGTTTTGACGTCATGAATCATGGAAATCAAAAGGAGATAACTTAAAAATAAAATCACCCTGAAAAAACCATCCAGGACATTAAACCAAAAACCTTCCGATTGAATGAAGTGGGCAAAGAAAAAAGGAACAATAATGAATAAAAGAATGGAGAACAGGAAAGACAGGCCAATAGTGGTAAAGATTTCTTTCTTTGAAAGTTTTTCCTCCTTGCCTAGTTGCTGGTTACTGCTCCAAATTAAAGCGCGAACACCATCATATAAAGTGTAGCCTAGGCCTACGGCACCTCTCACAAAAAAAATATCGAACCATTTTGGGAAAAAAGCGCTTTTATCTTTGAGAACTTTTACTTTCCCATTGGGCAGACGGACAGCTACGGCGAAGCGCTCTTTATTGCGCATCATGACCCCTTCAACAACAGCCTGGCCCCCTACGTTCATGGAAAGAGTATGAAAAGGGTGGTTTATATAAATGTAGTGTCCACAAATTTGAGAAAAAAAATGATTTTTTAAAGATATTGGAAAGCTTATTACAGAAATAAACTATCCCCCATAGGTCACACTGACTCCATCGACCATCACATAGCCAAAGCCATTCTCTTCATTGCCGTAAGACCCAAAATTTCCTGCCCAGTAATTATCGCCAGAACCATAAAATCTTGATTGTATTCGCTGTTGATAGACAGCATAAAGGTTCACAAGAGGAGTAGGATCTCCTTCATAACCAATATTCCCTAAGGCATCCTGCCAGTAACGTCCTGGCTGCCGCGGTACATTAAAAACCCATTCTAAGAATAGAACATCAGCTTCTGGCAATTCCCGGTCATTGATAAAGACGCCAGTGTTGCCATCAGAAGCATCTTCCGGTATCTTGCCAAAGTCATGGCCGGCTAAAATGACGCCTAAACTCAGACCGTGCCAAATTCCGTAGGAGCCGCTTGCAGAGTCATACCAATATCTTCCAGGCCGAGGAGGAACGCCATAGACAGCAGTAAGTTCTCTACGTTGTTTTGCGGTCAGCATTTTGTTATTTATATAAACTGCATCAGCAACATCCTCCTGTAGAGCAGCTTTAGAAGAAGGTTGGCCTGAAATAGGTTCTTCTGCCGTGACTATTTCTTTAAGTGCTTTTTCCTGGGAAGGAGACATGCAAGAGAGAAGGAAGAAGAGGAAAAGGATACTGGAGAAAGGAAATATTTTCAGTTTCAGGAGTTTCATACCGAAGAGGAATATCCAAAGGTATAAATGTGTTGTGATGATTTTTGTTTTGTGAGAAATCTCGAAATAACCAGGTCTAAGTCCATAAGAAATGCCACCACCTGAATCTATACATTTAAATATTCTTTTTACTTTCTAAGTTGTATGAAGAAAAAAGAGGCTCAGAAACAAAAGTCTTGGGGAGAAATTACTATCTTTATTATTATTTCTGTTGCCGCTCTTGTTGGCGTTTCTTTTCTTAGTGAGGAAAAGATATCTCCAGTTCAAGAAGAAGCACTAACTTTAATTGTCAAAGAGGAAAGTTACATTGCGAAGCAAAAGAATGTTCCAGATTTTCCTTCCAGTAAAGAGGGAGTGTTTGTAGGAGTGATTCAGCAGAATCCTCTTCCTGTGTCTGAGGGAGCGACGGTTCTTCTTTTCCGCTCCGTACGAGTTCCAAAATTGGTCATTGCTTATAATCCAGCTGAACAAAAGATTATTGCCGGAACACCAGTGATGGTCGCAGAAGGAATAAATTTGTTTGATGGCAACGTGCATAAAATTACTTATTTTTTTGAAAAAGATGGAAAGCAGCAGTTGCTGGTTGATGGCAGAATGGTTGCCGAGAAATATTTTGAATTAGAGGGAAACTTCTTAACTGGTTTAGTAACGGGTGCGGGAAAAGGAATGGTGTCAGAATTATGGAAAGAGGTTACATTTTTACGCAACATTAATTCAAAAAAACTTTCCTAGGCCGATCTGCGTGGTGTCTGAAAAAATTTCATCTTCTTTGTAACCCAGAACAGAGAAAATGGAAGAAACGGCGGGAATGATCTGATGATAAAGGTAATAGGAAGGATCATATTCTCCTTCCTTCACGTCTGAAGGTATTTTCGCTCGCTCTCTAATTAATCCTGAACCTTTGACAAGGACATATTCAATAATTGTTCCCGGTGCAATGCGTTCTCCTTTCTGCACCCTTTGCCTGGCAATTAAGACATGAGGATTTACAGCATTATACTGGGATAACTCGCGTGTAATCTGCGTTTTTAGAACAAGCTTGAAGAGGGGTATTTTGCCTTGCTTTAAGTCCTTCACCAGGGTGCGCACATAGATAACCGCGTCTTCTTTCTTATCTAAGAGAATTAAGCGCAGGACTTCCTGCTGTACTTCTTTGGCAAGAAGAGACCAGTTGCGGCGCACCGCTTCAAAGCCGGTGACTTTCATGGTGCTATTTTCCCGCAGTAAAGCATACTTTTTTTTCGCTCCCTGCTCGCGCCCTTTGATAGAAACAAAAATTCCCCGTGGAAAATAGCCTTCAAACTCTAATTCCATTTGACCGGGGAGTTCAGCATTAATTTCTTTCAGGAAATTAAGAGCTTCCTCAACATTTTTGCTTTCCAGCTGAAAGAAACAGGAATCTGTATCCCCATACACGACTTTAAAGCCTTTTTCTTCCCCTTTCTGGATCGTTCTTTTAATATAATAGCGAGCAAAGGCCGTGGTAGAAGCGGCGCATTCTAAAGAATACCAACGCGCACCAAAAAATCCCAAATAGCCATAGAAAGAATTGGCAAGAATTTTCAAAGCATAGGATCGCGCTTCCAGGAGCTTCTTTTCTTGCTCTGACGCAGTTTTTTTTATTTCTTTTTTTATTTCCGCGCGGCGATTAATCAACTCTTCCAGCACCAGAGGAAGAAAATACCGCTGGTCCTGACAGAACCAATATTCTTCCTTTTCTGGAACAGATTTTTTCTGCAGACAAGGTTCCCGACGGAAACTTTCCGGTCCGATGTTATGGGAAACAATAATCGTGGGATAGAGGGAACGGAAGTCAAAAACTACGAGATCTTTATAGAGCCCAGGTGTGGGCTGATAGACAAAACCCCCTTGAATAGATTCTTCCATACGCCGGTCAACTTCATCATCTCCCGGTTTGTTAGGGGCAAGGACATTATGATCCATAGCTCGTTTCATGATATAACTTTCTACGAGACGGGAAAAACGCATTCTGATAACATCAAACAGAGGCAGGCCAACAATTTTGCAAAACTCAATGATGTCAAAAAGGAGTTTATCACAGAGTTTGTACGTAAGCCGGGCATCATGAAGGTTATAGGCACAAAACGGTTCCAAGAGTTCTGGTTTTCTATCCCACACGGCAGCAAGTGAATCAAGATCAACGATATGTTTCTGATGCCCCAATAATTCAGAAGCAACATTATCGAGGGAATAACTGTCAGTTTTGAGATTCTTGCCAAAAATATACTTAATGAATTTAAGAATATCAATATGCAGGATTCCTTTAATCTTCGCTTCCCCTTCACGAAAATCACCTTGAGTTCCCGCGATAAGTTCAGAATGGTCTAAACCTAGATCTAGAGTAACTTTGTGGTGATGGGCACGAGCCTTGAGATAGGGAAAATCAAACCCATCAGAAAAATATCCAGTGATAATCTCTGGAGAATATTCTTGGATTGTTTTTTTAACCGCGAGAAGCAACTCTTTTTCGTTTTCGACAATTTCAATATATTTCTCATTTGCAGGGAATTTCTTCCAGGTGATAACTTTCCTTACTTCTTCATTTTGCTCATTAAGGCCATAGAAGGCAACCATAAGAATAGGATTGTTCTTGAAGTCAATTTCCTTATGAAGAGAGTATGTTTCAATATCAATAGCAAGGATTTTCCAAGAGGTAGTATGAGGAGATTTTTGCCGGAGGGAAGAAGCAATGAATTTTGGAACGCACAACTCTGAATCTGGAAGATATTGCCCTTCTGCTTCGATCTCGGTCATGGGAAGAAAAAATTTATCCCGGAGATAACGATGGATGAACAGAACGTCTTTCTCATAACATTCGATACCCCAAGATTGAATTTCTTTGGCAAGAATGGGAACAGCTTTAGGATAATTAGCATAAATTTTGAAGAATCTCTTCTTTTCCCCAATAAGTTCTTTTTCTATTTCTTCGAAAGAAATGACTTTTGCCGGTTCAGGCTGGGAAGCTAGGGAGAGAGTTTGCAGGCGCTGGATAAATTCTGTTTTATCAAAGTTTTTCAGATCAGCAAAGAAAAAAGGTTGATGCTGTTCAACAACACAAACTTTAGTTCCATCGTTTAGTTTACTGTAGAGATACACAAGCACTTTTCCATTTTTTAACTTGTAATCAAAGTCGTAGGGGTAAAAGGTTATTTTCATGCTTTGTTTAGGAGGAAAGTCTCTATAAAAAGATTGTGGGCCATATTGATAAAATGATGGTTAATAGAAAACTAAGGTATTCTTTTCAATGATTTCAATAGATAATTTTCTCCCTTAGGCTTGGCAGCTTCATCTGTGTTTTCGGTGCTTTTCTTTTTTTCTTCCTTCTTTTCTGTTTCTTCTTTTGAAAAACTTTCAAGCTGATCTTTGATAACCTTTAAAGTAGTTTCTGTTTCATCTTCCGCTAAGGGTTTGCCTTGCCACTGCAAATTAAGGTTGTCTTTCTCTGTGCGGGGAATAATCTCGATACTAAAATGAGGAACGTTTTGCCCGGCGCCAAGACCATTACGGACAAGAAGGTTTGTTCCTTGCGCTCCCAGGCATTCAAAGGCTGCAATGCTGACTTTATTGGCCATAACGGCGCATTTGACAAAGATATTTTCTGGAACCTGTTCTAGAATGGTGAAATGTTCTTTGGGAAAAACGGTCATTTGTCCAGGGGTTATTACTTTATCTTTTACAGCAATGACAATGTCGTCATCTTGAAAAATAATTCCTTCTTTACGTTCCTGTATTTCACAATATTCGCAGGGAGCCATTTTTATTTGAAAAGGTTCGCGATGTCATCAAGACTTACTTTTTCATCTTTCTTTTCTTCCTCTCGGTCTGGATTATTTTCTTCAATGGGGCCATCATCGGCATCTTTCTCGATTCTGACTTTTTTGACTTTTCCTTTGCTGTCGACTTCAACTTCTACTTCATAGTCCTTGCCATGGGCAATACCTTCAAATTCATAGATTTTGGAGCCGTTTTTTTCTTCCACTTCTATTTCTTTAATCTCGATGCCTTTCACTTTCTTTTTAACTAGAGCGAGAATGTTAGAAGGAATGTCGTCTAATTCTACTTTCTTCTCATCTTTTTCTTCTTCCTTTTCTGCTGCTTCTTTTCGATTTTCTTTTTCATTCAGAGCAGGAGAATTTTGAGTTTTTTCTGAGGAGGGGAAGGTTTCTTCCTTTTTGTGCACAATTTTCTTTTTAGTTCCAAGAAGCTCAGAGACACGATTTTCAACGGCTTCGAGGATTTTCTGCTGCTGGGTTTTGTCAATAATTTTTTCTTCTATTTCCAATACTTCATCCCTTTCTTTTCTGGGAATGAGGTGAAGCATGAAATGCTGGGATCGCTGTCCCGCCGCCAAGCCATTAGCGACAAAGAGCGTGGTGCCACTTACTTTTAGGGCACGTAAGAGTACTTGTGACAGCTTCTTGCCAACGAGAAAAAGATGCCCAATCTCTTTTTCTGGGAGCTGCGGCATGATGGCATAATGTTCTTTTGGCAGAATAAGAAGATGGCCTTTACGAGCAGGATTAATATCGAGAAGAGAAATGGTTTTTTCGTCTTCATATACTTTATGAGAAGGAATTTTCCCGACAACAATTTGACAAAAGATACATTGCAGCTTTTGAAACTCGGCTAGCTCTTGAGGAGACATATTTTTTATCTTTTCTTCCAACTGCTTCCGTTGTTCTTCCGTAAGCTGTGGTTGTTGAGGCATAGGTTAACATTATTTGGGAAATTTATAAAAGTATCTTAAATTAAAAGTTTGGAAGTCTTAGTTAATGCTGGTGATTATATTCTCCTGATAGAATAAATTCTCTAGCTTCCACAGCGTTGCGAGGCTGGAAATGCTGATATTCACTTGTATAGACTGCGTTCCCAGTTAAGCTCAAGGAAATATAACCTTTTTCATTCATCAGGCCTCGAAACAAGCCACGTCCGCAAGTGCAGGCATAAAAATTTTTGAAACTTGCTGAGGCACCTAAACAGTAAGCGTAATTATGTATTCCGCCTGGTACCATCTCACTTGCTCCGGCTTTTTTCCACGTAGCTCCACCATCATTTGTTTCTACTACATTTTCTCCATGATGGCCAACCACTAGATGATCAGGATTTGTTGGATCGATCAGGATATTTTCATAATTAGGCATGTGACCAAAATTATAGAACCATCCCAAAAAGGTTTCTTCACTTCCTCCACCTTCATAATTTTTAATTCCTATTGTAAGATCTTTCCAAGTAGCACCGCCGTCTTTGCTTTGGAAAATTCCGCCATATTTTCCTGATACTTGTTCTTCTGAAGAAAGTTGTCCAAAAAAGAGATTGGAAGATGCAACAATGACATCTGGATCTGATGGTGACATTGCTAACCGATAGGTGTATTTAAGCTCGCCGTTACCAAGAGACGTAAAGTGACTTCCACCATCTGTACTCTTAAATACTCCTTCTCCTAACGCTGATGCATATACTATTTGTGGATCATTTGGATGAAAAATAATTGAATATACTGCAAAATTTCCAATTCCTTGCGCCCTGGTCCAGCTTTCTCCGCCATCATAGGATTCCCAAAGTCCCTCGCCCGGCGGGGCTTCAGCTAGGTTCTCTCCTATCCCTATAAGAATATGATCAGAATTTTTTGGATCAACGGCGATGGATTTAGTGGCAGACCCCATGCTTCCTGGTTTATTTTTTTGAACAAACGTGCTGCTTTTTTCATGCACTGTTCCTTTAAAAAAGTCCTCACCTCCAAGATACACAATCGAGAAGTTATGGGGATCCGGCAGAAGAGTGAAAATCATTAGGTCTGTTGCAAGACGCTTATATCCTTTTCCGCCATTTTTTGACCAATAAAAACCAAGCCTGTCCCATGTGCCCACATATATCTCATTTTCATAATTAGGATTGACATACACTTCCCGCGTTGCAATGGAAACCACACCCTTATTGAACTCCTCAAAGGTGTTACCATTATCTGAAGATAGATAAATGCCATCACCACCAGTTCCAACATATATTTTTGAATTAAGACTCACAATTTCGCCAAACCATGTATGGGGCAAATTTTCTGATGTTTTTTCCTGAAATAAATTACCATCTGTTGAGACCCATAGTTTTGGTTCTGGATTCCATGTTCCAACAAAGAGGGTGGTTCCATCCGTCCCGATGCCAGTAACTTGTTCAAGCCCAGGTACATTTTCCCAAGATAATCCGTTTGGAGCCAGTTTATACAACTCACCGCCCATACGTGTATTATATTGCAATTCAGCGCCAAGTAGGTAGAGCGTATTTTTGAAATTCACGAACTGAGCAGTCTTTAGATTCTCAAGGCCATTGTTCAATGGCGCCCAACTTTTTCCATTGTCTGATGAGACAAAAACACCATCTTCACGCGTGGCCAGATACATTTTTGAATTATAAAAATAAATGTGATTAAAATCATAATGCTTATCAAAAACGAAGCGTTTTTCCCAGTGTTCTCCTCCGTTGATGGAAACGAGAAACATACTTGTTTGATCAAGGGGATGTCCCGGGAGGTATATTATATTAGGGTCTGTGGGGTCAAGTGCGAGTGTATGTGAATTAAAATTAGTATTATCAACTTCTCGAACCACATTATCGCATAAGCCACGCCAATCTACTCCTTTATTCGTTGTCTTTGCTATACAGCCAAGCATTTCTGGAACGTAGGCAATGTTGGTATTGCTTGGATTTACCACAATGTCAAAAGCGCGCACCTCGGGAATGCCATGCCCAACTGCTATCTGCTTCCATGAGTCGTCCGTTTGGAGTTCATATATTCCTCCAGAATATAACGAGGCCCAAACGGTTCCATCGTGAGAGATCATTCTATTTACTACTCCTCCCAAAGGTCCGGAAGTTTGTTTCCAGCCTGGCGAAGTATCTTGATCTGGGGGAAGATTAAAAGCTGGCTCATCTTTTTCTTCAACAACAGGTTTTGGATTTTCTACTGCTTCCTGTTGGACATCTTCAACAATGGGTTCGGACACATTCCCTATTGGAACTTCTTGAGGAGCGCAGCCACTACCCAGAATAACTAGAAAAATAGCATAAATTGCCAGTATCACTTCTTTTTTCATAGGAAGAGGGCATCTTGAGTAGATTTAATAATATTACGTTTCGCCTAAAAACCTTCAGTTAATTTTTGCTCTCCAACACTCTCTTCACGTTTCTAAAATCCATTTTCACAAACTTTTCCATGGCAACGTGCTTTCCAAACAACCTCAGCAAGGCCTCTTGCACATGGGTGCTTCCTTTAGGAAGATCAAATCCGGCAAGAGCACTTAAATAATTCAGTTGCTTTAATCCGGTAGCTCTGGCAATGACAGAAGCGGCGGCAACTTCAACGTACTTTGATTCGGCTTGTTCTGTGATAACCGCACCAACGGTACACCCTGGAAATTGGTCAACGATATGTTTTCCTGGTTTTAAGTATTCAGCGCACTCTTTATGAAGCTGGTTAAGAAGTTGCGTCTGGTTATGTTCTTTATTATATTCTTCCGGGAGAAGGCTGCGTATTTCACAGGGGGCAATTTGTTTTATTTTTTCAGCCAGGAGTAAAATCTCTTTATCAGCTAATAATTTACTGTCTTTGACGCCTAATTCTAGAAGCCGCTGTCGTGTTGTTTCATCCGCTTTCACGCCGGCAACAACCAAGCCGCCAAAGGTGTCTCCTTTCAAAACCTCATCAGTGCCGATGATTATCCCTGTTTCTTTGCGAAAGGCGGTTTTCTCTTCTTCCTGAAAGTGGAGTTTCTTGAGTTCGGATGCGATTTTGGCAACGACTTCCTTTTTCCCTTGCACAAGGAGTTTTCCGGAAGCATAAAGAATAAGAGTTGCCCCTTGTTTTGCCAGTCTTGCTTCTTCATAAATAGTTTTGGTACTCTCTGGAATGAAACCTTTCAGTTTCTTCAAGTCCTCTTTGGAGATGTTGATAAATAAAGTCATGGAGAAAAGAAAATTGTGAGATTTAAAAAACTACTTGTTCGGTTATCGATAATTATTTAAAACTCCCACAAGTTTTGTTTATTTATGCTTTCATTCCTTGACAGAGAAATGCAACGACGCCAGGAGATGGCGAAAGATCTTTCTGAAAGAGAAAGAAGAGAACTTTCTTCAATCGTTAAAGAAGCCTTCCAGGGGCTTGATATCTGGAGATTTAAGAATGGAGGCGGAAGAATTTATGATTACATTAAGTTTCCCCTTGCAGAAGGCGGGGTCTCGCAAAAAGTTCTTGAGGCCATAGGGTTGCTCTTTGCCTGGCATGCCACTGTAGAAGAAAGATACTTTACACAAGCAGATTGTTTATTCACAGAAGCGGATTATGGAGGAGGGCAAGTTCTGGCAGCCATGGGAAGTTATTGCGGTTTTGGTGTGAAATTACAATGGGCTTGTCATTATGAAAGAGATCTTCTGGAAGGTGTTCCCAGCATAACCCCAGTAGCCATTTTCAGTGGATATAGGAATGAGTTGCAGATTGGAATGTGCAATATGGAAAGGGTAGAAAAATTAGTGATGGTAGATGAAATTTTAAGCACGGGAGGAACGGCCGCCGCTTTGTTTAAAGCTCTTAAAAGGAAAAATATTCAACCTCTTGCTTTCTATGTTGCAGTGGAAAAAGCAGGAAATGGAGGGAGAGAAAGATTACTGGGAGAAAGTCACGGAGTGCCGATCATTTCACTCGTAAAAATAGAAAACAGAATTTATGAAGATGCTGATGAGAGAATTAACGCTTCCCAACCCGTAGGTGTTACCCAGGTTATCGATTATGAAAAAATATTCCACACTGTTTAAAATTCGCCGAGAGTTTTTTGTTTCTTTCTTTCTTCTACGTCTTTGTAGGATTCCCAGCGGCGGCGGAAAAGGGAAGGATATTGGTCATGATATTTTTCCAAAAAATCTTTTGTTTTAGGATCAGTCATATAACCACTGCCAAAATCAATACCAATTTTCTTCTTTAATTTTTCAATAGAGCGGTCACGTATCACTTTGGCAATAATGGAAGCGGCAGCCACAACGAGATGATTTAGATCTGCTTTATGTTCCATAATGATTTCGGTGTTTTTTAATGAAGGTGGAAGAAGCTTAAGGAAATAGCCGCGGTAGGCGGGGATATTTGGACTAGGGCAGTCAACAATAACTTTGTCAGCCGTAAGTTCGGAAATGAGACGAGCCGAGGTATCGGCTTCCAGCCAGTTTAAATTGGTGCTTGGATCTTTTAATGATAAGTCAATGGCTTCCGGCTCGATAACTTCAATACGAAAATCGTGAACAAGTTCCCTGATGCGGGGAAATAATTCTTCCCGCAATTCAGAACTGAGAAGTTTGCTGTCTTTGACACCTAACCATTGTAGTTTTTGAGTGTCTTCTTCTTTGAAGGCTAAAGCGGCCATGACTAATGGACCAAGTACAGGGCCCCTTCCTGCTTCGTCAACGCCAACGATTATTTTTGATGCCTGATCCATAAAAGATGGCTCTGGATAAAATGTTTTTTAAGGGTTATGCAATAATTCTTTAAAAACTCTCTCTACAACCCAAAAGCATCCGTAAATTCTCTCATTCTTCTAAATTCAGCTAAGAAATCTAACCCTTTTTCCGTAATCACAACCATTTTAGTATTAGCGCGTCTTTTCTTTGTCGAAATTTCTTCATCGATGCGGACTAACTCTTTCTGCATGAGTTCTTCGAGATAATTATTTAACAATTTGTGAGAAAGATTGGATTTATACATGAGATGGGTAGGCTTAATTCTGCCTCCTTTATTTTGAATAGCGAGAAGAATGTCAAAAACCAATTCTAACCGAGATCGCCGTGATGCCATCATTACCTCGTTCCTACAATTTTTCGATAAGTGTATAAGAGCATTAAAAATCCTAGGAGAAGAAGGATTTCTCCCACCGCGTACAGGCCACGCATAAGGAAGACAAAGACGAAAGAAATATTGCCAATAAGGATGAAGAAGAAAGAAAACATCACCAGCCAGGCATATTTATTTTTATTAGTGTTAAGGTAATTTTTGTAATAGTTAAGGACGATAAGGCCTAAAAGGACGGAACTCGTAAGATAAAAGACAAAATATTTGAAATTCGCAACAAAAGAAATGAGAAGAACTAAGTAAATGAACAAGGCGATCTGGCTCACTTCGTAAAACTTGTGCAATCGGGCTCGTGATTTCTGAGAGATGAAGAAAATCAGCAGCCATGCGCCAAGCATCGAAACCATTTGAACAAAAAAAGCACTGCGATAATAGAGTTCGGAGAATGATAAACGAGGCCCGGCAATAGGGCGCAGCACATCGGCAGCAACATCTCTGATGGGCGTAAAATAAAGCAAACTGCTGGTAAAGACTTTCGCAAGAAGGCTTATCGCTACGAAAAGGAAAGCTAAGGAGAAATACATATAGCGATTTTCTTTATTAACTCGATAGATGCGCCAGCTATAGGCGGCAATGAGAAGAGTGATAAATAACCCCACGACTTCAAAGACAATATCCCAGCCATTAAACCACTCTGGTGTATAAAAGAGCCTAAACATACTTGGAAAACCCCCTATTTAAACTTTGAAGTAACAAAAGTATGAATTTTATTTAAAAATGTTGTGGATGATTCTTCTGAATTGTCTTCTGCACAGGGTATTCACGGGATTTATAAAGGCGAAGTTCTCTTATCAAAAAAATAGATGAAAAAATGAGGTGAGGTTTATGTGGGATAAAGACTTAGAAACGTTTGTTTCGCAGTTAACACCGGAAGAACTCGTATTCCTGATCTATAAACATCAGCCTTATCTAACACACCATCTCAAACAAGTTTAATGCTCTTGGAAAACACCTCCTTTTTTCCCGGGCTGCGGCTCGGGATTTTTTTTATTTTAGGAATTAGAAGGGAGATACGTCAGTTTCTTATATTCTTGCGACCAGAAGACGATTTTTTTGGATATTTTGGAATGAAGAAAAGTAGAATTTTGAATCATCTACTCCAACGGCACGCCGCTCCACAACGTCCAGTCTTCTGATGGAGAATAAGAACCAAAAGTAAAATAGGGAGTCTGATTCTGCCCAAACCAGCCATAGCCAACTTGATTCCAAGTAGCGCCAGGCGGGGAAATGCCGCTGCCTTTTCCATAGACAGGCGCGCCAAAATGACGCCAGGTTTTCATCACAGTATGAAAGCCAGTAACATCGGTAGTATAATCCGCACCTGGTTCTATAATCAAGCTGCCTTTGTAATTTTTTTCTTTAAGCAATTTAACCATTTCACGAATAGGAGCATTTCCTTCGCCGGCAGCAAGATGGTCGTCATGATAGCCATAATTGTCATCAATATGAATATGGCCAATAACCCCGGCATCAATCATTTGCCCTAATTTATGCACCGACCATTCATTAAACTCTTTATCATTTTGTTCAATTGTTTTATGCGGATCAGCACGCCAGTATTTGCGCCACATATTGACATGGCCCATATCAAAGGTAGCAGTGATATGTTCATGGGCACGTTCTCGGGCCTTATCTTCCGACAGGCCTAAATTTTCCTGTAACATTTTGGCGAAGCGATGGCGACTTCCCTGCACGAGCTCAATGAGTTCAGTAGGATGAGAACCATAAGACTCTGGAAACAAATTTTCCATAGCGATCTGCAGAGGTCGTTTAAGTTGCCCCATTTCTTTTAATTTTTCAGTCTGACGAAAGGCGGTCATGGCCGCCAGTGCGTAGGCGTCACACGCTTCTCTAAAAGCGTACGTTTCGGCACTCTCAATATGACGGATCGTCTCTCTGGCTTCTTCGGCCTGCGCCCATTGCGATGCGGCAGCTTCCTGAGCTTGGCTCATACGGCCCTTGGCTTCGCGAATTTGCTCTTTAATGATGGCAGTGGGATATTTCGCTTCAGGAGGTATCAAATCAGAGAAACGCTGGGGAACTTGCCGCAAAAGCTGCCATTTTTCTTCATGATCTATCGTGTCTTCAATTTTCTTATAAACTTCATAAGCTTTTTCGAGTTTCTTAAGAAGGTCAACAGATTCACTAAATCCCGCGCCGTAATAATGCGACCAACCACGGCTATTGGCAGCGTTGGTTTCAAGAGTCGCGATTAAATAGGCTTCTTCAGGACGGACTTTGATATGGTTATCACTCTCTGCTTCGATGAAGCGGCCCCAGCGGGATTCTAATAGCTTTTCTTTTGAAATTTCTCCGTCCTTCCATTTTCTCCACATCTCTCTCGCTTCCAGGGTCATCTGATTTGCTTCATACTTCAAATCCTCCCAGGTCAATTGTTCAGATTTAAAGTGGCCGGCTTCATCATCGTATTTGGGAACACGAACTTCAGATTCAATGCGCTTCCCAAAGTAATCGACATAGATTAGAAAGCCTCTTTCATCAATGGGGCGACCTTTGTCGTCAAAATGAGTTATTCCTTTCTTCTGTCCGTCAAAATCAAAGTATTCCTGCTCAGCATAATTCCAAATGGGGCGGGAAACATGGCGGTTTTTCCGCGCTTCGACTTGGACCGCTCCTGTTCTGGTGTCCACAACTCTCCAAGCAGCACGTTCTTCTTCATCTTCATACATCTTAAATTTTCCCGCAAAGTGAGGTTCTTCTTCTGTTGTGTTCCATTCTGCATCCACAATCGGGCGCTGAAATTCCCCGGTATGAACGACAACAGGTCCTCCTTTAGCAACATCGGCAGCGAATTCAATGGCCCGTTTGACTTCTTGTAATGAGTAATCTTTATGTGTTTTGGAGAAATTTCCCTGCTGATCCATTCCTGCTAAACCGTACACGCCAACAGTGGAGTGAGTAGTGAAATCAACTTTATTGGCGCGAGCAATTTCTGTCAAGGCTTCACGCTGTTTTTTACCATACATTTCAGGCGTTTGCGATTGACTTTGACCTTTTCCCATGCCGGTAAAGACAAATTCTAATTTTTTAGCTCCAGGACGAAGTTTGGCTTGCACAGCCTGGACATTTGGCACAGGACCTAGGCCCATGCTCATGCCTAAATCACCAATCGTAACCCCAACATCATTCGTCATCTGCTGGGAAGAAGCAAAACCATGTTCGTGATGACCATGAGTTGTAACATAATGATCCTGAGAATCATATCCCCGATCCATAGGGTGGAAATATCCTGTTGCCGGAGTGTCGCCAAATTGGACCATAAGGGAAGGAAAGAAAAAGAGTATTTAAACATTTAGCCTAAAAGGCACAATTCGATTTTTCAGTGATGTACAAAATCACTCACTTTTTTTTGTTTTCTTTAGAGTTGATTTAGTATAAGCTTCCACCGACGACAAAGAGATAAAATAATAACTAGAAACCTTTCAAAAATATTCTTAAAAACACGAAAATCACTCACTTTTTGAATTGTGCCGCCTAAAATGGTTATCCCGCGCTTTCATACCAACTATGCCTGGTCTGTTCTTTATCTTTCAGAGATTTGTATTGATTGTGCAACATTTTGGAAGCGACTTCCCTCGTCACCATCGCTGCTTCCGCAGCTTGCTCGCTTAGAGTATATCTTCCGGCTTGCACAGCTTCCGCTTTCTTTTCCAGGGCGGACATTGTTTCCTGCACGAATTGCTGCTCCTGCCAGGTCATGTACCCTCTTTTTTCTACTGCGCCATACACTGTCTCCATGCGCTGCTGCAGCTGTTCGGCAGGCGTAGTGCTTAATTGGGCAACATATTCAGCATTAATTTGTTGCGGCAAAGGAGCTTGAGGAAGTCTATATTCTGCCGCCGCAGGACGGAAACGAACCGCTTCTCTCGCGATGGCTTCTTCAAGGGCTTCGTCTTCCCGGCGGCGTGGAAAAGGGGCTGGTTCTTTTTCTTCTTTTGCTGCTTCTTCTCTTTTTCCGCGATGAGCTTTAAAAAGCTGTTTTCCTTCTTCACCCAAACCTTCGAGATCATCTTGAGCAACTTGAGGAATAGGAACTTTTTCGATCCACTTACGCCTCTCGGTTATTTCTTCATGGCTTTCTTTAATGATTTTTTCTGCTTCTTCGATTTCTTTTTTCTTTTCTTCCTCTAACCTTTTTAATCTCTTGATTCGTTCTTCTGGAGGAAGATCTTTAAGTTCATCTTTGGCCATACTCCTTCAGAAAATTGCCGTCTATAAAAGGTTTTGGGAAAAATTAATCTCAGCCACTTAACAGCAGTATTTACCACATAATCATTCTATGAGCTTTCTTAAAATTCTTGTAGACGTTAAAGAAACCAGCACGGACGTATTTGTCCATTTCCGCCTTCGCGGCATCAATAGCCTCTTTCTTTGCATACTCTTCTTTTTTTGAACTTTTGTGGGGTTTCGCTTCTTTTGGTTTATCAAAAGAGTAAAAATCTTTGAAAAGCTTATGTGTTAGTCTTTCTTTTTTTTCTTCAGGGAGGGTTTTTTCTTCTTTAACATTTTCTTTGGCCAGGCCGCGGGCTTCATCGAGATATTTATCCAACTCTTTTCCTAACGATTGCATAGCCAACTGTACAGAGGAAGAGATGTCACCCATAAGCATAAAGAGTTCTTTCTCTTTGAATTTTTTATATTTCTCAACTTCTTCATCAGTCCAGACATACAAACGCATTTGAACCTCTACTTTTCCGATATGGACAGGGCCACGCTGATATCCTTCCTGAACAACTTTAAGTTCAGGTCGAGTGCGATAAAAAAAAGAAAAGAGGCAACAGCCATTGACTCCTGTGCCGCCTGCTTCCTTCCGATTCCGAGCGAGAATTTCAATGTCTAACATACTATTTTCGAAAGCCGAGATGATATGGGGCGAGGCCTGCTTCTCTTTCATGCTTAATCTCTGAACATGGCGGAGATACGGCTTTATCCAGTCCATATACATTTTAATGATATCAAAATGCTGCTGCAGATATTGAATCATGAAACGACGGCGGCTTACATGTTCTTGATAGGTGCGTTTCTTCCATTCCATAAATTGGCGCAGATGACGTTTCAAGACGCGCACGACATTGAGGTTGAAATCTTTCCCTAAACTGTCAACGTATCCATCCATTTCATCGCTATCTTTAAAAGGGGGGGCGTCAAAGAATAAATCTGGAAGAGTGATAAATTCCAATTCGCGGGACATGCCATATACTGAAGCTGCGCTTTTCCCTCCGCCTTGGACAAGGTCAATGAACAGACCTTTCAGTGTGATCTCTCCGCTTTTGATACGATCTTTCAGAGGCTTGTTCATTTGCCGTTCTGCTTCTTCATAGTACGCAAGGCGCTCATCAATGATGCGCAGTTCTCGCACCATCTGGAAGAGTTCTTTAATCATCTTTCCCGTTGTGGCAAGAAATTGGGAGATTTTGTCCTGCTGCGCCCCTAACCTTTGTTGAGTAACGCCGAAAAAAGCAGAGTTCTCTGCGGCCGCAAAGGAATCTTCTAACTTATCAAGATGAGTGATATATTGAGTGATATTGTCAACAAACCAAAAATAAGGTTCCTCTAAACTTAGATCGACCATTTCCACCCAAATGCGATACGACTTAAGAGGTTCCGGGAAACCAGTTTTGCGATATAAACCAATAGCTACTTCCTGTTCTTCTTCAGTTACTTTGCCTTCTTTATCAACATACCCACTATCTTTCAATAGTTGCGTTCTGTCAAAAACTTCCATTTTCCCTCTTTTTTAAGCATAAATGAGGTTGAATTTAATAAAGTTTTGTCTTATAAGGCTCTGTAGAAAATCTCGAAAAAGTCGCCTTGGCCGTAACCTTCGTGCCGTTTTCATATCTTATTTTGAGTGGCGGCACCTACCAACTGGTCTTACGAATAGCAGTTCTCAGTTGTGAAAGAGTTACTTATGGGCCTAAGCGGCGACTTTTTCTACAGAGCCGTCTTATAATTAAATTGATTGGGCTGACAAAATTAAGAACAATTAAAACAGTGGAAGAACAAAAGTTTTGCTTTTTCCGAAATTTTAACTTTAAAGCCGTGTTCTTCCAAAATTTTTTTCCATTCTTTTTTACCGAAAGTATTAACTTCTTTCTGACGCTGCCAGTCATTGATTTCTCCATTATACAGAACGGCAACAAAAATTCCTTTCGGAGCAAGTACTCTTTTGATTTCTGGCAATAGTAATTGATAGTTAAGAATGTAATTTAAAACAAAGATGGCCGTGGCGGAAGCAAATTCTTGGTTTTTGAATGGTAATTTTTTTTCAAGATCGCCAATAACCTTAGCATAACATTGTTCGTTGAAATCAAGCATTTTGGGAGAAACATCAAATCCAACGGAAGGAATATAAGAATACGCTCCACAGCCAAGATCGAGATTTTTACCAGTTTTTAGAATGCCAAGCTCCTTGGCAATAAGATCACGATGTTGTTTCTCTATTTTTCTGCTCCACATGAAAGCTTCAGCATTCCAAAAAGCTTGGAGGTTATGCGGCCAGCCCTTCGCCCATGAAACATGAGGGGCAAGACGAGACAATTTATCCGTTACCTTAAGACCATACTGAAGATCTAAAAGACCGGAAAGAAAGGCGGCTTCAGGGTCAAGTGATTTTTCGAAAGATTTGATCATGAAAAGAGAAAGTTTTTAAAACAATATAAATATTTTTGTCCTAGAGACGGGCCTGTGGTCTAGCGGCTACGCTTAGAATTCAGAAACAGAATTTTAAGTGCTGCAGATGATATCTCGTTGACGTGCAGAAGCGCAGAATCGAGAGGGTCCCCAGCAAACTTTTGGCTTACGCAAAAAGTTGGATCAAATTCACTCTAGTGAGGCGTAAAGCCCCACGACGTGCGAAATGCCAAGAGTTTGGGGAATTCGAATCTGGGCAGGCCCATTTTTTTTGTAGTTTTTTAACAGCTTTTTAACAGTAAGGAAGATTTTTAATTAAGATTCCATATAGGAAGAAAGTGACAAATTTAGTTGTTGTTCATCTATCATTAAGCGAACCTATGAGGAGCCAGATCAAAAGAAAAATGTATGCAACATTAGACAGAGGTTTTTCAGTTTATTTGTTAAGAGATCTTTTTCAAGAGCGAGGTCCGCTTCCTTACGTTTCTCATCCAAATTTAATGGATATACCTTCTTTCATTGATCTAAACTCATTTGAACATATTCCTTATGAAAACGGAAAGTATATTGGTAAAGGACATAACTATGCACCGCAATTCTTAGCTCTCAAAAAATCTCTTGTTGAGAATAAAGTATCCGAAGTTGACATAGTAGGATCATCAAGAGGAGTATGTGTACAAGAAGTATTTGATTTAGTAACAGGAAATTTACGATTTGATACAAAATCACGATTTGAAGCTTACAGATGTGCTGCTAAATATCTAGGATTTTCAGATAGAGTACATTTTATTGAGGTATACAGTAGAAAATTATCAGCGAAGATATTAGAAGATTTATGTACTTAAAATAATCTCATTATTCTTGAAAGAATTAAAAATAGCCTAAGAAGAAAATCAGATCGGAAAATTCAAATTTATTTATTCCTAATAAAGAGTGCCAGAATTTTTCATAAATGATTCACACTCCCCAGGGCACAATTCGATTTTTCAGTAATGTACAAAATCACTCACTTTTTGAACTGTGCCCTCCCCACAAAAAACATATAAACTTCTCTTTCTTCCTTTCTTTATGTTGCCATCTCCATCAACTGTGCCGCGGTACGTTCTGCCACAAAAAAAGTCGCGAACGGTGGTGCCAAAAACAGTGACGTTGCTTATTCTGGGAATTATCTTTTATGTAGGAATACTGGTGAATATTTCTCTCCTGGAGTTAACAGGAAGAGATGAAACCTTGCTCAAGACAGGGGCATTGATCCTTGTTGGCGTGGTGGTTTTATTAGGATGCCTCATTGCTTACCACCATGCGCGTTCTTCTTATCGTTTTTATCAAGACCGCATTTGTTTCGAAAAAAAAGAGATGTTGTATAAAGAGATTGTTAATACCAAGCCAAAGAAAGATATTTTAGATAAGATTTTTAGGACTTATTCCATTAACTTAGGAAAAGCTTTTTTTATGAAAAATATTCCCGAAGAGGTAAGTATAGAGTCTTATCTCCAACAGGTGATGGAATATGCAAAGAAGAAAGTAGAGAGTAGTTGAAGGGGGCTTAAGCTAAACTGGCGGGGTTTCTGGCGGGTTTATCCTAAAAAGTTAATTATCCTCTACATGAAAATAAGCTTCTATCACAACTAGAGTGAGGGAAAGGACCAGAGGACCAATAATCACACCCAAAGGGCCGAGAAAGATTAAACCGCCGAGGATGCCAAGAATAACGACTAGAGGATGGACTTTAGCTCTTTCTCCAATGAGTTTCGGTTTGAGAATGTTGTCAATACTTCCTACAATAGCTAATCCGTAAATGAATAGTCCTGCCCCCTTATAAATTAGAAAATTGGAGTTTTGAAAAATTCCATCCAAGAGAAGGAAAATCGAGGCGGGAACCCAAATGACGGCCGTGCCTACGGCAGGAATGAGAGCCAGGAAGGCCATAACCACGCCCCAGAAAAATGGAGAAGAGATGCCAAAGAGTAAAAAACCGATAGCTCCCAGTGCTCCTTGCAATAAAGCGACTAAAAGGTAGCCATAGACAACACCATGAACAATTTCTTTTAATCGTGTAGTGATAAAATTAAATTTCCGTTCTTTTAGGATCAGGAAATGGCTAATATGCTGTTCAACCTTCTCGCCGTCTTTCAAGAAGTAAAACATGCTGGCAAAAACAACAAATAAGTTGACAAACAAACGGGGAATGCCGATAAGAAAACCAGTGCCTTGTTTAATGATAGTACTAGTAGTGGCTTTAAAGATTTCTTGAATCTTATAATTGATGTCTGGATCTTTACTAAAATCACGAAGCGCTTGACAAAAGGCATTCTCACAGTTGCTAAAAAAACCTGTCGCTAATTTTTGTTTTGTTAGGGCGTATAGTACAAAGGATTCTTCGACAAGTGTTTTGATGAGAAAAATTCCCGGGATAATCAGGAGAAGAAAAACAAGAAAACATAGAAGAAGAGAGGTTACAGTTTTATTTTTTAGTTTGGAGAGAAACAGGAGGTAAATGCGGTGAAAAACATAGGCGAGAATCGCTCCCATCACCAAGGCTAACAGCAAGGATCTAACAATAAAAAAAGATAACACCAATAGCAGGAATATGACCACTAAAGGAAAGTGTTCTTTATAGTCGATAGTAACTCACCTTTTTTATAGATGTCCTCTAATATATATAAAGTTTTGTGTTAAAGGTGTTAAAGAAAATTTTAGAAAACTTTTCAAAAGAGAAAGAAGAAAAAAGAAAGAAAAAAGCCGTAGCGGCTTATTTTGCAGTTGTAGTTGCTGCTGCAGCTGGTGCGGCAACAGTGCGTGCCGCCGGTGCGCTAATGGTAGCGTCGCTGTAGGTCGTACCTTCAACTTCGACTTCCGCGCCTTTCAACTCAGCCCATCTGTGAGCAACAACTTTACCAGCTAACCTTGTGTCAGCGCCAGAGTAACCAGCTACTAACATCGCTGTTTTTCCGCTGTTGTCAAACAACTTGATGCGAGCTTTTCCAGGCGTGAACCCACTGGTACAATCAGCAGGGTTGCCAAGCAATTCAGCAGCGATCGTGTTAACACACGGGCCACCCACAACAACCAAGTTCTGAGCTGCGGCGTTTGACACTTCGCTGTCAAGCTTTGTTGCAGAAACAACTTCTACTGCTACCAAGTCTCCAACTGCTTTAGAGCCTGAAGTTACAGCACCACTGGTAATATACACTTGAGGCAGACTCTGTTCTTTCGGGTAATTTATTGTAAGCTCCTGCGGATCTCCACTAGGCGATTTAAATGTTAACTTTGCGCCCATGCTCGTGTACCCATACGCAACTTCCGTTTCCCCGCTTGGTGTTAGTAAGGACGATGCTAGACCTGTTCCTCCTCCAGTGGAAGGTGCATACTGTCTTAAGCTAGCACGTACTTCAGGTCCTGAGGCAGCCGTAATGTTCAAAACAATATTCATTGGCAGAAAATTGTCGTAATCATCGGCATTTGACAAAAATGACCTTATAGTCACAGCATCTTCTGGGGTTGCGTTACGACCAAAACCATCAGTAGTTATGTTCCAACTAGACCCATAATAATCTACGAAGTCTACGCTTGCAGCGGCAACCGTTCCTCCACCATTCAAGTCGACGTTAATGTTAAAGTCGTCTGTTGCTTGCTCGGATGCGTTCTGCACAATGAACGAGTAGCCGCCAAGTTTAATGGTTGCGGTTGTTCCCGTTGCTGTTAACGAAGTTACAGAGTACTCCATCGTTTCAGCACTACCTACGTTCTTAAACTTGATTTTTGGGCTCGTTTTCGTTTGCCTGTCAGAACCTTTATATTGCAATAAATACGACTTTGCTGAACCATCAGCGGCTGTTCCACCAGTGACGATAAAGAAATCGTCCTTACTCATGTTTCCTTGGTATGCCAGATTGTTCCATCCACCAACATCGTTGTCAATTAACAACGAAGAGTTTGGCTCCATCCAATGAAACCTTTTTTGGTTGGTTCTTGCTCCACTCCAAGACTCTTCTCCCCAACTTAAGTTGTTTGTTCCTTCAGCATAGGCTACGGGGATATCAACCATTTTTCCATCTCCATCATAGAGACGCAGTTGGTATCGTCGAGCTCCTGAAGTCCGCAACATTAAATTGTTGGCATCTTGCTTAGCTAGGCCTTTATATTCTATATCAAAGGCTCCACCCATGAGAGCTTCTTTCTCTTCACCGGCAAGAGCAATGACATCACTTAATTTCTTGCCTGTTCCAACCCAGAAGTCGTCTTCGGCGGTGATGTTGACTTCTACAGTGCTGAGAGAAGTGGTACTGGTGTCGTCTGTTCCAGAGAAGATGACCGTTGTTCCATCAATATCTTCAGAACCAACTTTCATGTTGTATGCTCCCCCGGCAACGGTGGAGTTGTCATCTCTCATTTCTAACTTTTGCGCTCCTACATAGAACTGAGCAGAGTGTACCCCGCCAGCATAGGCCTGATACAAGATTTCACTGACACCAATTTCTGTTTTATCAGAAAGGACGTACGTTTCTCCGACTGCAAGTTTATTAGTTACTTGTCCGTTTACCGTAAACTTGGCGTTGGTAGAGTCAACGAACGAGAGAGAAACATCGTACTCTTTATCGCCTACTTTATAGACGTGTGATGCTCCTTCAAGTAAGGTGTCTCGTGTTGCTCCTTTCATTAAAATCCATTTTACAGATGTTGTTCTTCCTGCCGTTGGTCTAGTTGCTTCAACAATGGTATAACTCTGACCTAACAATTTAATTTCGGTATTTCTAAAGTCGTCCAAGTAGGCTCCGGTGGTTGTTGCTGCTCCATCAGAATCAGTATTATCTGATTGTGCAGAGGAACCAAACTCCAATTTATACCGCGCAATTTGACGGCCATTCTTAACATAGAAGTAATCGGCCAAAACATCGTTATCGTTTTCATCGAATTTAACGATATGGCTGTCGGCTCCGGATTGTTCCTGATCATCGAAGAACAAGAACTGCTGGTAGCTAAAGTCATTTTCGTTAGTGTTATAGGAGCCATCGCCTAGGGCCTTAAGCTCTTCATCACCAATAAAGGTGTTGATGGCACGAATTGTTTCACCGTAAATTTGGCTTGCACTGGCGTTGCTGTTGGCCATTTCATATTTCTTAGAAGAAGTTCCGACCATCCAAGCATCGCCCGATACAGTCGTCGTGGTCTTTTTGCCAGAACGAACTTTCATACTGGTAGCAATATCAGTCATTGCTAAGTTGTCGATAGGCTTGGCACTTTCACCTACAACGAAGTAGCCGTTAAACACTCCATCCGTGACGAACATCGTCGGATAGTCGCTTAAGTCAGCAGCCATGGCACCCATTGCGGTTGCTCCAAGCATTGCTACGCCTGTTCCAACTGCAAACAAGCGCTTTACCATTCTTTTTATTTTCATTTTACTAACACACCTCCGTGTTTGAATATGCGTATTGGGCTTCCATCAAACGACCATCATCCCCCATAAAAATTCCGAAAGGTATGCCACCATTGACCAACCTTTTCGATTTCATGGGTTACGAGTTCCCCCAAGGAAACCATAGAGCCTTTGATGTAAGTAGCAGTAAGACCCTAAAATATATTTATAAGTCTTTCGCAAAAATTCTAGAGTGAAAAAGAAGTATTTAGTCTATAGGTCTTGAAAGCTTAAAATTTGGATGTTTTGGACAGTCATTATTTTTGAATGATGAAATTCTCTTTTATGGAACTAAGTTCTAGGAGACAGTTTTATACTAAAAGGAATTAGGTTTGAAACCTAATTCCTTTGGTATATACCAAAATCCGTGATTTTTTTTTTGAAAGTCACGGATTTAGTATATTTCTCCAATCTGGGATCTAAAAGATTATAAATTTGCGGTACAATGAGGGGCTTATGAATCTGCAAGAACTGCCTCTGCCAGAGTTCTGTAAAAGGTATTATCAAACATATACTACACTGACGCCAATCCAAGAGAAAGCCGTAGAAGCTGGAGTTCTCGAAGGAAAGTCTTTATTGGTATGTGCCCCCACGGCTTCGGGAAAGACCTTTGTCGCCACCATGGCCCTGGTCAAAGCGCTGGAAAGCAAGAGAAAAGTGCTTTATGTCGTGCCGCTCAAGGCTCTCGCCAATGAGAAATATAAAGAATACCAGAAACTCCTTTCTGGAACTCCTTATTCTGTGGCCCTATCCACAGGAGAGATAGAAGCGGAGAGTGCTTATTTAGGGAAATATGACTTTCTCATCTTAACTGCCGAGAAACTGGATAGTCTTCTGCGCCACCCCCATTCCTGGCTAACGGAAGTAAAAACAGTCATTATTGATGAAATTCATCTTCTGAATGATCCCACTCGAGGCCCAACAGTAGAGATTATTATTACTTTACTCAAGATGCTTATTTCTCCGCAACTTATTGGTCTCTCGGCGACGATTGGAAATCAGAAAGAGTTAGCAAACTGGCTGGAAGCGACACTGGTCCAAGATTCCTGGCGGCCAGTGGAATTGAAACAAGGAATATATTGTAATGGCAAACTTGAGTTTTATTGAATGGGTTGATATTGAGCAGTTTGAAAAACTAGTAGATAACTGGGGGGGGAAAGATTTACAAGATTTCTATAATATTATAGGGGCACATATAATATAGGCACACTCATTTCTTATCGAAAATCTCGTTCAAAAGTCTCTTATCATAATTCAGTTTATACGCTTTCGCGATGTTGCGGATCTCCTGGGGGGCGATAAGAATTGCTTTTTTCTTTAATATCTCTTTTATCCTACAGAGGAATTCGAGAAACTGGGTGACATTCTTTGGTTTTGGTGTTTCTGTACACCGTTCAAAGTCAAGAAAGACGGGTGTGTTATTACTATCTATTATAATATGCTTCTGAGGATGATGCATTTCTTCTTTCGTAACCTTGAAGGTGTCAAGAACATAGCATTGCTGAAGTATGTTTTTAAGAAGAAGTATGATCTTGTCTTTGGTATTTTTCTCTATCCATTTCATAATAAATTCTCCTTCTATAAACTGGCAGACAAAATAGTTTTTCCCAGAAAAGAGAAAAAATGGACCAAGGTGATATTTGTTGAGAAGTTTTAACCATTTAACTTCATTTTCAACCGTTCCTTCGGCCGCGCTTTGCTCATTTTTGACTTTCACGGCTACGGCTATGATCTTTTTTTGTGCGAGATGACTTTTAATCATTTTATTTTGATCAAATGCGGCTTTGTAGATAAGGCCGCGCTTCCCGCGGGAAAAATAACGGACATTCTCTAGCCCTTTCCCTTCCAGCTCGCGAAGTAAAAGAGTTTTCTTGATTTCATACACATACAATTCTTCAAAAGGCAATTTCTGTTTGTCAAGTTCTTGATGCTCAAAGAGGTTGTGGGCAATAATTTCGTTGATCTTGTCTTTGTTGGTTAAGGAGGAGAACAGAAAAATGATTTTCCCTTCGGGAAAAAGATACCGAGAGGCTTGGCGAAAGAAACGCCCAGATATTTCCCAGCCTTTTTTGCCGCCATAGATAGCTTCATCTTGAATATTTTTGTCTTGCGGCAAGTACGGGGGATTGAAGATGATGGTATTAAATTGACCCCGAACCTGTTCAAAGAGATCGGAGTGGAGGACTTTTATTTTACGTAAGCGCTGTTTTTTGATTTGTTCATTCAGTTTTTCAATGGCCCCTTTGCTTATGTCGGCAGCCACGACTTCTCTTACATAAGGACTTTTGATTAACGTTAAAGCCTGAATTCCTGAACCTGTGCCAAGATCTAAAACTCTACCTAAAGCTAGTTTGGAGACTTGCTTTTCAAGTAAGATAGAATCCTCGCGTGGTTCGTAAATCATTTTACTAATTTTACTAGTTTTATGCTTCTTAAAGTTGATTATAATAATTTCTTCATTTCAAAGATAAATGTTTTAGCTCGTTCTAAAGAAGTTTCAGCCTTATTTCTCTTAATCTCTTCGGTGGACTGATATTGAAAACTGGATCTCTTCTCCAATTCTCGTTCATAATTCAATAGAACTTCATCAGCTTTCCTGCCAACAATTTCCAAAGCTTCTTCTTTGGCTTCTTCAAAATCCTTCAATAAACTCTCCTTAAGTTTATTGCGAACAAAAATAATTAAAGCATCCGAGGTTATTTTATGGCTAATCTTTGAACCTACTTTGTAGCCAAATTTATATAAAACAGCATTAGCTATATAATACATGGAATAATAAGATATTACAACAGCCCATAAAGAAGACCAATTTTGAGCAAATAATTTTTGCGCTACGTTTAATGACTCTTGATAATTTCTCAAGTACGTTTCTAAAATTTCTGTCCTAAATTCTGAATATTTCCATAATAAATTATCTTCTAAATAACTCTTAACATTTCGTTCTGCTTCCCTTATTCTTTCCTTCTCAAACACCTTGAATTAGCCTATAATAATCCTCAATTCCGAACAAAATGATGTTATTATAAAAAGCTTCTTGCCCAACATTAAATTCCGTAGTTTTGAGCATAGAAATAAATTCTCCCGCGGTAAAACTTAATAAATGCACCGGCAAAGGTATCAAAGACATTTGATTCTTAATTTGGCTTTCAATTGTTTTATCGTCTGTTATCAGCATCAGATCAATATCCGAACCAGTTCTTGCTTTTCCTGAGGCATAAGAACCAAATAAAAGCAAGACAAAGAAAGGGTTTTTAACTTCTTTAAAATAGCTTTGCAACGCAGAAAAATTGTTGTTTTTTAACAATTCCTCTTTTCTTAAAGACTCGGCTCTGAAAATATCTGAATTGAATGATCTTAAGTTGATTGAACAAAGCGTAGTTTGGCCAGCTTTTTGGGATAAAATGATCTTATTTTGGATCAGATTTTGGACCAATAAATAGACTGTCTTATAATCTATTTTAATCCTCTTGGAAATTTCCCTAATAGAAAAGTGTTCTCTTTTATTGGAAAGCAGCAAGCTTAAAAGCTTATCTTGGGTATGTATTTTTACCATAATATTATGTGTTTTACACATAATATATAAAATTTTCTGTTCTAATCAATCGCTGCGTCAGGGCTAACAGGATTCAAGAGTCTTCTCTTGGTTCAGATATCATCTAATGCTAAAAAAAGAGCTATTAGTTAAAAGTTTGGGAGATCAGTAGATCTTTTATCTATTTGAATATTGCCTCAAAGGAAATGAGCATACTTAATTGCGGGCTACTTGAGGCGGGGTATCGCCAAGAAAATAACAGTAGTACATACTAACAGCATTCCCATTAGGCCTTAAAACATTAATTCGTCTGACAATCGTATCACAGGTCGAATAACCACTTGAACTTTCGTAGCATTGCCAGCGTTCAAAGTCCGTACTTCTTAGAGATCGTTCCAGTGTTTCAATGTTCACACCTTCCTTAAGGAGATCTACTATAAAATAGTGCTGTTCAACACTTGGACCTACACGGAATTCCTGACAGGGGGAAGTGCAGTAGCCATACTGTCCAGGAGAGTCTTCAACACAGTATGATCTTGAAAACGGTCCCAACGGTTCAGTAATGGAACCCATTTGACCTGCTTGGTTACAGTCTCTCATACCGCTAAAGACGTTAAAATTATTAGCGGTTTCTCCACTCGCACTAGAGTCTCGACTACACATCGTTTCGCGTACTGTTGTTTTACTTACGCAAGAGTCAACGGCAGCGATTTGACTTTGACCACCGCTTAGCGTTTGTATAACCTTTCCACCAACTAACAAATTCGCCGAGTCAGTATCGCGGCAACCAATAACAGTTGCTGGTGCTGGTTGGCTTTGTAGGAGTTCACTGGGTTGGCTTCCCGTTATAGCATCACAATGCAAGGTAAACCAAGCTACACTGGAACTGCTTCTATAGATTCTTATAGCATCATTGGTTCCTGAAATTTGCCGCGGCAGCCGCGCAGTATTTAACGGAACTGAAAACTGGTCTACTACCCCGCTGAGAGTAGTTATCCAATAATTTCCCGCATTGTCAAATTCAATATTATAACCAGCACAATCTGAATCTAAGCGCAGCCTGTTTCCGGGAGTTTTCTCTTGCCCCCGAGGCAATACTGTTAATGTAAACGTCCCGCGTGTAACTTCTTCTCCAACTCTTAACCGACCTAATGGATCCCATTGTCCAGGAATTCCCCCATCAGCTACTAAATAAATAAATACCGAACCGTCAGCAGAAAAGCGATTGTATAATTGGTATTCGTGATCGTAAGTTCCCGTGGCGAATCCCTGTCCAGCTAAAGCGGTATCAGATCCAGCCGGTGGCGGCAGTCCTGCTGGCTGTTGGCTAATGCAGCCAATCAAAAACAAGGAAGTAACTATCGCGCTTAACAAGAAAATTATTCTTATGTCTTTTTTCATAAATAAAACACCATTTTTTTCCGATTATTATACTATTATTATACTAATAATACTAATTAATAATAGGGAACATTATTTTTGAAAGAAGCCAGACTTTAAAAAATGATCCTAGTACTTGGAAGTAGCAACTTTATTTCATTTAGCGCATATAATCCTGTGTTGCATGAATAGTTAGAAATAGTAGCTCTTCCAATCAAATCTTTAGGTGATAAAGATGCGAGACTGGAAGAGTGTCAATAATATACTAAATGTGATTAGTTTTCGAATTTATTTAATCACATTTGTATATGCTCGAAAACAAAGTTTTCGGCACGCCAGAAATCGCCATTTCTGTGCGTACAAAAGTGCTAATAATTGTTCGAATATTTAGCACTTTTAGTATAAATACATAAAAGAAAGAGAACTATTTCTTTCTTTCGATTTTCTTCAGAATTGGAATAATGAAATTCAAACTCTTAATGAGAACAAAGTTGGAGGTCAATACGAATATCCTGAATCACTGTTTATGTTTTTATATCGTCTGAAGCAGATTTTTGGGTAATGTGATCATTTGACTGATAACCTTTCTGATTATATTCTTGCAAAAATAATCCTGTTACTTTAATGTGATTAACCGTAGACTTGGAGAAAGAGCACGTCTTTCTCACGTATCTTCCCAGTCTTTGACGAATCACATTATTCACAGATTCTACTTGCGATGTTTCGCCAGTTTCTTTACCACATTTATGGTGTAATCTTTTTGGGAGGTTATCGTATGCCTCCCAAAAATTTAAGGTTGAACGCAACAGTTTAGGATTCCTTTCATTAGATGAATTAGAAGAGGGCCTTATTCAAAATGTTTTCCCTCAAAAAGTCTTAGAATTTCGAGCCAACAACCCATTTGTAGTCACTACTTTAGACGGTAGTCTTACTATGCGGGTTATTGATCACAAAATAAGCAGATATCTTACGATTGCTCAAGAGATTATTAAAAAGCAGCAGGAAGAAATCATTGTTCGTGGGATCACAGTTCAAAAGGGAAAAGCGAGAGGATTAGTAAGAATTGTAAAAACGTATCACGACATTAAACGTGTTAAAGTAGGAGACATTTTAGTTGCAAACACAACTCATCCCAATTATTTACCGGCCATGCATAAAGCCGCAGCTTTTGTCACTAATGAAGGCGGCGTAATCAGCCCTGCTGCTATTGTTGCCAGAGAATTAAAGAAACCTTGTATTGTGAGCACTAAAATCGCAACTCAAGTGTTGAAGGAAGATACTTTTGTCGAAGTCGACGCCACCAAAGGCATAGTCAGAATCCTTAAATGGAAATAAATGCGGACGGCAGGGCTCGAACCTGCGTAGGCACTAAGCCAATAGATGACGTACAGTGAGTTTAGTCATCGCACTCTAACGAGCACTCGTCACTCCAATGCCTTGAGTCTATCCCGTTTGACCACTCCGGCACGTCCGCAACAACAAAGAAAATCAGTTCTTATTTTATAAACCTAACGCAGAAAGAATGACTATTGAATATTTTGCAACTGCTTCTCAATATCCTTCAGTTGTAATTCTAAATCGTCCAGATCATCACGAGGCTTAATCATCATTTTAGGCGCCGGCGGCATTGGCGTTTTCTCCGTCGGTTGCAGCTTTGGCTTAGACTCAACTTTCTTTACAGGTTCTTCCACTTTCTCTTCTTTTTCCTCTTCTTCCATCATCTCTGGAGGACTCACTACTCGTAGTTTTCCCTTTGGGAAATATAAATACATCTTATTTTGAAGTAACGAAGAAAGTTCTTTTACTTGTGATTTCAAAAGCGTGAAAAGCATCACTTTTTTTTCCTGCACTTTTCTAAATTTTTCATATCCCTGCATAAAGAGAATAACATCCCTTAATGACTCTAGGATATCCCTTCGCACCATTATAGGTTCATTAACCTGTACCATATATTGCGGGTCTTTATCTAAAGACTCTTTTTTTCTCGCTCTCCGATGATGCTTATTTTTAAGATGAGTCATTTTCTTTATCATTTTTAGACGTCTTCAGGTTCGCTCAGCGAATGACTAATAAAATCTACCTTCTTTTCAACATCTGCTAAAGTATTCTGCCACAACTCTAATTGGTGGTCTTCCTCATTTTTAAGATCATGAATTTTTAGCAATGTTTCTTTCGCTTCATCTAATTTTTTACGTACCGTTCTCATCAACGTAAGAACATCATTATATTCCTCAATTTTTATAAAAACGGGCATTCTTTCCATTGTTTATCACCTACGACTTGAATAATACTTTATCTGCTTGCAAGAGACGATCATGCATTGACTTTACATATTTACGCAACAGGGCAAAATTATTTTCTTCATTAAATTCTGACTTTTCCAAATCAGTATTCAACTCATTTAAATTTAGTAAATCTCCACACAAACTTTCTAATTCCCCCAACATTCGCTGGTAAACTTCTTTTTTGATAAACAGAGGTTCGCTAACTTGTGGCTGGAAAGAAGGTAATCCCATAGGCGTCACTTCTTCCATTGGCGACTCTTCGAAGGCTAACTCTTCTGTCTCAGGTAGCATTTCCTTCTTATTTATTCCTGCGGCTTCCTGCACTTTTTCGGGCCCAATAACCTTCTCTAAGGGTGCATGACGTGGGAAGCGTAGCGAACCTTCATCTAGCCTACCTTCAGGAAAGGGAACTTTAGGTACTTTCTTCTTAAAACTAAAAGGCCACATTGTTCATTTAACTCTAATTGCAAAGAAGTTTAAAAACTTTGTTTAGTATTCAAGAATAGTAAAATAACTGTTCCAGCAAGGAAATCCTTTAATAACCTTATTTTACCAAGGTTTCCCTAACCGTATGTATTTAGTTGCTGGGTGAGGAGCATCAATTCGCGAGTGGTACAAGCGAATACGACCTCGGTTGTGGAAAGGGGGAGCTCCATCTGGGAGGGAACCACACCTCTGTTCGTACAGCAAAGAACGAGCCGATGCTCCTCACATAAGAAGCAACTAAATGCATACCCCTAACCGTGAGGTTTAAAATAAATGAAGTATTGCCATTTAATGTACGTTCTTCTCTTCTTTTTTCCCTCTGTTTCTGCCTCTGTTGTGATCACAGAGATAATGTATAACCCGATAGGGACAGATAATGGTTTTGAATGGATAGAAATTTATAGTAATGCTTCACCTAACCTTTCTGGCTGGAAACTTTTTGAGAACAATATCGATCATAGTATTATTCTTATTAACGGAAGCTGGCTTCTCTATGGTTATGGCATTATTGCTGACGATGTTGAGAAGTTTCTTCAGATTTATCCTTCTTTTAATGGCACTTTATTTAAAAGCAGTTTTTCTCTTAAAAATACAGAAGGGGATTTTATCGCTTTAAAGGACTCCGCTCTTCAGGTCATAGACGCCATAAATTACTCCGCTTTATGGGGAGGAGAAGACAACTCCTTAGAAAAAATTGAGATTTTTTCCTCCCAAACGGATAAAAACTGGGCTTCCAGTTTGCTTCATAACGGGACCCCAGGAAAAGAAAATAGCCTTCTTGGAACCTGTGACTGGAAGATTTCTCTTCTCTTAGATAAAGAAATTTGGGAAATTAATCCTAAAGATGCTGAGATACGTTGGAAAATTGAAGTCCAAGAAGATAAAAATAACACTCAGGCCTTTTTTACGTACTGGATCGAAGATCCTTCTGGCGTGATTATCAAGGAAAAAGTGGAGAAAAATACCACTGCTACTTCTGTTTTCGGTCCCTTCCGTAAAACTTTCTCTCAGTCAGGTGGTTATTTACTCAGAGCAAATATTACTAATACTACCTGCTTTGATCACAATCCCCAAAACAACTTTATTACCAAACCACTGATTATCACTGGTGTGGAAGGTAATACTGTCAGTTCTATTAAAGAATCTTCTCTCGCTATTCTCGACGTATCCCCTTCTTCCCCCCAATTTGGGGATACTTTGAAGGTTAAAATAGCTCTTTATCGCGGCGATACGAGAAAGTATACCGTGTCAGCATATGTAGAGAATTCGAAAGGGAAAAAAGTTAGTGAGAAAACATCGCTTAATCTCGAAAATAAGTTCACTAATTATACTTTAACTATCCCTTTACTCCTTAAAGAATCATGCGATTATGATTCAGATACTTATGATCTTATCATCGAAGGACTGGAGGTCGCTGAAAAAAAGAAAATTGAGATCAAATCTCTCTCTTGTTCCGAAGATACAGAGAAAAAAAGTGTTTCTAAGAAAACCGCTTCCTTAGAGGTTCTTAACATCATTCCTTCTCTCAATGAAAGAAATACTGTTCTGGCCTCTCTCAAAATAAATAATCCTGGTTCAGAACACAACTATAAAGTGTGGGGATACGTGTATAGGGGAAAGAAATGTTATTCTTGTAATCATGAAACGTCTTCCCGCGATGCCGATTCTAAAATTCTCAATCTTAACCCTAATTCTGACAAAAACTTTGATATGATGTTCCATCTTGATGATAATCTGGAAGGTGGTGAATACAAACTAAAAGTGTCTTTGCAGCGTCTCGATCAAAAGACCGCTCAAGAAATCATAACCCCGCTTTATCTGCCCAGTTTTGTACAAGAAAAAGAGAAAAAACTCCCTCGGGCCGTCTCGACGACAGCTTCTTCTAAAAAGACTCAAAACAATTTCCTTGAAAGCTCATTTTCAAAACAAGATCAATATCGTAAAAAAGAGCTCTTACCATTCCTTAAAGGAATGGTCATCTATGAATCTAACACTGAAAAAACTAGAAAGAGCCTTCCTTATATTCTCATTATCACGTTTGTCCTGTTAACTATCCTAATTCTTTTCAAGAAAAAGTAAAATTATTTTTACCACATTTTGTCATTTTTTGTGGCATGAACGACATACATGGAATCATTAAAAAACCAAAAGACAAGGGTCTTATCATTTGGTTTTAATTTGAGAAGGTTCTCGTAATTACGCAGATTTAACCCATGTAATAAAAGGTAATCAGCCCCATTTTCACTGACGTTTTGGTACCATCTCTCTGTAAAAAAATCCCCCGCATATGTTGCCGGCACGATCCAAAAAATCTGGCCAACTTTAATTAAAGGATACTTGGTCTTAATATAATGAACCACTTCTTCTGAAATGGAACTGAGTAAGGTCTCTTTAATGATCCCTCTCGTTTCTAAATCAGCTACGATCCAATCGACAAGTTGTTTGTCACTCTCAAGATTCCCTTGCGACTTAATTTCGATGTTAATTTTCTTTTTCCATCCTATTGTATTCATCACTTCTTCATACTTTGGGATGTGAAAGCTGCTCATTTTAGAAAGTTCTTCATAAGTCAGATTGCTGATGCGCAAAAGCTTCTTTTGCAAACGAAACAAAGTTAAATCATGGTAGACAACAATTTTCTTATCTTCCGTATACTGGATATCAAATTCAATAAATTCATATCGTGTATCCTCTACGGCTTTCTTTATCGCTTCTAAGGTATTTTCTGTAAATAAGACAGAACTCCCACGATGAGCCCCAAAAGTATAGGGAGAATCTACTACAGCTTCAATATCCGGGCTGGAAATAAGACTAAGCGCCGCAGCTAGAAAAAAAAACATAAAATATGCTCCAAACCCATTTTTCTCCTTTTCATGGCTCATAGTAATCAAAAAAGAGGTGTTTATTTATAAACTTTTGTAATTTTTACTACTTAATAGTGTTAAAACAGATCACCGATACCCTTAAAAACTACCCTTTATTAAAAGAATTCTTATGGAAGAAAAGATCGTTTTTCGTGCTGTTATTGAGGTCTTAGGTAAGCCCCAGGAGTATATCGAAGAAGCTTTAAAAGAATATATCACCAGGCTTAAAACTGATAAAGGGTACAAAATCCTTTGTGAAGAAAGGGCTGAAGCGCGAAAATTGGAAAAACAAGAATTGTGGGCCATCTTTACCGAAGTAGAAGTGGAAACTCTTCAATTAACCCATCTTCTCCGCTTTTGTTTTGATTATATGCCTTCTGTCATTGAAGTTATCCGTCCCAAGGAACTTCCTTTCACTGAAGGCGAGCTTTCCATCTTCCTCAGCGATCTTCAAGGCAAGTTGCATCATGTTGATATGGTTGCCAAGCAAATGAAATTTGAGCATGATCACATTAAACTAAATATGCATAAATTACTCCGAAACTACGTTACCATTATCCTTGGCAATAAGCAACTCACTTCCCAGCAACTAAGCCAACTTACTGGAGTAGACCAGGATAAATTGGAAGATTATTTAGATAAGCTTATTGACGAAGGGCATATAGATTTAAAAGAAGGCAAATATTTCCTTATCTCAAAGGTGATGTTGCATGGACAGTAAACTAAGGCGCATTGAGGCCGTCCTTTTTGCTGTTGGACGTGAAATAACTGGAGAAAGAATCGCTAGTCTTTGTTCCTTAGAATTGAAAGAAGTAGAGGAAGGTTTGCATACTCTTCAGAAAGATTATGCAGAAAAAGACTGTGCTTTTCATCTCCTTCAGAAAGAAAATGGCTGGAAACTTACCGTTCGTGATGAATATGTTCCTTTAGTCAGCTCTCTAGTTCATTCTACGGAGCTCGAGAAACCACTTATGGAAACTCTTGCCGTAATCGCGTGGAAATACCCTCTTGTTCAAGCTGATGTCGTGAAGTTGCGCAATGCCAGTGCCTATGAACATATGAAACAGCTTGAAGAAAAGGGATTTATTACAAAAGAAAAGTTAGGTCGTACCTATAAAGTAAAACTAACTCCGAAATTTTTTGAGTATTTTGATCTTCCTTCAGAAGAAGCAAAGCAGGCCTTTCTGAAGCAAGTTCCTTCTGAGATCCTCAAAGAAGCCGAAGCTGTTGATAAAGAAACTGAGGAAGTGGAACGCCTCCTAGAATGGGACAAGAAAGAGAAAGAATCGCATGATGAGATCAAGAAAGCGATGGAAGATGTGAAATCTCCAGAAAAAGCGTAATCTTTATAAAGCCACAAATTCTTAATTTTCTTACCATTTATCGACGATAAGAAGCCAGTTATAACTTCTTATTTTTTATCTAAAAAATGAACCCTACAGAAAGCCCAAATCCTCCTCAACCATCAGAACAAATAATCCCTCGCATCATTGAAGAGGAGATGAAAATTGCCTATGTAAATTATGCCATGTCGGTTATTGTGGGACGGGCTCTTCCTGATGTCCGGGATGGTCTTAAGCCAGTCCATAGGCGCATTCTCTATGCTATGTACGATCTGGGCATGTTGTATAACAAACCCTTCAAGAAATGTGCCCGTATCGTCGGGGAAGTGCTTGGTAAATTCCATCCTCACGGCGATACTGCTGTCTACGATTCTTTGGTGCGCATGGCTCAAGATTTTTCCCTTCGCTATCCCTTAATCAAAGGTCAGGGAAATTTTGGTTCTATTGATGGTGATTCAGCAGCGGCGATGCGGTACACTGAAGCAAAGCTTCACAAACTAGCTGAAGAAATGCTTCAAGATATTGAAAAAAGTACTGTTGATTTCAAAGACAATTTTGACGGCTCTCTAAAAGAGCCAGAAGTTCTTCCTTCTAAAGTTCCGAATCTTCTCATCAACGGATCCTCTGGGATTGCTGTCGGCATGGCCACCAATATCCCCCCCCACAACCTGCGGGAGATCTGTCAAGGAATAAAGGCCATCATTGACAATCCTGCTATCAGTGTTCAAGAGTTAATGCAGATCATTCCCGGTCCAGACTTTCCCACCGGCGCAGAAGTTGGTTGTGGCGAAGGTCTTCTTGCTGCCTATGCTCGCGGTCGTGGAAAGGTGACTATAAAAGCGATCACCAAATTCGAGAACGATAAAATCATCGTGACGGAAATTCCTTATCAAATAAACAAAGAAGAGCTTATTAAACAGATTGCTGATTTGGTGAGAAATAAAACTATTGAAGGCATCCGTAATATTAATGACGAATCTGACCGCGAGGGGATCCGTATCGTCATCGACCTTAAAAAAGATTCAGATCCCCAAATCGTTCTTAACCAACTCTACACTTTTAGTCGTTTGAAAATCTCTTTTGGTCTCAATATGCTCGCCCTCGTTAAAGGGGAACCAGTCGTTCTCGGTCTCAAAGAGTTAATAACCGAACACATTAACCATCGTAAAATTGTCATTACACGGCGCACACAGTATGACCTTCAAGAAGCAGAAAAGAAAGTCCATCTTTTGGAAGGGCTCCTTATCGCTTTAAATAATATTGATGATGTTGTTGCTGGCATAAAGAAAAGTAAGACCATCGAAGAAGCCCGAAGTTTTTTGATATTAACTTATGTATTGACAGAAGAACAGGCTAAAGCTATTCTTGAGATGCGTTTGCAGAAACTTGCCGCTCTCGAGCAGGAAAAAATTCGCGCCGAGCATCAAGAATTACTGGAAAAAATACATCAATATAAAGAAATCCTCTCTTCTGAAGCAAAAATCTTAGTTCTCATTAAAGAAGAAGTTGAAGAACTGCAACAGAATCATGCCGATGAACGGCGTTCTCGCATCATTCCCACAGAAGATGACGAGGTTGATATCGAAGAACTTATTGAAGAAAGCACCGTTGTTGTAACTGTGACCAGTTCTGGCTATGTTAAAAGGCTTCCCTTAGACACATATAAAACACAAAAACGCGGCGGAAAAGGAGTTATTGCTACGGGTATGAAAGACGAAGATTTCGTCGAACGCTTATATATCACTTCCACTCATGATTATCTCCTTATTTTTACTGATAAAGGCCAAGTCTACTGGTTAAAAGTGTACCAAATTCCCGAAGGAAGCAGACAGTCTAAAGGAAAACACATTGCCAACCTTCTTGAAATGCAGACTGATGAACGTATTAATGCCATCATTCCAGTCGGTGATTTTCATGAAGGCTACCTCTTTATGGCTACAAAACAAGGAACAGTTAAAAAGACCGAGCTGCAGGAGTTTTCCAACCCCAGGCGAGGCGGTATTAGGGCCATCAACTTGAATTCTGACGACAGTTTAGTTGGTGTTAAATACACGACTGGAAATGATGAAATTATTCTTGCTACGCGTGAAGGTCTCGCGAATCGCTTTCAAGAGAGCACCGTCCGGCCTATGGGCAGAACTGCTGCTGGTGTTCGCGGCCTTCGCTTGGATTCTGGTGATGAAGTTATTGGTATGCTCGCCGCTGAAGAAGGCCTGAACATTCTCACTATCACGACAAAAGGCTATGGCAAAAGAACTCCCGTTTCAGAATATCGTTTATGTAACAGAGGCGGGAAAGGCGTTACCAACATTAAAATTACTGATAAGAATGGTTTTGTTAAGTCTGTTATGCTCACGGATGGCCGGGAAGAAATCATGATCGTTTCTAAACAAGGCGTCGGAATTAGAATTAAATGCAGTGACATTTCCGTCATTGGTCGGGCCACGCAAGGAGTACGAATCATGCGACTTGAAGAAGGCGACGAGATTGCCGCGGCCGCTAAAATTTTCGTTGACGAAGAGACGGAAAAAGTAGTAAGCAAACACCAAAAGTCTTCTCCTGATAATGGAGAAACGCTTTCTTCAGAGTCGACTCTAAAATTAGAAGAAGAAAAGAATTCTGAAGAAGTCTCGGAGAACATCCCTGAAAATGAAGAAGATCCTAGCGGCCCAGATGCTTCTCCTCCATCTCCTCCGAATAACCCGTAAATACCTTTTTAAAACACCCCTCTTTTTTCCTTCAAGGAATGAAACTATTTATCGTTGTGAATAATGGATTTGAAAATCTCGCCAAAACGGAACTAACAGAATTAGTAAAAACTGAAAGTTCTCTCTTTCCTAATATCCTCGAATGTGAAGTCTCTGAAACATCAAAAATTTTCACTTTTCTTTGCCATTCTCAAACATCTCGTCGTATTCTCGTAGCCATTACCAAAACAAAAGAAGTGGAAACTTTAACTTTACCAAAAAACTTTCCTTGGCCAGACTTCTTCACTTCAAAAATTTCATTTAAAATCGAAGTCGAAGGTGTAAAAGGGCAGGAAAATCGCTTTGAAATTGCCAGAAATATCGCTGGAAAAGTCTTTAATTTTCTTGAACCTCTGAATATTTCTCCCTTTTTAGAATTAAAAAATCCCCAATGCTTGCTTATCGTTTTCTTCAATGGCAAGGAATACTTTCTCGGTATTGATCTTGCCGGTGTTGAACTTAACAGTCGTTATTATCGTGTCTTCCCGCATCAGGCTTCGTTTAAAGGTGATTTTGGCTACTACTTAGCCAGAAAAAGTGGTTTCAAGTCTGGAGAGAAACTTATTGTTGGCCAGTGTAAAGATGGTGTTATTCCCATCGAAGCAGCCTTATTTGCACATCAAATTCCTGTTCAGAATACTACTTTTTTTTCCTATCAACACTACCATTTATTCAAAAAAGTAAATTCTCCCACCACTCTCTCCAAGAAAAAATCCACGGTAATATATGCCTTTGACGAAGTTTTACCAAATATCATCGCCGCTCGCAAGAATGCTAAGCTTGCCAAAGTACAAGAATACATTGATTTTCAGAAATATTCTTTGGAAGATCTGGATGTGAAACATGAAGAACAATCCTTTGACAGGATAATTTTTCACCTCACTAGTAAAGATGAAGATAAGATTAATGAAATATATTACCAATCAACGTACCTTCTTAAACCTAAAGGGACGCTTCTTCTCATTGGCAGAGGAAGTTGGGAAGTTTCCATTTCTAGCAAATTTACCCTCATTGAAGAAGAAGAAATAAAAAAAGGGGAAAGTGTCCATAAACTGTGGGTTTTACAGAAGAAATAAACATGATCTATAATTTCCCAATTTTAAGTACATTATTTAGAAAGAATATTGGTAAAAGAATTATTTTTGGGAATAAGCATGTATACCCGCAAGACCTTATCAAGGTTACGAGAGGTGATGAATTTGAATTAATAATGGAAAAAAATCCATCCAATATTTCGCAAAGCATTTTGTTATCCGTCAAAGGGCCACCAGCTTTTGAAATTTCTCGTGAAGAAACAATCCACTTTTTAGAATTGATCAAGCGCGACAAAAAAAGCCATGACCAAATAATGCTGGATACGAGTAATGTTGATCAGGAATTGGCAAATCGGCAGTATAAAAAACATGGAGATAATTACAGATCAAACCATTTGCTTTTTCTATTTCCCTCAGATACGAATCGTTACGTGGCAAAGTTTAAAATCGTGCGAACGCCGAAAGACAATAAAATAAGATTAACGAATGGTTGGATGGACAATGGCGACTACCTTTCTGGAGAGGATAATACTGGATTTATGGTTACTAATTTATCTGACGGCTCTCGGCGTTACGTTTGTAATTATGGTTACATCAATCTATCTTTTGACGGACTGGTATTTACTTTGCGGAGATCTGGAGGTCCGCTTGATAGTGTTATGGATGCTACCGAACCTGATATTCTGATTGAAGATATTACGCAAGAAATAGAAAAGGAAAACATAAGAAGAAAGAACGCCTATCTTTCTCAGTAAATCAGAACACTACATCTACACCCTATTTTGATCTGATTCTTGAGCAAGCAAAACAAAAACCAAAAATGGCTCAACGGATCCTTTAGCGAATCCTTTAAATACTTTCACTTCTTATTTCCCTAAAAAAGATGGTTAGTCATCAAGAAATTTTTGCTCGCTATAAGGACTTTTTACGTTTTAGTAAACAAGAAATTTATCCTTTGCTTATCGCCGTCATTGTTACGGGATTTGTCTTCTCCTTTCGCGATTGGGGAGAAACAACTTTTGATCACCTGATCGGTTTAAAGAACCTCCTCGTCATGATTCTCGTCGTGGCTATTTCCTTCGTCTTTCGTATTTCCTGTCAAAAGATGTACGGATTAGGAGAAGGATATAAATCAGAATTTCAAGTTTGGTGGGGTGGTTTAGGTGTTATGCTCATCACTGCTCTTGTTACTGTAGGTTACATTCCATTGGTATTGTTAGGGAGTATTGTTCCCCAAGTTTTAATTAAACATCGCTTGGGTGAATATCGTGGAGGATGGTCAACTTGGCATACTCAAATGATTCCTGCATGGGGTGTTTTAGGAAATCTTATTCTCGCCATTCTCTTTGCTATTGGTGGCTGGTTTTTCCCTCAAAGCTACTTTTTCAGTAAAGGAGTGCTTCTCAATCTGATTATGGCTTTTTGTTCCCTTTTGCCGCTTCCCCAGTTAGATGGTCTGGCTATCTTCTTTGGCCGGCGTGGGTTATATTACCTCTTACTCCTTGCGGCGTTGTTAGGAGCTGTCCTTTTACTCACTCATACAAAAATAGGCTTAATTGCCTCTGTCGTTATCGCTACGGTCATCGCTTTCATTTACATTATGACCAGTTCTAACGTATAAAAATGAGTCTAAAACTTGAAGAACAATGGGCAGAACTCATCGCTTTACTACTTCTTGTTATTGGTTTTATTACAGCTATTCTTTTACATAACCCTTTCTTTAATTATCTCACGGCTTTTATTGGCGGCTTTCTCTCTGCCAGGCTTTATTATTTTAAAAGCCATAAACAACCCCTCTTGCCATTGATCTTAATCACCGTAGGATTCCTTCTCGGCTACCTTATCGGCACGATCTGGGCCAGTCGCTTTGTAACTTTTGTTTTTTTCGCTCTTGGTTTTGCCTCATCTCACTATCTTCTTAAGCGCAAAATCATCGGAATATTTAAAAGTGAACAGTACCTCTACAAATAAATGATGGAAAAGTTATTCAAAGTAAAAAGTATTGTTATCAGCCGCAAGCCAGGCGTGGATAAAGACGGTTTAAAATCTGCTTTCATTGGTCTTTTTCGCGATAATAATCCCCACTTAAAAGGCCAGGCTCCATTTGAAGTTGTGGAAATTCCCGAAATCGAGAAAGTTCGTATTCGTGAATTACGTAATATTTCATATTACCTTTTGGGAAATGACATTGTCATAAACAATTTAACTCAGGTAAAGATTCATAATAAGAATCACATCGTCACGATTACCGGGAAACAAGATTTACCTAAATCAAAATAGAACTCAAAAGTATTGTACCAATTCTACGGCCTTAGAGTTTGAGAAAAAGAAATCATAACAGAAACTCAATTTCTACTCTCTAAACTTATTTAAAGTGATCGTCTCTTAACCGTCCATGATCAAGAATTTCACTCCCCGCCTTTACCAACAAACCATTCTAAGCACTGCTGCCCAGAAAAACACCCTCGTCGTCCTTCCTACCGGATTAGGTAAAACGGCCATCGCTTTCCTTGTTGCAGCTCATCGTTTACATCATTATCCCCATTCTAAGATTCTCATGCTTGCTCCTACAAAACCTTTGTGTGAGCAGCATCTGCAAACTTTTCGAACCCACATTGAAATTCCTGTAGAGAAATTCGTTCTCTTCACGGGGAGCGTTAATCCTGAAAAGAGAGGAGAATTATGGAAGGAAGCTCAGATTATTATCTCTACACCGCAAGGACTTGAAAATGATGTTATTAACCGGCGTGTTAAATTAGAAGAAGTGTCTCTCCTTATTTTTGATGAAGCTCATCATGCCACTGGAGATTACTCCTATGTATGGCTGGCTCAGCAATATGAAAAAATTTGCCACTTTCCCCTTATTCTCGCCTTGACCGCTTCTCCCGGCTCAGATTTAGAGAAAATCAAAGAAATATGTAAAAATCTGCGCATTGAGAAAGTCGAATTACGGACCGAAAAAGATGCTGACGTTAGGGAATATGTGCAACCCATTAAAATACATTGGGAAAATGTAGATTTTCCAGAGGAATTTAAAAAAATCCAAAGTTTTCTTAAAACCTGTCGTCAAAGTAAACTTTTAGCAGTACAAAAATTTGGTTATTGTAATAGTCCAGAATTAAATAAAAGCGAACTTCTCGCCTTGCAGGGTGAAATTCACCAAAAAATTTCTTCTGGAATAAGAGATTTTGAAATGTTACGGAGCATCTCTCTTCTTGCGGAAGCGCTTAAAGTAGAGCATGCTTTAGAACTTTTAGAAACTCAAGGAATTAAACCATTACACAAATACTTTGTAAAAATGCAACAAGAGGCAATATCCTCAAAAGTAAAAGCCGTAAAAAACCTTGTGCTTGATGAGAACTTCAAATCTGCTTTTTTCCTTATCACTGAACTTACAGAAAAAAATATCAATCATCCCAAGATCATCAAATTAAATGAGATAATTCCTGCTATCATCAAGCAAAATTCCAGCGCTAAAGTTATAATTTTTACCCAATTCCGGGACTCAGGAGAAGAAATTGTCCGCAGCCTCCAAAGCATTGACATCAAATCCCAGATCTTTGTTGGCCAGGCCAAGAAAAATGGTCTGGGCTTTTCACAAAAACAGCAAAAGGAAATTTTAGATAAATTTCGCGCCGGCGAATTTAACGTTCTCGTAGCTACTTCAGTTGCTGAAGAAGGATTAGACATCCCTCGCGTTGATGAAGTTATTTTTTACGAGCCCATTCCAAGTGCCATCCGCTCTATCCAACGGCGGGGACGAACGGGCCGTCTAGAAAAAGGCGAAGTGACCGTTCTTGTAACCTCGGCGACGAGAGATGAAGCCTATCGCTGGTCTTCTTTTCATAAAGAAAAGCGCATGTACCGCAATCTAGAAAAATTGCGTCAGGAATTTACCTTATTTGAGAAAGAAATTTCTCCTCAACCAACATTACCAAAATTTATTGATCCGGAACAAGTTGTGGCCATCCTTGCAGACCATCGTGAAAAAGGAAACAAAATTGTTAAAGAACTTCTGGACTTAGGCGTTTCTGTCAAGACAGCTCAATTAGAAGTAGCGGATTATCTCCTGTCGGGGAAAGTGGCTGTAGAATTAAAACGCATTCCCGATTTCGTCGCCTCGATTATTGATGGCCGCTTGCTAGAACAACTTCGTGATCTTAGGAAAAGTTTTGAGAAAGTCATCCTTATTATTGAAGGAGAAGAAGATATCTACTCTATCCGCAATGTTCATGCTAATGCTATTCGCGGCATGCTTGCAGCCGTAACTCTCGACTTCAACGTTCCAATTTTATATACAAAAAATCCTAAAGAAACCGCGGCCTTGCTTGCGGTTATGGCCAAAAGGGAGCAAGATTCTGGAAGAGACTTCAGTTATCATGAACGAAAACCGAGAACTATTCAAGAACAACAAGAATTTATCGTCTCTTCCTTTCCTACTATTGGCGTAACTCATGCCAGAAATTTGTTATCTAGTTTTGGTTCTCTCAAAAAATTAGTTAACGCTTCCCGAGAAGAAATTATGAAGATCGAAGGAATAGGCGAGAAAACGGCAGAGAAATTAGTAAAGATATTCGAAGAAGAATATAATAAAAAAGGGAACTAAAAATGACCGAAGCAACGTTCTCCTGTTGCAACCATCGCTACTTTATAGAGATTTGCACCTTTGATAACAACATCATCGTTCTGTGATCCAAAAGGTTGTACTGCAGCAGTCACTCCTACTCGCACCAGAAGTTTTAGAGAATCGTCAAATGGAAAGAACCCATCTGAAGAACAAACCGCTCCTTGAAAGGGTTGATTCTTCAACTGTTCGTATCCTGCTATCCCCATTAACGGATCATATATAATTCCTTCTCGATCCATCGCCTTTTGCATTCCTTTTACAATGGCTTGTTCAACTGCGCCTACTCTTTCTACTTGTCCTGATCCTATTGCTACCGTAACTCCATCCCGCACAAAGACTACTCCATTACTACGAGCGCCAGAGATATTCAGATACCAAGCCATAAGCAAATCTTCTTTCTCTGATGCTGTTGGCGCTCTTTCAACTTTGATCCTCCCTCCTTCTCGTGTTACATAAGGATGATCAAGAAAATCACCGGCACCTATAATACTAGTAAGGTATAAATCTTGTATTCCAACTCTCCCTCCAGGCATTTCTTTTATTGAAATTAAGCCTTTGGTATCATCACCTTGAAACCGAGGAAGGGCTTCTAAATGAGAGAACTCCGCAATACGAACATCACTAGCTTTTGATTGGATGTACCAAACTACCCCTTCTTCATAGCCAGGCGCAGCAATAACATCAACAAACCAATGGCCTGATTCTCGTGGCGCATACCGCTCATATAACGTTTCCGCCGTTTCCTTTGTTAATGGTCGGTTAAAAGCTGCTGTTCCACCGAAGGTGCTTCTTCTATCTGCATCCCGCGCCAGACGAAATAAATCTCTCTGTGTTTGTGTGAGATCTCTCTGCACAGCAACTCCCGCATCGATAGTATGTTTTTGTATTACCACCGCTGGTTGACTAAACCATTTCAAATTATCCATTGCTCTTGTTATATCCAGCATATTATTCAATGAAAGGCCGCCTTTTCCTTTACCGTCAGCTCTTACAGATTGGATATTAGTAAGTTCTGCTATTCTTGAAGTATTATATTCTGCCACTCCAGCTAGAACATAAATGGCTCCCTGTTGATTAGGATTCTCACCATACTTAAGGTCCCACTCTTTCCGTAAACGTAAAACCAGTTCTTGAGGAAAATCCCCTTCACTACGTGTTCTGTAGCGTCTCTTGAACTCTGTCACATCAACCCCTTTTGGTACCATTTTTACCTCCCTTCATGTCTATTAATCGGCGCCGCAAATATATACTCCCCATCAGGGAAAATTTCTTTTCCTCCTAGTCCAACACGCCATGCTGGTTCTAAACAATCCCAGAATTGTAGCATAACCTCTTCTAACTGTCCTCTAATTGGAACCAGGAACGGTTCTCCGTCAAATACTGGTAAATCTTTACTACCAGGTCTATACGTCGTTATACAATATCCTATACTTGGATGAAGAAGTAACTCTGAAAATTGATAATTAGTCGGAAATGCAGAGCGTGTAAATCCCGTAAGGCTTTCTATCTGGCGCATCCTTGACTCTCTATTTGCTTCTATTTCCTCTGCAGTTTTACCATTCTCATCAAGTGGAAGTAGTGTTGCTGCTACTCTCCCCCATTCCTGCTTTGCTATAGGATCAGCTCGTAGAATAGATATGTATGCTCTGTTATCACTAGCTTCATAAAATCCTGTTATCCTCGATGTAAAAATTGAGGGATCAGGTTCGCAATATCGTTCCCGCATTGCTTGCCCAAACAACACCTTCGCTTCAAAAGGCTGAGAATTAAGCCTATTCACAAACGTATCCACTTGATCTCCATTCCCTACAACATGAACTGTTCTCTTCCCTCTTTTTTCATTTGAAGCTCGCATTGCCGTATAGATGACAAGGTGCGGATCTTTTATTTTACTTTCATCATATCCTCTAGTACGTAACCTTCCTCCCTCGTCATCTTCATCAAGAACATAAACCCTATTTCTGCTGTTATCGCTTCTTCCCATCATCCAAGGAATTTGCAATACTTTCCCAGCTTCATTCATTCCGATAACAATTCCTCTACAAGGATTGTCTTTAAAACGTTCTGCCGCAATCGCATCCAAATCAAGATCCATTTAGATCGCCTCCTCAACCAACCAATTAATTACTCATTATAAAGAATTTCCATACTCTAAGATAAATATCAAAAAATAAATAAAAAATAACTTAAAACATCTCTTTTTTCATGGAACTCATTTCTAAACCCCATTTTCGCGCTCCATACACAATTAGCACTAAAAAGGCGCTAAAGAAGAGCACTGCTAACTCCCCGCCATTGGCAAGCGGGCTAAGTCCATTTCCAACATGCACTATAAAATAGGCTACCACCATTTGAATTGCACCTAAAACAGCTGCGAGTCTTACAAAAAACCCCACTACGACAGCTATTCCTACAACAATTTCTACTAATCCGGCAATTCCAAATAATGTACCTAACGCCATCTTTTTAACGATCAATTTATCCCAGCCGTGGAGGAAGAACATCAGTCCTACCAGTGCACGGAACAGCACATACAAATAATCTCCATACTTTTCAACATATTGTGTAACGTATCCCATGGATAACCACCCCAAGAATAAAGAAAAAATAATGTATATTTAAGCTTTTACTTTTTGTGGCACAATTCGATTTTTCAGTGATGTACAAAATCACTCACTTTTTTTGTTTTCTTTAGAGTTGATTTAGTATAAGCTTCCACCGACGACAAAGAGATAAAATAATAACAAGAAATCTTTCCAAAATATTCTTAAAAACACGAAAATCACTCACTTTTTGAATTGTGCCCTTTTTGTGTATGTATTAAGTCTGCTCCTTTGTGGGCAGTGCCGACTCGCTTTCAGTAGGCGACGTTGAGAATGCGGTTCCCTTCCGTAGGAACCACCCCTTTCCGCACACAAAGATATTCTCGATTCCATCGCTCGTGAATTGGCATAGCCCACTACAGACTTAATACGTACCTTTTTGTTAAGTAAAGTTCTTAAGTATCCACTTAGTAAAGGAAGGTTGCCATCAATACACAAATGATCGTATAAAAAACTCTTATTTATTCAGTAGGCTTTTTAGTATACATAAAAAGAGAGTGTCAATGGTTTTATAAACAAGAGATCTATTATTTCTTACATTTAAATGAAAGTGTTGAAGCCGTCACGGCTTAAAAAGGGATTACGTTGTTTTCTCTATTCTTCCCTTACAGTTCTCACTCTCTTTGGTGCATTAGCACCTGTTGTTGGCTATGAAAAGCAGAAAGTTGAAACGCAAAATTCTAATCCACAAGGAACAATCGAACAAACCATTTCCGTCATGTCCGCAAATATTGCTGCCTGTGCAGGGCGTCCTTTCAGTTTCTGGGATCTTTTTCCGAATCCCGTGACGGAATGGTGGCATGGCGAAACTGCCAATCGCGGCTGTAAAAAACTCGAAGAGATGATCCGAGAGAATGGAATTACCATAGTTGGGTTGCAAGAAATTGAGCAAAGTGACGTAAGAAAAGAAGACCAGCCCAAATTGTTTGCCCAACATACTGGATTAAGCAACTATTCCTTTGCTTCTAACATTACGCATCGCTTTGCAGGTCTGTGGTACTTAGCCAATGGCAATGCCATCCTTAGCCAAGCCCCGATTGAATCAAGCACTTGGATTCCTCTTGAGGATAAGAAGCCTTTTAGTTGGGGAACTATCTTTGACTTCCTCGTAGGAACGGAAGGAATCCATCACATCACTCTACGATATCAAGGGCATCTCATCAATGTCATTAATGTTCATTTAAGTAATGAAGAATTCATAAAAAATGAATTAGATGATGGAAGACTACAACGGGAACGTGAAATTGAATTTCGCGCCGTTTTCGAATATGCTGCCAAAGTTACCAAAGAAGGGCCGACGATTCTTTTGGGCGATTGGAATTCTGCCCCGCCTCGAATTCGTTTTAAGAACTTTTCTAATACTGATGGTAAATATGAAGGTGAAAACACTTGGGAAACCGCTTTAGAAATCGTTGACAGAGAAGGTCTTGTTCTCGAACATGCCGGCTTACTTGACCCGTACGGTTCTTTGAATATGCCTGGAAGTTATCATGGAGTCGTGCCTCCCTCTGAATTAGGATATTCCAGTCACAGAAAAGATACCGGCGAGCGCATTGACCTGATTTTTACACTATACGATCCTCAAAGTAACCATCTTCTTCCCAGATTACAAGAAACAACAGTTCTCAACGATTTTCTTGTGTCTGATCATTATCCAGTTGTGGCCATAATTAGGTTCGAAGAAAATCTCCTGTATCATTTACCTTGATACTGCTTCCATGGATTTCTCATGCTTCTTAGAAAGAATTAACAGAGCAATTATTGATCCCACCATTGCCAAGAAGATATCCCATTGTGCATCCCAAACATCTCCTTGCGTTCCTAAGAACGCTGTTCCTACATCGGAAGCGACAATTAACGTTGTCCACCACTCTAACAATTCCCAGACCGCTCCGATAGCAACAACAACTGAAACAATAATAAAAAATAACCAGCCGTTCTTTTCTAGTTTTGTTTTTCGCAGTAGAACTTCCCGCACAATAAATGTAGGGAAGAATCCTAAAGCTAAATGCCCTATCCGGTCATAATGATTTCTGCTAAAATTAAAAATTTCCATGAGCCAGTTACCGAGCGGCGTTTCCGCATAAGTGTAAAAACCCCCATACACTAAGATAAGGGTGTGGAGAAAAACACACCAATACACAAAATGAGACATGGGGAATTTTTTATACGTTATAATGAGAATAATAATTCCCATAAGCGCCGGCCCCACTTCGAGAAGCCAACTTATTCTCCCTGCCGGCGGATTGTAAAGAGTTATGAAAAAGATCACGACCAGTACACCGAGAAGAATTACAGGAACTCGTGCTTCTTTTATTGTATTTTTCCAATCTGCCATTCTTTTAAAATAAACCGTGCCGTCGCTTCCGTGTCCGGTTTCCCTCCTTTTTGCAATTTATTGAGTTTAAACGCAATTTTCTCCAGCAGTTCTTCCGGGTCATTTTCATAAACTTCAAAGTAATTTTGGATTTTTTTCTTCGCTTCTTCCAATAACTCAAGAACAACATATTCTGGATTTTTTATTTTGCTGTAATCAATCGCCCCAATTTTTCCATATTTCGCTAAATCTTTCTCATTTCGTGGAAAAACGCCAGGCGTATCTAAAAGGACGATTTTTTTGTCTACCCTTACTCGGAGCAATCCTTTTGTAAACCCACTTTCCGCCGATGTTGGCGCTTTCCTTCTCCCCGCGAGGGCGTTAATTAACGATGACTTTCCAACATTAGGGTATCCCAAAATTCCCACTACTACCGGCTCACCCCGTGACATTTCCAAAATTTTCTTTTTAAGTAAGGTTGTTCCCAAATGCTCTCTACTAGAGATAAAAACACTTGGCACAAGTTCTCTCTTCGCCACTTCCATTTTTTCTTTGGGAACTAAATCACATTTATTGATAACATAAAGTATTTTCTTCCTGCTTCTCCTAACCTTCTCTTCAATTTCTGCATGTCTTGTCTCTTCAATCATACGGGCGTCTAGTACTTCTATAATGATATCTGCTTCTTCAATAACTTTATTTACGTGCTCCCAAAATTGCGCCATAAAAAGAAAAAAGCCATGTAAACTATATAATTCTTTAGGAAAGGACTCTGTAGAAACCCTGCCAAAGCACTGAAAATTGCTTGGTAATTTTGGTATCACAGAAATGGTTACGCAATTTCTCAGGAGGCCAATGAGAACTGAATTGCTCGTCAGACAACCTGGCCCTGCCCTTCGGTATCTCTGGGTCATGATGCGACCGAGTACGTAACTAAGCTTGGTGCGAACGAATGGTTTCTATAGAGCCTTAGGAAACGTATGTATTAAGTCTAGGGTTTTAGCATCAACCCGTGAGCCTTCTCGCTAATTAAGATCCAGCAAAAAGTGGATTCATGAAATGTGAAAAATATCACATTTCAGTACTGAAAATAAATCTCTGTTTATTTTCATGTTCCAAAAGGAATTTTTGCCTTTGCTTGTACTCATCTAAAGGCGAACCGATGCTGAAGCCAAAAGAAGACTTAGTACATGCTAGGAAACAATAAGTTTAAATTTCCTTTTGCCTTCCTTCTCCTATCTATGAAACTAGTTGAACACCACCTTCATATCCGAAAAATGATCTATGAACAGCACCAGCCTTATCCCCATCCTAATCCCACAATACGTTTTCTTGACAAGTTTGTCTTTGGCATAGCTTTTATTATGCCACTTACGGCTCTTCCTCAACTCTATAAAGTATGGTTTGAAGGAAATGCTCAAGGTGTTTCTGTCCTTACTTGGCTGCTGTTAGCGATTCTTTCTATTCCCATGATTATTTATGGGATAGTGCATAAAGAAAAACCGATCATTCTCATGTACGCTTTATGGGTGATTGTTAATAGTTTAGTTGTGATTGGCGCCATTTTGGCATAATTCTCATTTTCTTCCATTTCCTTACTCCAGGGAACACCATTTTAAAAATTCATCCACAAAGAATTTAAAACACTACTCTATTAAACCTAAATCACTCACTTTTCTGATTGTGCCTGAATCTTGCTATCATGGCGCTAATGACGGCGCCAATTACAAAATAAATTAATAATAACATAAATGCAATACTAAGAAATCCAGCTTTTTCTACTTGTTCAACACATTCTCCTGTTGGGCCATAATCATATCCAATGCAACAGCCAGGTTGTCCTTCCAAATCAACCGGGATAGAACAGTCGCCACCTTCTTCCTCAACGACCCACTTGGCGGTTCTGGAGTAACAATAAAATTCTTTTGGGCAAAACCTATCAAACAATGAACTGCTTTCAATTATAAAATGAGCAAAAATCAAGTAATGATGTCCAGTAATCATCATTGGCGTAATGGTCCAATTAGGTAGAGGATTTCTTCCGTACACCTGATCTAGAATTGGCAGATAAATTCCGATGTAGAAAAAAAATAAGAGCATTCCAATGACCAGACCTTTTATTCCACCTCTGAACCAAGGTTTAGTATAGAGTTTTCTTAAATTAATCATCTAGTGCTATTTACACCAATAACTTTTTATAACTTGCCTCTTTTTAACCTAACTTCGCCACTTCTTCTATTTTCTCGAAAGAAGTGGCGAAGTTAAGATTAAAAGCAAAATGTCATTTTCCAAAACCTTTCCTAAAACTATTCCTGGCAGCAATTTCCCCGTTTGGGAGGAAATCACCCTCACAGAAGAAGAAGAGCGCCAAGCCGAAGAAGACTGCCGGAGAGAGAATTTCCGTCTCTTGGATCAGTGTTTGGATGAGGCCAAGGCTCTGGCCATTAAACATCGTCTGAACACGGAAGAAAATCAAGTTGCCTTGGGTATTGCTTTGTTTGAAAAACGTGCTTCTCATGAAGTCTTTTGGAAAGAAAGTAAAGCAAAAGAAAAATTCGATAAGACTTTCAAATCTTAATCTTATTCATTGACAACGGGAGCTTTGGTAGTGCTTATCAGCGATGCCACAAACATGGCGGCAAAAACCAGTAAAAACGCCACCCCAAAATTTTTACTTTTAGGGTAGACGATATACGCTGTAATCAGAAATCCTAGAATAGAAATAATCATAAAACTGGCCTTAAGTGGCGCCACTTCCCATACAGAAGATGTTGTTCCTTGAGAAGCCAAAGCACTTTTGTCAACTCTCCTCCTTTTTTGACCATTTCTTTTTGACATTCTGTACCACCTCTTTATAAATGAAGAAAGAACTTGATGTTTTTAAAGGTTACTTTTTTGTGAGCTGTAAAGTTAGCGACACCTATTTGGATGCAAAAAGCTAATCGGGTACCGGCTTAGTTGCAAGTTAACTTTAATTAAGAAATAAGTCTCCCTACCCTCACAGGTTTAGAGTGAGGGCGGTAGGGAGACCACCAATGAAAAAGAGTTATGATGTAGATGTTAATAAAGTTGTTGTTA
>Ga0209541_10001131_pt1 | contig 53402 bp, 61 predicted proteins | sample RifCSPlowO2_01_FD_184027 | JGI IMG/M metagenome (GOLD analysis project Ga0209541, IMG submission 184027) | Groundwater microbial communities from Rifle, Colorado - Rifle CSP2_plank lowO2_0.1 (SPAdes) (version 2) | ecosystem: Environmental > Aquatic > Deep subsurface > Groundwater | place... | reverse complement strand
CACGACAACCACTCCTCTGGAGCGAGTGAGCCGAGCACTAGCGAGTTTCCTCGCTGGGGAAACGAGCGGGTTGAGGGAGGAGAAAATCTGGAGCGAAAATTGCCGTATGAAACACCGGCAGATCGGCTAAAGAGATTTTCCAAAACAGATAGCCAAAGTTCGCTTTAGTTGGATAATATATTCGCTTGCATAAAGCGAGTTTTTGTTTTATACTATCCGCAGCATATTAAAAACTTTTTGGAGGATATCCCAATGGCACAAATGGTTATCGATTATGCCGGAAAATTGCGGTATGGAACCCCGTTATCGCTGGTTAAAAAAATGGCGTTGTATAATGATCTTTCCGTTGATGAATACATGAAAGTAATGCTGAAGCGTGAGCATTTGGCGCATCGTTTGCCAGAATTTCGTGGCCGGACACTTTCCCAGCGCTGCAAATTTTTTCTCAAGATATTGGATAGTTTTGGAGCGCTGCATATTTTACGATAAAGAGATAGAAAAATAAAACTCGCTTGCAAAAGCGGATTCTTTATTCTATTTTAGAAACAGTTTCTTTCTAAAGGAGATAGAGGATGCCGGAAAAAGCCGAACGGCTGACGTTTTTGGAATATGGCGCCTTGCTGGCGTTTGCCGCTTCCTGCCGGTCAACCTGTCCGCGCGCCCATGTCGGCTGCGCTTTGTTCAATAGTGAAAAAGTAGTGGTGGCTACCGGTTACAACGGCGCTCCGCCCGGCGAGCCGCAGTGCGACCAAGTCGGCTGCCTGATGAATAATGACCATTGCGTCCGCGCCCGCCACGCCGAAGAAAACGCTTGCCGTTTTTCCGGAGCAACGGCGATTGTTAATGGCTACGCTTTTGTGACTATCCGCCCCTGCCGGAATTGTTTTGATGATCTGGTGCGCCATGATATTAAAAATGTGTTCTACCTGAACGATTACCGGAACGAATTGGCGAAAGATTACATTGATGAAGTGTGTAAAGAAAAGGGGATCCGATTGGAGAAATTGGAATTGGATCCGGTGAAACTGCTGCAAAAACCTCTTTCATTCCATCAGGGTCCCGGCGGCCTTTTGACCTCCCATTACCGCCTGAGCATTGAGGAACAAATCCCGCCGATGATGGAACATTAATATTTTAATCCTATTAAACCCGCCTTAAAGCGGGTTTTTAAATTGTTTACATTATATGCACGTACGGTTTTATAATGTAAACAATTGATTTTGGGGTTTTGGCGGTGTAGACTGTAGGCAGTTCAAAAATAATTGAGGAGGAGAAAGTGAAACAATACCTTGAGGTCTTGCGCGATATCCGGGAAAACGGAGAATCGCAGGATGATCGCACCGGTGTCGGCACGGTCAGCGTGTTCGGCCGAACCATGCGGTTTGATTTGAATGATGGATTCCCGTTAGTGACTACAAAAAAAATGTTTTTGCGGGGAGTTATCGCTGAATTGCTGTGGTTTTTAAGCGGCGAGACGAATATTCGTCCGCTGGTTTTGCAAGATGTGCATATTTGGGACGCATGGCCTTATAAACAGTATTGCTACGCGGTGAAGTTTGGAATGCCGCTGCCGAATTTTACTCAGGACGAATTTATTAAAAAAATTCGTGATGATGAAAAATTCGGCCGCCGATGGGGAAATCTTGGTCCCGTGTACGGCAAGCAATGGCGCGCCTGGGAAGGCAAAAGCGGATCAGTAATTGACCAAATTAATGAAGTAGTTGAATTGATTAAGATAGATCCTTCCAGTCGGCGATTGATCGTGAGCGCTTGGAATGTCGCGGAAATTCAAAATATGGCGCTTCCGCCATGCCATTGCCTGTTTCAATTCCGGATATCTAACGGGCGTTTGTCTTGCATTTTGTATCAGCGGAGCTGTGACATGTTTCTCGGCGTCCCGTTCAACATTGCCTCCTACGCGCTATTGACGATCATGGTTGCGTTTGTGACCGGGCTGGCAGTCGGCGAATTCACGCACTTTCTCGGCGACGCGCACATTTATAAAAATCATTTTTCGCAGGTAGATGAGCAATTGCGGCGTGAGCCGCGAAAGCTTCCTCGTATCGGCATCAATCGCAACGTAAAATCAATTTTTGATTTTCAGCCGAAAGATTTTGAACTGATCGGCTATGACCCGCATCCGGCAATCAAAGGCAAGGTGGCGGTATGATTAACATCATTGTGGCGATGGATGAGAATCGGGTGATTGGGAAAAGAGGTAGGATTCCCTGGCATATCAGCGATGATATTAAGCGTTTCAAGCGTTTAACTATGGGACATCCAGTAATTATGGGCCGAAAGACTTTCGAATCTATTTGTTCTAATCTTGGCAAGCCATTACCAGGGCGTACGAATGTCGTGGTGACGCGGTCTCATAAATATGATGCGAAGCCAGGATGCGTTATATTTCATTCTCTGGAAAAGGCACTTTTGTTTGTTGAGCATCAGCAGGCATTTGTCATTGGCGGCGGCGAAATCTATAAGCAATGTTTGGATCGAGCGGACCGGCTTTATGTGACGCATGTCCGAGATAGTTTTAATGGCGATACCTATTTTCCAAAGGTTGATTCGCAACGCTGGAAACTGATTGAACATGAAGAGCATCCGAAAAAACATCCCAAGGTAAAGATACCGTATGCGTTTGCGACATACGCGCGCGTGTTCTAAGTGATACATCCCGCTGAGTTTGACTCGGCGGGATTTTTTTATTCATTTGACGGCTAGAGGTTTATATGTTATTTTATTGATAGTTTATTTTCTAATTCCAAGGAGGCTGTTTATGGAGATTCAACTTTTTCGAAGGCCGACCGTTAATGACATTAAACTGGAACTGATGCTTTCCGAGCCCATCGATGCGTATATGGCTATTTCCAAAGAAGAAGAAAAAATATGGAATGCCTGGCTGCCAGATGGTTTTGGCGGTCCGGTTCCGTTAATCGAGCCGGATGAACTAGAAGATCATTTTTCTGATAAGGGCATCGAGTTTCCGGAAAAGGTGAAACAAGAATTAGCGCTGAATAAAAAATTGTTCGGATATTATCTGGTTGATTATGTCCGGCATGGGAAGCAGTACGAGGTTTTGCTCAAAGGCTGGCCGCGCAGCGGTGATGATGATCAAAACGAATATCTGATTGTCCGCTGGGGGCAGAAATTATTGCCGGTTACCCAGATTCAAAAATATCTAACTAAATCCCGCCGCCGAGAATTCTGGGCCAAGTTTTTACTTGATGCGGATGATAATGCCTTACACTTTACGCGCCTTTTCGCTGTTGCCATGGGAGTAAGTACCTTGCTAGACCCCGCAACCTTTGGCAGATGGTTTATCGGGACCCTGTTGTTTTCTATCGCGGCGCATTTTTGCAAATTTTGCGCGCGACGTGTTTCCATTGAAAGTTTTCTAAAGCAATATCGTTTTCAAGTCCAGTAGCACGTATCCGCTAAGCCAAACCACGTAGAACGTGGCAGGCTTGGCGGATTTTCATTTTAATCCAGTTTTTGGTATACTCTATTTAATTAATAAAAAAAGTCGTTTATATATTATGAAAAAAACTTGGATAATTTTAGCGGTTATCGGCGTGGCGTTATTGTATAGTTTCAGCGTTTATAACAGCCTGGTCGGCAAAAATGAAACGGTAGACGGCCAGTGGGCGCAGGTAGAGAGCCAGTATCAGCGCCGGTTTGATCTGATTCCTAATCTAGTGGAATCGGTCAAGGGTTCAATGAAGCAGGAGCAGGCGGTATTTACGGCGATTGCCGATGCCCGCACCAAATATTCCGGGGCCGGAACGATTGACGCGAAAGCCAAAGCGGCCGGCGAGGTAGAAAGCGCTTTCGCGCGGCTATTGGCGGTGATGGAAAACTATCCGCAGTTAAAATCTTCGGAAAATGTCCAGACTCTGATGGTGCAGATTGAGGGAACGGAAAATCGGGTGAGCGTGGAGCGCCAGCGGTTTAATGACGCGGTGCGCGCGCTGAATGTGGCCGTAAAAGCGTTCCCGAGCAATATCGTAGCGAAACTTTTTGGTTTCGGAGAGCGGGCGTATTTTGAAGCGGTAGAGGCAGCGGCAGAAGCCCCAAAGGTGAACTTCTAGGAAATATAAGATGAAAATTTCAGCTATTATTTTTGCGGTTATGTTGCCGATCGCGGCTTTGGCTTATATGAGTCCGGGAGTGCCGCAGGGATTTGTCAGCGATTTTGCCGGCTTGTTAACGCCGGAACAAAAGCAAGATTTAGAAATGAAAGCGCAGGCGCTGTTTTCGTCCAGTACCAATGAAATTGCCGTGGTAACGGTTCCCAGTCTTGGCGGCGATACTGCGGAAAACTTTTCAACGAAATTATTTGAAGATTGGAAAATCGGCAAGCGAGGGAAAGACAATGGCGTGCTGATTCTTATTGCGCCGGCGGAGCGGGCAATGCGCATTGAAGTCGGCTATGGGCTGGAGGGCTTACTGACGGATGCGCAAAGTTCTGTGATTATGAGCAAGATTATGACGCCGCGTTTCCAGCAGGGCGATTTTTATGGCGGAATCAGCGGCGCGTTGGATGCCGTCGCAACGGCGCTGGGCGGCGCGAAAGTAGTGGTTCCGGAACAGCAATCGAGTTCTTTCTCGGGAGATTTTTTCTGGCTTTTCTTATTTATTCCGATCTGGCTCGCTAGTATTTTAGGCAGGTCAAAATCCTGGTGGCTGGGCGGCGTGCTGGGCGGCATCAGCGGGGTGGTGATTGGTTTTATATACGGTTTTGTATACATGGGAGCCGTGGCAATTCCTAGTCTTGTGGTATTAGGTTTATTGTTCGATTTTGTCGTTTCCCGTTCCTACGCCCGCGCGCGTTTAACCGGAAATTATCCGTGGTGGATTGGCGGGCACCGCCATTTGGGAGGTGGGGGAGGATTTGGCGGTTTTGGCGGCGGCCGGTCCGGCGGCGGCGGCGCCAGCGGCCGATGGTAAAAATAAAAAACCTCAGCAATGCCGAGGTTTTTAAGTTCTTGGATTATCGGGTGGTTTAAACCATTCAAACGACTCATCTTCATAGACCGGTTTTGGCGGAAGCAGAGGAAAGAGAGCGTTGCAGGTACCACATTGCCAGCGTTCCTTAGTGGAGTCATAAGTCAGCTCGGTCAGGCATTGCGAACAGTGAAAAGTGAGAGCGATATCCGGATCGGCGCGTTTACAGGTAAAGCAATAATTTTTTGACCCGCCACCGATGATGACGTGAGCGACCGGGGTTTTACAAGTTTTACAGCGGAGCGCAATCAGCGCTTGCGGTTCAGTCGGCATCCAGACTCTTTTTATAAAGGGCTATGATTAGATTTTAAATTTACTTAACATTATTGTAAAGAAGCATTCGGATAGTATAAGATAGTGAAAAAGATTTGGAGGCGTCGCATAGTGGTCTAGTGCGTTCGCTTGGAAAGCGAATAAGCCGCAAGGCTTCAGAGGTTCGAATCCTCTCGCCTCCGCCAAGGTTTTAAAAATAAATAAACTTTAGATTTGAATTATGAAAAATCTAAAATTCACGAATCTTACAGTATTCATAATCTTTTTTGGTATTGCTCTTATTGAGGCGTTACGAAAACAGAATTAGCTGGAGGCGGCGCTTTTTTTGGCTTTGGGGATAATGTCTTTGCGGGCGGATTTCCGGAAGCTGGAATAATCAGCAAATATCCGGTAAGATATAGCCAGCTGATTAAAAGGATAATAAGATATGCGAGGATTACCGATAGTTGCGGTTCTTTTATTGATTGGCATGAACGCAAGCGCGGAAGCGATTTCTTATTTGGATGTTCCATTCCGGTCAGTGGATTATAGCGTTGGTTCAACGTCAAGCTTCATTTATTTTAAATCGGTTGTTATTTCCGCCAGCGAGGCGACTAAAGACGTTTCAGCCAATGTTAACGAAGTAGCAGTGGTACTGAAAGAAGATTCGCCGACATACACGACCATCAGCATATTCAATGCCCGCAAAGATTCGATGAGCGGGGAATGGCTGATGGCGGAAAGAGTGGTGGTAACCGTCAGCCAAAGCAGCGATCTTGCCGCCTGGCATGAATTTCTGTCGCGCGTGAAGCGAAAACAAGAACTGGAAAGAAAAAGAATGCTGGAACCAACGAGAGTGTTGCCGCCAATAGATTCTAATGGCCTTAATAGGAGAGGTTCGTGAATTTCTGGGATGTCCATGGATTAGCATTTCTTATTTTTGTTGCAGTTTTTCCGCGCTTCACGCTGCTTTTTGCGGTAGCCGGACCGTTTGGTTTACTGACGTGGCTGGGTTGGCTGATAGTTCCGCATGTCACCGTTGCGGTATTGGCAACAGCGCGCTATTGGGACACTAATCCGATTTTGTGTGTTATTGCCTGGATGATTGCTTTTGGGGGGACGGGATGTGAAAATAGGGCAAGAAAGAAAATACGAAAAAAATCTAAGCTACAAGCAAAAGAGGCATAAGTTTTCATGCCTCTTTTTAATTTCGGAAAATAATTAAGATGCTATACTATTAGTAATTATGAGCGTATCGCATTCCGCAAAACGGATGATAAAAAGCGCCAGCTGGCTGCTGATTATTATTGGAGCGATTGCGGCGATATCCTACGGTTTGGCTTACCGCAATTCTAAAAATCCAGATTACAGCCAAGAATATCCGATCCAGGGACAGGACCATATTGCGATTGGCGGGGCGCATGATCCGTATAATTCCAACCCGCCTTCATCCGGTTCACACTATGGAAATCCGGCCATGGAAGCATTTTACAGCGAAGAGCTCCCGGATGAACAGTTAATCCATAATCTTGAGCACGGCGATATCTGGATTGCTTATCATCCCCGGATTTCCGATGACGCTAAAGACCAATTGCGGAAATACGGCGGCAGTAAGTTTGTTACGACCCCCCGTTCACACAATGACACCGATATTGCGCTGGTAGCTTGGGGGAGAGTGGACGCGTTTAATCTGGAAAATGGCGTTCTGGACGAAGGCCGGATAAAAGCTTTTATAAAGCGGTATATCAATAAAGGGCCGGAAAAAATTCCGCCCACAATGAGTTTTTAATGACGAATTCACAATAATATGATGCGCCAGGAAATTAACAGCTTTCCAAAACAATTTTCTTTTGAACCGAAGCTTGCCAATGCTGGCGGTTTGAAAAAATTTTCCCGCGTAGTGGTAGCCGGAATGGGCGGTTCCAATCTCGCCGCCGGCCTGATTAAAATATTATGTAGAAATGTTGAAATTATCGCGCACCGGAGCTACGGCCTTCCCCACTTGAAATCTTTTAAGGACACATTGATAATTGCTAATTCTTATTCTGGCAATACCGAAGAAACGGTGGATGCTTACAAAATAGCGTTAAAGAAAAAATTGCCGGTAGCGGTGATCGCCACCGGCGGGACTTTGCTTCAGCTGGCGAAAAAAAATGCCACGCCGTACATTCAGATGCCGGACATAGGATTGCAGCCGAGAATGGCGCTCGGCCTGAACCTGATGGCGCATTTAAAATTCATCGATCCGGTCGTAATGAAAAAACTGAAAGCGCTGGAACGCACTTTGGACGTCGCCCGCTATGAAGCGGAAGCAAAAATACTGGTTAAAAAACTGCGCGATAAAATTCCGATAATCTACGCGTCGGCGGAGAATCAGGCGCTCGCTTACATCTGGAAAATTAAGTTTAACGAAACGAGCAAAATCCCGGCATTTTATAATGCCTTTCCGGAACTGAACCATAATGAAATGAACGGCTTTGACGCGGTGGCGGCGACGCGCCAGCTTTCCGCCAATGCGCATTTCATTTTTTTGCGGGATGCCAATGACCATCCGAAAATCCAAAAACGGATGCGAGTTACGGAAGTTTTATATGGCAACCGGGCGTTGCCGGTGATGGCGGTTGATTTTGACAGCCGCCACCTCCATTCGCTTTTCGGCCTGCTAGTGTATGGAGATTGGGTGTCCTATTATCTGGCGGAATATTACGGCGTGGAAGCGGAACAGGTGCCGATGGTGGAGGAGTTCAAGAAGAAAATCAAAAGTTGACGTTAGCCGACAAAAGTTCCATTCTTAAAATAGCCATTTGAAAATCGCGAGGTGAGCGTGAATCCGCCGAAGTGGTTTAATGATTGTCCGGATTTTTCTAATAGGGATGTCTATGAAGATAATGGGTGGATTAAGACCGGAAAATTTGATCTTACCCATAAGTCCAACCTGCCGTCTCCATGGCAGTTTTCCGCTATCGGTACTACGCCGCGGCTGGAAAAAGTGGCGACGGTTACCGCCTACGAAAACGAGGATTTAGATTTAAAAGCCCAGACGGTAGATTTTTTTGACCAGGGAATTGTCTTCGTTCATTGGGGGCTCAGAGGCAAGGGGTTGATAAATTTAGCCCTTAAAAAAGAAAATCACTGGATTTTAAACGAGAAGAACGAAGAAGTAATTTGGCTGATTAAATATCGGGATGATGGCACAGAGAGAAAAATTATCCAAGCGATTACTTTAAATTTTTTTAAATCCGTCCGCGGAAAGCATATTGATACTTTAGTTATCCGCATTGAAAGAGAAGACTGACCATAGAAATAAATATCCTCCCATTTTCGGGGGGATTTATGTTATTATATAATTTATGGAATCTAAAAAAGTTTCCCCGAAGGATGTATTTATGAATTTACTGGGCATGCTGACGCTGTACGTCAGCGCGATCAGTTTAATGGCATTGCTTTTTCAGTACGTTAATCTCGCCTTTCCAGACGCGCTGTCCTACCAATCCTACGGGAGCGTTGCCGGTCCGATCCGCTGGGCAATGGCGGCCTTGATTATCGTATTTCCAGTATTTATTCTAATAACGCGGATGCTGCGGAAAGACGAGCGGGAGCATCCGGAAAAACGCGAGTTCGCTGTCAAAAAGTGGCTGGTGTATTTCACGTTATTTGTCGCCGCGATTGTCATCGTTACTGATTTAGTGACCCTCATTTATAATTTTCTTGGCGGGGAGCTGACTATGCGATTCATCCTGAAGATGCTGATCGTCCTTTTTGTCGCCACGAAAGTATTTTGGTATTACCTGTGGGATTTGAAGGAAAAGTTTACGGCAGTGACGCTCCGCATTGCCTTGTGGGGGATTATTGCCGTTGTAGTGGCGAGCGTGGCGGGCGGATTTTTCACTGTTGCTTCGCCGTTAAAAGCGCGCGCATACCGTTTTGATGAGCAGCGAGTGACGGATCTGCAGAATATCCAGTGGCAAATTATAAATTATTGGACCCAGAAAGGCGCCATTCCGAAAACCTTGGCTGATTTACGTGATCCGATTTCTGGTTTTGTGGTGTCTGCCGATGTGGAATCGGGCGCCGAATATGAATATCGGGCAGTTAATAAATTAACGTTTGAACTGTGCGCCACCTTTAGTTTGCCAGCCATCGGCGGCGGAACATCGATGATGTCGCGCGTTCCTATGCCAACGAAAGATCCGTATCTAGAAAATTGGAATCATGATATCGGCCGCACCTGCTTTGAGCGCCCGATTGATCCGGAATTGTATCGGAAAAATCCCATTCCGGTTCCGGCGCAAGATTAATCCGTTTAGGTATGGTAATAATTTTCCAGTTTATCGTTCTGATTTTTTCAGTGATGGTGCATGAGGTATCGCACGGCATCGTCGCTTATAAATTGGGCGACGATACCGCGAAAACACTGGGCCGGCTGAATTTTAATCCCTTAAAACATCTGGACCCGATGGGGTCGGTGATTTTACCGGTATTTTTATTGCTAATGAACAGCCCGATTTTATTCGGCTGGGCAAAGCCGGTTCCCTATAATCCGAATAATTTAAAAAATCCAAAAAAAGGAGCCGCCTTAATCGCGCTCGCCGGACCGATGAGTAATCTTGCTTTGGCGGTTATTTTTGGCGTTTTAATTCAAATCCTCGGCCCATTTGCGGACAATCTTGGGGAGACGGTTATTTCTTTATTGCAGTTCTTTAATGTCATCGTATTTATTAATGTGCTGCTGGCGGTTTTTAATTTAGTGCCGATTCCGCCCCTGGACGGCTCAAAGCTGATTTTTGCCATGTTGCCGCCTAGGTATTACCGAGTACAGCGTTTTTTAGAGCAGTATGGAATGTTCCTATTAATCTTTTTTATATTTTTCGGCTTCGGAATTATTATTCCGGTAATTTCCGGGCTATATCATTTACTGACCGCGCCTTTTTCAATTTTTTAAAGATTTTATTTTAACAGTTTGTAAAATAAAAGAATATTGATTACACTGAATCCAGCTACTTGACTGTGAGAAAATAATGAAAATTTCCAGGCAGTTGCTGGTCTTGGTGGCGGCGTTTTTTATCTTTTCCGTTGTTTCGGCGGAAGCCGGCAAGCGGAAACTTTCCGGAAACCATATGTTGAAATTCGTGGAAGTCCTTAACCTGATTGATACGAAATATTATAAACCGGTGGAGATGGATGCCTGCATCGAAAAAATTTTTCAAAAAGGCGTTTCCAATTGCACCGACGTTTACTCTTTTTATCTCAATGAAAAAGAAAAATTGCGGGATAAAGAATTTCTGGAAGGAAATTTCGGCGGCGTGGGCATGAAGCTGGGGGTGGTAAAGTCCACCGACAGCCAAAACATTGCGGTTGCCGAAGTGTTTCCGGATACTCCGGCCGAAAAAGCGGGATTGCTGGCCGGCGACATTATAGTAGCTGTTTCGTCTACCGGACTGGTGGCAAAATTCGTTCCGGTTCAAGATGTGCCATTGTCAGAAGTTGTGAATCTTATCAGAGGCAGAGTTAGGACGTCAGTGGCAGTTCGGGTGGTGCGGAATCAAAAACAGCTGGATTTCCTGATGGTTCGTGACTCTATTAAACATTCTCCGATTTCTCATAAAAATATTAAACCGGGTATCGGCTATATCAGGATTGATGAGTTTTCCGGAATCGCGGCACAAGATTTTTTTGTCGCCCTAAGCAGCCTTACGGCTGGCGGCGGCCTGGCGGTTTTGATCATTGATGTCCGGAATAATCCCGGCGGACTGATGTTTACGGTATTGGATATTCTTTCCGCTTTTTCCGGCGGATCCGTTCTTTTGGAGACGCGGGAGCGCGAAGACCAGACTTATTTTTTACCGACATCATTCTTATTAAATGGCCCAAATTCGGTTGGCGAGTATAAGCATCTGAAAGTGGTCGTGTTAGCTAATCAATTCAGCGCCAGCGCTTCCGAGATTTTGGCGTGCTGGTTTAAGGAAGATTTTGGAGCGCCGATTATCGGGGTAAAAACCTTCGGCAAAGGATTAGTCCAAAACCTGTTTGATCTTCAGGATGGCGGCAAACTTCACCTGACAATCGCTGAATATTTTGTCGGCGTCAAAAAAGTGCCGGTGCAGGGGATTGGCGTTCTTCCGACTATGGAAGTTAAAAATCCCGAAGAATGGACAACCAGTTTAGAGGCGGATGACCTTCAATTTAAAAAGGCGTTGGAAGTCGCTACCGAACTTCTCAAGTCAAAATAAAATTACGAAGCCCTTGCTATATGTGGGGGCTTTTTGTTATAATCTTTTTTATCATGCCGACATTGCGACAGCTTTTAAAAAACGGCCGAGCCAACAAAACGATTAAATCCAAATCCCCGGCATTGGGACGTTATTTTAATTACATTAAAAATCGGCCGGTGAAATCTTCGTCTCCGTTCAAGCGGGGAGTGTGCCTGAAAGTTTTTACCACTACTCCGAAAAAACCGAACTCGGCGCTCCGGAAAGTGGCGCGCGTCCGCCTGACCAACGGCATGGAGGTAACCGCTTATATTCCCGGCGAAGGGCATAATTTGCAGGAACACTCGGTAGTGGTTATTCGCGGCGGCCGCGTGAAAGATTTGCCGGGGGTGCGGTACCATATCGTGCGCGGCGTTCTGGATACCACGGGTGTGGAGGCTCGCCGGCAGCAAAGAAGCAAGTATGGCGCCAAGCGGCCGAAAGCAAAATAATTAGCCACCAGCCATTAGTTATAAGTTAAAAATTTTTATGCGTAAAAAACGAAATTACAAAAGAGAATATAAGCCGGATGTCGTGTATGGCAGCGTGGTGATGGCGCGCTTCATTAATTATTTAATGGAAGACGGCAAAAAAGCGGTGGCGGAGAAAATCATGTACGGCGCGATGGATATCATGAAGAAAAAATCCAATCAGGAACCGTTGCCGGTTTTTGAGAAGGCGCTGGAAAATGTTTCTCCGATGGTGGAAGTCAGCACTAAGCGGATTGGCGGCGCCAATTATCAGGTTCCTAGGGAAGTCCGGCCGGAGCGGAAGTTCATGCTGGCAGCCCGCTGGCTGATTGAAGCCGCCCGGAAGAAAAAAGGCGGCGTAATGGCGGCCAAACTGGCGGAAGAGTTATTGCTGGCTTCCAATAACGAAGGGGCGGCGATTAAAAAGAAGCAGGATACCCATCGGATGGCGGAAGCCAACCGGGCGTTTGCGCACTTCAACCGTTAATTTTATATGGCATCCGAGTCAAAATTTGAAAAACAATCTCCCGATCTTCCCGAAACCGTTACGGTAAATCCGGAACAGCCGGTTCAAAAAGAGTCGGAAGAAGAATTGAAAGAAAGATTGCTGGTGCCATTGTCTAAAAAACTTTTTGAAACTTTTTTGGCTTTGCCGGATGAACCGGGAGAATATATTCCGCCGGAAGAAAAATTAAAGCTTTCCCGGGAGAGTGGAACTAATCCGGAATCAGCAAAACGGTTTGAAGAAAATAAGCGCAGCAAATATCGGACTAATGCGCTGACTTCTCCGCTGGCGGCGGCTCAAGAATTGCTGCGCTTGCCGACAGCGGAAAAGATTCCGGCCGCGGAACGCGAGGCGCTGAAAAACAGGCTGAAAACGGCGTACGCAGACGTAGCCGCCGCCGGTAAAAAATTAATTACTAAAAAAGAAGTTGATGAAGTAGTGGGAATAGTGAAAGATTTGCAGAAATACCTGGAGTAACCGAATTTATTTTTATGGCGCGACAATACCCAATGGAAAAAGTGAGGGATATCGGCATCATTGCCCATATTGATGCCGGCAAAACCACCGTTTCCGAACGGGTTCTTTTTTATACCGGAGTTTCCCATAAAATCGGCGAAGTGCACGAAGGGGATACGGTCATGGATTGGATGGAGCAGGAGCGGGAGCGCGGCATTACGATTACTTCGGCGGCAACCACTTGTTTTTGGGTTCCCTCATACCAAAAAGGCGACAAAAAATTTGAACACCGCATTAACCTGATTGATACTCCTGGACACATTGATTTTACCGTTGAGGTGAAGCGTTCGCTTCGGGTGCTGGACGGCGCGGTAGTCGTCTTTGACGGTGTGGCCGGCGTGGAGCCGCAATCAGAAACTAACTGGCGCTATGCCGATGAATATAAAGTGCCGCGCATTTGTTTTATTAATAAGCTGGACCGCATGGGCGCCAATTTTGAATTTGACGTGCAGTCGATCCGGGAACGCCTGAATCCTAGCGCGGTGCCAGTCCAGATCCCTATCGGCATTGAAGGCACTTTTGAAGGAGTAGTGGATTTGCTTAAGATGAAAGCTTACCGGTTTGAAGGCGAAAAAGGAGAAAAAATCATTGAAGGAGAAGTGCCGGAATCGCTTAAAGAAGAGGCGAAAAAATACCGGCATGACCTGGTGGAAAAAATCGTGGAACAGGACGATGCGGCAATGGCGCAATATCTGGAAGGCAAAGAGCCGGAACCGGAAGTTTTAAAAAAGATTCTTCGGAAAGCCACGATTGCCTTTACCTTGATTCCGATTTATTGCGGTTCTGCGTTAAAAAATAAAGGAGTGCAATTTGTTTTAGACGGCGTGATTGATTATTTGCCGTCGCCGCTGGATGTTCCGCCGGTGAAAGGCATTGACCCGAAAACCAGCGCCGAATTAACGCGCGCTCCGAAAGACGATGAGCCGCTCGCCGCTTTGGCTTTTAAAATCGCTTCCGATCCGTTTGTCGGTTCGCTGACTTACTTCCGGGTTTATTCCGGGGTGCTGAAGCGCGGCAGTTATATTTACAATTCCACCAAAGATTTTCAGGAGCGGGTTGGCCGGCTGGTCCGGATGCACGCTAACCAGCGGGAAGAGGTGGAATCAGTTCCGGCCGGGGATATTGCCGCGATTGTCGGCTTAAAAAACACCACCACCGGCGACACGCTCTGCGATCCGGAACACCCGATTATTCTGGAAAAAATTATCTTTCCGGAACCGGTTATTTCCATCCGGGTGGAGCCAAAAACTAAAGCCGACCAAGAACGGATGGGTATTGCTCTTCATCGCCTGGCGGAGGAAGATCCGACTTTCCGGGTGGCCGGCGATCCGGATACCGGCGAAACGATTATTTCCGGCATGGGTGAATTGCACTTAGAAGTTTTAGTGGAGCGCATGAAGCGTGAGTTTACCGTAGAATCCAATGTCGGACGGCCGCAGGTTGCGTATAAAGAAACCATCAAGGGCAATGCGGAAGCGCAAGGAAAATACATCAAGCAATCCGGCGGCCGCGGCCAGTATGGCGATGTGACGATTAAGGTGGAAGCGCTGGAGCGCGGCAAAGGATTTGAATTCGTTGATGAAATTAAAAGCGGCGTTATTCCGCGGGAGTTTATTCCGGCAGTGGAAAAAGGTGTCCGCGAAGCTTTGGATAAAGGCGTGGTGGCCGGCTATCGTTTGGTGGATCTTCAGGTAACGCTGCTGGATGGTTCGTATCACGAAGTGGATTCCTCGGAAGCGGCCTTTAAGATTGCTGGCTCAATGGCTTTACAGGAAGCGGTGAAGCGCGCCAAGCCGATATTATTGGAACCGATCATGAAGATCCAGACGATTATGCCGAACGAATTTTTGGGAGATATTACCGGCGATATCAGTTCCAAGCGCGGCAAAATTGAGGCGATGAATGACCGGCTGGGCGCGAAAGTGGTTGATTCCAAAGTTCCGCTTTCGGAAATGTTCGGCTACGCCACTAAGCTCCGTTCCATGACGCAGGGCAGGGGCAGTTTTACCATGGAGTTTGACCATTACGAAGAAGTGCCGGCCAGTGTGGCGCAGTTGGTGATTGAGGGAAAGAAATAGCTCGCTATATCATTTTCGTTCATACTGCTCCGGCATAGACAAAAACAATATTCACTATATTATTTAATTATCGATCTTTGTAAGGAGTAAAAGTGCCATATCTTGATATTGTCATTAAAATACTCGGCTGGGGCGCCCTTATTGTGCTTTTAATTGTTGCCGTAATTGTCATCATAGTGATACTAACGATTGTCACGTTACTAGCCTTGGACACTTTTCAGAAATCCAGGAAGGACCGGCATGGTTACGCTTTCCGAGACCGCGATAACCGCCATCCGGAACCTGATTCTGCTTTTACTAAAAATCGGGATAAGCTTGTGAGCGAAGTTATTAAAAGAGGCCAACAAGAGTACCGTAAAAAGCATCCGCCCGGTCAGCCATAAGCAGACTCCGCCTTATTTGTAGAGCGGAGTTTTTATGCCTATAGCCGCTATTGACACTTTTTGAGTATTTCATATATACTATTTAGTATTACGTGTCGAAAATAATAATTAACACAACCAACAACAAACAACCGACAACGATAAAGTTAGTTAGTTATTAGTTGTCAGTTGTAAGTTACGCAAGAATATGGCAGAAAAAGCAAAATTTGAACGAAAGAAGCCGCACGTTAACGTCGGCACTATTGGTCACGTGGACCACGGCAAAACTACCTTGACCGCGGCCATTACCCACGTCCTTTTCTTAAAAGGCTGGGCGCAAAAAGAAGAAGGAGTCGACCAAATTGACAACGCGCCGGAAGAAAAGGCTCGGGGCATTACTATTGCGCTTCACCACTCGGAATATGAATCCGAGAAGCGGCACTATGCCCACATCGACGCTCCGGGACACGCGGACTACATTAAAAACATGATTACCGGTGCCGCCCAGATGGACGGCGCCGTATTGGTGGTATCCGCGGCGGACGGCCCGATGCCTCAGACTCGGGAACATATTCTGCTTGCCCGCCAGGTCGGCGTGCCGGCGTTGGTGGTTTTCTTGAATAAAGTGGATATGGTAGACGACAAAGAATTAGTTGATTTGGTTGAATCTGAAGTCCGGGAACTTTTGAAGAAATACGAATTTCCTGGCGACACCACTCCGATTATCCGAGGTTCCGCATTAAAAGCGTTAGAAACTAAATCTGCTGACTCCGAAGAGGCGAAGCCGATTTTGGAATTAATCAAAGCCTTGGATGAGTTTATTCCGGACCCGGTCCGGGATATCAGCAAGCCGTTCTTGATGCCGATTGAAGATATTTTCTCCATTGAAGGGCGCGGTACGGTGACTACCGGCCGGGTGGAGCGAGGGGTGGTTAAAATAAACGAGGAAGTAGAAATTGTTGGCCTTAAGCCAACTGCGAAAACCGTGGTAACCGGCATTGAAATGTTCAATAAGCTGCTGGACGAAGGCCGAGCCGGCGACAACGTCGGTATTCTGCTTCGCGGTTTGAAAAAGGAGGACGTGGAACGCGGCCAGGTCATTGCCAAGCCGGGTTCGGTTACTCCGCACACGGAATTTGAAACGGAAGTCTATGTGCTTAGCAAAGAAGAAGGCGGCCGGCACACGCCATTCTTTAAAGGATATAAACCGCAGTTCTATATCCGAACTACGGATGTTACCGGCGAAGTGATTTTGCCAGCTGGTATGGAAATGGTTATGCCTGGCGATACTGTCAAGCTCTCCGTTAAACTTATTGCTCCTGTTGCCTTGGAAGAAAAACAGCGTTTCGCTATCCGCGAGGGTGGCAAGACTGTCGGCGCCGGAGTAGTAACCAAGATTACGAAATAACCGCCACATGGCCATCAAGAAAGAAGTTGAAAAAGAAAAATTGAGATTAAAGATCAAAGCGTATGATCATAAGCTGATCGATAATTCGTGCAAACAGATTATCGATACGGTGAAACGCCAGGACGCCGAGGTGCTGGGGCCGATTCCGCTCCCGACCGAGATTCGAAAGTATACCGTGAATCGTTCGACCTTTGTCCATAAGGATTCCCGGGAACAATTCGAGATGCGTGTCCACAAGCGGCTCATCGATATCTTAAATCCGAGCCAAAAGATCATTGAATCGCTTTCGAGTCTTAATGTGCCTGCAGGTGTTGATATTGAAATCAAAATGGTGTAAACTGTTTCAATGATTTCGGTATCGATATCATAAGGATTAGCCAAGTAGAGATGATAAAAATCATCCCGCCGTTGGCGGGATGATTTTTTAATGGAAAACAAAGTATATGAAAATCCAAGCAACAAAAATGAAAATGACGCAAATTTGGAAGGGCGACCTGGTCGTGCCTGTTTCGCCATTGAAATTAGTGGATGCCGCCAAAACGGAAGAATTCAAGGAGGGGGAACTGGTAAAAGTGACCGGGGTTACGAAGGGCCGGGGTTTTCAGGGAGTCGTGAAGCGGTACAGTTTTGCCGGCGGTCCGAAGACCCACGGTCAGAAAAACCGGTATCGGGCCCCGGGTTCTATCGGCGCTACGGCTCCGCAGCGGGTTATCCCTGGCAAGAAAATGGGCGGCCATATGGGTATGCAGCAATATACCATTAAAAATTTGAAGGTGGTTTCCATTAATAAAGAAGGGGGACTGGTTTTAGTCCGCGGTTCCGTTCCGGGAACTATCGGCCGGAAATTAACGATTCAAAAAATAACTGCGTAATTTTATGGCTACGGTCACTTTATATAATCGGGATGGCAATGCGACTGGTGACAGCCAGGCGCCGGCTTTATTATCCACACCATGGAATGCGACTTTGGTGCACCAGGTATTTAAATCGTTGGCTGCCAATCGCCGCAAGCCGATTGCCCACACTAAAGATAGAAGTGAAGTCAGCGGCGGCGGCATTAAGCCGTGGCGGCAAAAAGGAACCGGCCGCGCCCGGCATGGCTCCAGCCGTTCTCCGATTTGGCGGCACGGCGGCATTACTTTCGGTCCAAGGAACGATAAGGACTTCTCTCAAAAAGTTAATAAGAAAATGGCCGCTTCGGCTCTAGCTTCCGCTTTGGCGAAAAAATTAGCCAGCGACCAATTGAGAATTATGGACGCGCTGACTCTGGCGGAACCGAAAACTAAAGAATTGGGGAAAATTTTAAATAATTTAACGCGCGGGAAATCAACTCTTTTAGTTATTGACCATAAAGATAAGGCTTTTATCCGCGCCGGAGCGAATCTTGCCAAGACCGATGTGGTTTCGGTGCGGGATTTAAGCGTTTACGATGTCCTAACCCACGCGTTCGTGGTGATGGATACCAAAGTAATGTCATTGCTGGAGAAATCCTATGAATAAATTTTTAGTGAAAAAACCGATTATTACGGAAAAATCAACCGATTTGGGAAAATCGGGGAAGTATGTCTTCTTAGTTGATTCAGGCGCGACCGTTACGGAAGCAAAAAAAGTAGTTCAAAGCGTCTACAATGTTACGGTTGTTAAGGCCAACGTTATCAACGTTAAAAGCAAAGTGCGCCGCTTGGGAAGTTCGGTCGGCGTTAAGCCGGGATACAAGAAAATTATTATGACTTTAAAATCCGGCCAGAGATTGGATATTATTCCTCAATAATATGAAAAATTTTAAACCGACAACTCCTTCCCGCAGGCAGATGACGTCCGTTGATTATACCGAGATTACGGCAACGGAACCGCATAAAGCTTTAACCATTGGCCGAAGCAAGCAGGCCGGGCGCAACCATCATGGCCGGATTACCATGCGCCATCAGGGCGGGGGAAATAAATCTTTATATCGGCTTGTTGATTTCAAGCAGAATAAAATCGATATTACCGGCCGGGTGGAAACTATCGAATATGATCCGTACCGCACGGCGTTTATTGCGTTAGTCGTTTATAAGGATGGCGAGCGGCGCTACATTGTCGCTCCGCGGGATTTAAAAGTTGGCGATGAAGTTCTGACCGCTCCGCAGGCGCCATTAAAAGTAGGAAATCGCTTGATGCTTAAGAATATTCCGATCGGTTATCAAGTTCATAATGTGGAAATGCAGCCGGGGAAGGGCGGGCAGATTGCCCGGTCCGCCGGATCTTACGTTGAGGTGCTTGGACAAGAAGGAAAATATTCGGTTTTTAAACTGGCTTCCACCGAAGTCCGGAAAGTTTCCTCCGATTGCTATGCTTCGGTTGGCCAGGTTTCCAACCCGGATTGGAATCTCGTGACTATCGGCAAGGCTGGCCGTTCCCGCTGGCTGGGTATCCGACCGACGGTTCGCGGCAAAGTTATGAATCCGGTTGACCATCCGTACGGCGGCGGCGAAGGCCGAACTCAACGAGGTACCCGCAAACCGAAAGATATCTGGGGTAATATTACCGGCGGCCGCAAGACCAGAAATCGGAAAAAATGGTCCTCGAATTTAATTTTGCAAAGAAGGCATAAATAAGATAGTATATGAAACCTATCCCAATAATAGCTCCCAAACGCGATACTAGCCAATTTTATTTCAGAACCAGGCGCGAGGAGGAAATCGTAGCTGAAGCTACCTTTCCGACGAGTGACGATGTTATGAATCAAATTGGTAGTATCCCGAAGGGTTGCGGTTTAAATAGAATAGCTCTGCGTTGTTCCTCCTCGGGGTATATTTATACTCCTTCGTTGTCACTCCTTGAGCTATTCTATTTATCCTCGCAACGCGTTGGAGATTATTATTGGGATAGGTTTCAACATCTATGAGCAGAAGTTCTAAAAAGGGTCCGTACGTTGATCCGCGATTACTGGAAAAAATAGCCAAATTGAAAGCCGGAGACCGGACGGTTATTAAAACTTGGTCCAGAAATTCGGAAATCGCTCCGGAAATGGTTGGTTTTACTTTCGGAGTCCATAACGGTAAAAACTTTATTGAAGTAGTTATTCGGGAAGAGATGGTCGGCCATCGGTTAGGAGAATTTTCTCCGACCCGAAAATTCGTCCGGCATGGAGGAAAGATGCAGCGCGAATTGGAAGCTACCCAACAGGCGACTGCCGCCCCAGGGGCAGCGGCACCGTCTCCCGCCGGCCCAAAAACCGGAAAATAAAATTTATATATGGCGCAAATAACGGCAAAACTTAATTATCTGCACATTGCTCCCCGAAAAGTTCGGCTGGTGGCTTCGGCATTGCGAGGATTATCAGTTAATGAAGCGGAGGCGCAGCTGTTATTCCGGACTCAGCGCTCCAGCCAACCGCTGTTAAAATTACTGCGTTCCGCGGTGGCGAATGCCAAGTATAACCATAAGATGGACGCCGCGAAGCTTATTATTGAAAATATTCAGGTGAATCAGGGACCGATGATCAAGCGGTTCTTGCCTCGGGCAATGGGCCGAGCCACGCCGATTCAGAAAAAGATGAGCCATGTCGTGTTAGTACTCGGAGAACGCAAGGGCCTTCATACTCCTCGTTTTACGATGGCTTCGGCAAAAAAAGTAAAAGCTCCGAAAAAAGAAAAACCGGCCAAGCCAAAGATGGACGCTCAGCCAAAACAGGATCAAAGAGCGGTTAAGCAACCGGGATTTTTTAAGCGGATTTTCAGCCGAAAGAGTATATGAGCCAAAAAATTAAGCCAAATTCATTTCGTCTCGGCATTCATCAGGATTGGGATTCCCGGTGGTTTTTGGGTAAAAAAACTCCTTATTTTTTGGAGGAAGATATGGAAATTCGAAAAGTAGTCAATGCCAAAATCGGCACCGCCGGCATTGATAAGATTGTAATCGAACGGAACAGTTCCCAGTGCAAGGTAACTATTAAAGCCGCAAAACCAGGCCTAGTCATCGGCCGAGGAGGCAAGGGCATTGAAGATTTAACGAAAATTATAGAAGCAACCATTTTGAAAGTGGCTAAGAAATATAAAACTAAATTAGTCGGCAAATTAAGCAAGCCCGCGCTAATCCTGAATGTTGAAGAATTAAAGCGCAGCGACATATCCGCCCGGGTTTTAGCCCAGCAAATGGCGTGGGATTTGGAAAAGCGATTGCCATTCCGCCGGACCATGAAAAAATATCTGGAATCAATTATGCAAAACCGGGAGGTGCAGGGAGCGAAGATCAGAATGTCCGGCCGGTTGGATGGCAATGAAATCGCCCGTACCGAATGGCTGGCAAAGGGGCGATTGCCGCTGACGACTTTACGTTCCAATATTGATTATGCCGAAGGCACGGCGTTTACCACCTATGGCACCGTCGGAATTAAAGTCTGGATTTACAAAGGAGAAATCCATTAATTTTTATGCTCACCCCTAAAAAAATAAAACATAGGAAATGGCAGAAGGGCCGTTCCCTGAAACGGAAAGCCGAAACCCGGGGCACGACGCTGGCCTACGGCAGTTACGGGTTAAAAGCGGAAACCAGCGCTTGGATTAACGGCCGGCAGATTGAAGCGGCTCGCCGCGCCATCAGTAATTTTGTGCAACGGGAAGGCAAAGTTTGGATCCGGGTTTTCCCGGATAAGCCGATTACTCAAAAGCCTCCGGAGGTAACCATGGGCGGCGGCAAAGGAGACGTAAAGGAATTTGTTTTTCCGGTTCATCCTGGCCGGATTTTATTTGAAATGGACGGCGTGCCGGAACCGGTCGCCCGGGCGGCATTTCGTTTGGCCGGCCATAAATTGCCGGTGCGCACCAGAGTCGTCGTTAAAGAATAATATATGAAAAAAGAAACTTTAAAAAAAATGCGGGAAAAAACGCCAGCCGATATCGTTAAAGAAATTCAATCCCAAAAAGACAGTCTCTGGCAGTTGCGGGTTGATTTAGCCAGCGGCAAAGTTAAAAATGTCCGCCAGATCCGGGCAATTAAAAAAACTATCGCGGTGCTTAACACGCTGAGCGGCGAAAATAAACTCAATCAATAATTTATGTTTGGAATATTCAATAAAAAATCAGGCGTTGTTAAGGAAGAGCGTCAACCATCGAAAATTACGGATAACCAGCCTAAAAAGGTGAGGGTTATTGAGGACCGGAAGCCGCAGCCAAAGCTTGCTCCGCAAGATGCCGCTGGTCGCGTACTTCGGGGCGTGGTGGTTTCTGATAAAATGCAAAAAACTGTCGTGGTGGCTATTACTAGAACCAGAATTCACTCCAAATATAGGAAAGGTTTTAAATTGACCACCCGCTTCAAAGCTCACGATGAAAATAACGAGTATCATGTCGGTGATGCGGTTATAATTCAGGAAACTCGCCCCGTATCTAAAGAAAAGCGCTGGCGGGTAATTGGTAAAGCCTAATTATGATCCAAGAACGTTCCATTTTAAAAGTTGCGGATAACAGCGGCGCGCGCGTAGTGCGTTGTTTCCGGGTGCTGGGCGGCAGCCGCAAGCGATATGCGACCATTGGCGATATTATTGTTACTTCGGTGCAAGTTGCCGAACCCAGGAAGCCGATTAAGAAAAAAGATATTGTTAAAGCGCTGGTAGTCCGGCAACGCCATCCGTTGCGGCGGAAAGACGGGTCTTATATCCGTTTTGATGAAAACGCCGTAGTTTTGATTGACGACAAGGGAGAACCGAAAGGAACCCGTATTTTTGGCCCGCTGCCCAGAGAAATTAAAGATTTGAAATACGAAACCATATTTTCAATGGCGGAAGAAGTAATTTAAGCAATTATCATCATTTTATGATCAAGAAAAATGACACGGTTCAAATAATGGTTGGCAAAGATCTTGGCAAACAAGGCAAGGTGCTTTCGGTTGACAGCCCGAATAATCGGGTCGTCGTGCAAGGAGTCAATGTTTTTAAAAAACATCAGCGTCCGAAAAAGCAAGGTGAAAAGGGAGAAGTTGTTTCCGTTTCCAGGTCCATTAACGCATCTAACGTGATGTTGGTATGCAATTCTTGCGGAAAACCGGTGCGGGCCGGTTATCGCTACGATGGCGATGCGAAAATCAGGTATTGTAAAAAATGCAAGAGTTTACTATAAATTTTGGAGTCTAATAGACGAACAAAATTTATTAAGTAAACCTTGTCCCGCACATAAATTTATGACAACAATGATACATAGAAAAATAACCAATAGTCGCATAGATAGCCTCGCTATAAATGAGCGTTTAGTTAAATTTATGTGCGGGACGCTCATGTTTGTAGTGAAATTTTTTTCGCCACGAACGGGCTCAAAAATTTAAACAAACATGGCGAAAAACGATTATAAAAAATTGGAAAAAGTTGTGGTTAATGTCGGAGTCGGCCGCCTTTCCAGCCAGCCGAATTTTGAAGACAAGATATTGCCGGAAATTATGAAAGAACTGTCTTTAATAACCGGCCAAAAAGCGGCCACCCGTCCCGCAACGCAATCCATCGCCGGATTTAAAACTAGGGCCGGCACGATTGTCGGACTGAAAACCACCCTGCGGGGGAATCGCCTGCGGGAATTTTTAGGGAAATTTATTCATGTGGTATTGCCTCGGGTCCGGGATTTTCGGGGAATTAAAGCCAGCGCCATTGATGCCGGCGGTAATCTAACTATCGGATTAAAGGAACACCTGGTGTTTCCAGAAATTATCCCGGAATTATCTAAAGTTAATTTCGGAATGGAGGTGACTCTGGTTCCTAAAATAAGCGACCCGGCAAAAGCTTTTGAGCTATATAAGTCGCTAGGAATTCCTTTCGGTAAAAAATAATTTATGTCAAAAATTTCAGTGGCAGTGAGGGCCCAAAAACCTCCAAAATATTCTACGCGGATTGTCCGGCGCTGTTTCCGGTGCGGCCGGAAAAGAGGATATATGAGAGATTTCCATTTATGCCGGATTTGTTTCCGGGAAATGGCGAGCCGGGGAGAAATTCCGGGTGTAAAAAAATCAAGTTGGTAATTAGCGATTAATATGTATACAGATTTATTAACAAAAATTAAAAATTCCCAGGCGGTAAAGAAAGAATCCGTGAAAGTTCCTTATTCAGCAATGGATTTAGCAATTTTAGAATTATTGGAAAAACATAAGTTTATTGCCGGAGTCGCGAAGAAAGGAAGAATGCCAAAACGGATTTTGGATATTACCCTTAAATATGAAAATAAAAAAGGCGTTATCCAGGGAGTGCGTTTTTTAAGCATTCCTTCTAGGCGATTATACATCGGCTATAAAGATATTAAGCCGGTGCGCCAGGGCTATGGCCTGCTGGTGCTATCCACGCCTAAGGGAATTATGGACGGGAAAACAGCGTATAAACAAAAAATCGGCGGTCAATTATTATTTGATATTTGGTAGTTCGATAAACTCACTATAAAAATAATTATTTATTATGTCTAAAGTTGGAAAAAAACCAGTAGTTATTCCCCAAGACGTAAACGTCACCGTAAGCGATACCACGCTTGAGGTTAGGGGGAAAGGAGGTACTTTAACCGTGCCTATTTTGCCGAATCTGAATGTATCGGTAAAAGATGGGAATGTCGTTATTGCCGCGCTGAACGATGATTTACAGACGAGAGCCAATTGGGGTACGATGCGGGCATTGGCGCAAAATGCGATTACTGGCGTTAGTGTCGGGTTTACTAAAGAATTGGAAATCCAGGGAGTCGGATTTCGGGCGGCGCTGGAGGGAAATACTCTGGTCCTTTCGCTTGGTTTTTCCCACCCGGTAAAGTTTCAAGCTCCGGAAGGAGTTAAGATAATACTGGAAAAAAATATCATTAAAATCAGCAGTTCCGATAAAAATCTCGTTGGCCAGGTAGCGGCGAAAATCCGAGCCTTTAAAAAGCCGGAGCCGTATCAGGGCAAGGGCATCCGGTACCGCGGTGAAGTAGTCAAGCAAAAAGCTGGAAAGAAAGTAGCTACCGCTACTGCCGGAGCGGCGTAATGATCGTTAATTATATTAGTTTATGAAAGATATCAAGCATAAAAACGAACAGCGGGCCCGCCGCCGTAAACGCAATCGGGCGAAAATTTTTGGCACCGCCGAACGGCCGCGGCTTTCTATTTTTTGCAGCAATCAATATACTTCGGTGCAAATTATTGATGATAGTGCCGGCAGAACATTGGCCGCCGGATCAACCAAGGGCATGAAAAGCGGATCGAAGTCGGCACAAGCTAAAATATTAGGTGAAGTGATTGCCCAAAAAGCCGCCGCCACCGGCGTTAAAAAAGTAGTATTTAATAAAGGCGCCTATGCTTACCATGGTCGGGTTAAGGCTTTTGCGGAAAGCGCGCGTTCTAAAGGATTAGTATTTTAATTTTATTTATGAATAATCAGATGCCACCGGGAAAAAGCGGATTCATGAGGCGCGGAGGGGGAGGAGGATTTCGAGGGCGCCGTCGGGACTCAGAATTTCCCAAAGACGCTTTCAAAGATAAAGTGCTTGATTTGCGGAGAGTGACCCGCGTGGTTGCCGGCGGAAAGAGATTCCGGTTCCGGGTGACTTTGATAATGGGCGACGGGAAAGGCAGCGTGGGCGTTGGCGTGGCAAAAGGACTGGATGTCCAATCGGCAATTGAAAAAGCCAAGCGGGCCGCCCGGGCAAATGTCATTAAAATTCCGATGAAGGGCCAGACTATCCCGCATCAGGTTGAGGCGAAGTTCAGCGCCGCCCATGTTTTGATTAAACCAGCGGTTCCCGGCCATGGATTAAAAGCAGGCGGAGCGGTGCGGGTGGTATTGGCGCTGGCCGGTGTCCGGGACATAACGGCAAAATGCCTGGGAAGAACTCCGAATAAATTAACTAATGCCTTGGCAACAATTAAAGCCTTGGCGCAATTAAAAAATGATGGATCCCGTTAGAAAATTAATAAATATGTTATCAATATACCAAACAATTTTAGAGGATTATAGAAAGTCTTATGTCGGTAAGACGCTGAGTTTAATTTTCTAACGGGATGGACGTATTTAAATATTCAAAACAAAAAAATAAGAAAGCAAAGCGGATGGGCAGGGGCGGCAGCCGCGGTACCAGCGCCGGCCGGGGCACTAAGGGACAGGGCTCCCGGAGCGGCCATCGCATTCGCCCGGCCGAACGGGATTATTTGATTCGCCTTCCTAAATTGCGCGGTTATAAAAACAAGAGCCTGCGCAGAAAATCGAAAGTGCTGAATATCGAAGATCTGCAAAAATCATCGGAAACGGTTTTTTCTGCTAATAAATTAGGCAAAGTTAAAATTCTTGGGAACGGAGAACTTACCAAGGCGGTTACGGTTTCCGGATTGAAAGTTTCCAAAAGCGCCCGAGATAAAATTATAGCTGCCGGCGGCAAGATTGAATAATTTAGGAAGATCCTATGGAAAAATTCATCCAAATTTTTAAAACACCGGATTTACGAAAAAAAATATTTATTGTCGCCGGTTTGCTGGTAGTTTTCCGGATTTTTGCGGCGATTCCTATCCCGGGGGTGGATCCGCTGCGCCTAAGCGCTTTTTTACAGTCCAGCCAATTGCTCGGTTTTTTTAACATTTTTTCCGGCGGCGCCCTATCTAATCTTTCCATCGTCATGCTCGGCGTCGGGCCGTATATTACCGCCACGATTATTATGCAGCTATTGACGATGATTTTCCCGAAATTGAAAGAAATTTATTACGAACAGGGAGAAATCGGCAGAACTAAGTTCAACCGATTATCCAGATATCTGACGCTGCCATTGGCCGGACTGCAGGCTTACGGCTTTATTAATCTTTTAATTTCCCAGCAGGTGCTGTCGCCGCTGTCCGCGTTCGAGTTATTCCATAATATTGTTTTGATTTCCACCGGTTCCGTATTTTTAGTTTGGCTGGGAGAATTGATTACGGAGCAGAAAATCGGCAACGGAGTTTCGCTGCTGATTTTTTCCGGAATCGTCAGCAGCCTGCCAAAAACTATCCAGGGAATTTTTCTCGGCTTTGATCCAAGCCTTGTTCCGACTTATATCGCTTTTCTCGTATTAAGCATTGTCGTCATCGGCGGCGTAGTTTTTATCAGCGAAGGCGAGCGGAAAATACCGGTAACTTATTCCAAGCGGATTAAGGGCAATCGGGTATATGGCGGCGTTTCCAGTTATTTGCCGCTTAAAGTCAACCAAGCCGGAGTTATTCCGATTATTTTTGCGATCTCGCTGCTGCTGTTCCCGCAATTTATCGCCCAAATTGCCACTGTTTTTTCCCCGGACCTTTCCTTGCGATTGAATACTCTAGTATCCAAAGTTTTATCGAATCAAATTTTATACAGCGCTATTTATTTCAGCCTAGTGGTTATTTTTACTTATTTTTACACGGCAGTCACCTTTGACCCGCAGGAAATTTCCAAGAATTTGCAGCGAAGCGGCGGGTTTATACCGGGGATTCGTCCCGGCGAACCATCCGGAGATTTTCTTGGAAAAGTTATTAATCGGATTACGCTATTCGGTGCTTTGTTTTTAGGATTGATTGCCGTCCTCCCGAACATTACTCAGATTGTCACGGGCATCCAGCTTTTAACGCTGGGCGGTACGGCGCTTTTAATCGTGGTATCGGTGGCGCTGGAAATTATGAAGCAAATTGACTCACAGCTCGTAATGCACGAATACGAAGGGTTTTAACAAATTTTCTTATCATTTAGTGATAGGCCAGCCGCTAAAGGCGGGTTTTTATTTTATCAATAGTTCGGTATACTGATGAGGATGAAAAAAGTAATTATTATCTACGGACCGCCCGGGGCGGGGAAAGGAACGCAGGCAAACTTATTAGCCGCCAAACTCGGTTTTCTCCATTTTGACACCGGCAAGTATCTGGAGCGCTTTGTCCATGATCCGGAAAATCAAAAAAATCCAATAATAAAAAAAGAGCGGGTTTTGTTTGATGCCGGGAAATTATGCACCCCGGGCTGGGTTTTAAAAATAGTCCGGCAAAAAACCATTGAATTATCCCGCTCTAATTTTGGCTTAGTCTTCAGCGGTTCTCCGCGCACTGTTTTCGAAGCGTTCGGTGATTCTAAGAATCAAGGCTTAATTGAGGCATTCGAAAAGTATTATGGAAAGAAAAATATTATTCCGATTGTATTGCAGGTAAGCCCGAAAACATCGGTGTTAAGAAATAGCAGCCGATTAGTTTGCTTTGTTTGTGGCACCGTAGTATTAAGTGGCAACTGTGTCGGAAAAATGTGTCCGATTTGCGCCTCGCCGCTTGAACGGCGCACCCTGGATACGCCGGAGATTATCAAAACTCGCCTTAAAGAATATGCCGCGCGAACGGAACCGATTTTAGACGGACTTAAAAAGCGGGGTTACCGCCCGCAAGAGATTAACGGTGAACCGTTGCCGTATACTGTATTTAAAAACATTGTCCGAAAGATTAAGTTATCGTGATTAAGACACAAGAACAAATAAAAAAAATAAGGATTGCCGGAAAGATTTTAGCTAATGTTGCCAGCCAGATTAAGGAAGTAATCGCGGTAGGCGTTTCTCTTAAAGAATTAGATAAGCTGACTAAGCGGCTTATAGAGAAAGCCGGCGCGGAACCGACGTTTTTGGGATACCATCCATATGGCGCGGAAAATCCGTTTCCGGCTTCTATCTGCGCGTCTCTTAACAGCGTCGTAGTGCACGGCGTTCCGACCGATTATCGCCTGCGGTCCGGAGATATTTTAAAATTGGATTTTGGGGTAACCTATCAGGATTATATTGCTGATGCCGCATTTACCGTTGGTGTTGGAAAAATATCGGAACCGGCGCAGCGTTTGATGGAAGTCACGCAACACGCGTTGCAAGTAGGCATCAAAGAATGCCGCTCCGGAAAAACGCTTGGTGATATCGGCTGGGCGATTAACCATTATGTTGCTAAACACGGGTTTTCGGTCGTGAAGGGACTTTCTGGCCATGGGGTTGGCATTGAACTTCACGAAGATCCGCCGGTTTTTAACGAAGGCCAAAAAAATACCGGACTGAAGTTAAAGCCCGGCATGGTCTTGGCTTTAGAGCCGATGGTGAGCGCCGGCGATCCGTACATTTTGCAGTTGCCGGATGGCAGTTACGCCACCAGAGATAAAAGCCTAGCCGCCCATTTTGAGCATACAGTTTTGATTACTGGAAAAGATCCGGAAATTCTGACAAAATAATTTTTTAAAGCGCTGACCGCAACGTGATATACTTCATAGTATATGGCCCGTCCTTTTTTATCGGTTATTATCCCGGCTTATAACGAAGCTAAGCGCTTGCCGCTGACGCTTATTGATGTTGATAAGCATTTAGAGCAGCAGGAATATTCTTATGAGATTTTAGTGGTTAATGACGGTTCTACCGATGATACCGCCGCCATAGTAGAGCGCTTTGTGCCTTTAGTTCAGAATTTAAAACTGATAGATAATAAAGAAAATAAGGGCAAGGGAGCGGCGGTCCGCCAGGGGATGCTATGCGCTAAAGGAACTTGGCGGATTTTTATGGATGCCGATAATTCCACTTCGGTAGTAGAATTCAACAAAATGATGCCGTATTTTAAGCAGGGATACGAAGTCATTATCGGTTCGCGGAGAATAAAGGGGGCTCGAATGCTGCCGCCGCAAATATTTTTTAAACGCTGGCTTGGCGGTTTGGGAAATCTGATTATTCAAATGCTTTTATTGCCCGGCATTTGGGATACCCAATGCGGGTTTAAATGTTTTTCCGATGAGTCGGCCGAAAGAATTTTCCATTTAACTAAGATAAGCCGTTGGGGCTTTGACGCGGAAGCGCTGATTTTAGCGAAACACCTCGGCTATGAGATTAAGCAGATTCCGGTTTTTTGGGTTAACGATATCCGAACCCATGTTTCGCTTACAAGTTATTTGCAAGTTTTATGGGAAACTGCTAAAGTACGGTGGTGGTTATGGCGCAATGCCTACGGCATTAAATAATACTAATCAACGAATGAATGCTAATCTACAAATAACGAATAAATTTATTTGCATATTCGTATATTAGAATAGATTTGTAGATTCGTATTATATCAGCGTAAGCGTATGGATAAACAATATTTTACGGAAGAAAGATTGGAGGAATTAAAAAAAGAATTGGAGGATTTAAAAATGCGCCGCCGCATTGAGGTTGGCGAACGATTGAAACGGGCGAAAGAGCTCGGAGATTTATCGGAAAACTCGGAATATTTTGAAGCGCGGGAAGAGCAGGCCCAGGTGGAAACCCGCATTGCCGAACTGGAAGACATGATAAAAAATTCTGAAATTATAGAGAAAGTTCATGCCCTGAACGTTGTTTCCATTGGCGCCACTCTGGAGGCGGAGAAAGGCGGCCAGCGGCGGAAATTTACGATTGTCGGATCCAATGAAGCCAAGCCGGAAGCCGGCTTGATATCCAACGAATCTCCGCTAGGAAGGGCATTTTTAGGCAAAAAGGCTGGCGATACGGTAACCGTAAAAACGCCGAATGGTACCGTTGAATATAAGATTGTAACGATTGAGTAATCTCGTCGTCAAAAACGATGCTGGACGATATCATCAAAGAAAGAATAAAAAAACGGGATATTTTAATTCGAGCCGGATACGCCGCTTATCCCAGCAAAGTTCCGAAGCAGCGCGCTATTGCTGAAGTGGTGCGGCATTTTTTATTTTTATCTATTTTCCGCAGGCAGCTAATCATTGGCGGCCGGATTATCGGAATGCGCGCTCAGGGCAGCGTATTATTTTTAGACATTAAAGATGGCAGCGGAAAGCTTCAGGCGGTATTGAATAAAAAAAGAACTAAGGACTTCGCTATTTTTAAGGATACGCTTGATCTGGGCGATTTTGTTGCGGTTAGCGGTACGGCGTTTAAAACTAAAAAAGGGGAACGCAGCATAAATGTAAATTCATTAACAGTTCTGGTTAAAAGTTTGCGGCCGCTGCCTTCCGAATGGTATGGGCTGAAAGATGTGGAAGAGCGTTACCGTAAACGGTATTTAGATCTTTTAACTAATTCCGAGGTGCGGGAGAAGCTTCTCCGGCGGTCGGAGATTGTATCCGAACTGCGATGCTTATTGGAAACCGATGGTTTTTTAGAAGTGGAAACGCCGATGTTGCAGCCGCTGCCAGGAGGCGCTTTGGCCAGGCCGTTTAAAACCCATCACAATGCCTTAGACGCTGATTTTTATTTGCGGATTGCGCCGGAATTATACCTTAAACGTTTGCTGGTCGGCGGCATGGAAAAAATTTTTGAAATCGGCCGGAATTTCCGGAATGAAGGCATGGATCGGGAGCATAATCCGGAGTTTACCATGCTGGAATTATACTGGGCTTACCAGGATTATGAAGGATTAATGGCGGCAACCCAGCGCTGGCTGCTGTCTTTGATGGGAAGGCTCGGCATTGCTTCCATGCGCCATGAAAATCAAACGATATTACTGGCTAATCCGTGGCCGCGCCGGAATTACGCTGATCTTATTCGGGAATATTCCGGCAAAGAATTAAAGGATTTGAAGGTTGAAGAAATTGACGAGATATTTAAAAAAGAAGTCCGCCCCAAGCTCATCAATCCCACTTTTGTCATTCGTTATCCGAAAGCAATTTCGCCGTTAGCGAAATCCTGCGCCGATAATCCGGAGCTGACCGAACGTTTCCAGCTGATTATTGCCGGAACCGAATTAGTGAATGGCTTTTCCGAACTGAATGACCCGATGGATCAGCGGCAGCGCATGGAAGAACAGGAAAAAATGCATCGAGCCGGAAATGAGGAAGCTTCCCGTTTGGACGAAGATTTTTTGGAGGCGCTGGAATACGGCATGCCGCCGGCCGCCGGATTAGGCATTGGCATTGACCGCTTGGCCGCTCTTTTAACGGATAGCCATTCGCTGAAAGATATTATATTATTTCCAACATTACGGCCTAAGGATTAACTATGTTAGATATTAATCTCATCAGAAAAGAACCGGAGCGGATTAAAAAAGCGCTGGCTGCTAAGCAGGCGGATCCGTTATTGGTGGACAATTTTTTGCAGCTGGATGAAAAGTGGCGGACACTGACGAAGCAATTTGACGATACGCGCGCCGAACAGCGAAAAATCAGAAGCGCTGAAGAGGGGAAATCGATTAAAGAAACTTTGAAAAAAATTGATGGCGAACTTCAGGATATTGCCAAGATGCGCGAAGAAGCATTGCATCAGATGCCAAATCCGCCGTTAATGTCCATACCGGTTGGTAAAGACGCTTCGGAAAATATAGTATTGGAAGAGGTTGGTAAAAAACCGGCATTAAAAAACCCCAAAGATTATACGGAGCTGGCGCAGGAATTTGATTTGATTGATACCGAACGCGCGGCAAAAATCTCGGGAAGCCGCTTCGGCTATTTAAAAGGGCCGGCGGCGCTGATGGAGTTTGCCTTAGTTGATCTGGCGATGAAGGCGCTGATAAAAAGGGAATTTATCCCGATTATACCGCCCGTGATCATTAATGAAGATCCGATGTGGGCGATGGGATATTTGGAACGCGGCCGCGATGAAATCTATCATTTGCCGCAGGATAACCAGTATCTTATCGGAACTTCGGAACAATCAGTCGGGCCGATGCATCAGGGCGAGGTATTAGAAGATTTGCCGAAGCGGTACGTTGCCTTTTCTACCTGTTTTCGCCGCGAAGCTGGGTCTTATGGCAAAGACACCAAAGGCATTTTACGCGTGCATCAATTTGATAAAGTAGAAATGGTGGTGTTTACAACGCCGGAAGAATCGGAAAAAGAACATCAGCGATTACTCGGATTCCAGCGTGCTTTGATGGATGCGCTGGAATTGCCATATCGCGTGCTGAATATCTGTTCCGGCGACCTTGGCGATCCGGCAGCGGCAAAATACGACATTGAGGCCTGGCTTCCCGGACAGAATGGCGGGCAAGGAGAATATCGGGAAACGCACTCCACTTCCAATACGACTGATTTTCAGTCCCGGCGCTTGAATATTAAATATAAAAATAAAGAAGGTAAAACCGAATTAGTGCATATGCTGAACGGCACCGCCTTTGCGATCGGCCGCACCATTCTCGCGATTTTAGAAAATTACCAAACCGATAAGGGTACGATTAAGATTCCGAAAGTCTTGCAAGACTACATGGGAATGAAAGAGATTAACCCCCACACCTAATAAGGATTCATGCCTACAACATGTATTTCACTGTCCTCATTAGGCGTGGAGGTTAAGAAATAAAAATCCGCCAAAGGCGGATTTTTTATAAATGCAGTATATAAATACGGATGAGGAGGCCGGTGATAACGCCAGCGTTCAGGCATGCGTGGACTAGAAGCGAATATCCGAATCCCTTCCATCGGCCGACATAAAACGCAAGACTGGAGAATACAACTGATTTGAAATGCGCACTAATCGGCACCGCGTGGTCTTCGCTCCAGATGATATTCGGGATAACGGCGCAGATAAAAAGCAGTATCCAAATAATGAGAGTCAGCGGTTTTTCCAGCGTTACTTTTTTCGGTTTGAAAAAACTGATGAGAAAGGCCACGCTTCGGTACTTCAATTCTTCGTAGAGCGGTGTCCAAATGATATCGTCAAAAAGCAGATAGGGAATTAACCAGGGTGTTTTATACAATAGAAAATATCCCATTACTGCCTCCGTTGCTTCCTGATTCCGGAGCGATGGATAGTAATCCGTAAGGAAAGCAAGGATGCTTCCGATAGTCACCATCAGAAAAAGAGCGATGATTACCGGATGGATGCGCGCCAGGCGGGCGCGCCAGGTATCATTACCCATAGCGTGCCACCCTTGTTATAATTTTAAAGAGCCACCTTAATTCAATTTACCTTATTTTTATGGAGAAATACAAGACATGGGTTGAAATAAAAAAATCGGCAATCCATCACAATATTAAGGAGTTGCGTTCTTTATTGAAGCCCCGCACTCAGTTGTGGGCAGTAGTGAAATCTAACGCTTATGGGCACGGATTGCTGCCGTTTTCTAAGGCAAGCAATGTTCTTTCGGTGAGCGGGTTTTGCATTGACAGCGTTACGGAAGGATTAGCGCTTAGGAATGCCGGGATTAAAAAACCGGTACTCGTGCTTGGGCCGACGCTTTCCAGCCAGCCGGTTAATGCCGCCGCGCAGAAAGACCTGACGTTGACCATTGCTAACTTTGAAGCTTTGCGGCTGTTAAAATCGGTAAAAAAACCCTCGAAGTTCCACGTTAAAATTGACACCGGCATGCACCGGCAAGGATTTTCTTTAAAAGAAATACCCTCTTTAATCAAATCGTTAAAGATGAAAACCTTAGTTGAATCGTGCGCCGGACTCTACACTCATTTTGCTTCGGCTAAAGACATAAATTATCCGGCTTACACGGACTATCAATTCTCGCTTTTTAAAAAGGCGGCGCAAATGTTTGAAAGAGCCGGCTTTAAAAATCTTCTTAAGCATGCGGCCGCAACCGGCGGAACATTGGTTAATGCGTCATACCATTGCGATGCCGTCCGTTCCGGAATCGGTTTATACGGGTTATGGCCGTCAAAAGAATTAGAATTTCAGCGTCCGGACATCCGCTTGAAGCCGGTATTATCATGGCACGCGCTTATCAGCGAAATTAAAACTTTAAAAAAAGGAGATTATATTGGTTATGACCTAGCGGAAAGGGCAGTGGCTCCTATAAAAGTTGCCATTATTCCAATCGGTTATTGGCATGGCTTTCCAAGAGCATTATCTGGAATTGGCGAAGTTTTAATCCGCGGCCGCCGGGCGAAAGTTCTTGGCCGGGTTTCCATGGATCTGATCGCTGTTAACGCAAATCAAATTCCCTGCGCCGTCAACGATCGGATAACTTTGATCGGCTGGCAAAAAAGATCGGAAATATCCGCTTCTGAATTCGCTCAAAAATTCGGCACGACCCACTACGAAGCGGTAACCAGAATTAATCCGTTAATTGAACGAATTGTAACCTAGCCATGAAGAGCTATTCCGATCAGCGATATCTGCAAAAGAAGAAAGGAAGTAATTCTTACCGGGCAATTTTTTGGTCGGTAATTTTATTGATTGCGATTTTTGGCATAATCTATATTATTGCTTATTCGCCGGTATTCCAAATTAAAAATTTTACCGTTTCCGGCCTAAAAAATATCAGCCAAGATTCCGCTTTGGAGATTGTCCGTTCCCGGCTGACGGCGTCCAGGCTAAGAAATTTTTTTGGAAGCAATAATATGTTTTTTTGGAATGCTGATTCGGTGGATGTTTCCAAAACCCAGCTGGCTTCAGCGGTTATTAAACAAGATTGGCTGCGGCAAACAGTCGGGCTGGAGATTTCCGAGCGGGAGCGATTGGCAATTTGGTGCAGCGATATTTTGTGTTATTGGATTGATAATAACGGCATAGCATTTTCGGAAGCCCCAGAAACCGAAGGGTCGCTTATCCTAAAAATCAGCGTTGCCGGCGCGGAGGCAGTGGAAATCGGCAGCAGCGTTATTGAAGAGCGATTTATTAAAAATTTGGTGGCAATTATCCGGGGAATCTCGGAATTGCGGCTGCCGATACAAATTGCTTCCTATGACGGGAAATTGGGAGAAATCCGGGTAAACCTGTACAATGGGCCGGATATTTATTTCAGCACCCGCTTTGGTCCAGCCCTCAGCATCGATTCTTTGTCGGTTCTAATGGAACAAAAAGATTTTTATATCATGAATTACGTTGATCTTCGGGTGGAAAATCGGATTTTTTATAAAAAATAATTCGTTCGTTGTTAATAACAACGGTTTAAAGCTTATAAATGAGTATTGAGGTACCGGCACGTTCAGTAAATTTATAAGGATTTTCCAGCCAGCGATATTCATCCGCCGGATTGCGGTAAAAATCCGGCGCCGGTTTAGCCAGAGCCCCTTGGAGAGTATTTATGGAAATGGCCAGCCACTCTATATTATCGTCTTTGGGGCTTCCTTTAGCCGACCACCAGGGTTCAAAATGATTGCCCAAAAAGTAGCGGGGGTCGCCGCCGCCAAAATAATCAACCGCGATTTTTTGATCCGGGTTCAAATTGTCGGCAACCCAAATTTGCAGGCGCTTGAGGTCTTGCCCCCAGTCAAAATTAGAATCCGTGGCATATTGAAAGCCGTTAAAACGCCCGCCAGCCGCTTCATTAAAATAAGAAAGGAAATAGGGGGCAGCAATTGCTGTTTCCAAAACCAGCCAAATAACCAAGGCGCTGAGAATTATTGTTTTAACCCAAATATTGAATACCGTTCTGGCGATATTGATGGTTTGTCCCCAGATAGTGGTGATGACATCAACCGGCTGTACCCCAAACCACTTTTTAATCGATCCGGACGCAATAATATACGCAAGCGGAAGAGTGAGAAGAATATGCCTAACGCCGATGTTTAATGGACTGCTTACGCTGGATGCCCAATAAATGGCTATAAATACGATGATGGAAAATTCAGTAAACCGGATTGTCAGAAATTCAATTCCTTTTTGATACGTTTTATTGAATCCATTGTGAAAAGTTCCTAAAATCCGCGAAACGCCCAAAAAAGCCGCAATGGCGATCAGTGCCAGTATCGGCAACGGTTCTTTCATCAGATAAATAAGCGGAAAATAATACCACCAGCCATGGGAAGATAATTCCCCAAGGAAAAATGCATTATTGCCGCCAGCAGACCGCTGCATCACCATTAATACGCCAAGAGCGTATTCGGCCATCGGCCGGGTAATCGGATAACCAGCTAACTGGACGACGGCGTTTGCAACAGGAGGAATGCTGAAGTTTTGCAAAGTTAACTTGGTATCGGACACCTGTTTTTCAATAGGATAATTCCAGGTCGTGACAGAATAAATTGGGTAGACAACGATCAAATAGCCAACTGCCATAATAGCAGCGGTGAAAAAAATATAATAAGTTAAAGATCGGATAAATTTTTTGAACCGCAGCTCAAAAAAACTCCGGATCTTAATAATTTCCACAATAGCAAAGATTGCGGCTATTAGCAAAAAATAGGGGACAAGCAGTACGCTGGAAAACTTGATTGCCTGGGCAATTCCGAAAGCAATTCCGGCAAAGATAAAGTTTTTTCGCGATTGGTCATGCAGCCACTTAAGAAAATACCTGATAGCTATGAGGATTCCCAGCGCTGCGCCGGCGTCGGTAGTTACGTAATGGCCGTGAGCCAGAACAATCGGCGAAAAACTGACCAAAAGTGCCGGCAATAATGCCCACCAGCGGCCGATAAGTTCTTGGGTGAATAAATAGGTAAATAAAATAAGCAAAAGAGTCACGATAATCGGACCAAGCCGCGCCCAGAGCAGAATGCTGTTCGGGTCATTTCCGGACCAGTAAAGAAATTGGTTTCCGGCGCTCCATTGTTCGTTAATGCCGGTCCAATAATCTTTGTCGGTAGGAAATTGCAGATTTTTAAAAAGCAGCGGCAGGCCGGCCAACACTTTAATTAATGGCGGGTGCTCCGGATTAAATCGGTAATCCAAATGCCGGACGTAGGTATAGCCGGCAACCACATGGGCAGTTTCGTCAAAAATAGCCGAATCGCCTTGCGCCGCCGAATACAAAAAAATAGCGGCAATCGCTATAATAACGGTTAAAATAATTTTCGGGACAATAACTTCAAGCTTTGATATCATCAAGTATATTATATATGTTATTTAAATTTCCTAAAAACGATAAACAGTTTATTTGGACTAGCCACGTTAAGCGTAAAATGCTTCAGTATCGGCTATCCGATCAGAAGATTAAGCTGATTTTAAATAATCCGGCGCGAACCGAAACCGGAATCGCGCCGCGTACGGTGGCAAAAATGAAGCGTAATGATACGCCGAAACGCAGAGAAGAATTGTGGGTGATGTATCAGGAGATGACTAGTGACACGAGACACGTGACAAGTGACAAGAAACCCAAGACAAAAAACTTAAGACAACCTAAACGCCTAAAAATAATTTCCGCTTGGCGATATCCGGGCGTGAGCCCGAAACGCAATATTCCTATTCCAGACGATACACTCGAAGAACTTACTAAAAATGACAATTAAAATTGTTTACAATATATGCTAATATTGTTTTATAATGTAAACATTTTTTGTACATATGATTATGAGCAATAAATTTTTTAATTCAAAAAATACGGTACGGGTAGCACGGGGATTATTAGGCAAATTTTTAGTTCGCCGTTATCGCGGGAAAACCAACGCCTATATGATTAACGAAGTTGAGGCGTATGATGGCTTGCAGGATAAAGCGTCGCATGCGCATCGTGGAAAGACGGAGCGAAATAAAATAATGTTTGGCGAGGCGGGGCATTGGTATGTGTATTTTACTTACGGCATGCATTGGCTGCTGAATATCGTGACCGGACCGAAAGAGTATCCCGCAGCTATTCTTATCCGCGGCGTGGCAGGAATTAATGGCCCGGCGCGGCTGACTAAAGCGCTTCATATAAATAAAAAGTTTGATGGCAAAAAAGCGGATAAGAAATCTGGTTTATGGGTAGAAAAAAGAGGAGTTGCTAAATTAAAAATCAAAAAAGGCCCGCGCATCGGTGTTGATTACGCAGGCCCAATTTGGTCGAAGAAAAACTTTAGGTTTTTCTTACTCGGCTAATTTGTTATACAGAGAAGCGAATATCCAGCCGGATACGAATCCGACAATCAGATGCAAAACAGCCATCCATAGTGCTCCGCCCCAGGAATACGAGAACCATGGGTGATAAGAGCCGAACGTTGACAGTGTTCTGGTTCCAAAACCAGTGGTCAGAGAAGTCGCCATCATTACCAGCCACCAGGCGCCGCTCAGCAAACCAATAGTCAATCCCAAAGCTTTAGGTTTAAGTTGCATAGGAAATAAGTCTTTAGAACCTATAAAATATATAAGTTCTTTGCGACCTTTATGTTTTAATTATAGCACTTTTAATCACTTTAGGGGGTTGTGAAATATCTATTTAAATGCTACTCTATGCGTAGCATTTTTATACTTTTATCTTTAGGAGTTTGAGATGAATCTTCAGCTGACCGAAATGCAGAATATGGTAGTTGAAACAGCCAGAGAACTTGGCGAAAAGAAGCTGTTTGCGGCAAGGGTGCATTTGGACGAGACCGAAGAATATCCGCTAGAACTCATGAAAGAAGCCGGCAATTTAGGATTGGTCGGCGTTGCCATTCCGGAAGCGTACGGAGGCATGGGACAAGGCGTTTTGAGCTTGTCGCTAGCGACCGAAGAAATCGCCAAAGTTGACCCGGCGGTTTCCACCGTGTTCATGGTAACGACCCTCGGGGCGTTGCCGATTCTCCTTTCCGCAACGGAAGAGCAGAAACAAAAGTATCTGCCGAAACTTGCGAGCGGGGAATGGATTGGCGCCTTTGGGCTTACCGAATCGAATGCCGGTTCGGACGCGCTGGCGCTTCAGACGAAAGCGGTAAAAGACGGCGACTATTATGTTTTGAACGGCAGCAAAGCTTTCATTACCAGCGCCGGACAAGCGGACGTCTACACGATCTTTGCGGTGACTAATCCGTCACGCGGCAAGCGCGGCATTTCCGGATTTATCGTTACCAAAGACATGCCGGGGTTTTCCGTTGAGAAGAAAGAAAAGAAAATGGGAATTCGCTGTTCTCAAACCTGCGGTTTGGTATTCAATAATTGCCGAGTTCCGGCCGCCAATCTTATCGGTGGTAAAGAGGGTATCGGCGCGATTACGCTCTTAAATACCCTAAACCGTTCGCGTATCGGCATTGGCGCGCAATCCATCGGCGCCGCAGTCGGCGCAATGAAAGAAGCGCTTGCTTACGCTCGGGAGCGGAAACAATTCGGGAAACCGATTACGGAATTCCAGGCGATTCAGCGGAAGTTCGCCAATGCCCATCTTGATATCGAAGCGTCGCGCGCGCTGGTCTATGCGGCATCGCGTTGCGCCGATGCGGGAACCGGCGAACTTGCGAAATTGGGCGCCATGGCAAAATGTTTCTCTTCCGACCGGGCGATGGAGATTACCGAGGAAGCCGTGCAGGTCTGCGGCGGTATCGGCTATATGCGGGATTTTCCGGTGGAAAAATACATGCGAGACGCTAAGATTTTTAAGATTTACGAAGGTACGAATGAAATCCAGCGGAATGAAATCGTAACCTTTTTACTTCACAGTGTTGTGGGAATGGCAGTACCGTCGGATGAATTAGTCCGCAGTATGCTGATCGCGGTACTGGACGCCATTAAATCCCGCGCCGATGCGAGAACATTGGTTTCGCTTGGCCGGCGGCTGCTTTCTATGAGTCTTCGGTATGCGAAAGAATTGCCGAGCTTTGAACAAGGAATCCAGCATGTCTTTGCGAATGCCGCAATGTATATGGAGGCCGCCGAGCTCTTGGTTCTTGATAGCGAGCAGGAAAACGCCAGCGAACAATCCAAGATTACTGCCGAAGCGTTTGCTATCCGGGCGCTGCAAAAAGCGATTCCGGAAGTTTCCGCCATTTGCGAAGGACGCGGCCGCAGCGATGAGCTGAAAGACCAGATCGCGAAATTCGTGATTGGATAACTTACTAGCCCTGACAAATATGTCAGGGCTTTTTTTATTTATTAATTATTGCTAAAATAACTTCCTATGAAATTATCGCTTGGAATCGTCGGACTTCCGAATGTTGGGAAATCAACGCTTTTTAAGCATATTACAAAAAATGAAGTGAATATCGCCAATTATCCGTTTTGTACGATTGATCCGAATATCGGCGTCGTGGCGGTGCCGGATGAGCGGCTGGATAAGCTGGCCGCCATGAGCGCGTCAAAAAAGAAGATTCCGGCGGTAGTGGAGTTTTACGATATTGCCGGCCTGGTAAAAGGCGCCAATAAAGGGGAGGGCCTTGGCAACCAATTTTTAAGCCATATCCGGGAAACGCAAGCCATCGTGCAGGTACTTCGCTGTTTCAAAGCAGGCGATATTATTCACGTTGAAAATTCGGTTGATCCCATCCGGGATATGGAGATTATCAATACCGAATTGGCGCTGAAAGATCTGGAAACCGTTGATAAAGTATGGAAGAAAACCGAAGGGGAGGCGAAAACCGGGAAAAAGGACGCTCAAAAAGATCTGGAGATTTTAAAAAAAGTGAAGGAAAAACTTTTAAGCAGCCAGCTGGTCACGGAATTTAAAAATGAGCCGATTATCAGAAATCTGCAGTTGCTTACCTCCAAAGCGCAAATCTATCTGCTAAACGGCAAGCCCGAAGATGCCCCGGCAGAGCTGATAGAAAAAATAAAAACATTCGGCGCCGATTATATTATTGTTGACTTAAGTAATCCCGGCGCTGCGCTCGTGGAATTGATTAAAAAATCCTACGCGGTGCTGAACCTGATCAGTTTTTTTACTACCGGAGAAGACGAATCGCGCGCCTGGACGATCGAACAGGGCTGGAAAGCGCCCCAAGCCGCCGGCGCCATTCATACCGATTTTGAGAAAAAATTCATCCGGGCCGAAACAATTTACTGGGAAGATCTGCTAAAAGCCGGCAGCTGGCAAAAGGCCCGGCAGCAGGGAAAAATCCGTTCGGAGGGAAAAGATTACGTTGCCCGCGACGGCGACGTTCTGGAAATCCGGCACAGTTAGTTTTGTTTTAAACACCCGAGATTATCTTCTTACCGGCACCGGCGTCTCCGATCTCCTGCGGATCAGAGCGCCTCCGGAATTGCCGCACGAAAGATAATCTCGGGGTGTTTTGATTTAGAATAAATAGAAATAGGAAAGTGTTTTCGGATATTCGGGCTGGCGGTGGGATCCCATTAGTCCCGCTGTGCGGGACATTTTAAATAAAGGCGATATCCGAAAACACTTTCCTATTTCTTGAATAATTCTTTTAGGAGCATACGTTCAGGTTGATTTAAAGTGTCAAGACAAAAGCATTTTCCGGAATATCGGTTTTTTCAAATTCTTCCGTTGTGAGGTAATAAATATTTTTATCACTGCGCTGTTTAGCGGTAAATGTTTTAGTAAGGAATAGTATTGACTGCAAGGAAATCGGGTTGTCCCGCTCTATGGCGCGATTAGTGGCAGTGACAACAATATATTTAGGCTGATTTTTCGGAAGATTATTGACGCGTTTTGCAATTACGGAATCTTGATAGGCAAAAGCGGTTTTAACGCGCGGCTCTTCCGACCAGCGCACGAAATATGACGAATACGCTTCAAATAATAGCAGGCTTAAAAACAAATAACCGGCGATTGGCAACCAACGGCCAGTTAACTTCGATTTTAATAATTCATAAATTTTCATCGCGCCGATTGCGGATAAAATAAATACCGGCGGAATTACGATAATTGACCTAAGCGCGTGTGGCAGCCCTTCATTGGACAAAATAACCGGCAAAAGTCCGATGGCCAACCAAGCAAGAAGAATCAGTTCCGGCGAAAAACATTTTTTCATTGTTTCTTTTATGGATATAAAAATACCGACCAGGAAACAAATTCCAATCGGCCAGAAAAGCTCCGGCCGGCCGGCAAGATTATGCCGCCAGTTAAAGTCGCCGGCGACATTAAACATGCCGGCAGTTTTTAACAGATTCAGAGCCAAAGCGCGGATTGGCGAGGGGGAATCAAAAATAGATATGCTGGCGGTTCGCCCGAAAAAATCCTGCGGGTTTTGGAAAAAATAAATTCCTAACGGTAAAATCGCCAGAATTGCGGAAATTGTAAAAATCGCTAAAACTATTCGCTTATTCGAGCGAATAAGCGAATAGTTTTTATAAAGGAAATAGCCGGCAATTGCGATAAGCAGGGGAGTAGCGCGATAAGCTATATAACTGTGAAATCCCAAACCGTAAAATAAGCCGCCGGTTACGGCGCAGGTTTTATAATATTTGGCATTCAGGGATTTGAACAAAAAATATAATGCCCACGTCAAAAAGAAGGGCGCTAAAATCGCCCGAAAACCAATGCGGGAAAAAATAATGTGCCAAAAAGAAGTGGCAAGGAAAAAAGAGGCTAGCAGAGCTAAAGTTTCGTTATTAAATAACACCTTGGCAAGGAGATAGACGCCCAATACAGTAAAAATGCCGATAATAGTGCTGGGTAAGCGCAAGGCCCACGATTCATTGCCGAAAGCCGCTACAGATAATCCTTGGAGATTGATGAATAATCCTTCCCTTCCGAAGTTTTCCCGGTAAAAAATTTTCCAGTCACCCGTTTCCAGGCTTTCCAAAACATTATTGCCGTTCATGGCTTCATCGGGATACAGGCCGGGAGGGGATGACGGCAGTTTGTAGAGACGAAGTCCGGCGGCTATAATAAGTATAAGAAATACAAAAACTATTTTTTTAATCATTACCTATAAATAATACCATGAGCGTTGAGCATTCGGCATTAGAAAAAGATATGGAGCGGCTTTCCAAAGAAATCCGGGAGCGGAAGGAATCATCCGCTAATCTTCGGACTTCTGATCGCGATGCCCTGCAATCGGTGCTGGCTCAGCGCATCCAAAGCCAGGCACTAACTCCGGAAGAGCCGGCCGCTCCCGAAAATGATGTTTTGCCGGTGTATCTTCAGAAAGAATCACCGGAAATCCAGTTGAAAGTTGAAGAATTGATTGATATTACTTTCCACAAAGGAATTGACGCCTCCATTAGCGAGGCTAAAAAATACGGCCCTTATATTCTGGACGCTTTTCACGATACTTTAACTTCAAAATTATACGATGAATTGCGGTCGCGGGGACTAGTATCATAAACACGCTAGATGTACACCTTAAGTTATATTGTCTTAGCTTTACTGGCTGTTGGCATCACTGGTTTTTTAATGCGCAAAAAAATTCTTCGGCGGTATTTTTTAAAATCATTGCAACTTCGCATTATTTCCGTAGCTTTGCCGCAACGCCAGGCAGCGAAAGAAACAGCCGATCCTCTTAAAGAAATTAATATTACTGCCCAGCTTTTAGGCGCTTTGAGTAATTTCAATATGCCGTTCGCTTTGGAAATGGCTGTCCATGCCATCGGCGAAGAAATCCATTTTTATGTCGGCGTACCGGCAGAAATGGCGGAATCGGTTACCCGCCAAATCCAGGGATTATGGAACGACGCCATAGTGAATGTTGTTGAGGATTACAATATTTTCAACCACCAAGGCGTAAGCGAAGGAGTATTTCTTAAGCAAAAAGACACCTATGCCTTGCCAATCCGGACTTTTGAAGAAGCGGGATTAGACACTTTTGCGCCAATTGCCAGCACTTTTTCCAAAATCCAGCAAGTAGGCGAGGGGGCGGCGATGCAGCTGATGATTACGCCGGCGCCGAAAAAATTTAAAAAAATCATTACCGGAGTAATTTATCAGCTGAAAAAGGGAGTTGCGCTAAGCGAAGCGCTCCATGTTTCTAAAGCAATCTCTTTCCGAGACATTGCGGAAGCTTTAAAAGGAAGAAAGCCGGAAACGCAGGTTAAACCGGTTCTGGATGAGGAAGCCCTTAAAGCGATTGAAAAAAAATTAGCCAAGCAGATGTTTTCCGTTACGGCCAGAATTGCGGTATCGGCGCCCAGCCAGTCCCGAGCCGATGAATTGCTTCAGACCATTGCCGGTTCTTTTGACCAATTTGCGGCGCCGCTCCGGAACAGCATCCGCGCCATTAAGCCCAGAAACCAAAAAGAATTCCTTTTTAATTACATCTTCCGGAAATTTGAGGATAAGGAACGGATGGTCTTGGGAACCGATGAAATCGTAAGCCTTTTCCATTTTCCGACTGCCGGAATGGAAACTCCCCGCATTGCTTCGGTAAAAGCCAGGGAAGCCGCTCCGCCTTCCGTATTGCCGGTTAGCGGAACTTTGATCGGTGAAAGCGTTTTCCGAAGCGAGCGCCGGCCGGTTTATATTTCCGACGAGGACCGGCGCCGGCACGTGTACGTTATCGGCCAAACCGGCACCGGAAAATCTAATTTAATGGTGACTATGGCGGTTAATGACATTAAAAATGGCAAAGGAGTGGCGGTAGTGGATCCGCACGGAGATTTAGTGGACACCGTCCTTGGCTTAATACCGCCGGAACGATTCCAGGATGTCATTGTTTTTGATCCGAGCGATTTAGCCCGCCCATTAGGATTAAACATGCTGGAATACGACCCGGCGTGTCCGGAAGAAAAAACTTTTATTGTCAATGAAATGCAAAGCATCTTTAATAAACTATTTTCCCAGGAAACCATGGGCCCGATGTTTGAGCAGTATATGCGCAATGCCCTGCTGCTCTTGATGGAAAATGGCGCCACTGAACCAGCCACCCTGATGGATGTGCCGCGGATATTTACCAGCGAGGAATACCGAAATCAAAAATTAGCCAAATGCCAAAATCCGGTAGTTAAAGATTTTTGGGAGCGGGAAGCAGTACAGGCCGGCGGGGAAGCGGCGCTGCAAAATATGACGCCATACATTACTTCCAAATTCAATAATTTTATCGCCAACGATTATCTCCGCCCGATCATCAGCCAGCCGAAATCCGCTTTTCGTTTCCGGGAAGCGATGGATAGCAATAAAATTGTTTTGGTTAATTTATCTAAGGGGAGAATCGGGGATATTAACGCCAGTTTATTAGGAATGATTATCGTCGGCAAAATGCTCATGGCGGCGCTTTCCAGAGTGGATATCCCGCAGGAACAGCGAAAAGATTTTAACCTATATATTGATGAGTTTCAAAATTTCACTACCGATTCCATTGCCACGATTTTATCGGAAGCCCGCAAATACCGGCTGAATCTGGTAATTGCCAACCAATTTATCGCCCAGCTGGAAGAAAAGATCCGGGATGCGGTTTTCGGGAATGTCGGTTCAATGATCGTATTCCGGATCGGCGCCGCGGACGCGGAAAGTTTCGTAAAACAATTCGATCCGGTTTTTAACGCTAACGATATGGTCAATATCGATAATTTTAACGCTTACGTTAAATTGCTGGTAAACGGCCAAACCACTAAACCGTTCAATATCCGAACCCTGCCATCTCCAAAAACCGATGAAGCGGTTCGCCAGAAAATTAAAGAACAATCCCGCCTTGCTTACGGTTTAGATAGAGTTGGTGGAAATTAAAATTTAATCGTTTTCAGGCTAAAATCAAGAAAAACCCTTTCATTACCAGCTATTCAATAGTTTGTAAAACCCCACGAAGCGGGGTTTTTTAATTTGTTCAAGTCGGAGCACCGCGTTGGCGAAAGAGTTAGTTGAGCGAGAGTTATACACACCTAATATATAAACAATAGAAGAGAGCGTGATAAAATAAATACATCGCCAACATGAGAATAATAAAGGAGAAAAAGGCGATGTGTTTCTCGTGTTTTGACACGCGGTTTTAGCATTTTACTAACAACCTACAACTAACAACTAAATTTAATTACTAATCCCTAATTCCTAATTCATGCTTCCTGATCCCAAACATAAAATAAACTTCCTCAAACCCAGAATAAAAAAAGGCTGGCTCCGCCCCCTGCCGGCTTCGGATTCCCACTCCACTTTCTTCCGGAAGCTCCAGATCTTCTCCTTCGTCTCTTCCGTTATGGTGGCCACCTTATTTATCGTCTGGTCCGCCTATAGCGCCAATACTACCATCGGCAACAGCATCGCCACCTCCGGCAGTCTGACGGTCGGCGGCGCTTCCTCCTTAGCCTCCCTGACCTTATCCGGCACTCTCAATGCCTCCTCCACCGCCCAGATCACCGGCACCACCACCATCTACGGCTTAACTAATCTCTCCGGCTTCATATCTTCGGCCTCCTCCACCATCGCCAACTCTCTCAAGGTGACTGGAGATCTCCGCGCCTCCTCCTCCTTCCAATCCCAGGGCAATGTCCGCATCTATGGAGACTTATTCGTAGAGGGAACCACTAATCTATCTACCGTCGGCTTAGGCAACTCCACCGTCAACGGCAATCAGACCGTCACCGGAGATGTCTTCATCAACGGAGGAGATCTCAATCTGGGAACCGGATTGGCCACTAGCACCCTGACTTCAGCGGGAGGATTATTGGGAATCGGGACAACTTCGCCTTCCCAACTACTCTCCGTGCAGGGGAATGTCTTCTTATCAGGAAATATTTCCAATGTGGCGAATATTACGGCCACGGGAACTTTAAATGTAACCGGAGTTACTACCCTGACTAACGCTTCCACTACCGGAATGCTGACGGTGGGCAATGGCTTTATCTCCAATAGTTCTTCCACCATCGCTTCTATTTTCAATGTCAGCGGCCCGCTCAATGCCTCTTCCACTTTGTCAGTCTTGAATCTGGCTACTCTGGGAGGAGGCTATGTCTCGGTTGGTTCTTCCACGGTGACCGCTCAATTGAATGTTTCCGGACCGGTGTCTGCCTCCTCGACTTTATCCGTGGCTAATCTAGCTACCTTAGGGGGAGGTTTCATTGCCACTGCTTCCTCAACAATATCTAATTCTCTCCAACTTGCTGGCCCCTTATCGGCTTCTTCCACTTTGAACGTTGGGGGACTGGCGAATCTGTCCGGCTTGATCTCCTCCGCCTCCTCTACGGTCAACGCCCAACTCAATGTCAGCGGCCCGTTATCCGCCTCCTCTACTCTCAATGTCGGAGGACTAGCCAATCTCTCCGGATTTATCTCGAATGCTTCTTCGACGATTTCTTCTAACTTTTTAATCAGCGGAGTTCTGAACGCCTCGTCTTCTTTGGCGGTTGCTGGCGGAAGTTCTTTTGCCGGCAATCTTACCTTCAATCCGTCAGCTACTACGACCGTTACCTTCAGCGGCACCGGAGGAATTAACTGGGATTCTAATACGTTCGTAATTGATGCCGGAGGAAATAAAGTCGGTATCGGCACCAGTTCGCCGACAGAAGCTCTGTCAATAGCCGGCAATATTTCTAATTTAGCCAGCCGAAGCTTTAATCCAACCTTACGCGGGAGCGCCAGTACCGATAGCAGCCCTCGTTCTGTTTATGTCTCCGGCCGATATGCTTACGTAGTAAATTACACCGGCAATACTCTGCAAATCTTCGACGTTTCCACTTCCACTCCAGCATTTGTATCTAGTGCCAGCACTGGCAGTGGCGGCCCATTTTCCATTCATGTCTCCGGTCGTTATGCGTATGTAGGAAATTCAGATACTAATACTTTTCAAATTTTTGATATTTCCAATTCATCCGCACCAGTTTCTGTAAGCACTACTAGCACCATGGGCAGCCAGTATATTTATGTTTCTGGCCGGTATGTCTACGCGGTTGGCGGCACAAACTTTCAAATCTTTGATGTTACCAACCCGGCTTATCCGGTTCCAGTGTCTATTGCCAGCATTACCGGTTCGGCTGTTTCTGTCCAAGTAATTGGCCGATATGCTTATATATCAAATTCAAATACTAATGGGTCTTTACAAATCTTTGATGTTGCCAACCCAGCTTCGCCGGTTTTGTTATCCACCACTAGTACGAGCGACGGCGCTGTTACGATTTTTGTCTCCGGCCAGTATGTTTATTTAGTCGAAGGCACGACTCTTAGAATTTTTGATGTTGATAATCCGGCCGCGCCAATTTCTGTTGGCACCGTTACCACTGACAGCAGTCCCAGGTCTATCTATGTTTCCGGCCGGTATGCCTATTTAGGAAGCAGTGGAACTTTTGAAACCTTTGATGTCGGCAATCCGTCGGCTCCGGTTCTAGTCGGCAGTGCTAGCGCCGGAACTAGCGGCGGTTCCAACGTTAAATCGCTATTCGTTGCCGGCCGATACGCGTATTTAGTCAATAATACCAGCAATACTTTACAGATTTTTGATGTTTCTGGGATAGAAACCACCTCCGCGATTATCCATTCATTAGAAACCGGCAGTCTGCAAATTCGAAATGATTTAATTACTAATGGCTATGCTTCTATTCTAACTGGTCTTAGTGTCGGCCACGTAGGCATCTTATCCTCTGGTCCCCTCGGCATCTCCGCCACCACTTCCCAAAGCTCCATCCTAGGCGGCCTCTTCATCGGCACCTCCACTCCCGCTACCACCTCTCCAAATGCCTCTTCATTCTTCTCATCGACTGCCGTCATTGAAGCTACTTCTTCCCAATCCATTCCGCTGACTATTAGAGGAGCGGGGACGCAGACCGGTAATCTGCTGCAGCTCCAGAGTTCGGATAATTCTAATGTCTTTTTCATTAATTCTTCCGGCGGCTTTATCTCCTCCGCTTCCTCGACAATCTCCTCCAATCTCTTAATCAGCGGACCATTATCCGCCTCCTCTACTCTCAATGTCGGAGGATTGGCCAATCTCTCCGGATTCATTTCCAATGCGTCTTCCACGATTTCCAGATCTCTTCACATTTCTGGAAATCTCCAGGCCTCGTCTACCGCTTCCATCCAAACTCTCTTCGTCAATGGCAATGCCGGATTTGGAACTACTACTCCAGGTTCTCTATTATCCGTGCAGGGGAATGGGTTGTTCTCCGGAACCTTATCTGCCGCTAATCTGATTGCTACCGGAACCATCACCGTTACCGGCACTAGCGGCACTTCCACTATCGGCTCGTTGACTATTGGACCAGACGGCCGAATCGGCATCGGCACCACCACTCCGAACTTCGCTGCATTTGAGGTGGCGACCCGAACCAGCGCGTTTAATTCTGGTGGGGATGGGAGTTTGGGAGTGTGGGCGACCTCCAGTAATTCTTTGCCGGCTAGCCGTTATAGTTCTTCTGCTGTAACTGCTAATGGCTATGTCTATGTGATTGGTGGAAGTAACGGCTCTAATCCTCAATCCACTATCTACTACGCAAAAATCAACAGCGATGGTTCGCTTGGAGCGTGGGCAACCAATGCTAATGCTCTGCCAGTAAATCTAGAGTTACATTCTTCAATCACTGCGAATGGCTATATATATGTTATTGGTGGAAATAGTGGCAGTGCTCAAGCAACTGTCTACTATGCCAAAATCAACAGTGATGGTTCACTTGGAGCGTGGGCAACGAATGCCAATGCTTTACCAGTAGTTACTGATTATCATTCTTCCGTGGCCGCGAATGGCTATGTCTATGTGATTGGGGGAACTTCCACCGGCTCTAATGCTGTGTACTACGCAAAAATCAATAGTGATGGGTCATTAGGAGTTTGGGCAAGTGCCAATATTTTACCAGCGACTCGCTTTCAGCACTCTTCCATCACCGCTAATGGTTATGTGTATGTGATTGGGGGAAGCGCCAGCGGCGCTACGACAGTCTACTATGCCAAAATCAACAGCGATGGTTCACTTGGAGCGTGGGCAACGAATGCCAATGCCTTACCGGCGGCGCGAAAAGATCACTCGTCCATTGTTGCTAATGGTTATGTCTATGTGATTAGTGGGTATGATGGCACTAATTCTTATTCAACTGTTTATTATTCAAAAATCAACAGCGATGGTTCACTTGGAGCGTGGGCAACGAATGCCAATGCTTTACCGGCGGTGCGAAGACTCCAATCTTCAATCATAGCTAATGGTTATGTCTATGTGATTGGTGGTTATGATGGCGCTACTGTTCGATCTACCGTCTTCTACGCCTCCACCGCCCGCGTTTCTATCCTCGGCAACCTCGATCTGCTTGGCTTAGCCAGCACTACTCTGGGAGACGTCAATAGCTCCGATTGGGGCAGCGTCGGCGGCTCAATCTTCGCCGGCAACATCTTCAGCGCCGGTAATCTGGAAGTTACGGGTAATGCCAACTTCTATAACAGCGTCGGCATCAATGGCCTCCTCTCTATCCGAGCCTCCACCTCCGGAATCCAGACCGCCTCCATCTTCTCAATTCAAAATGCCACCGGCTCCTCGCCCTTATTCTCCATCTTCTATAATGGGGGCTTCATTACCCATGGCTCCTCCACGATTGCCGGAACTTTCAACGTCAGCGGCTTAGCCAATCTCTCCGGATTCATCTCCAATGCTTCTTCGACGATTTCTTCTAACTTTTTAATCAGCGGAGTTCTAAACGCCTCGTCTTCTTTGGCGGTTGCGAACGGAGGCTACTTCGGCGGCAACTTAGGCATCGGCACCACCTCTCCCAGCTCCTTATTCTCGGTGCAGGGGAATGGCTTATTCTCTGGGAATCTGTCCTTGGCGAATCTCATCGCCACCGGCACCATTACCGTTACCGGCACCAGCGGCACTTCCACTATCGGCTCCCTCACTATCGGGCCAAGTGGGGTTATCGGCATCGGCACGACCACTCCCAACTACGCCAACTTTGAAGTCGCCACCCGAACCAGCGCCTTCAATTCGGGAAGAGATGGGAGTTTGGGGGTGTGGGCGGCAACTGGGACTAGCCCGGTTTTGCCGGCGGTGCGAAGAGACCACACGTCTGTTACTGCCAACGGTTATGTCTATGTGATTGGTGGAAGTGATGGCAGTAATACTCAAACAACGGTGTACTACGCTAAAATTAATAGCAATGGTTCTTTAGGAACCTGGTTAACAAATGCCAATGCCTTACCGTTGGCTCGCCAGGAGCACTCTTCCGTCACTGCCAACGGTTATGTCTATGTGATTGGTGGCGGGCTTGCCGGTACTCTTTATAATTCAACTATCTACTACGCCAAGATTAACGGCGATGGCTCGCTGGGCGCCTGGGCAATTAATACCAATGTGGTGCCAGCCGCCAGAGCGGGCCACTCTTCCGTCACTGCCAATGGTTATGTCTATGTAATTGGAGGAAGTGACCTTAATGATAGGTATGCCACAGTTTATTATTCAAAGATCAACAGCGACGGCTCTCTCGGAACTTCAACGCCTAATGTTAATTTATTGCCAGCGACTCGAGATTTACACTCTTCCTTCATTGCCAATGGCTATGTGTATGTGATTGGCGGCGATAGCGGTGCTAGTACCGTCTACTACGCCAAAATCAATAATGATGGCTCGCTGGGTGCTTGGGCAACCAACGCTAATGCTTTGCCAGCGGTGCGTAGGGACCACACATCTGTCGTTGCCAATGGCTACGCGTATGTGATTGGGGGAAGAGATAGCTCAGGAACAAATGCTTTTCAAGCTACCATTTACTACGCCAAAATCAACAGCGATGGCTCGCTCGGAGCTTGGGCAACCGATGCCAATGCCTTACCATCAACTCGCTCTTACCACTCTTCCATTGCCACTAACGGCTATGTCTATGTGATCGGCGGATCGGATACTAATACTACTACCGCCTCCACTGTCTTCTACGCCTCAACAGCCAGAGTTTCTATTCTTGGCAATCTGGATTTGCTTGGTTTAGCTAGTACGACATTAGGAGATGTAAATAGCGGTGACTGGGGCAGTGTGGGAGGAAGTATTTTTGCGGGCAACATCTTCAGCGCGGGGAATCTGGAAGTCACCGGCAATGCCAACTTCTACAATAGCGTCGGCATCAATGGCCTCTTATCGGTCCGGGCTTCCACCTCCGCTATTCAAACTGCCTCTATCTTCTCAATTCAGAATGCCACCGGTACCCAGCCGTTATTTAACGTCGTATACGATGGCCGAGTCGGCATCGGCACCTCCACTCCTTGGGGAAGACTATCGGTAGAAATGCGAGAATCCGCCAGCAGCACCCCTGCCTTTGTTGTCTCAAACCAAGGCAGTTCTTCACCGGCTTTCTATGTCGGGGGAGTGAATGAAGACGGCCGAATTGGCGTTGGCAGTTCTACGCCTTGGGGAAGATTCTCAATTGAAATGGATACCACGAATCCCGCTTTTGTCGTCTCTAATAACGGCAGTTCCACCCCATCCTTATTTATTGGGGGATTGAATCAGAATGGGTTTGTGGGAATCGGGACGACTTCACTTTCAGTAATTAATAGCTATAGTCCAGCTTTAGCAGTTCAAGGAAATTTGCATGTATCTGGCACAACTACCAGCGGCGGTTTGAGAGTAACTATCCAAACATTTACTTCTGGTTCAGGAACATATACAACTCCAAGTGGAGTTGCTTATATTCGTGTCAGGCTTGTTGGTGGTGGTGGAGGCGGGCAGGGGAGCGGAACATCGCCGGGAACCGGAGAAAACGGTGGGGATACGACGTTTGGGTCTTTAACCGCCGGTGGCGGTCCTGGCTCGTCCGGTAGTTCGGCAAACGGAGGAACGGCGTCCGGCGGCGACATAAATGTCCTCGGCGGGACGGGACAACCCCGTTCATCAAATGATGTATCAGTTTTCGGCGGGAACGGCGGGGCTTCGTATTTCGGCGGCGGCGGTTGGGGCGGAGACAACGGCCCGACGGCCGGTGGAGTCGGGCAGGCTTTCGGTTCTGGCGGCGGCGGGGCGGGAGCGGGGGGAACGGCGGCGGCGGGTCAAGGGGGAGCGGCGGGCGGTTATTCCGAGAAAGTAATCGCGAATCCGGCCGCGACGTATTCTTACTCGGTTGGTGCGGCGGGTGCGGGTGGAATAGCAGGGACCAGCGGCGTGGCCGGCGGGGCCGGTAAAATCGGCATCATCATCGTCGAGGAGTACTACTAAAATACGAACATCATTGCCCTTTCAGCCAGATTTTGTAATCTAACAGCGCCACTTTATAAGGTAGCGGATACTACACTATCGTGTAGTATCAATTTTTAATTGCTCAGGCCTTGTTTGCCCAAGTTTTATTTTTTAATTATTTAGGTGTTGGCA
>Ga0209541_10001129_pt1 | contig 53441 bp, 59 predicted proteins | sample RifCSPlowO2_01_FD_184027 | JGI IMG/M metagenome (GOLD analysis project Ga0209541, IMG submission 184027) | Groundwater microbial communities from Rifle, Colorado - Rifle CSP2_plank lowO2_0.1 (SPAdes) (version 2) | ecosystem: Environmental > Aquatic > Deep subsurface > Groundwater | place... | reverse complement strand
CAATGCTAATTTTATTTCCTTGACTATTTCGGGATAATGAGCAATTGCCTCCTTAGATTCCGATGTAAATGGAACCCACACAGAAGCTATGTGAACCAAAAGAACTACAGGCCCTATTGGCAATGCCCCCTTGCTTTGTGACAATCCATAATTCCTCCATGCTGTTGATATTACTGATTTTGTTATTGCACATGCTGACTGCTGATACTGCAATGGAACCCTGTTTGCGAATCTTAATAATTTTATGGAATCCTCTTTTTGTAAATCTCCCCCATAAGCTAAAGAGGCCTCAACGATAAATGGATTACCACGATAAACTGACGGTGGCCTTGTGACTGATGCATAAAAATCTGCGTTAATCTCCTTCTTCAATCCCCTCAGGAGCAACTCATCTCCTATAGGTGTAACAGAATCTGTAGGCGGAGCAATTATTTTCACCTGCTGTATTGCCTTGTATAAATTCTCTGCTTCCTGCTTTGCAATTCTTGATGGTCTTGATCTTTCGTACACGCCTGCCTTGTCACATATTTCCTTTGCAACCTTTGCTGAGACCCTGCAGAAATCATTTTGCAAAAAAGACTGCAATGTGGATGATTGGGTATCACGAAGCATACTTATCAAAATTCCAAGTTCAATACCATAAGGGTGCGGTTTTATTTCCTTTGGCTCTTTTGGCAATTCATTTGTTGCCCTTGGAAACTCAATTTTTTGCTTTTCAGGATTAGTGTATATTAAACTCAGATGAGGATTAACAATTGCCGTCTGCTCCAGATATTCATCTATGCTTTGTTTTCCTTTCTGATATTTTGCCTCAAGAACAATTTTAATTTTTGTTCCGTGCTCCGCTTCCCATTCTACAATTTGTTCTGCAATAATTTGCGGTTCATTTCTTTTTGTATCTATTTGCAATTCATAATAGTGCGCCGGCTTGTCTTTTTTTGTTTTAGAAACTATTATTATTGGCTTTCCCGTCGTTAACTGACCATACATTGCTGAAGCTGAAATTCCAATTCCCTGCTGACCTCTTGAACATTTCAGCCTGTGAAATTTACTTCCATACAACAATTTACCAAATATTTTCGGTATTTGCTCTTTTACAATTCCCGGCCCATTATCCTCTACTGTAACTTCAAACCTGTCTTCCTGTAAATCTTCTACTTTTACAATTATATTTGGCAATATTCTTGCTTCCTCACAAGCATCCAAAGAATTATCAACTGCTTCCTTTATTGTTGTCAGCAATGCTTTTCTTGGATTATCAAAACCTAAAAGATGTTTATTTTTCAGAAAAAATTCCGATATTGATATTTCTCTTTGCTGCTTAGCTAAAGTTTCCGCAGTTACCTCTTTTTCCATTAACAAATGAAAGAATTAATTTAGTTTATAAATTTTTATGTTATTTATTCTTTAATTTTTGTTTTTCTATATAAGCATAAACATTTCCGTGTTTGCTTCCATGTATAAGATTTATTATTCCCTGTCTTGCAATTATTACACTATCTATTTTTCCTATAATACCTAAAGTTTTTCCATAAACTTCAATTTTTGTATTTGTCAATGATTCAATATAACCCCTCGCTTTTCCTTCTCTTCCAATCAACCTCGACCTTATCCTAATTAAATCTTTTTTATTTCTTGCAAACTCCTCAATATTAATTATTTCAAAAGAATAATCCTCATTAAGCAATTTTAATGCAATATCCGGATTAAAACCCCTTCCCACTGCCTTGATAACATTCAGGCAGTTGAATACATTTACAGGTTCTCCTTCAATAAACACATCACCATTTTCAGAATTAATTCTTATTTTTGTATCAGTTGATTTTTGTATCTTTCTTTTGGTTGAGCCTTTAGCGCCTACTAACATTGGAATTCTTTCCCTTGGAATTCTTAATTGTTCCATTTAAAATTCTTCAGTTGAAATATTTTTTATCAATCCTTTCTTCTTAAGAACTGCAATCTGATTTTCCCTGTATTTGAATATTATATCCCCCTTTGTATCATCCAATTCCCATGGCTCAACAAGAATCGTGTCATTTTCCCTTATCCATAGCTTCCTTTTTAATCTTCCAGGTATCCTGCAAATTCTTGACTTTCCATCAAAGCATTTTACTCTTGCCCTGCTTCCACCAAGCCTTTGCTCAACTATTCCTATTGTCTGTTTTCCTCTTGGAAGCTTTACTCTTACAAATTCTTCCTGTTGTTCTTCTGGCATGATATTGAATAATTTGGTTTTTTTATAAGCTTTTGGTTAAATTATATATACTTACATTTAATGTATTATTTATTATAAAATACGTAATATTTATATATAATACTTACATTTAATGTATACATAGCGCTATGAAAAATTTGGATAAACAGAAGGATAGAGAGAATGCTATTTCTTTCTATTCCAAGTTATCTAACAAGGAAAAAGAGTTGTTTAGGGAATGCGCAAGCATAATTCTTCCTGAAAAAAAAGCACTTACATTTGATGATTTAATACAGTTTGAAAAAGCCAAAGAATCATTATTGCCCTTGAAGGACAAATACAAAATAAGCATAGATGAATTATTTGATTTTGTCAGGGAGCAATTGTTTATTCCTGTAAATATTTTCAATAAAAAATTAACTGTTCTTGAGTCCATTGTCAAACATCTCAAGGAAGAAAAGAATTTGTCATTGCACAAGATTTCAGAAATTTTAGGAAGGGATGAAAGGAATATATGGCATACTTACAACAATTCAAAGAAAAAATATTCCAGTAAGATAATCACTAAAAAAATAGAATTGTGGATTCCTGTTTCAATCTTTGACGGCAAATTATCCGCTTTGGAATCCGTTGCATATTATCTTCATGATAAACTCGGCCTCAAATTTTCACAGATTGCTGATTTGCTGAACAGGGATCAGAGAACAATCTGGACTTCATACTCAAGAGCTAAAAAGAAATATGTCAGACAAAAATAAAATAACAAAACTGGAAAGCAAGAGGAATGAGCTAGTCAGAAGCATATATACTTGCGCACACCACAAGAAAAAAATAATTAATTTAGTTCAGGAGTTAAGCAGCCAGCATGAAAGAGACAGAATCAGCCACAGGGAATACAGTGAAAGGTTATTCAATGCGCTGGATAAAAGAACGCCAGAGCACTGGATCAATTATTATGATGAAAAAATAAGAGACTACAATAATCAATTAAATGTTATCAGTGAAGAAATAAAAAGAGAGGAGAAGAAATTCAACATCACTCCTCTTGCAACAGTATTTGCCATATTGATATTATTAGGATTTGGATTGTATTTATTACAACCAACAATAACTGGTTTAATAATTGGGGATAATGCAACCCTTGAGGAAAATATTACTCTGACTGAAAATGTAATTATAATTGATAATATTACAATTGAAGAAAATTTAACATTGCCTGAAAATATAACTGAAGAGCAGGTTGTAGTTGATACACAAATTGAGATTGAGGAAGAAGTTTTGATACAAGGGTATGTTGAAATAAACAAGCCTGTCAAATGGGTTAAGAGAGTTAAATTAAAAGAGAGCACCGACAGCTTAACAATCAGGCTTTCTGACAAGGTGTCTTATGTAAAAGTCAGTAGGATTGTTGATGAAGTGAAAGAAGAGATTGGAGAAGATAAGATAAAGGTAATTGAAGACAATGAAATAAGACCAATAGCATTGACAGGCTATGCAGTAATGGAGCCTGAAATAAACAATGATGAGATTGGTTTGATTATAGATGAGGAAGTGGAGGAAGTTGAAATAGAGTATTACACTGAAGGCCCTGGAATAATTGAAAAAGAAATCAGCAATGGTAAAAAAGAAATAACTGTTTACTCTGATGTTCATTATGAGAATATCCTGGCTTACACTTCAATTGATGATGCCAATAGGGACTTGATTAAATTATACAGGACAACAAATGGAGTGAGGGAATCAACTGAAATAATTGATTATGTGGATGACAATAACAATGGATTAATTGATGAGATTAGATGGATTGTTCCTTCATTAAGCAATGAGACTTATGAAGTGATAATTGAAATTAGCAAAGCTGTGCATCTTGACGAAAATAAAGAATTCATATCTGATATTTATAATGAAGTTTACAGACTGGACAACAATTGGAGTGAAGAAATTGAGAATAATGAATATGTAAGAGTCACATTCAAGAAGAATTTAACAAGTGAAAGAGATATTACAATTTATCCGAGAATTATAAGTGGAAATCCAAGAATTGAAGTTTATGATGAAAATAATTTAATTGCTGATTTTAGCAGCATTAATTCAAATGAATATAATAAAATTTATTTAACCAATTTAGTGGGAAGTCAAGACACATTTGACTTAAGAATAATTGATGGTACAATAGAAATTGACCACATAATTGATCCAATGGAAAATATATTTTATGATGCTTTTACAGGCACTGCTGCAACGCTTTTAACAGCACACGCTCCTAATATAGGAACCTCATGGACACAAAGTTATACTGCAGGAGGGAATTTGGATATTGAAAGTAATGGGCTTCAGCACACAGGAACCACAAGTGATGGGGGAGTAGGAATTGCAAATCCTGCACCATCAACTGCAAATTATAATGTTTCTGTCCTCTATGTAGTACAAGACTCTTCGGATGATACTTCAATTTTAGTCGCAAGATATCTTGATGTTAATAATTTTTATGCATTTAAGTTTTCAACAACCACGGGGAATACAAATATACATAAAAGAGTTGCAAGCACGTGCACAGTATTGGATAGCACTATTTTGCCATTGCCTGCAACTGGAAATACAGTAAAGTTGTCTGTAGCAGGGAATACAATAAGTGTTTATGTTAATGAAGTGTTAGCAGGTACGGCAACCGACAATAGTTTAACTGAAATAGGCTATGGTGGTGCTGGAGTGGGCAGCAATCCTTGCTATACTGTTGATGACATCTCATCCCAGAGACTTGATGATTTTAATATAACCGAAATTACTCCAGAACCAAATAATGCACCTAATGCCCCTATTAATGTAATTATTAATTCAACCAGCATATCACAATTAAATTACACAACTGAAGATTTAAGAATGAACTTCTACTGTGATGATAATGATGACAATGATATATTGACTTATCATATAACTGTCCATAATGACACCGGACAATTTGATATGAATAGCGGATGTAATGACCCTCAATATGCAAGTGTAATATTAGACAAATCCAATACAAGCAAATACAGCAACTGGAGCTTCAGCGTAAATGTAAGCGATGACAGCGGGGATTATAGTGCAACTATTTCAACAATTGTAAATGTAACTATAAGAAACTCAAATGCAAGCATAACAACTCCGGCATTCAACTATAGCACATATAATAACGTGCAAATAATAAATGTTAGTGTTGTATTCTCAGATGATGATAATGATGCAAATAGCATTACATTTGAATGGTTCAATAATAATGCTTTAATCAGGAGAACTACAAACACTAACTTAGCAAATGGAACAAATACAACTGATGTTTTAACTCCAGATAATTTTGTAATTAATGATCAGATTATTGTGCAGGCATTTGCATTTGATGGAAATAGGAACTCATCATTGAAAAATTCAACAACATTAACAATAACCCCCTCCAATAGTGCTCCAAATGATCCAACGCCAACAATTAATTCAACATTTGCAACTAATTTATCAGCACAGGACCTTCATGTCTCATTCACACCAACGGATTCTGATGCAGGGGAAACACTGACTTATGATATCTGGGCATTTGAGAATGGCTCAAGATTATTATTCAACATAAATAGCCTTCCTGCAACACAGGATGCATTAAAAGTATTTGCAATAAACTTTGAGAACACGACAAAAGGAAGCAACTACAGCGCCCAGATAAGAGTATGTGATGACAGTAGCGAATGCAGCGCTTATGTAAATACATCACAATTAGTAATATTAAACACAGGACCTCAAATTACAAATGTAAGCATCAATCCAACATGGAGCGTCACAGTAAATGGAAATACAAGTGCATTCTTCAGCTTTAGCGTAAGGGATGATGATAATTACACAGACATAGATAATACAAACATATTTGCAAACTTCTCAAGAGGAGGAGAAATCACAAGATACAACAATACAAACCTTGACGGGGGTTGCAAACAAAGCGGAAACTTCGGCAAATACATAGCAAATTACAGCTGTACTATCAACATCGTATTCTATGATGGTGCTGGAGATTGGAATGTAAGTTTGATGTTAAATGATAAATCATCCAATTATACCATGAATAAAACTGTAACATTTAATTTGGGAGAAACAACATCATTTAGTTTATCTGATGCAACATTCAGCTTCCCTGATGCAATTCCAAACACTCATAACATAACAGCAAGTGATGCAATTTATATGAATAATACAGGAAATGATGATATTGCCTCTGGAGATATTAATATTACCGCAGTAAACATTCATGGAGACAGCATTGGAAGCACATTTATACCTGCAAAGAACTTTACAATATCCAGTGTTGGAGGAAGTGTCGCAGATTCATGCGATATATCATTAAGTGGAATTTACAGGTTAGTCAATAAAACAATTGAAAGTACAAATGCATTTAATAGCACAATAATATCCACTGCAAGCTTGCCTGCTGCTGTAAAACCTTACAATGAACAGACATTATTCATGTGCTTACTGCATACGCCTGGAGATTTAACAGGTCAGACTTATTCAACAGATACTGAGGAGGACTGGAGCATTATAATAAGTTAATAGAGAAAGGTTTATATATTTATTTTTGATTTATTAATTATGTATCATAATAAAAAAGGGAGTGATTATATATTTTTGATTCTGTTATTATTAATTTTCAGCATAATCATCATTCCCTCAACTTATGCAAATGTTCTTGATTTTTTAAAAGATGGATTTGATTCAATTACTGGAAGAACCATAACTTCCCAATCAACAAGCGTTTCAATAACTGTTGGAAACAGCCCCCCACAAATTACAAATGTAAGCATAAATCCCAGCTGGAGCATTACTAATGATCCAACAAGCAACACAACATTATTCTTTAGTTTTATAGTCAATGATTCCGAAGGAGCCTCCAATATAGATACAACATCCGCAATAGCAAACATCACCAATGGAACTAATGGGGGCATGACAAGGTATAATTACACTGCTAATGATGGCGGTTGTGTTTCATCCGGCACAATAGGAAGTTACATGGTAAATTTCAGCTGTACATTTAATTTAGTATTTTATGATACCGCAATGAATTGGAATGTCAGTGTTTATGTAGAGGATCTTAATGGTAATTCAGCTCAAAACAACACAGTTAAATTTACTGTTGGAGAAACCACTTCATTCAGCTTACAGGATAGCGCTATTTCATTTCCTACAGCAACTCCAAATCAGGAGGATGTAGCACAGTCGGATGGGGGAATTTTCATGAACAATACAGGCAATGATAATATTTATGCCGGAAGCATCAATGTAACTGCGGTAAACATTCATGGAGACAGCATTGGAAGCACATTCATACCTGCAAAGAATTTTACAATATCAATATTAAGCGGAACTAATTCATGCGATCCTAGTATATCAGGCACATACAAATTGGTAAACAAATCAATTGATGAAACTACAGCATTTAACAGTACAATAATATCTCAGGCACTCTTACCAATTGGTCCAGCACCACATAATCAAGAATCGTTATTCCTGTGTTTAGTGCATGTTCCTGAAGATTTGACAGGTCAGACTTATTCAACAGACACTGAGGAGGACTGGAGCATAATTGTCCAATAAAAAGATGAAAAATAAAGTAATAATAAGCTTAATATTTTTTGTATTTTCATTTCTGATAATCAATGCAGTCAATGCTACAGTCGGGGTAACCTCCTTTTATTATGATAAAAATCCATTAATGGTTGAAGCTGGAGAGATAAAAGAGGTTGCATTCATGCTGCAAAACCATGGAGGAGATGCAGATGCAATTGTCATGGTTGAACTTGCTGACGGCGGAAATATAGCTGAATTCACTGATGAAAATTTGGAATATTTTGTTGAATTAGATTCAAGCGACATATCCGTGCCAATGAAAATCACAATTCCAGAAGATGCCCAGCCAGGAGATGAATGGAATGTTGGAGCTTCCTTCTCCATATCTTACAAACCCAGGGCTGGCGGAGCTTTGCAGTTATCCTCGACATATTTCAAAGATTTCAAGGTAATTGTAAAACAACCTGATACAACAAGCACACAGGCAACAAAAACAAATTTTATAGGCTCATCACCAATAGCTAGCTTCATAGTTTTAGTGATAATACTAATAATATTGGTATTGTTGATAAAATTCATATCAAAAAGAAAAAAGTAATCAGATGAAAAATATAAATGAAATATGTAAAAATAATACTAATAATTTTAATCTTATTTGTTTTTCTTAATTTCATTGGTGAAGTTAAGAATGGGAATATAACCTCCAAATCCATATTTGACATAAGGGCTGTGCAAAGTGTAGGTACAAGCGTTTCGGTGGTTATTGACAATGGCCCTCCAACCATATTCTTGGATTCACCATTAAACAAGACTTATAATTACAATGCTACAATAAACCTGAATTTTACGGTTTTTGATGCTTCTGATGTAAGCTTAATATGGTACAACTTAAATAACACAAACAATATCACCATAACTGAAAACATAACCTTTGCAGCGTCTGAGGGAACAAATACATTATACTTTTTTGCCAATGATAGTTTTGGTTTCTTAAATGATTCCAAATCCGTTACTTTTAACATTAATAGCAGCAAGGGTTATAATATTACATATACAGAATTCACCCTTACTGGTGCAGAAATAACGCAATTTAATTCCTTAACTAAGGGATTACAAACAAACATTCAAGATGTAATATTGCATGTTCCAGGCTATGGTAAAATTAAATTTAATGAGGATATAAGTATAACATCAGACACAAATTTGGATAATTATATTGAAATAGGAAGTAATTTAATTACATTAAATTCTGATGGTCTTCCTGATTTTAATAAGGCTGCAACACTTGAATTATACAGCTTAACTTTTACCAATCCGAAAATCAAGATGGATGGAAGTGATTGTTCTTCAACAATATGTAAAATAAACAGTTATTCAAATGGAACTTTGAGTTTCAATGTAACTCATTTTACAACTTACTCGGCGGCAGAAACCACAGTTAGCAGCGGAGCACCAAGCGGAAGCAACACAGGCGGAGGAGGAAGTGGTGGAGGCAGCACATCCGAGATTGATGAAATAAATATTGACAAGGATTCCATCAAGGTAAAAATGAAGCTTGATGAAACAAAAAATGATTATTTAATAATTGAAAACAAAGAGAATAAAAAAATAAAATTAACCTTAACAATAAATCCTGAAATAGGTTTTGTATTCATAGAAAGCGGGCTGAACAAATATAGTTTTGATATTGATGCTCTTGAAAGCAGGAACATTGAAATTAAGATTCGTGCAAATAGCGAGGATAAAGTAAAAGAAGGTGTTTATGTAAGCAAGTTAATAATTGAAGGAGATAATTTCAAAAAAGTATTGCCTGTTGTAATAGAAGTTGAGAGTAAAGGCCCCACATTATTTGATGTTGAAGTTACAATCCCAAGCGAGTATTCTGTTGTTGAGCCCGGAAACAGGATTGTAGCTAATCTATTATTATTCAACCTTGGGGTCACCGGGGTAATTGATGCTAAAATTAATTATGAAATAATAGATTTGGATGGAAATATTGTTTTGAGCGAGAGTGAAATACAGGGCGTTGAAACCCAGTTCCAAAAGGTAAAAGAACTGATAATTCCTAGAGATGCAGAACCTGGAAAGTATGTATTGTCTGTAAAGGTAACATATTATGAGGGTGAAAAAGAGAGGATAGCAACAGCAACTTATTTCTTTGAAATTGGTGAAGAAAAAATACAATTCCCATTAAATGTAAAATTAAATTATTATTTAATAATAATCATTATCTTATCTGTTTCATTGATAATGTTTGCTGCATATCATTTTGGAATATTAAGAGCATTAAATCACCACATTCACAAAAAGAAAAGCATAAAAAGAAAAAAATGATTTTAAATGCATGAAAAGAGGTTCATTTATTAAGATTTTATGTTTGTTTATCATATTTCTATTTTTAATAAATATAACTAATGCAAATTATTTCATAGATGTAAGGATCCCTTTGGAATATTTATCCATTAATCCTGGAGATTCTATAAGCGCCAATGTAAAAATAGTGAGAATATCTAAGGATACAGGTAGGGACGACTATAGCATAAAAGCAAGAATAATTGACAATCAGGGGAATATACTAATTGAAAAGGATAAAGTTATTGCAATAGAAAATGAGGTTGATACAATAATTTCTTTTGGTATTCCATACAATATGGAATTTGGAGAGTATAAAATTGAGGTTGTTGTAGGAGACAATAAGTCAAGTGCGGGATTCATAGTTGAAAATACTGGTAAAGAACTCAAAATATATTTAATATATATTACAATAATCATACTTTTATTTTTTATAGCTGTGTTTTACTACTATAATAGAAAGCTTAATAAGTTATTAAAACATATTCATAAAGTAAGCGCAAAGGATTTAATAAAAAAAAGATGATACAAACAGATATTTATACTGAATTTTTATTTTTATTAATTGCTCTCATAGGCATTTTCTTTATTTTTGGCACTATAAAATTAGCTGACCATAAATTATATTACTCGTGGAGACTAATTTTTTTAGCTTATATATTATTTGTTTTGGGAGAGATTATTAAAATTTTAGATATTTCTGGATTTATAAATGCTGCATACTATAAAAATATTGGATATGTATTATTCTTGATTTTTATAACTTTAGGAATAATAAAATTTAATAGAGAAATTAGACATGTAGCTTTTTTGAAAGGCAGATATGAAAGAAGAAAACATAAAAAGAAAAGAAAATAATTTTATTTATTAATTCTAAAGCAGACTGTTACCCTCCAGACCATTTTTGAAGTTACCTTGTGCACTCCGAATAATTTTCTTGATAAAGTAATCTTTCCACCAAATTTTTTCTTTAACTGCTTTGCTATTTTTTGGGTTTCCTTCTGGGAAGTCGTCAGGAAATCAACGCCATACTTGTATTCCGCCTCTTTTGTAATAAGAATATTCTTGTTTTCATCTATCAACTGCTTTGCAAAAGCTATCAATTCCTTGTCATAAGGCCTTAACTGAAGCTTAGCCTCATAATAATCTTCATTTGAATATATCATAATAATAATGCGTGAGGGATGTTTTTAATCTTTATTACCCCTTTCTTACCTATCAATTTATTCTTCAATGCAAAATTTATTGATTCTTCCCCAACAATGTTAAGCAAAGTATTGTCATCAATCAATTTCAGGATATCCTTTTCAAACATTGGCTCTCCATGATAGAAATTCCTTGAAACATTAAGTATCTTGCTCCCCTCCTCAAATATCTTTCCGATAAGATTTCCATCACAGATTGACAATAATTTCCTACGATGATGCTCGTGCTCTTTTACAAATATCATATTTTAGATTTTATATAATGCTTTGCCCCGCATGCCTGGCATTTGATGTATGTAAACCTGTCTTCTTTTTTCAGTGTTGTATCCGGCTTTCCGCATTCCTTGCAAATAACAAAGTCTTTTGCGTACTGCTCTATCTTTTGATTTATCAAATTTGAGGATATTTTTCTGTTAAGGATCAATCTTGGCCCATCCAAATTTCCAGGAGTTGCCAATTCCCTAAGCAAATATTTCTGCAAATGAGAAATTTCTCTTCTAAGAATTTGCGCTATTTTCGTGAAATTAGAGATTATTGTCTTGTTTCCCTGAAAATGCCCTATTACCTTTGGGATCTCAAACCTTGATACATCCTCCTTGACTTCAGGAAGATCCTTGTACGCTTTTTCCAGCAATTCCTCATATTTCATAATTATTAAATGAAAAAAGCATTTATAAATTTATTTCAAGAGCTTGTATTTGTTATTAATCTCGAAAATCTCCCCTTCTTTAAGAAGCTCTTCTATTGCCTTGAATATCTTTGGATTATTTATCTTATTAAAAATCTCATCTATTGAGACTCCATTATCATTGTCCAATTTATCAATTAAATTTATAACCTGCATTCTTAAAGATTCATTTGATACCTTTACTTCCTCTATCTTCATCTCATCATGCCTGATGTCCTGATTGAATTCCAATTTTGTCGGCTCTCCATATTCCCTTTCCAATTCCTTTTTCCTTGCCAAAAGCCATTTTTCATTCAATTTTTTTATTATTTCCGGCTGAATGTAAAGATTGTTCCCTGCATTGTTCTGCCTTATTTTTCCGACAAGCAAGATTATATCCCCCACTTCTGCTTTATTCATTATTTTCTTATCATCATTCCAGCTTCTAACTGAGATCTGTGAAGAACCATCATCAATCAAAAATGAAGAATAAGTGTCTGTTTCATACTTGTGTATTACTACAGCAATCAGGTTGACTCTTGTCACCTTTTTGTTCCTGAATTCAATGTAATTTGATTCAAATTCACCTATTGACTTGACATAACCCGAAGTATTAATGTCAGAAATCCACAATTTGTATGCAATATTTCTTGAAACCATGTTTTGATTAATATAGAAATTTATATAAAACTAAAGTTTAGAGACATAATTCTGTTTTGGAGAAAATATTTCTGCTTCTCTCTTTAATCTTTCTATAGCCTCATCTACCTGATCTTCATTATAACCCTTTTTGCTTGCTTCCTCCATTATTGATTCAACTGGAATTGATTTACCATATTTAGTTTCAAGCTCCCTTATTATTTCCCTTATAATCACAACTCTTGATCTTTGCGTTGCAGTAATTCCTGTTGATATCCTGTCAATGTCTATCTTTCCTGTTTCGGGATCAATGCCCACCTGCATTAAACAATGAGTCAATATATCAATCGCCCTTCTTGCATCTTTTCTTTTAACTTCCTTTGATAATCTTACCTTTGCTGATGCCTCTGACAATCTTACCAAAGCTTCCAACTGCCTTGCACTTATTGGTATTGGCTTAATCTCCTCTTCTGATGACTGTCCTGCGTTTCTCAGATTAATATAAAATTTTTTTATTTCTTCGACTGCACCATCTGTCAGCACTGGTTTTACATTTTGCTTTGCATATGCAATATATTTTCTTAGTAATTTATTTGGTATTTCAGCCTCTATTTTTCCTCCTAATTTTTGTAATGTCAAAACATGCGTTGCAATTTTTTCATCTCTTTCTTTATTTGGAATATCCCTTACAGTGAATATCAGGTCAAACCTGTTGATTAAGGTTGGAGGCAAATCTATCTGTGATGCTATTGGGGAATATGGATCAAACCTTCCCATTTTCGGATTTGCTGCTGCAAGAACGCTTGTCTGCGCCCTCAAGGTTGCCTGAACATTTGCCTTTGAAATACTTATTGTTTGCTGTTCCAATGCTTCATGAATTGCACTCCTATCTTCTGGTGTCATCTTATCAAGCTCGTCAATGGCTGCAAGACCACCATTTGCCAGAACCAAAGCGCCTGCTTCCAATGCCCATCCTCTTATGAATTCATCTTTTACCACACTGGCAGTCAAACCAGCTCCGCTACTTCCTTTACCGCTGACGAATCTGGCCTTTGGTGCTGCTTTGGAAACAAACTGCAATAAGGAAGATTTAGCTGCTCCCGGATCTCCAACCAAAAGAATATGAATATCCCCCCTTATTACTGTTCCATCACCTTTTACTTTTCTAACTCCAGATAACAACTGCAGAATAATTGCCTCTTTTATTTTTTCATGACCATAAATTGATGGTGCTATAGAATTGATTAATTTCTCATAAATTAATGGATCTTTAGCAAGCTCCTTTATTTCATTTTCTTCCTCTTTTGAAATTTCTATTTCCTCAAATGTTTCTTCAATTGGTATTATAGAAACTGCATCCATCATCAATTCAAAATTTATTGATTTTGCACCTGTCTTTAGCGTAATTGGAACTTCCTTTATCACTCCATTTACCCTTATCTTAGAACCAGGGGTTGTTTTTTTCTCCATTTTTGGCTCCACTAAATCTTCTTTCAAATAAACTGGAAGCCTCTTTGCCTGCTCCCCGCCCTCTAAATTTTCCGGAGATTCCTCTATGACTAATCTTTGTGCATCAACCAGTTCCTTTGAGAGCAACCTGAATCTATTTTTATTACCGCAAGAACATCTTGAAGGTTCTTTGAATTTTGTATCCAACTGCAATATAGAAATATTATTTCCGCAAGATGGACATTCAAATTTTGCTGAAACAACCTGTGGCCTGACGTCTGATGCCTGCCTTACAATTCCTTCTATGTAAACAAATTTACTGAGATTTTTTGATCTTATGTTTCTTATATCCAAAAACTGAGATTTTGGAAGATTAAATACCCTGGGTTTTATATTTACATCAAATTCTGAGATTGCCAATTCCAAAGTTTTTATTAAATCTTCTGGATCTTCCAACAAAGACTCAGCTAATTCCGGAGAATATTCTGCTACCTCAAAAAAATCAATGTAAATAAATGAAATCCCCTTTGAAGCAATCTCATGTATTTTTTTCTCGTAATATTGCTCTATAAAACCCTTGAAATTCTCTATTTGTTCATTAATGTTTTGCATCTTTTTTTATTTTTTTCAACACAGTAATAAGTTTAGTAACCGCTTCTTTCAATGCAACTTCAGATCTTGTTCCAGTACACACTATTTTCCCGTTGCTGAATAACAAAAATGTTGCTCTTGTTCCCTGAAGCTTGAATACCAAACCAGGAAACTGCTCTGGTTCATATTCTGTGTTTGGTAATTTTAAAGCAAGGAAATTAAGATTCAAATCCATCTTAATATCCCCTGAAGCAACCATATTCTGAACATTAATTTTTGGTTTTACTTTAATTCTGATTTTTATTTTAGCAAGATTTTTTATAATCTTCTGCAAAGATTCCTTTACTTTAGTTAAAGATTTAGCTCCCGTACACACTACTTTTCCGGAACTGAATATTAAAGCAGATGTTTTTGGATCTTTTATCCTCATTACCAATCCTGGAAACTGCTCAGGATTATATTCTGTGTTTGGTAGTGTTTCTGCAAGTTTTATCAGTGGAATGTCGTGTTCCAAAGAAGTAGAAACAACAATATTTTGTATTTTTATCTCTGGTTTACTTGATTTTCTAGCCATCATAAAAACCCCCTCAATTTTTTATTTATAAATAAAGAGAAAGATATATAAAGGTTCTTTATAAACAAACATTTATTACTTAGTGGTTAAACTGTATTTCAAAGTTTTTTTCTTTAATCTTAAATTTCTCAGTAATTTTTGGTTTTTTAATTTCTTTTATTACAGCGTTAACCTGTTTTTTAATTAAATTCAGTTCTATTTCCTGTTCTGATTTAATATTTATTTCAATTTTCTGGTGTTTTTTCAGATTGGACTTTTTTCTCAAGTCCTGAATTCTTCTTATTACCTCTCTTGTGTAACCTTCCTTTAACAATTCCGGATTCAGTTTATGATTCAACAAAACTTTTTCTTCCTTTGATTCTTTTATCCTGGCTTTTTTAACATTAACCTGTTTTTTTATCAAATCCTCAAAAGATTTTATTTTATTTTTGGTTTGAATTTCAACTTCCAATAAGGGCCATCTGATTCCCAATTGTATTTTTTCCCTTTGCGCCAATGCCTCCTGAATTATCTTCTGAACATTAATCATTTCTTCCTCCAATTTTTTATTGATTAATTTAGAATCAAATTTAGGCCATTTCTCCAAATGAATTGATTCCTCTTTTAATTTCAATGGTTTCTTCAAGTCCTGATAAATATATTCTGTAATAAAAGGTGAAACTATTGAAAGCATCTTTAATGTTTCAAGCAAAACTTTCTCTATTATTTTTATCACAATTCTTTCATCTATCCTATCTCTTACAAATTTAATGTAGACTCTGCTTAAGTCAAGGAATAATTCCTCAATAGAATCAGCTACCTCATCCAATCTATATTGATCCATCATATCTGTTACTTTTTTGATTGTTGAATTTAACCTTGACAAAATCCATTTATCTTCTACCTGTAATTTAGATTGTTTATCTGAATCTGAATAATTAAGCAAATATTTTGAGGTGTTTAACAAGACTCCAAGATTTCTGAATTTAATTTTAAGCTCGTCCCATACAAAATTAACATCCTTCCCAGCATTTAATGAATGAAAATAAAACCTGAAAGTGTCCACACCATATTTTTCTATCACCTCACTTGGAGAAATAATATTTCCTAATGATTTTGACATTTTCTTTCCTTCAAAATCACGTATCATACCATGAAGATAAGCATTTTCAAATGAATTTTTTCCAATAACTATATTTGAGCATAATTGCAACATGTAAAACCACAATCTTGTTTGTTCTGTAGCTTCTAAAATAAAATCTGCCGGATAGAATTTCTTCATTAATTTTGAATCATTGTTAAGGCAATTCCATGAAACAGTTCCGGAGTCAAGCCAAACATCAAGAACATCAGGTATTCTCTTCATTGTTCCTTTACATTTCTTACATTTGAATGTAACATTATCTATCCAGGGCTTATGCAAGTCTTGAGGAATATTCCCAGAATATTTCTTCAATTCATTGATTGATCCAATAATTATCTTTTCTTCACAATTGTCACATTGCCATAAAGGCATTGGCGTTCCCCAGTATCTTTGCCTTGTAACAACATTATCCTTCAAATTTTCAATCCAGCTTAAATAAGAATCACCATAAATTTTAGGTATCCAGTGCACTTTTTTTGATTGCTGAACAAATTTAGGAATTAAGTCCTCTATTTTAAAGAACCACTGTGTTGTTGTTCTGAAAATTACTGGATTATGACAGCGCCAGCAATGAGGATAATCATGATTAATTTGTGTTGTTGCTATTAATGCATTTCTGTTTTCTAAAGCTTCTATGAATAATTGGTTGTCCTTCTTTGCGTTTAATCCTGAAAATTCCCCCATATCCCTTGGATAGTTTCCCTTTTCATCAAGATTATTAAAAGGTTGAATATTATTTTCCTGCCCCACTTCATAATCCTCGGGACCACAACCAGGCGCCATATGAACGAGACCAGTGCCTGAAGAAATATCAACATACCTCTCTGACAAAACAACTGTAAAAGCATTCTTTGATTCTTTTTTTATTTCATCATATTTATTTTTTAAAGTATCATAAAAAGGATGTTCATAATTTACCCCTTTTAATTTAACTCCTTTGAAAGTTTCTTTGATTTCTAATTTATGGCTTGTAAAGTTCTGAATTACCTGGGATGCCAATGATTTTGCCAACACCCATATTTCATTGTCAACTTTTGCCTTGACGTAATCTATTTTTGGATTAACCATAATCCCAAGATTAAATGGGATTGTCCAAGGGGTGGTTGTAAAAATGCATAAATATTCGTTCTCCTTTCCTTTAATTTTAAATTTAACAAAAATAGAAGTGTCTTTTACATTTTCATATTCTAATTCATGCTTAGCTAAAGCAGTTTCACATGACTGACACCAGGTCATTGTTTTTTCACCAAGATAAAGCCTTTTTTGTTCATGAGCTTTTTTTATTAACAACCATTCATTTTCCATAAATTCATTTTTAATTGGCATATAAGGATCATCAAAATTCATCCATATACCTAATTTCTTCAGGTCTTCAGTCATAAGATTAGCCATCACTACAGAAAATTTTTTACATTCCTTAACAAATTTTTCAACACCATAATCTTCAATCTGTTTCTTATCCTCAATATTAAGGTTTTTCTGTACTTTATTCTCAATAGGCAAGCCATGCATATCATAACCATTTCTGTCCCAAACATCAAAACCCTGCATTCTCTTGTATCTCATGATCTGATCCTTAAGACAGTTATTCCATGCTGTTCCAATATGGATTTTTCCAGAAGTGTATGGTGGACCCTGCAAGAAATAGAATTTTTTACCTTTTGAATTTCGTTTTTTTAATTTATTGTAAATCTGCTTATCTTTCCATAATTTCAATACCTCATTTTCCATTTGTTTAAATTCATACATATTAAATTAGATTCATCCCTTATTTTAAAAAATTATGGTTTTAGATATCCATAAGCACTTGTGTGTATTCCAAACAGCTTAATTTGGGCATGTGCCTTGACAGGAATTCCATTCCTAAAATGAACAGTAATTTCTGGAATTTTTATTGTTGGTTTTTCTATTAAATAATTATCATTTAAAGGAGAGACTTTAACCACCAGATTATCTTTTGCTTTTGATTTTATATCAACATAAACTTGTTTTTTTCTTCCCGTAACAAATAATTTATAATCCCTTGGTTCAATATGTCCGGATGTATCAATATAATTCATATAATCCAAAAGACCCTCAAGCAAGCTCATATAAGAATCTGGGATGTCTGTTGTATCATTATTTTCCATATGTATATTTTTATTGAAATCATCATTGAAACTAAGATTAATATTGCGGAATATAAAGGAATATAAAGGAAAATCAGCCTTTCCTGATATTTTATTATTGTCATACACTATCTGTGCTGTTGATTTATTTTTATTAAGAGGAAACGGGCCTTCAACCTTATATTCAAGATTGAAACTCTCCCTTGCCAAGGAAGATGAGATAAAAACCAAAAAGGTTACAATATAAGGCAATAATTTTTTCATAATCTAAAATTAATGGAAAAGTTTAATAGGCTTATTTTTTGAACTTCAATATATATTTTAGAGTTGTATTTCTGGATAACCTTTATAATATTTATTTATTTAGAACTAATATGGAAATATGGATTGAGAAGCACAGACCAAAGAGTTTTGAGGATATTATCGGACAGGAGCCAATTGTTAGAAGAATTAAATCAATGGTTGAGAAGAAGGAAGTTCCTCATTTATTATTTGCTGGTCCTGCAGGCACAGGAAAGACCACTCTGGCTTTGGTAATATCAAAACAATTATATGGAAGTTCATGGAGGGAAAATTTTCTTGAGCTTAATGCCTCAGATGAAAGGGGAATTGATGTTGTCAGGAATACAATAAAGGATTTTGCAAGAACAAAAGCTATAGGGGATGTTCCATTCAAGATAATCTATCTAGATGAGTGTGATTCATTGACAAAAGAAGCTCAGCAGGCATTAAGAAGAACTATGGAAAATTATGCCTCTGTTACAAGATTCCTGCTAAGCTGCAATTATTCATCAAAAATAATTGATCCAATACAGTCAAGATGCACAATATTCAGATTCAGAAACATAGAGAAAGAAGATGTTTTTGAATACATCGACAGGATTGCTAAAAAAGAGGAATTAAAAATCTCCAAGGATGCTAAAGAGATTTTATATGAGAATTCCCATGGTGACTTGAGAAGATTATTGAATATTCTTCAAAGCTGTGCTTCTGTATCAAACAAAATTGATGATAAATTAATTTATGAAATTGCCAGCGAGGCACATCCAAAAGAAATAAAAAAAATAATTGAGCATGCAATAAAAGGAGATTTTTTAAAATCCAAAAACATGTTATTGGATATAATGCTAAAACACGGGTTAAACGGGCTGGATGTCATAAAGCAAATACAGAAAGAAGTTTTTGAATTAAACATTGATGAGAAAGACAAACTAAAATTAATTGAGAAATGCGGTGAGATTGAATTCAGGATGGTTGAAGGCTCTGATGAATTCATACAATTACAGGCTTTACTAGCGGGATTTTATTTAGGATGATAGATTTTGTTTATTCTTCAGTGTATGATGAATTGTTTACATCAATGAAAAGAAAGAAATATTCTGGGAAGCAATATCTTGAAATGGAAAAGTTTTCCGCTTTAATGCAATCTTTCTGGGAAAAAGAGGGTAAAAAGATAAAGAGTGAAATTGAAAAAGTTTCTGGATTAAAATTCAGATATAAGATAAGATGTTTTATTGTTAAAAACATGGATTTCAATGCCATCAGTTTTCCATTTACACTAAAATACAACAAAAATATTGAAACAATAAAGGGGATTTTAATCCATGAATTAATTCATGTCCTGTTAAAGGATAACAAGAAAATACTTGACTTGATAAGGAAAAAATTCAATTATGAGGATTATGATTTCAAAGTTCATTTTCCAGTTCTGCTGATACAAAGAAAAGTTATTGAAAACCTTTATGGAAAAAGTTATTTTCTAAAAGTTTTACAGCAGGAGAAAGACATTGATGAACTTGGTTATGAATGGGACAGAGTAAACCAACATTATAATAAATTTGACAAAGGAATAGTTAATTTCTTGCAAAATGCTGTTAAATAAATACAAACCAAAAAGTTTGAATGATATTGTTGGACAGGATAATGCAATATCCAAGTTAAAAAAGGCAGTTAAAGAAAAAAAAGCAATCCTTGTTTATGGTGTTTCTGGTATAGGAAAAAGCTCCTCCATTCACGCGTTATCAAAAGATTTGAATTATGAAATCCTTGAAATCAATGCAAGCGATTACAGAAACAAAGATCAAATAGATGAAAAAATAGGTAGCTCTGCAAGACAGGCAAGCTTGTTTTTCAAAGGCAAGATAATATTAATCGATGAGATTGATGGATTAAACAGCAAAGACAGAGGGGCAATAACAGAGATTGTCAATATCATCAAAGAAACAGGGCATCCTGTGATTATAATAGGAAATGAGATATGGGATTCCAAATTCAAGGATTTAAGGAAGAATTGTGAATTAATTCAGTTTGAAAAATTAAATTATCTGGATATTTTAAAAATTTTGAAGAATATTTTAAATAAAGAGGGCAAGGATATTGAAGACAATTATCTAAGAAAAATAGCTGTCAATTGCAAGGGAGACGGAAGATCTGCAATAAATGATTTGGAACTCCTTATGTTAAGCAATGACGAAATTGATATAAGGGAAAAGAAAGAAACAATCCTTAATGTATTGAAATATATTTTCAAGACAAAAAATCAGGGAGAAATTCTGAAATCAATCAATTTGCTTGATGAAAATCTGGATGAAATTTTTTTATGGCTTGAAGAAAATATACCTTATGAATACAAGAATGAAGTCTTAAGAGATGCTTATGATTATCTCAGCAAGGCTGATGTTTTTCGGGGAAGAATAAGAAGATGGCAATACTGGAGATATCTGGTTTATCAGAATGCCCTGATGAATTTGGGTGTTGCATTCTCAAAAGATAAAATAGAAAATAAATTTGTCAGTTATAAAAGAAATTCAAGAATTCTTAAGATATGGATAAATAACAGAAAAGAAAGTAAAGAGAAAGAGCTGGCTGAAAAATTAGGCAAAGAATTGCACATGTCTAAAAATAAATTCATGAAAGAATTCAATTATATGAAATTTTTACATTGATTCTAATTTTTTTATACGCAAATCAACGTCTGGATGTGTTTGAAATAAACCTGCCAGCCATTGTTTTTTCTTGAAAGGATTTGCAATAAATAGATGTGCTGTTGCATTTGATGCTGTCCTTAATTCAGAAGAATCTGATTTTATTTTTTTCAGAGCATCCGCCAACCCTTTTGGATACCTTGTTAACATTGCCCCTGATGCATCTGCTAGATATTCTCTCTTTCTTGATATTGCAAATTTGATCATTTGTGCAATTATTGGAGCTAAGATTAACAAAACAACCCCAATAATAATAAGAACAAGCTGCAATCCCCCTCCCTGTTGCCTGTCATTTCCCTTTAAACCACCCCATAAAAAGGATCTTAGCATTATTTCAGTAAGAAAAATGATTATTCCAACCAAAACAGAAGCAAGCATCATGACCCTTATATCATAATTTTTAATGTGAGACATTTCATGAGCGAGGACGCCTTCCAATTCCTGCCTGTTCAATTTTTGTAAACAACCTTCTGTGACTGCAACCGATGATGTTTTCGGATTTCTTCCTGTTGCAAATGCATTTATCTGCTGTCCTGGAATAACATAAACATTTGGCTTAGGAATTCCTGCTGCAATTGCAAGACCTTCTACTGCATTAATCAAATAAGCATGATCTTTTTTATTTGCTTCCTTTGCCTTTGTCATAGAAAGAACTATCTTATCCCCTGAATAATAACTGATTAAAGAGAATATTATCGCAATTATTGCAGCAACAATGATGAACATATATCCCTGAAAAAACAGTAAATTTACAATATAAACAATAACCCCAATAAAAATCAAGAAAAGAACAAATAAAAATATGGAATTTCTTTTATTAGATTCTATTTGAGAATACATCTTAAAATTCTACTTTTATGTTTTCCTTTTCTTTTCCTTCTGCCTTGAAGAATTCCTTTTCCTTGAAGTTAAAGGCATTTGCTATAATGCTTGTTGGAAATCTCTGAACTTTTATATTAAAGGACATTACACTATCATTGTAAAACTGCCTTGCATAGGCAATCTTTGATTCAGTTCCAGACAATTCCTCCTGCAATAACTTGAAGTTTTCATTTGCCTTTAACTGAGGATAATTCTCTGCCACTGCAAACACTGATTTCAATGCATCTGTTATCTGATTTGATGCTCTTGCCTTACTCTCCATGCTTCCCTTAATTAAATTTGATCTTGCTTTTGTCAGTTCATTAAGAACTGTTTTCTCATGTTTAACATAACCCTTTACTGTACTTATTAAATTTGGAATCAGATCATATCTTCTTTTCAACTGAACATCAATCTGAGACCAAGCATTGCTTATTCTTGTTCTTAAAACAATCAATGAGTTATAAGCTACAATAATGTATAAAATTATTACTCCAAGAATTATCAATATCCAATATATAAACTCCATGAATTTATTAACAAATAAGAGTTTAAATAATTTTGGGTGTCAATATTTATATGGTAATAACTATAGCAAGAGAACTTTCATTATTAGACACAACATCCAATTGTGCAAATTTATGTATTTATCCTGGTGGACATATTACAAAAGAGTATAGAGATTCATATATAAAAAAATATATTGAAATAGTTCAAGCTTTTTTAAAAGACCCATTAAACAAAAATAATTCTTCCAAACTTTTTTATCCTTTAGGTTATGTAAATAATGAATTTAAAATGGTGTATGGAGAATATGCAACTGTTGATTTAATTAAAAGAAGTGTTAAATTATTAGAAGGGATAGTTGAAGGGGGTGAAAGTCCTGAAAATTTAGAAGAAGCTAAAAGTTTATTATCTGCTATAAGTAAAAGTTGTAAAACATTTCGTCCTGTAGGTTAACCGTTTGGGTAATTAACAGAAACATATATTAATCAAATATTCTTAATTTATATAATGGCTTATGACATAATTATTGGAAGGGGTGAGGACCAGATAAAGGAATTAGGCAATAAGGGTTTGATTTTCTTTGGAAAGCAATATGTAAAAATGGGGCAATTCAGCTCTTTAAGCAATAGAATCATGCTTGATGTTTCTACAAGCCATGTAATTTTAGTAAGTGGTAAGAGGGGTTCTGGAAAGTCCTACGGATTATCTGTCATGGCTGAAGAAATGACCCATCTTCCAAAAGAAGTAAGCAAGAACTTGGCAATTATTATTATAGATACCATGGGGATATTCTGGAGCATGAAATATCCCAACACAAAACAGGAGGATGAATTAAGACTGTGGGGAATGAAACCAAAAGGATTGGGCGTTAAAGTTTACACTCCTTTGGGAAAATACAAAGATTACAAGGAAAAAGGAATCCCAACTGATTTTTCATTTTCAATAAGACCAAGCGAATTAAGTTCAAACGACTGGTGCAAGGTATTTGATTTAAAAGTTACAGAACCGGTTGGTGTATTAATTGAAAGAATTGTTTCCAATTTGGAAGGAAATTATGATTTGAGTGACGTAATAAAAAATATTCAGAAAGACAAGAAATCAAATCAGGAAATAAAAAATGCTGCTGAAAACAGATTTCAGGCTGCAAAGTCATGGGGAATATTTGATAAAAAAGCAAGTGAAATCAGAGATATCATAATTGGCGGACAAGTTTCAATTATTGACACGAGCTGTTATGATGATTTTAATGTCAAAGCATTGGTTACAGGGATATTATCAAAAAAAATATTGCAGGAAAGAATGACTGAAAGAAAAAAAGAGGAGATGTCAAGAATCCAAGCAGGAGAGCATTTTTTAGTTAAAGAAGAGCAGGATTTTCCAATGGTCTGGATGTTCATAGATGAAGCACATGAAATGCTTCCTAAAACTGGAGGAACTCCTGCAACAGATGCATTGGTTCAGATATTAAGAGAAGGAAGGCAACCAGGAATTTCATTGGTATTGGCTACACAACAGCCAGGAGAAATTCATAAGGATGTTTTAACACAATCGGATATTGTAATAAGTTACAGGTTAACTGCAAAAGTTGACATTGAAGCCCTGAATTCGATTATGCAGACTTATCTAACTTCAGATATTCTGGAGTATATTAATAGCTTGCCAGATATAAAAGGCGCCGGGATAATATTGGATGATAACTCTGAAAGAATTTATTCATTCAAGACAAGACCAAAAATAAGCTGGCATGGAGGGGATGCGCCAACAGCAGTGAAAGTCCAGAGGAAAATTCTAGACATTGGATTATGAGAGACAAACATACTTTAAGGGCATGGAGGGAAGGTTTCTTAGGAAGGGCAATTTACAAACTAAAAGAAATAAACAACAGATATAATATAATAAAAAAAGGAAACAAGGTTCTTGATCTGGGTTGTTATCCAGGATCATGGGTTCAGTATTTATTAGACACAAATTGCGAGGTCTGGGGCATTGATGTCAAAGAAGTTAAGAATCTGAAATTTAAATTCATAAATAAAGATGTTTATGATGATTCAATATTTGAAAAATTGGACAATAATTTTGATGTAATAGTTTCTGATCTTGCTCCAAAGACAACAGGAATAAAGGATTTGGATCAGGAAAGAAGTCTGGACTTGTGTTACAGGGCATTGGAGATTGCAAAGAAAGTGTTGAAGAAAAACGGAAACCTTTTAGTAAAAATATTCGACAATAACAGACTGGATGAATATGTCAAGGAAGTTAAGAACAATTTTTCTTATGTGAAAATATTCAAGCCGAAAGTCAGCAAGAAAAGAAGCAAGGAAATTTACATCATTGCCAAATCAAAACAAAATCTATAGGTGAAAGGGGCGTAGTCTCCTGCTTTAACAACTTTCTTTATTCTAATCTTATCTGAATAACTTTTTATTTTATCTTTTATTTCTTTTATTTCCTTTTCCTGCCCAAAGGTGTAGAAGTGAATTATTCCTTTTGGTTTGATATGTTTCAATGCCAAATTTAAGTATGAAAATGAATCTGATGGGTGCGGCATTACAATCCTGTCAAATTTCTTTTTTATTCTTGGGAGAACTTTTTTTACATCCCCTTGCAATAATTTAATCTTTCTTGATTTGTTCAGAATTAAATTCTCCTTTGCATATTTGTGGCATTCTCTGTTTAGTTCTATTGCATAAATTTCATCTGGATTTGAATTTTTTTCAATAACCAAAGGAAAGGGAGCTATCCCCGAGAACATAACCAAAACTGATTCATTCTTTTTCACTAATTTTGCTATCCTTAACCTTTCATTTGCAGATCTTACGGAGAAATAACATTTTTCTATGTTTAATTTCAAAAAAACATTGTTTTCTTTATGAAGTGCTTCCTTTGTTTTTACGCCTGCAATAATCTTTATCCTTGGCAATCTTAATTTTCCGGAATATTTTTTAGACTTGTATGCAACTGTTTTTGTCCTGTTATTTATAAAAGATTTAGCCTTTTCTTTGCTTATTTCTTCATTAAATACAATTATATTTCCAATCTGGTCAAATGATGCCATATTACATTAAATAAAAATGTTTATATATACTTTTTTGTTATAGATAATTATGCGAAAAAAGAGAAATGTCGGTCTTATCTATTTCATAGCATTCAGTTTTCTAGCTTTATGCATATTTGGCGGTTTGGGATTTTATAATGGAAACACGATAACAACTGCTGCCATTAATACAGGAGTGATTAGCGATTCAATAAGCAATTCCATACAGATAATGACTAATGGATTGATAAAGCCAATATTTGGAGAAATTACTGGTGGAAGTTCTGACATTATTATTAGATTTATTCTATGGATTATATTATTCAGTATTATATCTGGAATATTAACTAAGGATAATAAAAAGTTTAACAAAACCACAGCAAATATAATTGCTGCATTAATACCTTTGATTGCTGTTGCATTTTTGCCTGGAAGATTTATTGCCGCTTTAGGCCCTATAGGAGCATTCATACTGGTTCTGGGACTTATTATTTTTGGATTTAGGTGGATTTATAATTTTATGAAGGACAATCATGATTGGTTTTCAAAAACCATCAGAGTTTTACTTTCTTTTTTAATGATTATATTTCTTACAATAATGACCCCTTGGTTTGAAGATATATTTCAAGACAATATTGGGGAATTATATTATTTAGCTATTGGGTTGGGTGTCCTTTTTGGATTCATTTCTATTTTTTATTTTCTTTCACAAGGAAGATCTCATAGCGGAACTGGGTATACTAGTGGTTCAGGAGGAAGTCCTACAACATCTTCTGGTGGTGGATCTCCTATACCACCTTCCGGAGGATCTACAACATCAACTATTCCATTAGTGAGAAGTAATACAATTAAAAATATTAGAAGTTATTATGCTAGGATTTTAATAGCAAATAGGAATATTGAAAAGGAATTTAAAAATACAACCCTGGATTTAAAAAAATTAACAGATAATTTAGAAGATATGGAAAAATCTTCCAGAAGCATCATAAGTTTTGTGAACAGGGATCCTTCATTAAATGGTACCCCCTTAGGAAAAAATATTATAATTTTAAGTATTGGAATTAATGGGGGAATAAATAATTGTTTATCTTTTATAAAAAGCAAAAAATCATTAACCTCCGGGGAATTAAAATCTTTAATATCATTATATTATTCAAGAGTTGGACCAAACATTATGGGTATTAAAGCCCCTATAAGCGGATTATAGATTATTAATTATTTGCCATTTATCTTTAATTCATTTATTGATTTCAATATTTTTTCCTTTTCAAAAAAATTATTATTGACATTTATGATATTAGTTTTAAGTAATTTAAGAGAAACATTTTCTTTCTCACAATTTCCCATTCTGTCATTCAATTCTATAATTTCATCAATTTTACTGATAAAAACAAGAATGTTTGACTTGAAATATTCTGGCTGCTCCAAAGCTCTCTCTATAGAAAAGAGTACTCTCTTAAGTAATGTGTCCTTAACAGAATCTAACATTTTTTTATATAGGAATTATACTTTTTATCAAAGGTTCAACCAATGGCCAGTACAACGGAGCCAAAACAATCAAGACTGCAACTACAAGACCATGTGCCCATGTTTCCTTTAACCCCCTTGAAGATCCAATGGTTGTCTTTACCACAGCAGACTGAGCATGGATTCTTATCAAGATTATCAAACCAATCAAACCCCTTATAACCCAAGCATTCGCCAAAATTGAACTTGCATTGGCTAGGTTAGTTATCTCCAAAAAATAAGGAACATTAAATACTATCAGCAAAGCTATAAAGATTGTTGGAAAAATGCTTAATCCGTGGCTCAACCAGTGTGAACCCCTAAAATTTTCATCATGATGTATTAAAAACAACTCATACAATCCAATAATTGGGGTTAATACCAAAGCCGGAATAAATTCTAAAACCATATAATTAGTCCTATTTAGAAATATTTAAAGATTATGTTTTAATTATTTCTATTCTTTTCTCTAAACAAAAAACTTAATGGATTAAACGTTTTAGCTCCTTTGTTAGCATGATTTGTAACAACATTAATTTTTATGTTAATTAATTGTATTCCTTTTATCAAAACCCTAACCTGTTTTTTTATTTTTTCTGTCGGATCATGCAAATTTGTTGATATCAATCCAATTATAGCATCATATTTATCTCTCTTTGATTTAACCATCTGATTCCTTAATGTTTTAATAATATCTTGTAAATAAATATAATCCCCTTCAAGATTTTTGTTAGTATCTTTCCATTTATTGCCTACAAAATTTTCTAACACCAAAAGAAACTCTTTTTCTAATTTTTCTAGATGCGTCATTTGCTCCATCTTAAATACTCTTTATTTGGATATATTTAAATATTATGCATCTAAAGTATAAATTATGAGAAGATGGCTTCATACTATTGAGGTTATTGTTGACAAGGCTATTCCATACTTGATTTTGATTCTTCTATTTATTATAATTGGTGAATTCGCATTTCATAGCCTGATAGAGAAGTACAGATTATACGCCACCATTGCAGATTACATAATAATCGGATTTTTCGTTATTGATTTGATATTTAAATTTTACAGGGTAAGGAATGTGAAATTGTTTTTCAAAAAATACTGGCTTGAAGTAATTGCTGTATTCCCTTTTATTCTGGTATTCAGATTATTTGAAGAACTTGCAGTTATATTCAGGATTACCGGCCCATTGGAAGAAGGGCAGAAAGTTTTGCATGGCGTAACTGAAGTAACTAAAATAGGTGAAGAACAAAAAATTATAAGAGAGCTTCAGCAACTGGAAAAGGGCACACAAACCTTCAGGTCAATACAGGAAGGGACAAGATTGTCAAGGACAAGCATGTTCCTTAAATTTCTCAGGTTACCCAGGCTGGCAAGAGCAGTTCCAATTTATGAGAAACCAATCAAGAAAGAAATTAAAATCATAGAAAAAGAGATAAGCAAAGATTTAGGGCTTAAAAAAAGAAGATAATCCCTTTTGTGATTTCTCTTTTTTTGTTAGCTTTTCAAGCATTTTATTAACTCTCTCCTCGCTAAAATCATGCCTGTCAACCAATATTTTTCTTATTTTCTCCTCATCAATATTTGACCATCTCAGCTGATAATTTTTCATTATGGGCATTGACTTGAATGTTGCATATATTTTCTTCCAGTCAAAATCAGGCTTTAATTCATCAAATAATCTATCAAAATTTCTGTTCTCCTTTACCAATTTCAGTGCACTCTTTGGGCCAATTCCCTTTATTCCGCCAACATTGTAATCTGTTCCAATGAGAATTGCCAGTACAATCAACTGATCCTGTTTTATATCCAATTCCTTAAGAACCTGCTTTAATTCTATCAACTCAGGATTTACATTAACATATGTGTTTCTTATTTTTCTTTTATTTGATAATGTTAAATTCCTTACAATCCTAGGTGCACTATACAACAAAGAATCATAATCTGATGATGCAACTGCATAAACATCCTCTTTTTCTGCCATAAATGAGCACTGTGCTTCCGCTTCTGATGGTGCCTGTATAACCGGCAGACCAAAAGCCTGAATTAATTCTTTTGCCTCATCACTCATTTCAAAGGATAATCTTACAGTCTGCTTTGAATATTTTAACATTAATTCCTCATCACCTTCCTCCTTTGCTTTCTCCAACCTGCTTTCTGCAAGCCTTTTTCTGTGCTCTCTCTGCTCTTTTTCATGAATTTTTAATGAAGGGGGTTTTCCGTCGAATACAAATGCAAGTTTTAACCCTCTTTCAATCAAATTAGGAATTCTTGTTGATATTCCCATAAGATGAGATGTAATTCTATCATTAGAGTCCATCAAATGAGTTCCATCTGGCTGCCTTATAGATGAAAGAAACTGATAAAGCATCTGAGAAGCATCCACTGCAAGTTTTTTATTCCTCAAATCATCCAGAGAAATGTCCTTTTTCGGAATTATCTGAGTTATATTTAGTCCCATGGTGATTATAAAATACAATAATATTTATATTTTACTTATTTTTAAATTTAACAAATATGGTGATTAAAAGAGTTTCTTTGATGCATAAAGGGGGATCATACCAATATAGATTGCATAATCAGAAATTAAATAAATTATCATTAGATTATCCCGGTTTAATATGGTACCTAAACAAGGTTTTTGAAAAATGCCCTGATGATTATTTTTTGAAGGGGCCAAGAAGCTCTTCATTAAAATTCAAGCTAAACAATCTAAACATTCACCAAATAATTGGGCATGAAGTAAATAACTTATGCGAGATGGGATTAAAAATCAACGGAGAAAGATATCATACAAACCATTCCAAAGTTCAGGTGTTTATGCTTGAGAATGATGACAAGACAGTTTCTGTGGAAGTTCCAATATGGATCAAGAAGGATGAATTAAATAATTTTAATGGGATCTTTGATTCTGATGAGCCATTAACCGGGCATATAGATATCCTTAGGATAGAGGATGGAAAAATATGGGTATGGGATTACAAGCCAAAAGCATTTGATGAGAAATATGCTGCAACGCAGGTTTTTTTCTATTCATTGATGCTAAGCAAAAGATCGGGAATTCCATTAAGCAGGTTCAGGTGCGGATATTTTGATGAAAGATATGCTTTTATCTTCAAGCCTGAATTGAAAAATTTAATAAAAGAGTCTCTATTGTAATATATATGGTTAAGAAAGAGTTTTACCCTTTGGATTTTGATTATGATAATGAAGGGAATATCCTGATTTTTGGAAAAACAACGAACAATGAAAGAATTGTTGTCAAGGATGATTCTGTAAACCCTTATTTTTATGTATTATCAAACGGGAACAAATCAAAGGAGATAGAAAAGATAAGGATAAATGAAGAAAACAAGATTTACAAAGTTCTTAAAACAGAAATTGTCAATAAAAAATATCTTGACAAGGACATCAAAGCAACAAAGGTTTATGTTTCAAACCACAGGGATATTTCCCACATCAGAGAAAAGATAAAAGGCAGTGAAAAAGCTGAAACAGATATTAGGTTCATAAAAAGATATCTGACTGAAAAAAATATTGATCCTTTAATCTTAAGCGAGGTTGAAGGGGAGATTTTAGAGGATAATGAAGAGGGCATTCTGATTAAAGGGGAAGTAAAGCAAAAAAATTCAGAGTTTCTAAAAAATCCGAGAATACTTGCGTTTGACATTGAAGTTTACGGAGATTTTTCAGGACACCAAAAACACAAGCAGGATCCAATAATAATGATATCCTTCAGGGGGGAAGATTTTAACAAGGTAATAACATGGAAAAATGTCAAGACTTCTTATGTTGAAACTGTAAAGAATGAAAAAGAATTAATTGAAAGATTCGTTGAAGTCATAAAAGAATACAAGCCCGACTATATCACCGGCTATTTTACGGATGGCTTTGATTTCCCCTACATAAAATTAAGGGCTGATGAATTAGGCGTGAGACTAAATTTAGGAATTGATAATTCCAACTTGATTATAAAAAAAGAAAGAACTGGTTTTTCAAGCTGTAAGATAAAAGGCATTCCCCATCTTGACATGTACAGATTTATAAGCAGGATAATGGGTGGTGGATTAAGGATAGACACTTTTAATCTTAATACAGTTGCCAAGGAAATTCTTGGAGAGAAAAAATTAGATTTTGACTTGGGGGATATCAGTGATGTATGGGACAGCGGGGATATAAAAGAATTAGCTGAATATAACCTAAGGGATTCTGATCTGGCATATAAATTATGCAAGGAGTTATTGCCAAATTTGAATGAAATTTCTAAATTGGTTGGAATGCCAATTTATGAGGTATGCAGAACTACTTATGGCAGCCTAGTTGAAAATTACCTTATAAAAAAAGCCAAAGATTTCAATGAAATAATCCCCAACAGGCCAAAATATGATGCAATAATGGAGAGAAAGAATGAAACTTACGAGGGTGCTTTTGTAATGGAGCCAAAGCCTGGATTTTATAAAGAAATTGTTGTTTTTGATTTCAAGAGTTTATATCCAAGCTTAATTGTAACAAAGAATATTTCTCCAAGCTCATTGAATAACAGGAGAGGAAACAAAACACCGGAAGTTGAAATAAAAGGAAAAAGGAAAAATTATTACTTTGACACCAAAGAAGCATTTATTCCAAAAGTTGTAAAGGAATTAATATTAAAAAGAAATGAAATAAAGAAGCAGTTAAAAGAGAAAAAAGATTCTGCATTATCCGGAAGAAGTTATGCTTTGAAAACTGTTGCAAATTCCATTTATGGCTATCTTGGATTTTTCGGCAGCAGATATCATTCCATGGAGTGCGCAGCTTCAATTACAGCATGGGCAAGATATTACATTCAGGATGTCATCAAGAAAGCGCAGAAAGAAAAATTTGAAGTAATATTTTCAGATACAGACTCTATAGGGATATATATGAATAAAAAAACAAGGAAAGAGGCTTTAAATTTTCTTGAAAAAATAAACGGTGGACTGCCTGGAATGATGGAGCTTGAATTGGAAAGTTTCTATGATTATGGGTTGTTTGTAAGCAAGAAAGGAAATTCTTCAGGAGCAAAGAAAAAATATGCCCTGATAAATTCAAAGGAAGAGATGAAAATAATAGGTTTTGAAACTGTGAGGGGGGACTGGAGCCTGATTGCAAGAGAAACACAAAAAAAAGTTATTGAGATTATTCTCAAGGAAAACTCATTTGAAAAAGCATTGAAATATGTAAGAAAGATTATAAAAGAATTAAATGAAGGAAAAGTTAACATGAAGAAATTAATAATAAGAAACCAGCTTAAGATGGATTTAGAAAGGTACAAGCAAATAGGACCTCACGTTGCTGTTGCAAGATTAATGAGAGAAAGGGGGGTCAATGTAAGGGAAGGCTCTGTAATAAACTATATCGTATGCTCTGGAAAAGGGATGATAAGAGACAGAGCAAAGATTCCAAAAGAAGCTAGAGATTATGACAAGGATTATTATATAAACAATCAGGTAATTCCTTGTGTTGAGAAGATATTTGAAATCAAAGGATATACAAAACAAGATTTATTAAGCAAAGAACAGAGAAAATTGGGTGAATTTTGAAAGCTATGCTACTAATCTTTCCCTGGTGAAATAGACAATATCTTCATTTCCTTTTTGAACTTTGTATCTATCTCTTAATTCTTCAAGAAATTGCCTTAAATTTCCTGTGGAAATTTTCGCGCGCACCCCGAGACCAACATTCAAGTTGGATGGACCCATAAGGTAATTCAGGAAAGCCCCGCTAGAGTCGGCAACGAGCCTAGCAACTTTTCCCTTTCTTGGATATGAATAATAAAAGTCTCCTTCCCTAATATCTTGTGTTGGCAATCCTTGTGAAGTATGAAAATTTTTGTTCATCACAAAATCTGTTAAATTAATCCTCTTATCAACCATTAACGTATTTTCGTGCAAACTTTCAGATACTGAAATAAATTCTCCATTTTCAAGTTTATAAAATGAAATTTTTCCTTTATTAAACAGTGCATCAAGATTTTCTCCCCTACAATTTCCTATTGGTGCATGCCTATTATCAAGTATTAAACTTAACTCTTCAGATTCAATATTATTTCCATTACCATCGTATACCAAGTATTTTTCACTTATTCCACTTATAAGAGTGGAATCTAAAATTAAGGAATCGTTCAGAGTAAGAATCAACGCCCCATTTCCATGAACAAGTTTTGTTTGATCATGGTAATTATATCCTTTAGCTATAAGACTTTTAGTGATATAATCCTCTGTATTGGGGATGCAAATATAATCATTCTCTGATGTTGACAAAACTAAAGTCATTTTCATCTGAAGTGAAGAAATGAATGTTTATAAAATTTACTATTCTAAAGTTTATAAAATATTTTGAAAATATAGTTAACTTTTTAATCAAAAAAACGAGTGTATGAATATGAAAGACTGGATAAAAGCAGGAGAAATAGCATCTGAAGTTCTTGAATATGGAAAGGGACTGATAAAAAAAGACAAATCAGTTCTGGAAATAATTGAAAATGTAGAATCTAAAATTTTTCAGCTTGGAGGAAAGCCTGCTTTTCCTGCACAGATTTCTATAAATGAGATTGCCGCCCATTATGCACCTGTCAAAGAGGATTTCAGCATCAAAGAGAGTGATATTGTCAAATTGGATGTTGGTGTTCATATTAATGGAGCCATAGGAGACAATGCAGTTACGGTGGGAAATAATAAAGAATTAATAGAAGCAAGCAGAGAAGCATTAAATGAGGCAATTAAAATTATTCAGATAGGAACAAAATTAAAGGACATTGGAAAAGTAATTGACAAGACAATCAGTTCCTATGGATTTAATCCTGTAAAAAATTTAACAGGACATTCAATTGATTTATATGAGCAACATTCCGGACTAAGCATTCCAAATTATGACAATGGAGATAATTTTAAACTTGAAAAAGGGATTGTGATTGCAATAGAACCTTTTGCAACAACAGGGATAGGGATGATTGAGGAAGGAAAGGATTCTGGAATTTTCAAACTAGAAAGAATAAAAAGCGTAAGAACGCAAATAAGCAAGGAAATTCTTGATTTCATTGCTGATGAATACAGAACATTGCCATTCACAAAAAGATGGTTGTTGAAGAAATTTCCTGAATTCAAGGTCAATTTTGCTTTGAGAAGTTTGGAAAAAGAAGGGATGATAAGCCAATACAAACAATTGCCTGAAAAAAGCAAGGGGATTGTAAGCCAGGCAGAACATACTTTGCTGATTGATGACAAGGTAAAAATATTAACCAAAAGATAGTTTATTATTTGTGAGTGGTTAAAATAGGAAAATTTATAAACTAAGATATTTTTGAGTTTTTATGAGCTCTGGGATTCTTAAAGGAAAATCTGAAACACCTAAATTAGTTGAGAATGATAAGTCTGATCTTTATAAAACAATTGTTAAAGGTTTGGACAGAATTGAAAAAGAAGGGGTAGATAGAGTTATACTATCTGTAACAGAAATTGGACCACAAGATAACGTAGCAAGATTTATTGATGCTGAAGAAACTAATTATTATCCTTTTGGATTATTATTGAAAGATGAACAAAGAATGATGCTGGAGGGAAAACATTACCAAGTTATAGCGTTGGTTACAGAAGAGGTTATGGGTCAGAAAAGAAATAAGACAAGAGGTGTTGAAGTTTATAATAGAACACATTTCCATCCTTTTTTGCCTTATCTAGATAATACTTCTAATTTGGAATATATCTCTAAAGGGGGAGTTTATACAGAAGAAAATGGTTTAGCAAATCTTTGCCAAGAATTAGATTGGACTCCTGAACTATTTGAAAAAGGATTATTACAAGGTATTAATTGGTATAATGATCAAACAAGAGCATTAATGAAAAATCATACAGAATTACAAGAAAATTTAAAACAAATTCAAGAAAGAGATTGTAGCCCTATTGAACAAATATTAAAAGAAGTTAGAAAAGTAATTCAAGCTAAAAGATAATTTTATATATTATGTTTTTCTTAAAAATATCATGGTTGAGACCGTAGACAAAATAATGACAAGAAAAGTTGTTACTTGTTCTCCAGAGACTTCCATTATGGATGCCGCTAAAAAAATGAGGAAAAAAACCATCAGCTCTGTGGTGGTTGTTTTGAATAAAAAACCAATTGGAATTGTAACTGAAAGGGATTTCACAAGAAAGGTTGTTTCTGTCAATTTAGATGCAAAAAAGAACAATGTAAGCAAGATAATGACTTCTCCCGTAATTTCTATTCCCCCAAATACAAATATTTACTATGCAAATGAATACATGCAGAAAAAGAAATTCAGAAGGTTCCCTGTTACAAATGAGAAAGGTGAATTGATAGGGATAATAACACAAAGGGATTTGCTTGATTACTTCACAGCACAAAGAAAGAAGTTTGTCATGGGAAATTTGAGCAAAGAATTAAGAAAAAGCTATCCAATTTAATAATTCTGAATAACTAATAGATAATAACGTAAGATTTATATCATAGATAGATAAATAATAGGTATGGAAGAGGTTAGAAAAAGGGAATCAACATTGGAAGTCCTTAGAAGACTGCAATCACAAAATTTAAGATCATTATCCGAAAAGAAACATCCTGTTATTTTAAAAGTTGAGGATATACTTGACAATGATAGGCTAGAAAGACTTAATCCACCAAAATCAAAAATTTTGCCAACAGGAAAACAATCTGAAGCTGTGATGATATTAAATGAAATAAGGGATATAGAAAAACAACTGAAATCCGGCCAGAGCTATTTTGACCATTACTATGATTTGAGAAAAAAGGAGGACAAGTTATTAAAATTCTTTGAAGGCACTGAAAACAAAGATTCCTTTTCTGATGAGATTAGGATTAAAGTAAAAGAGATAAAAAGGAAGTTAGGAAATCTCTAATTAATTATTTCCTTTAATAATTTATTAACATAATTCATTGAATTATCATCTGTTATAATAACATCAAAATTTTTCTTGTAAATTTCAAGGTGTTCATCTATTTTTTCATTAAGAAATCCAATTTTAATTAAATTAGCATAATCAAAACCATTTATCATTCCAATATCTCCTAAAGAATCCCCCAGCAACAAAACATTTTTTCTGTTCTTTATTTCATCAAAGAAAGGGTAATTTTTAACTGAAGTTTCATCTTTGTTCATTACATGAATTATTGGCTCTTTTACCTTAATCGCATTTCCTTTTTTATTCCATTCAAAAAAATTTGTAATTATATGAATATTCTCGTATAACCTTCTATTCTTTTTCAGTATCATTGGAATTGCATCCCCCAATCCGCTTGAAGAAAATATAATCAATGGAATACTCTTACTATGCAAGAAATCAAAAAATTCCAGACAGCCTTCTCTAAATTGTATTTTATTACTTTCAACAACCCTTTCTAAATCTTTTTTGTTTAACCCTGATTTTATTAACAATTCAAAATGGGTTGTCCACCATTCATGCATCTCTTTCTTTTTTTCTTTCAAAGGAAATTTCAAATCAACTTCAATCGGATGATATTTATTGAATAATTCATGTGATTTCTTTTCATAATAAGAACTTATGGCATTTCCTTCTCTTAAAAGAGAAATTATTGAAGTGAATTTATTTCCGTTAATAAATGATTTTGTCAATGTCCTGTCAAAATCAGAAATAACATGAAAATTACCCCCTCCTTTCTTTGATATTTTGCTTTTTATCTCTTCTAATCTTTTAGGATTTGAAATTACAACATATTTCATAAAAAGAATAAATTAATTATATTTAATAAATTATCCCATATAACTTGGAATTTCTTTTGTTATTGCTGCTTTTGCCTGCCTCAAATAATTCTCTTCAATTGCCTTGTATTTGTCTATTATTTCTTTTGTAACTGAAGATTTTACCTTCTTCAATGCCTCTTCAAAGAATTTATTCTTGATTTCTAACTCCTCTATAATTTCTTTTTTTGGTTTTTCCTTAACTTTCTTAACTTTTTGTTTTCCTTCCTTAATCTCTTCAGAAATTTCTTCTTTAGCTTCTCTTGCTTTAACATTATTCCTTAAAGTTAAGATTCCCGCTTCCCTGCATACTGCTTCAATATCGGCGCCAGTATACCCCTCTGTTTTTTCTGCAATCTTGTTCAAATCAACATCTTTTGCTAAAGGCATAGGTTTAGTATGAATTTTTAATATTTCCAATCTTTCTTCTTTTGAAGGAGCACCAACAAAAGATAATCTGTCAAATCTTCCTGGTCTTAGCAAAGCTGGATCAAGAATATCTGGCCTATTAGTAGCCCCTATAACAACAACATCATTTAATTCCTCCAAACCATCCATCTCGCTCAATAAAGTATTAACAACCCTTTCTGTTACCTGTGAATCATGAGACATTCCTCTTTTTGGTGCCAGTGAATCAAGCTCATCAAAAAATATAATTGATGGTGAAGCCTGTCTTGCCCTTTCAAATACCTTACGAATACCCTTCTCTGACTCACCAACAAATTTATTTAATAATTCCGGGCCCCTTACCAGGATAAAATTAGCCTCTGACTCGCCTGCAACTGCTTTTGCCAATAATGTTTTCCCAGTTCCTGGAGGGCCATAAATCAAAATTCCTTTTGGAGGTCTAACTCCAAGTTTCTTGAATGATTCAGCATACTTCAATGGCCATTCAACAGCTTCCTTTAATTCCTGCTGTACTTCTTTAGCACCCCCAATATCTTTCCATTTGACATTTGGAGTTTCTATCAAAACTTCCCTCAATGCGCTTGGCCTTACAATTTTCAGTGCTTCCCTGAAATCACTATCTGTGACTATTAATTTTTCTAAAATTTCCTTTGGAATTTCCTCTGTCTCGCCAAATTTCAAATCAGGCAATACTCTTCTCAAAACATTCATTGCTGATTCCTTACATAATGCTGCCAAATCTGCACCAACAAAACCATGGGTTATTTCTGCTATCTTATTCAAATCAACATCTTTTGTCAGTGGCATATTTCTCGAATGAATTTTTAGAATATTTAATCTTCCTTCTTTGTTTGGAACTGAAATGGATATTTCCCTATCAAATCTTCCTGGACGCCTTAAAGCCGGATCCAATGAATTGGGCCTGTTTGTTGCTCCGATAACTACAACTTTCCCCCTTGTCTTAAGGCCATCCATCTGTGTCAGAATCTGGCTAACCATTCTTCTTTCAAGTTCGCCGTATGTTTCTTCCCTTTTTGGAGCTATAGCATCCAATTCATCAAAGAATATGATTGATGGCGCCTGCTTTTCTGCATTATCAAATATCTCTCTAACTTTTTTTTCCGACTCCCCATAAAATTTATTTACAATCTCCGGACCATTAACTAAAATGAAATTTGCTTCAACTTCATTTGCAACTGCTTTTGCCAATAATGTTTTTCCAGTTCCTGGGGGGCCATGCAATAGAACTCCTTTCGGAGGTTCAATACCAAGCTTATTGAAAATTTCAGGATGTTTCAATGGCAATTCAACCATTTCTCTTATTTTTTTAACTTCCTCACTTAAACCGCCTATATCCTCATATGTAACTTCCAGTATTTTTTCCTCTGAAATTTCAACTGCTTTCGGACTTAAAGTTACCTGAGTATTTTCTGTTATTATAACTGGCGATTTTGGCATTGTTGACACAACCATAAACCTCAAACCACCAAAACCAAAAGATCCTGGCAAGTTATCAAACATATCAGATAATGAAAATATATCATCAAAAACAGGAGAATCTGACATTGTTCTTCTTCTTGTTGATCCTCCAGGAACTACAATGTCTCCTGTTACAACAGATCTTCCAAGCAATGTTTTTTTGAATAAATAGGGATCAGCCCTTACCATAACTCCTGTTTGTGCAGGTGCTATTGTAATGGATTTCGCTTCTTTTATATCTGCCTTTTTTACATTAACCTGCTCTCCAATGCCTGTCTTTGCATTTCTTCTTAGAATTCCATCCATCCTTATGATATTCTGGCCAACGTCTGTTGGATATGCCCTATCAACTATCCCCACGGTTGATCTGCTTCCCTGTATTTCTACAACATCTCCGGGATGAACTCCAATATCCTTCATAGTTTGGGAGTCTATTCTGACTATTCCCTTATATGCTTCTTCCTGCAAAGCTTCCATTACTTTCAGTTTAATTTCTTTCATTTCCATTATCTCTTAATTAAAATTATTTTAACCTTTCTATTTGCCCATTTTTTTGGGACTGATACCCTGGTTGAAGTTGAATATGATTTTACTTCGGTCTCAATTATTGCTTCCACGTTTTCAATTGTGATTTTCATTATACCTTTTTTATACCTATAAAAGGTATATAAATTTTTTGGTTAGAAACAATTATTAATTTATTTAAATTATAATTGACATGTATTCAATAACCAAAGGAATTAATCTTGTGTATGGGGAATCTGCCACAGGTAAAACAACACTGGCAATTCAGGAATGCCTTAAGGAAGCAAAAGAAAACAAGAAGATTGCCTACATTGATTCCGAAAATAGTTTTTCTATTGAAAGAATAAAGCAAATGAATGAAAATTACAATGAATTAATCAAAAAAATATTTTTATTCAAGCCAAAAAGCTTCATTGAGCAGCATGAACTAATAAAAAGCTTGAGAAAATTTGATTTCATAGTTGTAGATACAATAGGGCATTTTTATAGAAGAGAAATAAAAGATAATCTATATGCAGCAAATGCAAGGCTAAACAAGCAGTTAAGAATTTTAAATGAGGTATGTAACAAAGTTTTAATTGTAAATCAGGTTTATTTTGATGTAAACAAAAATAGGTTAAGAAATGTTGGAGATAATATACTGGTAAGACATGTAAATAACATAATAAAACTTGAAAAAGATCCTAGAATGTTGATTACAAAAGATAAAAAGATTAGTTTCAAGATTGATGACTCTGGGTTGGTCTTTCATATTTAGACAATAAATGTTTTAGAGTTTCTCTCTTCCTGCTCAAAAAAATTTCATTTCCATCAACAATAACCTCTGCAGGCCTTGATCTAAGTTGATAATCACTTGACATTGCAAAACCATAAGCTCCTGTATCTTCAATTGAGAGTATATCCCCTTCCCTTATTTCAGAAATTATTCTACTTTTAGCAAAGAAATCGCTGCTCTCACAAACATTTCCACAAATATCATAAGCTATTTGTTCTCCATTTTGGTTTGACAAATTAATTATCCTGTGATAAGCATCATAAAGAGGAACCCTTATCATGTGATTCATTCCTGAATCAACACCAACAAATATTCTACCTTGAGGATTTTCTTTTATTGTGGTCACCTTAACCAGAAGATGCCCTGCCTGTGCAACAATATATCTTCCAGGCTCCAACCTTAACTCTAATTCTTTATCTTTATTCTTACAAAATCCTAAAAATTTTTCACTAATTTGATTCCCTAATGCATTAACATCCAATTCTTCTTTATCTGGTTTATAAGGAATACCAAAACCCCCCCCTAGGTCTATAAAATCCAGTTTCGGGATAATGGAAGCTACTTCTAAAATGATTTCTAATGCATTTAATGGGGATTCTACATCTAACCAACCAGAACCTATATGGTGATGAATTCCAACTAACCTTAAATTATATTTATTTATTATGTCTAAAACATCTTGTAACTGTGAATGAGAAATTCCAAATTTTGATTCCTCTCCTCCGGTTATATTATGCTTATGATTGCCTGCCCCAATGTCAGGGTTAAATCTTATACAAACATCCGAACCTGGATAAAAAGTGCCAAATTTTTCTAATCTTGATAAAGAATCAATGTTTAATAATGCCCCATATCTATGAACCTCTTTCATATCCTCATTACTCATGTTATTTCCTGTGAACATTATTGAAGAACATTCTGCACCACATAAGATTCCACATTCAACCTCTTCTGGAGAAACAGCGTCTATACCAAAACCATTTTTAACTATTTCTTTAACAAGATAGGGATTAAAATTTGCTTTTATTGCATACAAAAACCTTGTTCTTGAATAGGTGAATGCATTTTTTAGTTTAGTTATTTGTTCTCTTACTTTTTCTAAATCATATACATAAGCAGGGGTCATATGTTCTTTAGCGATTTGCAGCAAAGTTCTATTGTTCATTTTTCAAATAATTCCTTATGCAACTCCTTGATTATATTTTCAGCATCTTCCTGCTTTACAACAAAAGAAATATTCAAAGGAGATACTCCCTGTGACACCAATTCTATATTATAATTCCTGCAAACATCAAATATTCTCTTGAGAATTCCTGACTTGTCTCTTATCCCCTTACCGACTATGCATATTATTGATCTTTCCTTTAATACTTCCACTTTTGCTATTTTTTCCAATTCTAAAATTGCTGATTGCAGATTTTTTAATCCGTTGTTAACTTTGTCAAGAGTTAATGAAACCGTTACTTCACTTGTTGAAACTATATCTATTGAAATTTTGTATTTCCTGAAGATTTCAAATATTCTTGCAAGAAAACCATAAGCCATCAACATTTTTGTTGAACATATCCTAATAACAGTCACGTCTTTCTTCAATGAAATTGACCTGAAAAGAACATCTTCATTATCCTCATTAACAATCGATGTTCCCCTGTTTTCTATTTCATAAGTGTTAAGAATCCTCACAGGTATTGATTTGGTTATTGCCGGTCTTATTGTCTTTGGATGAAGTACTTTAGCTCCAAAGAAAGCCATCTCTGCTGCTTCATTAAAGGTTATTTTGTCCCACTGCCTTGCATTCTCCACAATTCTTGGGTCTGCTGTCTTTATCCCATTAACATCTGTCCATATCTCTATTTCCTCAACATCCAATGCCGAACCAATTATTGATGCTGTATAATCGCTTCCTCCCCTGCCCAATGTGGTTATATTGCCTTCCTCATCATTTGCTATGAAACCAGTCACAACAGGCAGATCTTTTACGTTTGTTAATTTGTCTTTTATATTATCATATGTTTTTTCAAGTATTTCTGCATTGGTAAAATTATTATCTGTTACAATTCCAATATCCCATCCATTATACTGCTTTGATTTTATTCCTAGGGAAATTAAATATTCCGACAAAATTTTTGATGAGAATATTTCCCCAAAAGAAGATACAATATCCAATGACCTTGGAGAAAGCTCCCTCAACAAATAAATTCCATTTAGTATATCATATAATTTAACAAAATCTTCTATTAAAAATTCGTCATTAAGGTTCAATGATTTTATTATTTTCTTATGAATATCCACTATCTGCTCTACTCTTTCATTCGGGTTTGTTCCTTTTGAAGCCTCTTTTGCCAAATCAATTAATTTGTCTGTTATCCCCCCAACTGCGCTGACTACAACAATTGGTTTTTTATTCAATCTTGTATTAATTATATTTGCAACATTTTTTATTCTCTCAGCATTTGCGAGAGATGTTCCGCCAAATTTCATCACTATCATTTATTTTTTACCTCGAAAAAATTTAGAGACATAGTGTTTTTTAGAGAATCTTAAGGTTTATTAAGTTTTTTCCTGAATTCCTCAACCTTTTTCTTGTTCTCTTTCATCCATTCAATCCTTTTTGGGCATTGCTTGTTAAAGCAATAATTGAATGGTCTTGTTCCTTTTCTTATTATCTGAACTAATGGAAAACCGCAATGCTCACATTTTTTATCCATTGGTTTTGGCAATCCCTGAGTCAGGGAAAATGTAGTTTTACATTGGGGATACTGATTGCATGCGATGAAATAAGACTTAAATCTTCTTGAGTAAAGAATTTTTAATTCTCCTTTTTTGCAGACTGGACATTCACCAACAATTGATGCCTTGTTCTGGGTTTCCCTCAAGGATTCTATCAGCTCTTTTCCTATTTCTTTTTCAGATTTCTTAAATCTTGTCAGTATTTTTGTCAAATGCTGCTTTGATTCTTCAAGTATCTTCTCTGGCTCTGATTTGTCTTCAATAATCTCCTCCAGTTCTTCCTCAAAATGCCTTGTCAATTTTTCATCAATTATTTCTGGAATATATTTATCTAGGACCTTTATTGTCTCTAGCCCAAGATCTGTCACTTCAATTGATTTTCCAGTGATATAATCCCTCTGGTAAAGTGCCTCTATAATTGCCGCACGTGTTGCTTTTGTACCCAAATTTTTATTTTCAAGTTCTTTTATTATTGAAGCCTCAGAATATCTTGTTGGGGGTGTTGTCTCTTTTTCTAACTTATTTATTTTTTTTAGTTTTATTTTACCCCCCTCTTTCATATTTGGCATTTCATGCTCTTCCTGCTTTACATAAGGCTCATAAAAAGAATGCCATCCCTTTTCGATTGTTGTTGTTCCTTTTGCAGCAAAAATTTCCCCTTTTATCTCTGCTTTGATGTGAACTGTCTGTCTCTTAGCTTTTTCCGAGAATGATGCAAGAGTCCTCTTGACAATCAAGTCATATATTTTCTGTGAACGCTCTGAAAGTTTTTTTGGAATTTCCCCTGTTGGGTATATTGCTGGATGTGCAGGATCTTTCTTTTTTCCGTTGTTTGGCGCAAGAACTTTTTTTGAAAGCAGGAATTTGCACGCCTTTTCATATTTAGTTTGTTTTGAAAGATTTTTTATTAGCTCTTTGTAATTGATTGATTCCGGGATTTGGTTGGATGATGTTCTTGGATAAGAAGTATAAGCTTTTGTATAAAGCTCCTGTGCAATATCAAGCGTTTGTTTTGGGGTTATTTTGAATAACCTGTAAGACTCTAATTGTAGCGAAGTCAAATCAAACGGGTTTGGTGGCTCCTGATAAAATTCTTTTGTTGTTGATGATTTTACCTTTGCTGACTTTTCATTTTTTATATTATTGTATATTTTATCTGCCTTGTCTTTTTCAAAGAACTTGTCTTTTTCATGCCATAGCTCCAAAGAGTTTATTGCCTGCAATTGCCAATATTTCTTTGGTTTGAATTTTCTTATTTCCAATTCCCTTGCTGCAAGAACTTTTAATGCTGGCCCTTGAACCCTTCCTGAGGAAAGTGTTTTGTAGGATCCTGCTGCCTTTACTGCAGACATCAAAGCTCTTGATATATTTATTCCATAAAAGTAATCAAGATAATGCCTTGTTTCTCCAGAATTTATCATGTGAAAATCCAGATGTTTTGATTTTTTATCGTATGATTCTATCAGTTCATTTTTTGTCAATGTTGAGAACTTCATTCGGTTTGCATCTTTCTTATTTGCAACAAACCTTATTATATTATAGCCTATGAGGGAGCCCTCAGTATCATAATCGCATGCAACTGTAAATTCTGTTGCATCTTTTACAATCTTTTTCAGAACTGTCAGATATTTTTTTGAAAATTCTGAATTCTTTGAGATCTCATTTGAAGGCTTCCATTCAAGATCGAATGAGGGATACATAAATGATTTCTTCTTTTCCGCCAGATTGTATAGATGACCAACTGCACAGCCAATAATTATTTTTTTCTTGTTATGGGTTATTTCATAATAAGGAACCTTATTGATTACTTTTTTCGTCGGTTTCTTGTCAGAAAGCGCCTGTGCAATCTTTTCACTCTGGCTTGGCTTTTCTGTAATTATAAGTTCAGTCATGATAGAATAGTATTTCTATAACCTTTAAATTACTTTTGTATGAGAAATTTTATGTTTTTATCAAAAAAATTTCCAGATTTTATTATTTTGAATTTATTTTGCCTTAATAATTTTTTAAATTCAAAATAATCATACAAATAATAATATCTACGATAAATTTTATCTTTTTGTTTCCAAGCAATATAAGTTTCTTTTGGTTTGAACAACAAAAACAAAGGTGCTTTTTTCTTGAATCTGAATTTTGTATATTTATTCCACACAGAAATGAAACCTTGCCCATCTTTTTTTAAAATTCTATAAATTTCTTTCAATGTCTTATCTGCATCTTTTTTATTTAAATGATGAATTGAATTTATACACAAACAATAATCAAAATAATCATTTTTGAATGGAATTTTTCTCATGTCTGATTTTTTTAAATTAATTTTTAGATTATTTTTATCAGATAATTTCTTTGCTTCTTTTAACATATTTTTAGAAAAATCTATTCCATATAATTCCAAATTTTTAAAAGGAATTAGATTCCTGCAGTTTCCACAACCAACATCCAATAATTTTCCTTCTTTCCAGTTTAAATCATAAATTTCTTTTTCCTGTATCTTATTTCTAAAATTACTCCAAGATTCAGCTAGAACATCCCAAACTTGTTCCTGATTCATATTTCAATTATTTTTCCCTTTCTTCCAACATTAAGAACTATGGTTTTATCTAATCTCTCTTCTATACCTTCTGCTTCATGAAGATGAGAACAAATCAACAAATCCGGCTTGAATCTCCTCACTGCTTTTTCAACACCTTTGGAAGCCACATTGACCTTGTCTGTGCCTATAAACATATGCGATAATTTTTCCATTTTTGTACTTGTTGGGGGTGTGTGAGTAACCATTATTTTTTTCTTTAGGTATTTTATTTTATCAAATCCTTTCTTCAATAAATCATAAATTTCTGATTCACTTAACTGATGCATTCCTATATTCACTGCACTGCATCCGAATATTCCGACATCCTCATATCTTACAGAATATCCATGAATATTTTTAACACCATACAATTCTGCCAGAAAATCCGCTGTTGCGAAGGAATCATGATTTCCAGGGATTAACAAAACTTTCTTGTTTCTCTTGGTGAACGGGTAAATTATTCCTTTTGAAGTTTGATCTGCTTCTGTCAAGTCTCCAGCTAGGATTACCAAATCAACATTTTCTTTTTCTGCCCTTTTTGCCAGAGCAATTGCTAATCTGGAATCTCCATGAATATCCCCTGCTGCCAATATTTTTAGCTTTTTCATAAAATTAAGAATATTAAAATTAGTTTAAAAATTATTCTATTTGAATATTTTTTTATTTATTTAATGTTGTGGTCTATAAATTTTATTTCCTATAGAAAATTTTTTGCGACTGCTACCCTACCAGCGGTGCTAGAGCTATCAAGATTCCTGACCCAGCACCAATAGGAAATCAAACCCAAGTCCCCGCTCAAGCAAAACCCGTCTAGACCGTCTTTTCTTGTATAAAAGGTTCTTGTCCCGTGTTTATCAAAAATGGGAATTCCTCTTTCATCTGCTCTTGAGAATCTCTTTCCATGATTTTCATGACTTAATTCTGAAGCTTGAACTAATTTAGTTTCATCTGTTATTTTATGTATTAAGCCATAATGACTTTTATCCGCTTCTAAACTCAACCCCCTTAATGAAATCATCACTGGATTCTCTTCGGAAGGTGTGATTCCTCTTTTCTTAAGTTGTTCATACAATTTTTTTGCATCATGATTATTATTTTTAGATGAATCATCTCCGTTTGTTCTCAAAACCAAGCCTAAATCTTCATAATTTCCTCTAAAAAATTCTGGATTTAGTTCTGAATCATGCAATACCTGAGAAGGCAATGCTAATCTATATTCTTGTGGAAACAATGAAGCTAATGCTACATTAGCAAAAGAATTTGAACCTCTTACTACCCCATCAAAAGTGAAAATATTCAAAACTTTTTGTGCCTTTTCTGAATATGATTTAATTCTTTCTTGATAATCTTTTAGCATACCTTCGTCTGCTAAAAAAGATACGTTCTGAACATATTTTGGTTGATCCAATGTTTTCATTTGTTTACCTAAGAATTAGTTTGAACTTGGAATTTATAAACCTTTTGATTTCGTTACTACTTTAAAATTATTCTATTTTTTTAAATTTAGTGTATTCCTGCAGGACTTTTGGAATCAATATCGAACCGTCCTTCTGCTGATAATTCTCAAGAATTGCAACCATTGTCCTTGAAGTTGCGACCATTGTATTATTAATCATGTGCGGAATTTTTTTCTCTTTTCCATCATAATATTTAACATTTATTCTTCTTGCCTGGTAATCTGTTGCATTTCCTGCAGAAGTTACTTCCCTGTAAGTATTCTGCCTAGGGAACCATGCTTCAATATCATACTGCTTTGACAATTTTCCACTTATATCCCCTGAGCATATTTCAATTACTCTATAAGGAATTTCCAAAGATTCAAAGAACTTTTCAGTTATTCTCTGCATTTCATTCAGCATCTTGTAAGAATCTTCTGGCGCTGAAACGCAAAACTGCTCAACCTTATTGAACTGATGCATTCTGAACAATCCTTTCATATCAACGCCATGACCACCTATTTCTTTTCTGAAACAGGGCGTCAATGCACATAGTTTTATTGGCAAATCCTTTTTGCTCAATGTTTTATTCTTGAAAAAAGCAACTAAAGAATGCTCTGCACTCCCTATTAAAAACAAATCTTCCTTGTCAATCTTATAAACAACATCCTTGAAATCTTCCAAGTTTATCGCAGAACCAATAGCATCTTTATTAAGCATTATCGGTGGAATAACCAATTTAAATCCATTTTTAACTGCAAAATCAATTCCATATCTCTGCAGAGCATTGTCCAATATTGCTAATTTATCCAGCAAATAATTAAAACCAGATCCTGAAGTTTTTCTTGCAACTTCAAAATCAGCATAACCCAATTTTTCTATTAATTCAGCATGGTTATTTAATTGAAAGTTAAATGCTGGTATTTTCCCGTGTTTTTTTATTTCCTTGTTATCATTTGCATTTTTTCCAATAGGAACATCTTTCTGTAACAAGTTTGGCAATTCACAAAGATAATCATCAATTTTTTCTTTTATTTTTATCTGTTTATTTTCCAGATTTTCTATCTTTTTAGGCAATTCCTTTGCCTGTTTTATTTCCTTTGCAGCTGGTTTCTTTTGTTTTTTTAACTGATTTATTCTGGATGATATTTCATTTCTTTTATGCCTTAAGGATTCAATCTCCTTCTTTAAATTCAAGAATTCTTTATCTTGCTTTATTAAATCATTTAAAATCTTTATTTTACTTTCCTGATTTCTTTTTTTTATATTTTGTATTATTAATTTGGGGTTATTTCGTATAATATTAATATCTAACATATATTTTTAAGAGAATTTATTGAATTATAAATGTTATTATAATAAGGTTTAAACATATTCGGTTAAATATATATTTTCAAAAGAAACCTTTAAATAGATATTGGTTTTTTATGTGGTAGAGAGGTGAATCGTAGGGGGTTATAATATGATTAAGAAAAAAGAAGATATTTTTGAGGTGTTTTTTAGAAAGAAACCGGCTATGATTCTTATGGCTTTAAGGAAGAGTACAAGAAACAGATACGGAAGTGTTCTTGCAAAGGAAGTTGATTGCACGTATTCGCATGCAGTTAAAATTCTTCAGGAAATGGAGAGAGCTAAACTGGTTAATTTTGAGAAACAGGGCAGAATCAAGTCAATAGAATTAACTGAAAGCGGAAACAGAGTAGCAGAACATATAGAAAGAATAAAAGATATTCTTTAATCTTTTATCTTATTTTTAATTTTTCATCTATTAATTTATATATTGTTAAAGTCCAATAAGGTATTACAAGAATGAATAAATATTCTTCAATAGGTAAGCCAAAAATTCTTAATCCAATTAAACTTGAACCATTAAATGTCCAATGCCCCTAAACGTTGCATAATAATCCCAGCAGATACAAAAAATATTAAGATAATTATTAAATATTTCATATAATAAAAAAGATATTTCTAATTTAAATATTTTATTAAACGGGCCCAGAGGGATTTGAACCCCCGACCACCTGATTAAGAGTCAGGTGCTCTACCAAACTGAGCTATGAGCCCATAGATTTTGTATAATTCTGTCAATTTTTAAGCCTTACTTTTTTCAATTATCAATGCTTAAAAGTTTTAAGCAGCATTTTTAATATTATTTATTGTATAACCTATATATTGTATTTCCAATATATAGTATAACCAATAGTAATATTTATAAGCTTAAAAGTTTCAATCAAATATTAAAGATGAAATCACCCAATTATATAGACGTAAAAGGCTTTCTGAGCTTTCATATAATGGATTTACTAAACAAAAAAAAGCTTTGCGGGGATGAATTAGCAGATATTATAGGGAATAAGAGATATGGAAAATTAACGCCTGGAACAATATATCCTGCATTGAAATATCTTCGAGAAAACAAATTAATTGTATACAAGCAAAAGGGAAGAAAAAAAGTTTATTCTCTTACCAAGAAAGGATTAGATGAATATAAAATAACAAAAAGAATTTTTAAAAGAATGTTTAAGGAGATAATTTAATTATCTCCTTTTTTTCTTTGCCTTTTTCTTTTTAGATTTCTTTTTACCGCCTCTTGCCATCTTTGCTTCACAAACATTACCTTTTCCATCTACGTAATATAAGAAACCAGGTTTTCTCTTAATAACATTCTTTGCAATTACTTTTCCCATTTCAAGCACCTCCTTTTTTTGACAATTTATCGTCGAATATGAGTTCTTTTTTTAGTATATAAATGTTGCGTTATTCCGACGTAAAACTATTAATTATAAGAAATCCAGGGGAGATTTAATTCTTTTCAGTTGCTCTTTTGATACATGAGTATAAATTTGTGTTGTGCTAAGATCAGAATGACCCAACAACTCCTGAATAATTCTGATATCAACTCCCAAATCAAGAAGATGAGTTGCAAATGAATGCCTTAATTTGTGGGGACTTACTTTTTTACTAATCCCCCCTCTTCTGGCTGATGATTCAACTATCTTCTGAACATTTCTTGGTGTTAATATCCTATTTTTACCAGGAAACAGATATTCTCCTTTTTCATCCAGAGTTGAAATATATTTCTTTAAATCTTCCAGAATTGAATCTGAAATTTTAAAGAATCTATCTTTTGACCCTTTTCCTTTTCTAACCCAACCTTCTCCATTATTTATGCTTAAATCTTTTAATCTAAGATTACAAAGTTCTGAAACCCTTAATCCTGTTGAATAAAGTAATTTTATTATTAACCTTGATTTCAAAGATTTTGATGATTCTATTAAAATCTTAACTTCTTCCTTGTTTAGCACTTCCGGGATTTTTCTTTCCAACTTTGGTGTTTTGAAATTAATTATACTTTTTTTCATAATTTCTTTGAAGAAAAATGTTAATGCTGCTTTCTTAAGTGATAATGTCTTGTTTGATATATTGTTCAGCTTAAGATGAGAGAAATATGATTTAATATCATCCTCTTCTATTTCATCCGGAGATTTTTTTATGTAGTCAAAAAATAATTGATTTTGAGTCAAATAAGTTTTAAGGGTATTCTCTGAGAAACCTCTGATTCTCAGTTCTATTTCTAGTTTTTTTAGGAAATTAATCACCTCTAAAGTCAAAAGGCACTGGAACATTATAAATCTTACGCATAATACACGCTATCAGAAGTTAAAAAAATTATGCTGCATTATAAAATTTAAGGTATTCTCCCCCAACACAATTTATAGAAGAAATTCCCATTCTACTTCTTTGTGTAATTTGGGTGGTAAACCTGTCAGCAAAAAAAGGAACAAAATAACATTTTTCATCTTCAACTCGAATTTTATCTTCCTCAGTTGTATCACGACTAAATGAAACATACATAACTCCTTCTTCACCTCTTTCAACAATAGTTCGAACTCTTATCGCAAGGTTTGTCATTTTATATGGGGTTCAGAAAATTATAAAAAACTAACTAATTGGTTTTCCCATTTTAGAATTTTTTTACTAAATTATAAACACTATCAAAATCTCTATTTGTAAAATAATCTAGTGATCTATCCAATATTATTTCCCCTAATCCTTCTCTACAAAATAGATACCCTCTTTCCGTTAAAATTAAATTTGGAACAATAGGGATTATTAAATCTAAAGAACCATGATCATTGAGGCGTAATTGTATTAACCCTTGATTTTCTACTTTTCCAATTAGCATTAATTCAATATTTCCTTGTATCCCTCTATGATATTCACATAAACCCCCCTTGACATTTAGAAAAGAAACTTCTCCTATTTCTACATTAACTTCAAAGGCCTTGAAATGATTAAGATTCTCTTTTCCGACTTCTGCTATTATTCTTGTCATTTTCCATTTCTTTTATATTGATTATATAAATTACTAAACCTATCAAGAAAATTTCTTCCTCCAAAAAGTTGATTAAGGTAGTTTCTAGCACTTGTAATTTCTGAGGGTTCTAAATGTTCTCTTTCTAATTTTTCAAATACCCTACCATCTTCTAGTATCATTAAAGTTAAATGTTTTAGTTTATTTAATGTCTTAACTGAAAAGCATCTTGAATCATGTTCAGAATGGTTATTATTTCCTGGAAGAAAAGTAAATCCTTGAATTCTACCAATTAAACTAAGATTTCCTGAGTTGGGGGTTACTAATAATCTTCCTTCTCCTCTAATTGAGGTATAATATTCAATAGAAGTTAAAATAAGGTCTGGGGAAGTTCCATAACCAACAAGCATTCTTGTAACCATTTTTTAATAAAGTAGAATAGAAAGATATAAAAGAATTGTTATAGATTATCAATAGCTATGTCTATTCTCAATCTTGCCAAACCAAGATAATCTTTAATTTTTGATTTATCGTTTGAATTTCTTGCATTTCTTAACATATTATATACATTTTCAATTCCATCTTTTAATTGACTCTCTTTATTTTTCATAATCATTACCTCCAGAAATAAGAATATGATTTAACATAAAAAAGTAGTGATAACCTATCTTATGCGTATGTTTTTAGAAACCATTTAAATAAATACAATCCTTTTTTATGTAGATTTTATTATATTTAAAATCTTATCTGGTTTCAAACATTCAACACCATATTTCTTTTTTATTTCTAAAGGAATAAAATCATTAATTTTTCCTTTTTCTTCTATCTCCACGAAATGATGATCCATAGATGCAAAATAAAATTTTACATTTTTCTTAGAAAAAATATTATTAAAATAAATTGCTTGGGCTAAAAGTTCTATATCTTCAACTCCAGGACCTGAATTTACAAATTTGTTATGTAACTTAAAATAAAAAGGGAAATTATTTTTTGCTTGATATATTCTAACTTGTTTTTTTATTTTATTTAACCAATATTTAGGTCTTCTTTCTTTTAATTTTTCAATTTTTTGTTTAGGATTCTTTTTTTCAATTGCATTTTTCATTTTAACCCTAAAAAAAATTAAAACATCTGACATTAATTTATTTATTTTTTGTTCATTTACTGTTTCTCTTATTAGATATTCTTTATTTTCCTCTAAATTTCTCACACACTCTGAATAAATTATTGAATTATATTCAAGTATACTTTTTTCATTGCTTTTTTTATTAAATTTAGATTTCTCTCTTATTGTTTTAAGTATAGCATCTTCTAAAACCCTTTCAGAAGTACTACTTATTTTTTTTGTATAAATTCCTATTTTTCTGTCTACATTTTTCTTAAAAAAATTAAATAAAGACTTACAAACATCATAAGATCTGTGTTTTATAGAAAATTTAAATTCTTTAATAACATAAAAAATTGAAGCGGATATTAATATGTTTACATCTATAAGTACCTTATATTCTTTCAATTTCCTCACCAATATTAAGTATAAATCTTTCAAAATTTTCTTTTAAGGATTTATCTTGTGAGGATTTAATAATCTCATTTGAAGGGGGGTACATATTATTCTTCATTGCCAATGATTGTAATTTAGTTGAAATTCTAAGAATTTGATGCGGGTTTATATCCTTGTCCTCTTCTAAGCTATCATTAATAAATTTTAGATGGGGTATTATTAATAAAGCATCATCAGCAACTTTTGGATTGTCTTTAATCTCTCCTAATTTGAGTTTCAATAGTATGAAAAAGTGGAAAGAAATCTAATGAATTCTTTTTTTTAATAATTTTTTCATTAGAATTTATTAAATCTTTTTTAAATTCTTCTAAATCATTAATTACAGAAAGATCAACCTTACCTGTTTCAACCATTAATTTAAAATTGTTCTCTATTTTGTTTAAAAAAATATTCATTTATAATATAATTATATAATCATATATAAATATTCTGGTTTGCATGGCTCTGTAGAAATCTCTTAAAAAGACTAAATTATGTTAAGATTACTATTAATTTAGCAGGGTTTT
>Ga0209541_10001128_pt1 | contig 53443 bp, 77 predicted proteins | sample RifCSPlowO2_01_FD_184027 | JGI IMG/M metagenome (GOLD analysis project Ga0209541, IMG submission 184027) | Groundwater microbial communities from Rifle, Colorado - Rifle CSP2_plank lowO2_0.1 (SPAdes) (version 2) | ecosystem: Environmental > Aquatic > Deep subsurface > Groundwater | place... | reverse complement strand
ATTTTAAAGATTAATTTTTTATTGAATTCTATAAATGGATCTTATATTTTTTGGGGAATACTTGTCTTAATTAATTACTTTATTTCTGTTTCTTTTGCTGTATTCCCAGTGGATTATAATCTAAAAGAAGCTTTTCAAGCTATTTATGAGTTAGGAGTCAAAAAATTTCATATTTTATTCTTAAATTATTTAATTGCAGTTGGAATATTTTTGCTAATTGGATATTTCTTAACTCTTATTTCAAAAATGAATGATAACTTTTCCATAATCGGAAGTTTAATCTTGATTTTAACATTTGTCTGGTTTAGAATCTTTTTAATAGAATTATGCTCGAGACTTTCTAAATAATTAATTTTAAAATATTGATGTTGTTGAGAATAATAGCCAATTTTTGGATATTTTATCCTTTATAGTCAATTTACAAATATATCGAGAATGTTATCGAAAAGTTTATAAGTAAGATGTGGTTTACTTTTCTTACATAGGAGGTAAAAATGGAAGTCGAATTAACAAAAATATCTGAAAAAGGACAAGTTGTAATTCCTTCATCTTTAAGGAGAGAAATGAATATAAACAAAGCAGATAAGTTTCTTGTGTTTGGAGAGGGTTCTACAATAATTTTAAAGAAAATAGAAACACCGGCATTTAAGAAATCCTTTGATGAAATAGCAAACCCTTTGCAAAAAGCAGCTGAAAGAGTAAGATTAACAAAAAAAGATCTAGAAAGGGCAATTAAGGAAGCGAGAAATGCTTAAACTTGTTTTGGACACTAATACTTTAGTATCAGCATTCTTTTGGAAAGGAAATGAATATGACCTGTTTAAAGAAATAGAACAAGGGAAAGTGCGATTATTTATTTCAAAAGAGATTCTTGATGAAGTCGGAGATGTGCTTAATAGAGACAAATTTAAAGACATCCTTGAAGGGACAAATCAAAATGCCGATGAAATTGTCCAGAAAATTATTTCTCTATCTCATTTAGTTATTGGAAAAAGATTAAATATTAATATCTGCAGAGATCATAAAGATAATAAATTTATTGAATGCGCTGTAAATGCTCATGCTGACTTTATTATTTCTGGAGATAAAGATTTGTTATCTTTAAAACAGTATAAATATATTAAAATTGTAAAGACTTCTGAAATACTTCCTAAATTTTGATTTTTAATACATATTTATTTAGTTAGAGATGCGGGAGACAGGATTCGAACCTGCGAAAGCACTAAGCTAATAGGTTTCTTCCTTAGAATGGCCTAAGCTTGGACTAATTTCTTATCTATCCCGTTTGACCACTCCGGCACTCCCGCTTACATCATTTGTTTAGAATTAGCCTTTAAATAATTATTTCTTTTTTATTTGGACAATAAATCTTTTTGTTGAGAACTCCATTTCTTATTAGAGTTTTTTTTAACCCATTCAGAATATTGATCAATAAATTTTAATCTTTCTTTGAAATTATCCTCTTTGATTTTTTCCAGTTCTTTTAAATCTACTTTTGGGGCTTTCATGTTAAGTATTTCTTGAATTTGTCTTCTATATTAAGGTTTCTACTAAACTGCTTCAGTAAAGATTTATTTAGCTTATCTTTAAAGATGTTATAAAGGTATTTTGCGTCTTCTATGTCTTTCTCACTTCCTAAAAATAATTTAAAAGGGATTTGAGATTCTAAGGGACTAATATACATTTCATTATTATTTAATATTAGTTTTTTTTTGTTTTCTATACCCCAAAGATCAATACTTGTTTTTGGAAATTTTACTTCCACATTAGGTATAAATTTATCTTTTTTGGCAAATCTTACTGCACTTCCACTTTTTAGAAAATAATTAAAAATCTCTTCTGCATCTTCGCTATTAATACAGTCAAATGTTTTTATTAATTCCTTCCATAATTCTGAGAATTTTTCTTCATCAATTTTTTCTATAAAAATATCAATGTCTTCTGATGCTCTATTTCTTCCAAACACTACTGCAACATATCCCGAGATTATTGTGTATTGTATTTTAGCCTTATTTAGAATTGAAGTAAAATCTATTGTAATTTTATCTAATTCATTCAACTCTTTGTCCAGCTTTATTGTGTTTTTATCTAGGAACTTCATTAAAATAATTTAGAAGCAAGAATATAAAAGGTTATTTCTTCATCCAATTATATTTTCTTATTTTTGAAGATTTCCCAAAACCACAAGAAGAACATTTATTCTTTCTGATATGGTAAGCTTTCTTTCCGCACCTTCTGCATCTGATAAAATTCTTTTTACCAGACTTCTTCCCCATTGAGTATGTGCCTTTTGTCATTTTTAATCAGAAGGGGAAATTAGGATTATTGTATCGCCTCTAATAAAAACTTTCCCTATTTTTCTTTTTAATTCTCCCTCGAAATGCTCCTCTGCATCATCTAGTACTGTGTTAATATGAATATCAAATGCTTTTAATTTTCCTATAATCTGCTTTCCGTTCTTAAGCTCCAGCATTACTTTCTTGTCTCTTGATTGATTTAATGTGTCTAAAGGTCTTGATGTATTTTCCATGTAATTACCCCCGTAATTATATTAATTTTGGGTTAAACAAGGTATTTAAATTTAACCATAATCTTTATAAATCTCTTTTTTAGAAACTAAAGTATGAAAAGCAAGCTAAGATCTAAAAGAAAGCCAAGCGGCGGAAGATATAAAGCGATTAAGAAGAAAAGATTAAGAGAAGTTTCCAGAGATGTTTACTATACAAAGCTTGACAAGAAGAAATTAAAAATTTTTAGAGGCAAAAGCGGAATTATGAAAAGATCACTGCTGAGCTCTGATGAAGCAAATGTTTTTGACGGCAAGAAATACCAGAAAGTCAAAATCATGACTGTAGTGGATAATAAAGCTAACCGGCATTTTGTAAGAAGAAATATCATAACCAAAGGAGCTATTATCCAGACTGAGCTGGGGAATGCAAAAGTTGTAAACCGACCTGGACAAGAAGGACATATTACTGCTGTTTTGGTAAAATAAAAAAAAGAATTAAATTTTTTAAAATTTATTTACGAGTTACACTAACGCCATAGCCTCTTTTCTTTTTGTAAACGCTGGCTCCAAGTCCCCTTTTTCTGGCACTAGAAGCTCGTTTTTTAGCAGTGGTCTTAGTTTTTGCTCTATGTCCTACCATTTAATTACCTCCTTTTTTGATTATTAAATTAAAATGATTAATATATGTTTGTTTATATAGTTTGTCGTAAACACAACTGAGGCTTATTCAAAGTAAAAAACAGGTTAAAGAATGTCGACGAGGAAAGTTTTTAAATAGAAAGATTTATATACCACTTTTTTAGGTTATTTATAAAGCTATCGTGGGGGGAATAATAATGGCTGTATCTTATGTTAAAAAATGCCCTGAGTGCGGAGGCATAAATTTAGTTCTGGATAAAGAAAAGGGGGAGATACACTGTAGAGATTGTGGTCTTGTAATAGAGGAAAAAATGGTGGATTTCGGCCAGGAATGGAGAGAATTCGACCATGAGCAGGGTGCTTCAAGAAGAAGAACCGGCGGTCCTATGACATATTCAGTTGATTCTGCTGAACCTTTAATAATTAAAAAAGAAAATGAAATTAGAATCTTACCCATCGGTGAATTTGTCGACGAACAGATAAGGAAGAATAGAGATACTGTTGTTAAAGATGGCAATGTTGAATTTGTTCCATTAGCTAAAGAATTTGAAGCTGTTGCATTTGATAAAAATTATAAAGTCACTTTTAGATATGTAAGAGAAGCTTCTAGGCATCCAATAGACAATGTTTATGAAATTAAATTGGAAACTGGAAGAAAAGTTAATGTTACTGGAAGTCATAGTGTATTCACTGTTGAAAACAATGAAGTTGTTCCTGTCAATGTTGAAGACTTAAAAGAAGGAACTTTTGTTGTCGCTCCTTTAGAGATTCCATCTTTGGAAGATTGTGAAACTAAATTAAATCTGCTTGATGGATTTATTGAGATTTCTGACAATCATAAAAATATTTATTTGAGAAGTTTTGATGATGAAACTATTTTTGATGAGGCTAGAAAAGTTTTTGGCAATAGGATTGTTAAAACTTGGAAACGGCATGAAACTATTCCTTTATGGGCTTTGAAAGAATTGAAATGCAATATTAAGCAAAGCAAAAAATACAGGCTCGGGATTTATTCAAGCAATAATGAGTTGCCATTAAATATAAAGATAACTCCTGAATTTTGCAAGGTTTTAGGATATTTTGCAGCTGAAGGGCATAGTACTGAACATGACATTGTATTTTCTTTTGGAGAACATGAAAGAGGATATATTAATGAAGTTAAAAAAAGTATTGAAAATATTTTCGGCTTGAAAACTAAAGAACACAAACCACACGACACTGCTGTTCAGCTTGAGATTAATAGCAAATTGCTTAGGGTTTTATTTAAGGATATTTTAAAAACTGGGAGCAATGCTAGAAATAAAAGAGTACCTATATTAATTTATTCTTTGCCAAGAGAACATAAATTACAATTTTTATATGGATATCTGAATGGCGATGGATCTTTGGTTAGAATGAATGATGCAAGAATGATTAGACCTCAGGTATGTTTGTCTACGAATTCTGTAAGTGCAATGCTGACAAATGACATATTAACATTGTATTCTCAGCTAGGATTTAATGCTAACTATCAAGAAGTTGAATTGCCAGGACATATTATTAAAAAAACTGGACAGTTAATCAAAGGCACTAAAACAACTAGAAGCTATATAAGCAATCCTGAAACCGTTGTGAAACTAGGATTTCTCGATGATATTCCAAAAAATAGAAGCAAAGGTGCTATTGAGAAATTTATTCCTGCACCTCAAGAATATAAAAGAGAATGGAAATCCAGAAATAGGATAAGGATAGAAAAAGAATTAGCTTTGAAAATTGCTGAAAAATATAATGATGAAAAATTAATGAAACTTGCCAATTCGCCTTTCTTGTTTTTAAGAGTTGTTTCAAAAGAAATAGTTAAGCCTACAAATGGATTTGTGTATGATATTTCAGTTCCTGAATGTGAGAACTTTGTTGGCGGAAGAGGAGGAATCTTCTTACACAATACAAAATTTGATAGAGGTTTAGGCACTGATGTTGGAAAGAAAAGTGATATTTATCAATTAGGCGGGAAAGAAAGAAACAGATTCTTTAGATTAAGAAAATGGCAGTACAGAATTTCAACTGCTATTGAAAGAAATTTGAAATTAGCATTAGCGGAATTAAAAAGAGTTTCCAGCTATTTAAAACTGCCAAAAGCTGTTGAAGAAGAATCAGCCAGAATATATACATTAGCAGTTCAGCGTGGATTGGTGAGAGGAAGGTCAATGGAATCTGTAGTTGCAGGCGCCTTGTATGCTGCATGCAGAAGACATGAAGTTCCAAGAACATTGGATGAATTATCTGAAGCTTCTGGAATAGACAAAAAAGAAATCGGAAGAACATACAGATTTGTTACGAGAGAATTGGGAATTAGAATATTGCCTAGTAATCCGGTTGATTATCTTGCAAGATTTGCATCTGCCTTGAAATTAAATGCTGAAACACAGTCAAAGGCTGTTGAAATACTGGAGAAAGCGCAGAATTCTGAACTAACTTCCGGAAGAGGACCAACTGGAATTGCAGCTGCTTCACTTTACGTTGCTGCTTTAATGAATAATGAAAAAAGAACTCAAAGAGAAGTAGCGGATGTGGCTGGTGTGACTGAGGTTACTATCAGGAATAGATACAAGGAATTGCTAAAGAAATTAAAATTAGAGGATAAATTGAAAAATAAAGTTGGAAGATGAACTCTTCATTATATGAAAGAATAGAGGTAAGAGCAGAAGGTAATTTAGTTAGTGTTGGATTGGAACCTTCTGAACATTTTACAGGAATCAGATATAACTTGGTAAATGGCCAGGAAGGAAATTATGCAATAAGTGTGTTTTTTTGCGCTAAAGACGTTAGAGTTGGAAGAGATAGGGGAAATGAAAGCACTTTGACAGAAGCTAAAAGCGCTTGTCTGAAAATGGCAAGAGATTATGCTGGACAACTTGCAAAAAGAGAAAAATTAGAAATTAAAGATTTTACTCAAGAAGCTTGATTTTTATTTTAAAATGGGAAAGATTTCTGAAGCTTTAAAAAAAAGAAAAATTGAAGGCAATCCTAATTATGAAAAGTGCGGCGACAAACCAATAACTATTTCAGCTAAAGAGATAATTGAAGCTAAGAAATGGAGGGAAAGCCATTTAGAGTTAGATCCTAACGGCTATTTCCTGTTTGAAGTTGAAAACAGCTGGATTTATGCAGGATTTGTTGAAGAGGGAAACAAAATGACTAAGATATTTAAAGGAAAAAGAGCTATTGATCTGTTTAAAACTATTTTGAAAGAAAATTTAATCAGCTCGAAAGACCATGCTGCTTACATAGGATACGAGCTTGGCAAAGCTGAAGAATGCTTGAAGAAGAATAAGAAATATATACAGAGTTAAACCTTGGAATAATTTTCAGGGAATTCAAAAAAATCTGATTTATTAATCTCTCTTAAAAAAGGAATTTTATATATGCCGTCTTCCTTTTCTATGGTGCCTAATAAAGGAATTGGAAGATTATTGGGACTTACTAAGCCTGCTAATCCATCTACCTTTAGAACATCATTTGCTCCTCTTGTAACTTCTACTGCTCTATATGAACCTTCTTGTTTTTCATATTTTATTTCTAACTCTAAATGTGCTCCAGGAGAAATATTCATTCCTGCAAATGAGATTTTTCCTCTTTTATCTGGTCTTTCAACAGAAAAAGATAAATCACAATCTTGAGATACTCCTTCTATATAACCTACATATAATCTAGTGTCGCAAACTAGGGCTGGTTTTCTGAATCTATCCCCCTCTTCCTTTAAGATCATCCGATGGTTAAAAATCCATTTATGTTCATCATCATAGAACAACATCCTTAAATGAACTCCATTTCTTAAATCCAATCTTATTTCATAATCTTTATTCATTCTTAATTATATCAGAACTCTTTTCTATTTTTAATTAAAATTCTATTTTTAAATCTTTCTAAACTTGAACTTCCATAAAGTCTTTTGCTACCAAAGTATTCTTAAAGACTTTTCTTGCTTCTTTTTCCAAATTTTCAAGCGACTTATATCTCTGAGAGAAATGAGTCAAGATTAATTTTTTTACTTTCGACTTTTTTGCTATTTTAGCTGCTATTTCTGCTGTTAAATGCTTCCTGTCCTCGACAAAGTATTCCAGCTCTTTTCCCCAAGTTGCTTCTGTTATCAACAAATCTGAGTTTCTCGCCAATTTTTCTATATTTTTAGTCGGAGCTGTGTCCATTATAACTGTGATTTTGATTCCTTTTACCAATATTGTGCCTTTGGAAGCTGAAATTTTGTTTCCCTTGTAAGTTATTGATTTTCCTTTCTGCAATTTTCCCAATAAGGGATCTTGCTTTAATCCGAATTTTTTCAAATAATTTAAATTAATTTTTCTTTTGTCTGATTCTCTGAAGCAGTATCCCAAGCATGGAATATTATGATTTAGAGGAATGCATTCTAAAACAAAATCCTGATTCTTCAAAAAAACTCCTTTTGATATTTCATGCACGTTGAACTTTATTACATTTTTCAATTCTATTCCTGCAAACATATTCTTAATGTATTTTTTAGAATTTTTCGGGCCGTAAATATCCAATGTCCTGGAATAATTATGAGCTCCTAAATTCTGAATTAACCCCGGAATGCCAAGCACATGATCTCCATGCCAGTGGGTAATCAATAGCTTTGTAATTTTGCTGGGCTTTATTTTAGCTATGCGCAACTGCCTTTGAGTTCCTTCTCCACAGTCTATTAAAATACCTTCGTTCTTATAACTCATGAAAATACTTGAGTGGTTTCTCTCTTCTGTGGGTATCATTGAAGATGTGCCTAAAAAAGTTATATTTATCATGAAATATATACCGCCGAAAGGATTTTAAATAACTTTTCTTTTGATGGCTTCATGGCAAAGAAAGAAGAAAATGCTGAAATTGAGAAAATAAAGAAATTTGATGTAGTTTTCAGCAGAGGACAGGTTTTCAGTGATAAGAACAATGAAGCTGTTTCCCTCTATAACAAGTCAAGATACGGGGAATATGTGGAAGATAAACTACAGTATTCTTTAGTTGAAATCATGCTTTTGTTAGAGAAAGGAAGAATAAGAATTAAAGATTCTAAGAAGAAAACAATAAAGAAAAATGATTTTGTGAAATTGTGCCATAAACTAGACAAGAATTTTGAAATTAGATATAAAGTTTTCAGCGATTTAAGGAAAAGAGGATATATTGTAAAAACTGCATTGAAATTCGGCGCTGATTTTAGAGTTTATGACAAAGGAATAAAACCAGGGGAAGATCATGCCAAGTGGATTGTGTATCCTTTAAAAGAAAGCGAGAAAATGACTTTATATGAGTTTTCAGCCAAAAATAGAGTTGCACACAGCACTAGGAAGACGTTATTATTAGCTATTGTGGATGATGAAGGCGATGTGAGCTATTGGAACAGTATGTGGGTCAAGCCGTGACATCCTTTTCAACTTAAGAGTTGGATTATATATATTAAAACCATAAATTCTTATAAATTCTTAATATTCTCCTAAATTAATGGCTGATACTATGATTGAAAAGAGGGATAAAATTGTAGATATAGTTAAAATAGAAGGACCTTTGCTTCCTATTATGATATCTAAAAAATTGGACTTGAATCTTACTTTCTCTGCTGCAATGCTTTCTGAATTAGTCGCAAGCAAACTTCTTTTAGTTACTAATGTAAAAATCGGCGGGAGTCCTTTTTATTATTTGAAAGGACAGGAAAATCAACTAGAAATTCTTATGAAACATTTAAACGGAAAAGACAGGGAAACTGCTGAATTATTAAGAGAAAAAAAAATTTTAAGAGATCAGGACTTAACTCCGCTGCAAAGAGTGAGCTTGAGACAGATAAAAGATTATTCAAAACAAATCCAGGTAAGAGACAACGGCAAAGAAGATATTTTCTGGAAATGGTACTTGATAGATGATGAAGAAGCTAAGAAATTAATTACTGATGCGGTTAATGAAAGAAAAGAAATTTTTCTAGAAACTCCTAAAATTGAAAAGCCTAAAGTTCAGCCTAAAATTCGGGAAGTTAAACCTGAGAAAATAGAAGAAGTTAAAGAAGCTGAAGAGGAAGCTGAGATTGAAGAAGAAGCTGAGCTTCCAAGCTTTGTACAAGAAATTGATCCTTTGGGAGCTTTCCTGATAAAAAATAAATTTGAAGTTTTAAAACAGGACATAATAAAAAAAGACAAGGAAATTAATTTTGTAACTGAATTGGACATTAAAGTCGGGAAAATGACTTTTTTTGTAAAATATAAAGACAAGAAAAGAGTAACTGAATCTGATATTGCATTAGCGATGCATGAAGCTGGGAAACTGCCTTTGTTTTTCTTAAGCACAGGGGATTTAACTAAGAAAACTGAGGAAATGATGCAGAAAGAGTTTAAAGGCGTAGTTTTTAGAAAGTTATAAAAAAATAAATTTGTCCTAGTTACCTAGGGCTACCCAATGATTAAAATCCCTGATTCTTTAAATATTTTTTCTATGATTAAAAACAGAAAGCCTTATAAATAATGTAACCTTATATAAGGTTATGATAAATTTAGGTCTTTTAAGAGAAAATGAAGCTATTCAAAAAATACTTGGAAAGGTTGAAATAGAGACAATTATAAAGAAAATTAACGGAACCAAATTAAAACAAGTTGAAAGAAATTATTTATCCAGATCGATTAGACCAAAACTTATCGGTTCTGCTTTACTAACCCAGCAAAACATACTAGAGTCTATACAAAGAACCCATAAAATTAATAGAAATTTTATAATCTTTAATCTTGCAAAATACGGATATAACATTATTCCTAATTATCCTTCAAGTTTTAAAGATAAAAAAATAAAATTGGAATATTTAATTTCTCATATTATCTCAGAATGCCCAGAGCCCAGATTTATAGAAGCAATTCCTATTCTCCTATTAAAAAATAAAATTAATCCATATTTATTGCTTGAAATTTCCTTAAAGAAAGATATTAAAAATCAAATTGGATATTTGCTAGAAACAAGCTTTATTATAGGAAATAAATTTAATTTGAATAATAAAATCTCTTATTTAAAAGACTTGCTAAAATATTTAGAATTACATAAAAAGGAAGAGAAAATTCTTGGAAAAGAAGAAGATGAACTGTATAAAAAGTTTTTAAGAAAAACAAGACCTGCCAGAATGAAAAAATGGAATTTATTGGGAAGGTATTTTGACAGAGATTTTATTAAAATAGGAGAAGCTTATCTGAAATGATCACAAAAAAAGATTTAGTAGAATGGCTCAAAAATATTGATGCTAAATTGAAAAATAAAATAACTTTGATTGCTGTCGGAGGAACTGCTATGACTCTTCTTAATCTTAAGGAATCCACAATGGATGTTGATTTTGATATATCTAAAGAAGATCTTAATGAATTTAAGAGATTAACATCCAACTCAAGAGAATTTCGCGTTGACATTTTTGTAGGAGGATATATTTTTTCCGAACAGCTTCCCGAAGATTATGCTTTAATGGCCGAGGAATTTAAAAATTTTAAATTTAAGAATATCAACCTTAAAACTTTACATCCATTAGATATTATAATTACAAAATCTGCAAGATATAATGCCCGTGATGATGAAGACATTAAAACACTTGCTAAAAAAATAAAAGTTGATGTTAAGAGCTTAAGAAAAAGGTTTGAAATTGTTTTGGAAAGTTACGCAGGTTCTGAATCTGTTTTCAAAGAAAATTTTAATGTTGTTCTTAATAGATATTTTAGAAAGTTATAAAAGCCTTTAATTTTTAAGTATTTTAATGAAAGAATACATTTTTGTTTTGGGGAGAGAGCCTGAGTTGAGCTTCTTGGAAGTATTAAGTTTTTTTAAATCTCATAATATTCCTTACAAGATTGTTGAGCATAAAGATAATATCTTGATTTTATTATTGAATGAAATGGATTTTGACGACTTGATTAAAAAATTGGGAGGAGTTGTGAAAATAGCTGAAGTGTTTAATGAATATAAATACAAAGGAAGCGACAATGGCCTAAACTATGGGATTAGCGTTTACAAAGGCGATTCTTCGAAATTAAAAAATTTATTATTAAAAGAATTTAAAAAAGAAAAAGTTAAAGCCATGTTAAGAAAATCAAAAGAGAATGCGTTTAGCCCCAGCGAGATTATTTCAAAGAAATTAAATGAGTTCATTGCTTACGGAAATTATTCTGCAAAAACTATTTCCTTCTTTAACCCTAAATTGTATATGGAGAGAGATGAAAAAAGGCCAAGGCAGATATTATTACATCAGGTAAGCTTGAGACTAGCCAAGATATTAATCAATTTATCTCAGGCCAGAGATTCTATTTTAGATCCTTTCTGCGGTGCGGGGACAATATTACAGGAAGGAATGCTAAATGGTTTGGATGTTTATGGAGTTGATTTAGATTTGGAATCTGTTAAAGCTTCAAATCAGAATTTAAACTGGCTTAAAGACAAGTATAATTTACAAAATAAATTTAAGATAATAAACGGAGACAGCACTAAATTAACCAGAGATTTTAAAAGGAATTTCGTAGATGGGATAGTTACTGAGCCTTATATGGGAACTTATTTCAAAAAAATGCCCCAGAGAAGTGAAGTTGTGAAAGTTGCTAAAGAACTTGAGAAAATTTATTATGAGTTTTTATTGCAAGCCAGGCAGATTCTAAAGAAAAATGGGAAAGTTGCGATGGTTATTCCAAGGTTGAAATATCATAGAGGACAAATTGATTTAAGGATAAATGATATTTTAAGAGATATTGGATTTAAGATTGAAGAATTAGATTCTAAAATTAAATTCCCTATTGTTTCTAAAGGCAAATTTTTAGATAGAATGATTTATGTGTTTGAGGTTAAATCATAAGTTTTATAAATCCAATTTTTAGAGTTTAAAGATATGGGAAGAATCAAAACACAACTGGTAAAAAGGACTGCTTTGAAATTAATGCAGATACATCCTGATAAGTTTAAAAGCGACTTTCAGAAAAACAAGCCAATTTTAGCTGAAGTATGCGAATTTCATTCTAAAAAAATAAGGAATACTGTGGCTGGATATTTGGCTAGATTAGTTAAACAAAAAGAAACTAAGAGATAGTTCTCTATAACAACGTATTTAAAGTTTTATCTCCATCCTTTTATGAGGCAGAAAATTACCTGGAGGGATTAAAATGGCAGAAGATACAGAAACCAAAGGCATTAAGAGTAAAAACATGGAAGACCACGTGGTGTTCATAGCAAATAAACCCTTTATGAAATCTGAATAAGCTGCGGCTTACAGACATCTTTTATGTAACAGGCGTGGTTATGCAGTTCACTACTCAAAATGCAACTGAAGTTGTGGTAAAAGCGAGAGGAAGATTTGCTTCAAGAGCTATAGATGTAGTTGAAGTTGCAAGAAAGAGATTTTTGGAAGGACAGATAGATATTGCACCTAATGGCATTGAAATTGGAAGCGAAGAATTTACAAATAAAGAAGGGAAAAAGATAAGGGTTTCATTCATAGAGATAAAACTTGTGAGAAAATAAATTTTTTCTTAAAAACCTTTAAATACTCTCTAAGCTAATTTTGATAAGAGGATGATATAGTGTCTTTGAATATTTTTATTGAAATTAGTGTTATAATTGTTTTTGCTACAATAATTGCTTCTGTAATGAGAATTCTCAAACAGCCTTTGATAATAGGCTATATAATCACAGGAATATTAATTAGTATTTTCTTCTTTAATTTAATAGAATCTAAGGAAATATTAAGCGTGTTTTCACAGATTGGAGTTGCTTTCTTGCTATTCATAGTTGGATTAAATTTAAACCCTAAAGTCATAAAAGAAGTTGGAAAGGTTTCATTGATTACTGGAATAGGGCAGGTCATATTTACTTCCATTATCGGGTTTGCTATTGCAAAATTATTTGGATTTAATCTAATAACTGCCATTTACATTGCAATTGCTTTAACTTTCAGCAGCACGATCATTATTATGAAGCTGCTTTCTGACAAAGGAGATTTGGACAAGCTATACGGAAAGATTTCTATTGGATTTTTATTAGTTCAGGATTTAATTGCTGTTTTAATTCTAGTTATTATTTCTTCTTTCTCTCAAAATAATGAAGGATTAATCTCTGTTTTGTTTATATTATTAAAAGGAATTTTTATTGTAATATTGCTTGCTTTAATAAGCATGTATGTACTGCCAAGACTAGGATTTTTCTTTGCAAAATCACAGGAATTATTGTTTTTATTTTCAATTGCGTGGGGATTGGGGCTGGCCACACTATTTTACATTATAGGGCTTTCCTTGGAAATAGGAGCTTTGGTTGCAGGAGTTACGCTTTCATTATCGCCTTACAACTATGAAATCAGCTCAAAGATGAGATCTCTAAGAGATTTTTTCATTATTTTATTTTTCATTTTATTAGGATCGCAATTAGTGTTTAGAGACGTGCATACTTTCTTAATACCTATTATAGTTTTTTCTTTGTTTATTTTAATAGGAAATCCCTTAATTGTTATGATTATTATTGGGATTTTAGGATATTCAAAAAAAGTCGGACTGCAGTCTGGATTTACTGTTGCACAGATTAGCGAATTTTCTTTGATATTAATTGCTTTGGGTGTTAGCTTAAATCATATTTCCAATGAAATCTTATCAATGATAACTGTCATAGGACTTGTTACTATTATGGGCTCTACTTATCTTGTTCTTCATGCAGACAATGTTTACGGGCATTTAGAAAAATATTTGTCAGTATTTGAAAGAAAAATAGTAAAGAAAGAAAAGAAATTAAAAAAATATGACTTGATTTTATTAGGATACAATAGAATTGGATATGATTTTGCAAATTCCTTTAAAAAATTAAATAAGAATTTTTTAATTGTTGATTACGATCCTGAAGTTATTAAAAGCCTGGTAAAAGAAGGGATTGACTGCAAGTATGGAGATGCGGAAGATGTTGAATTTTTACAGCAATTGAATTTAAGAAATTTAAAAATGGCTGTTTCAACTATACCTGCGATTAACACTAATCTGCTTATGATTAATACAATAAGAAAAGTAAATAAAAAAGCGATTATTTTGTGTGTTTCACATCATATTGATGAAGCTTATACTTTATATGCCAAAGGAGCAAGCTATGTAATAATGCCTCATTTCCTGGGAGGAAAATATGCTTCCATGATGATAGACAAGTATAAGTTTAATATTTCCAAATTTAAGAATGAGAAGATAAAACACCTGATTCATCTGAAAAAAAGGAAAGAATTAGGACATGATCATCCTGTGATTGAGAAGAATAAATAATGGCGCTTCGGGGATTTGAACCCCGAACCTATGGCTCATGAAACCATTGCTCTACCGGATTGAGCCAAAGCGCCTTAATGTTATTAAGAAAAATTTGTTTTTTAAAGGTTTAGGTTAGATTTAGTCTTTTTTATCATCCTTCTAACTTCTTCTTCTGAGAATTTTGGATTTGGCCTGTTCCAATTAATTTTATCACCTTTATTTCTTGGAACTATATGAAAATGAACATGATGGACTAATTGTCCCGCTGCTTCTTTATTATTCTGTATTAAGTTATAACCTTCTGAAAGTTCAGATATTGATCTTGATATTTTTTGTACTGTTAGTATTAGAGATTTTAAATCTTTTTCAGACATTTCATTTAAAATTGGATAATGGCTTTTTGGAATAATTAAAGTATGTCCTAAAGATGCAGGAGTATTATCTAAAAAAGCTAAAGTTGAAGAATCCTCATAAACTATATTTGAAGGGATTTCTTTTTTTGCAATCTTACAAAAAATACAATCAGTCATTTTTATTCAACCATTTAGGAAGGTATTTAATAGATTTTAAAATGTTTTTGTTTTTTAATCCTAATTTATTAAAATCATTTTTTTTATGAAAACCAGTTAATACTGCTACAAATTTTAAACCTGCTCTCTTTGCTGCAAGGTAATCATAAATTGAATCTCCCACGTATAGAATTTCATTTTTTTTAAAATTAAACTTCTTTAATGCTTTTGAAAACACCCTCGGATCCGGCTTAGAGTATTTTAAATCATTGCATGAATAAATGAACTTGAATAATTTTGTGGATAATCTAACTTGAGATAAATGCGGATACATTAGTACTCTTTCTTTTGAGCTTATCAATCCTAATGGATAAGTTTTAGACAATAATTTTACTGTTGAAACTGCATAAGGAATTGATTTTACTTTTTTGGATTTTAATTTTTTTAAAGATAAAGACAAGAATTTTTTGCATTTTGATTTTGGCCAAAGTTTTGGGCAGAATTTAATAAAAGGGACTCCAAAATACTGTTTTATTTCCTTTAATTCTGGAATATTTAATCCCATTTCTTTTGCTGTTTGTTGATGTGTTCTTGCAAATATGTCTCCTGTATCCAAAATTGTGTTGTCAACATCTAATATTATTGCTTTTATCATTTATTGCCTCTTTTTATGGACCTGCCGGGAATTGAACCCAGACCTCATGACTGCCAGCCATGTATTCTACCATTAGATTACAGGCCCACCATAAATATTTGGAAATAGAATTTTAAAAAAGTATCGAAAGAGAAGATTTACCTTCTCCTTCTTCTAGAGCCAGATTTCACTGCTCTTTTTGCAGCTCTCTTCTTTTGCTTTTCCAGTCTGCCCACTTGTTTCTTCAAACTTCTAATTTTGTTTGCAAGTTGTTTTACAGTTGCCATTAATTAACACCTCTTTTTTTGTAATTGTTATGTTTTAAAATATACTTTTTATTTATAAATCTTTTGATGATATTTGTTAGAACGAGCTCAATTTATATATTTTCCGAACTTTGACAGCTTCTCTCCATTAATTAATTTTTCAATTATATCTTTCAAGTTTTTTATCTTAACTCTAATCTGCTTTGTAGTATCCCTGTCTCTGACCGTTACATCTTTTTTCTTTAAAGAATCAAAATCAACTGTAACTCCAAGAGGAGTTCCTGCTTCGTCCTGCCTTGCATATCTTTTTCCTATGCTGCCAGCTTCATCATAAGCGCAAACGAAATCTGTTTTTAATAAATTGTAAACTTCTTTTGATTTTTTTACCAAATTATTCTTGTTTTTCAGCAACGGGAAGACTGCAACTTTTACAGGGGATAATTTTGAATTCAGTTTTAAAACTATATTATCTCTTTTTTTGTCATATTCATAAGCATCAAACATGAAAACCAGAAATGCCCTGTCAACTCCCAATGAAGGCTCTGCCACTACATGCGGGATTATTTTTTCCTTGATTTCTTCGTCGAAAACACTCAAATCCTGGCCTGAATGCTTGATGTGCTGCTGTAAATCATAGTCTGAACGGTCTGCTATTCCCTGCAATTCTTTATATCCGAATGGAAAATTGTACTCTAAGTCCCAGCAGTCAGAAGAATAATGAGCTAATTCTTTTCTTTTGTGCTGCCTAATCCTGAAATTTTTTGGATTAGCCCCAAGATTTATGAACCATTTGTGAGCATTTGCCAGCCAGTAAGCATGCCATTCATTTTTTATTATTTTTTTCTGGAGAGCTTCCCTCATTTTCATTTCTTTAGCTTCCTGATTCTTTTCCTGCATCTCGCTGGAATAAATCTGGATTTTGTGATTTAGAATTTCTTTTATATAAGGACATTTGTTGTCTTTCGGCTTTGTGAAATATTCTATTTCCATCTGCTCAAATTCCCTGCAGCGGAATAAGAAATTTCTAGGAGCTATTTCATTCCTGAAAGCTTTTCCAATCTGAGCTATCCCAAAAGGAAGCTTTAATCTGGAATTTTCCAAAACTTTTTTGAAATCAGCAAAAATTAACTGAGCTGTTTCCCCTCTTAAGTATGCTACTGAGCTTTTATCCTTGCCTGCTCCTAAATTTACAGGAAACATTAAATTGAAATCAGAAGGCTCATTAAATTCTCCCCCGCACTTTAAGCATTTTAACTTATTCTTTTTTATTATATTAGTTATGTCTTTGACTTTTAACCCTTCTGTTGAAATTTTTAACTGGTCTTCTAGAAAGACATCCCCTCTTACTTTTTCTTTGCATTTTTGGCATTCCAAAATAACATCTGAGAATCCTGACAAGTGGCCTGAGGCTTCCCATATCTTCTGATGAGAGATTATTGCCCCGTCTATCCCTGCCATATCTGATCTTTGCTGTACGTGAGTTTTCCACCATTCCTGCTTTATATTGTTCTTTAACTCCACTCCTAAAGGGCCGTAGTCAAAGATACCTGCCAAACTGCCGTATAATTCAGAACTAGGGTAAACAAAGCCTTTTCTTCTGCAAAAAGCAGCCATTTCATCTATAGATATTGGCGTTTTTGAAACCATAATAATCTGTAAACTAAATTGATTTATAATGTTTTTGATAAAGATTAGTTTTTTAAACCATATTTTTAATAAACATTTTATGGAATATGACTATGAAGAATCCCGTGTTGTAAAGGAAATTAGAGAAAGGAAAGCCAAGAGAGTTTTATTACAACTTCCTGAAGGGCTTAAAAAAGAAGCTTTCAGGCTAGTGAGATTAATTAAAGATGAAACTAAAGCTGAAGCAATTGTTTCAGGTTCAAGCTGCTGGGGAGGATGCGATTTGGCTTTGGACGAATTTGATAAATTAAAATGCGACTTGATAATTCATTTTGGTCATGCACCATTTATTACTGCTAAATATCAAATAATTTACATTGAACTTCATGCAAAAAATGACATGACAAAAGTTTTAGAGAAAAATTTGAATAAATTAAAAATAAATAAAATTGGATTGATTTCAAGCATCCAGTTTATCAAGCAAATTGACAACATTAAAGATTTTTTGGAAAGTAAAAAGAAGAAAGTTATCATTCCCAACAAAAAAGGATTTTCCTATTATGACGGGCATGTAGTTGGCTGTGAATATAATTGTTTGATTCCAATAAGAAATGATATTGACGGAGTTTTAGTCATAGGAAATAAATTTCATTCTTTAGGAGCTGCTTTAATGCTTACTGACAAGAAAGTGTACTTGTTGAATGAGCATACTGAAAAAATTGAAGATATGGATAATGAAAGAGATAAAATAATTAAACAAAGAGCAATTGCAATTGATAAAACAAAAAGAGCAAAGAAGATAGGAATCATGATTGATTTAAAACCAGGGCAGTATAACTTAAAGACAGCTGAAAATTTGAAAGAGAAATTAGAAAAACTTGGGAAAGAAGTTATAATCATCTCTATAAAAGAAGCAACTCCTTCCGGATTGATGAGCTTTTATGACGTAGATGCATTTATTGATACTGCATGCCCGAGAATTGCTGTAGAAGACTGTGATAAATATGAAAAACCGATGATAACTTCAAGAGAAGCTAAAATAGTTTTAAATGAAATTAGCTGGGAAGAGATGCTTGAAAAAGGATTGATTGGATTTATATGAAACCTGTTAAAAACTCTGCGGCTTTTGTAATTTATGGCTCAAATAGATTTAATATCTTAGTTGTTCGAAGGCCATATAGTGATGAAAATTTTCCTGGCCTTTTGGGATTACCTGCCGGCACTCTTAAAGATGGAGAAAGCCATCTGGAATGTGTTTTAAGATCTGGAAGAGAAAAGCTTGGAGTAGAATTGGAAGTTGTAAATAAAATCGGAGAAGGTGAACTTGAAAGAGAAACTCATTTATTGCATTTAATTAATTTTGAAGCTAGAATTATTGGAGGAATTCCTACTGTTCATCAAAATGTTAAAAACATTACGCAATATATAGATTTAATCTGGTCGAGTCCTTCCATTTTAATGGAATCTGCCAGAAAAGGCTCTTTATGCTCTAGAATTTATCTGGATACACTTAATATTAAATGGTAACTATTTTAATTTTTCACTAACTGCTTTATCAGAAATAATTGCTGAATTTCCAGATGGATCTTCTATAACAATTTTTAATTTTTCATCACCTAGCTCAACTTTCCATAATTTTTTTAACAAATTTTTAGCATTTCTTTTCACGTCATCGTCTTCTGAATTGTCTCTTTCGCTTTCAATTATTTTTTTGAATCTTAAAATAACACCTTCAATGTTAGACAAATATCCTGAAGAAGCGATGCTTGGAGTTACGTCCATTTTTAACTGAGGTATTTTAACAGTTGCTTCTGATGACTTGATAACTCTTACATTCAAATCTTTTTTATTCTCTATTGTAAATGTTATTTTTACAGGATCTTTCCTTTCTTCTGCTTCAACATCAGATTTGTGGAAATGACATCCTGAGCAGGACATAGCCATTAAGAAACATCTGCCGAAATGGGGAATGTTGTAAGTTTCTTCTGTTAAAGTCAACTTTTTTTCTTTGCAAAAATGGCATACTTGATTTTTTAGCTCTGACATGAATTGAAAATAAAAAAATAGAATTTATAAAGTTATTCTTAATATTCGCCTATTCTGGTATCATTAGTGCTTTCTACCTGCTGCCTATGAACTTGTGCAAAACTTGGCGTGACTACAATCCAGTCTTCTCCGAAGCCAGCAATATCTCCTTCCATTGCATCGCAAGTTTTCTTTAATTTGTTAATAGCACGTTTTAATTCAACAATGTCCTTGTCTTTTAAAGGCTTGATATTAATCAAAGCGATAGTATAACCTTCTCTTAAAGCGTCTAAGGCAGGCTTTATATCCTGAAACTCGGTAATTACAAAAGGCTGAACCATTACTTTTGCTTTTTGCCTTTCTGACACTGAATCTATCTCTAAATAATCTTCTTTAGGGCCTGAATCGTCAAAAAAGTCGTCTCTTTCGCCCAAAAGCTTCTCCTTGAATCTTTCGAAAACTCCCATTTTTTTAACCTCGGTTTGTAAGAATGTGGTTTGATATATAAACATTTCTGTATGCTAAATTATACTTTCCAACAGGCTTGCCATATTCCATATTTGCGTTCTGATATGTTCTGGCAGGTTATTTTCATCATTTAAATCATCTAATTTTTGAAGAATTTTATTGATACTTAATGCCATATCCTGACCATCTGTCTTAAGCATAATGTCCATTTCCTGTATTTTTTGCTTAACGTTTTTTGGAACAGATGAATCGCTGCTGATTAACTCTAAGATTTCAATTACCTCTTTTTTTACTTCCATCATTTTTAATTTCTCCTATTACTTCTTTCTGCAGAGAATTTGCTTTTTCTTTAATTTTTTCCTCTTCTTTCTCCAAACTCTTAATTCTTAGCTCAATTATCTTCTTTCTTGAAGAAAGCTCTTTTTTTAAATCTTCCTTTTTTTTAGAAATCATGATATTTCCGACTATTTTGTATACTTCCTCTGAAGAATCAATTTCCTTCAGAGCATTTTCTGCTTCTGATGATTCTGACTGGAAGTGCTGCTTCTGCATTAAAAAATTCTGCAGGTTCTGCTCAAGCAGCTGAAGTTCTGCTATTTTTCTCTCTACTTCTTTTGGAATTTCCTGAGTCATATTGCTTTTACAGTTGAAGAAATATTTCTAGGCTTGAATAATATTTTAGAGCCGCAGTAAGGGCATCTTACTCTTTTTTTAATGTAATCCGGCTTTACAGATTTTCCGCATTGAAAACATTTGTAGTTTACCATTTTATAATTCGTAAGCTTTTCCTGCCATTTTTACATGGCATTTAATACATTCCCAAATTCCTACTGCTGTTCTTTTTACCGATCTTTTATTGCATTCAGGACAAAGATATAATTCTTTCTGTTTCCTTTCTATTTTTTCTAATTTATTCCTGATAGTCCAGCCGTATCTTGTTCCCAGCCTGTTTGTAGATTTACCCATGTTTTAAAAGTCTTGATTTTGGTTTTTAAAGGTTTTGGAATGACTTTTTTTAAACCTGCTTTTTTTGGATTTTTAAAATGGGGCTGCTCGGATTTGAACCGAGATTGGTAGGTCCCAAACCTACAGTGATAATTACTCAGGTACAATAAATGCAGCCTTCCAAGTTACACTACAGCTAGATGCAATATCTTCAAGATATCGTCCCATCCTGAGTGTAACTTTATTTATACCATCCAATTTGATTTATAAAGGTATTGAAACTTTCTGCTTTGATTTTAAATCTCATTACTTTTGTAATTTTTCCATCTCGTTTCCTTTTATTTCCCAGATAGAGCCATGTTTTTGTAGAATTAATATTAAATTTTTTTAGAAGCAGTTTTAACGATTCCATAAAATTTAAACCATTTTCTAGAATTTCTTCACATTTATTTAGATTAGAAATGAGAAAAAATTATTTTTTCTTTTCTTCTTTCTTTCCGGCTGTTTTTCCAGGTACTGCGGCTTTCTCTTTTACTTCTTTACCTGCTTCTGCAGGCTTCTTTTCCTCTCCTTCCTTGACTTCAGTCTTAACAGCTTCTGCAACAACTTCAACTTTCTTTGTCTTTGCCTCTTCAGCTTTCTTTTCAGCTTCAAGTTTAGCAGCTTCCTTCTTAATCCTTTCCTGGAATGCTGTCAACTGCTCTTTTAATATGGATAATTTTTCAGGAGAAACTTCTGTTTTTTTATTGTTTATTATGTCATCGTACTTTCCGGAGTTTATTTCTCTAGTCAGTTCTTTTGATATTTTTCCTTCAACCAAGACTCCGTTTGAATTGCATGAGCCTATTACTGATTTAACTGCTGATCTGAAATCATTGAATAACAAAGAATCCTGCTTCATCTGAGCTAATTTAATTATCTGCTCCATGGCGAAGTTTCCTATTCTATTATTGTTCGGCGTGCCTGACCCCTTATCAACTTTTAATTCTTTTTTTATTAACTCTGAGATTGGAGGAGTGCCGATTTCCAAATCAAAATCTTTGGATTCTGTATCAACTATTACCTTGACAGGAACTTTCATTCCGCTAAAAGAAGAAGTTTTTTCATTTATTTTTGCGACGATGTTTTGAAGATTCACGCCTAGAGGAGCTAAAGACTGCCCCATTTGAGCTCCAACTGCAGCTTTTCCGCCATCCACCATTAAATCAACTATTTCTTTACTCATTTTCCTCTTCCTCTTCTTTGTCACGCCTTATAACTTTAACTGAATCAATTCTGACTGTTATGGGAATTGGGACAGCTGCTTCCAATAATTCAACTATTACTTCGTCTTTTTGCTGGTCAATCCTTGATACTCTGGCATTTTCCCTTTTGAAAGGTCCGGAGATAATTTCAACTATGTCTCCTTTTTCAATATTTATCTGGGCTTTTGCCTGTTCTAACATCGGCTCGATTTCTGAATAATTAATGGGTTTGTCTAGCAAAGATTTAGCATAAGGAACTCCCTGAAATGCCTCCTGAGCATCTGTTTTTGTCTCTGCTTCCAGGAAAACATAAGATCTCATGCCGTGAGGCCGGATTATAGAGTAAACGTTAAGGCCGTGTTTTTTTATATTTGTGGCTATAAAATCCACTACTTGGTCTTCCCTGTTTGCAGTTGTTCTTAAGGCAAATATCTGGCTCATTTTATCAAAGACCATAAGAGATGTATTAAGAATCCTATGATTCCTATTACTGCTATTCCTATGGATGAAATTTTTACTATGGATTTAAACTCCATCATAGATGGTTTTTTTGTTATTCTAAAAACCCTTCTGCTTTCAATTATGAATGATTTCAGCTTTGAAATTAAAGAAGGTTTCTGTTCTTGGACATCCATAAAAGGATAAGAAAAATTGGGTTTATAAAGGTTTTTGTGAGGAATTAAATGTGTAGCCTCAGGACATATGTCACCATCTGAAATATAATTCAGAAGGGGTCTTTCTCTTCAGACTCAAATGAGGTCTGAAGTGGTTGTACCTCATTCTGAATAATTCTGAGTCATTATTACAGAATTCTATTTCATGCTTAAATGTCTGAAATAGCCTCTCAACCTTGCCAGTAGTTTGAGGACTATGGACAGATGTCCTGATGTGTTTGATTCCTCTTTTTTTGCACCATCTATCAAATTTGCTGTGCTTGCTTTTCAATCCATAAGCACTTCCATTGTCTGTTAAGATTTCTCTTGGCTTTCCATGGATTTCTATTAGCTCATCTAAAATTTTAATCACAACATCTGTTGTGACTCTGCTCAAAGATATCAATGCCAAGCTGTATCTTGAGCAGTCATCCAGTGCAGAAAGTAGCCATTTATCCTCTACTTTTTGATCACTATGGTCTATTTGCCATAGTGAATTAGGATTCTTTCTTTGCCACCTAACCCATTTAATCCTTCTTTTCTTAAGCTTTGTATCCCTACAAAGCTTATGTTTGTTGAGAATTCTATTGACTGTTGAGTGTCCTAATTCTACTGAATCAGCTATCTTTCTCTCTCCCCAGCCAGTCTTTTTTCTTAGTCTGACTACATTTTCTTCTATCTTTGGAGTTATCTTGCTTAGAATATTATTTGGTCGTCTTGAGTGATCTCTTAAATCCCAATCTCCTTTTTCTAATTTCTTATTCCATCTCTTGAGTGTTCTTATGGTAACCTCATAAGAACACTTTGCTCTGAGCAATTTTCTGCATTGAGAATAAGAATGTCCTTTGTGTTTTAGTTTGAAGAATTCTCTTCTTATTTCTTCCTTTTTCATAGAAGAAATTTATCTAAAAACATATAAAAGCAATGGTGACATATGTCACTGGGTTATACACTATTCATATACATTGTAACGTAATCGGGAGTTATTTGGCTCAAAAAAATTATTTCTTCTTTCTGGCTGGTTTATCCCAATAGGCAGATTTACAATTTGGGCATAAAGTAGGATATTCTTTTTTTCTTGGTATCCACTCATGGTTACATCTTTCACATTTATAGCCTTTAACTTCTATTTTTATTTCTGCCATACCTAAATTAGAATTAGGAATTAATAAGTGGCTAGATTTGATTAAACTTTCTAAGATTTAGCAGATTTCCATAATTCATCAAAATATTTTCTAAAAGAATCCGAGACCTTCTGATCGTGAATTAATATTATTGTTGGATTTTTTCTAAGGATGATTATCATTGTTTTGTCTGACCAAATATTAATTTCTGCTGGAGTTATATTATTCATATAACGTAATTGGAATAATTTGGGATATTTTTTATAAATTGGAAGATTTCCTTTAGCTTCTTCATTGAAAATAATTTTCTGTTTTATTTCTTTTTGACCTAAAAATTCTATATGTCTTGTAAAAAATTCTCTAACTTTTTCCTCATTTTCTCCTTTACTTGCACCTACAACATAATTAATATCTCCTTTTCCTAGACTATCTCTTAACATCCTATAGACCGTTTCCATTCCCTTCCATCCCTGAAATATTTCTGCTTCTGTTAAATCCCCAAGAGTTAGTTGTCTTGATTTTAGTTGTGGAATGATTGATTTTATTTCATCTTCTTGTTGGTCAAGTTTTTTCTTTTTATCATGTAAAAACTCAATTAATCTTTCTGGATTTACAGCCTTAAAATGTTTAATATTTGCTTCTAGTATATGGCTCACTAACCCTTTATCCGCTAATCTGTCTAAACCATCATATACTTTAGAAGTGTGAATTTTTGTTTTTTTAATAAGGGGTCCTGTAGTCGTGGAGCCAAGTTCTAGCAAGGCCAGGTATATCTTAATTTCATTCTTTGTCAAACCAATTTCTTCTAAAACACTTTCTATACTCATGTAATAATAGGAAAGAAAACATCTTTTTAAGCCTTTCTATTCTTCCCCCGTATGGGAAGAATAAACTTTAAATATATCTATATTATGTTACTATTATGAAAGAACAAATAGACTCACTACCAGTGAAAGGAGAAAGAGAAATGAATGAAACAAATGTAAATCCATGGTTTAACTTTCAGTATAAAGTAATATGCGATCCAAGAGATAACAGCGGAGTGTGTGAAGCTATTATAAAAGGAAAAGTTATCCCTCATCCAGTTGGTATGGATATGACTTTGGATCAATTTCTTAATGCTGAAGGAAACCTAAGGGCTTCAAGTAGATTCTTAGAATTAGAAGTTCATAGGCTAGATTCTCCAAAATATAGTGCTGAAAGTGTTAGAAAAGTTAATGATTTTGCAGCAGTATTTGGAGGTATAAAAACTAAGGCTACTCCAGATGTAACAACTGATATGGGTTTTGGTGAAATGTATCTTAGAATCTATGTTCACAGAGACCAAGGAGGAACAGTTATCGTTAGAAATAGCACAGGTAATAAATATGTCAACGAAATTGGTCTTTATGGTTTTAGTGAAAGAGGATTCAAAGAAGCTGTTGATGAATTAGGTTTGCCGAGATAATAAGAAAAAAGCAAGCAGTCAGAAAGAACGATAGCCCCCTTTAACGTTACAATGTACTATTCATACGAAATCAACAAATCCAATTCATCAAGACTCTGCAGTCCTTCTAATTTTCTTTTTTCATTGATTAAAATAGTCGGAACAATGGAAATGTTGTAAGTGGTCTCCATGATGTTAATCATTGATATATCGCCATCTATAGGCAGGGGGATTAACATTAACTTTTTGCCGTATTTTTCTTTTAATTCTTTAAGTATTTCTGATTGAGTGTTTTGCTTTGCTTCTGTCTCCAAATCAGGCTTGTTTTTGAAGAAATAAACTAAGTTAATATAATCTGCATCGCATTTATTCCTTAAAACAATGCTATTCAGCCAAAATTCAACTTTTAGCAAGGCATACTTCCTTTTCTCTAATTCCAAGTCATTAGTAAGAAAATTGGCCTGCTCATATTCTTCAATCTTTAATCCTTCCTGATAAGCCTTGTCTGCAAAATCCAAATTTTCCTCAATTGCAGAATCGCAGAATCTCGGCTCTAAATTCTGGTAATATAAGCTTTGAAGTCTCGCATCATCCCAGTTTAAGTCAATTATTTGAAACTGTTCTTCTATATCATTAACCCTATTTCTCTCCAAAGCATATCCCAAAAAAACTCCAAGCAAGAAGACTACAATAGTTAGTATTAATGCTTTTAAAAACAAGTCTCCGTATCTTACCATTTAATATCTCCGGTTATTATAACATAAAGCGAATGCAGCAAAACTAAAGGATATAAAGTTAAGTAAAATAATAAATAAAACAGTACAGTGGCATTTGCCTTGAATCCCATGGGTGATTTGTTCATTATCTTCAATCCGTAGTAAGTAAAAATCAAAGTAAACACAAATAAAACAAGTATAAAGAAAGTAAACACATTAGGTGTTAAGAATAAGCTCGGAGCTTCAATAAGGGTAGCGCCGTTTTGATATGAATAAAATAAATTCAAACCCCATTCAAATAATTTTTTTCCAATTAAATAAGTAAAAATAAAAAATCCTGTAATGCTTAACACATGCGAAATAAAAAATCTTGGAACTACAAACAATCCAAACATTTTTTGGCTTTTCCTGAAAAAAGAATTCCTGTATTTATGCACAGTCTGAAATCCTCCTACGTTCCATCTTAATCTCTGCTTCCACCATTTTCTTAAAGTGTCAGGAACATCAGTGCTTACTCTTGCGCTTAAGCACATTCTGTTTTTATATTTATTTTTTAATATCTTCCATGCAATTTCAATGTCTTCAGTTATGTTGTTTGTATCAAACCCGCCGATTTCATCCAATAGTTTTTTTCTGTACATGCTCAAGCTTCCCGGAGTTACATAAACACTGTCCACAAAATCAAGTATTTTTCTTCCAAATGCAATTAAGAAATATTCTATAGATTGCAGTTTCCCAATTACTTTTTCAGTGTTCCTTACATAGCATGTAGCAGTCACAGCCCCGGTTTCAGGATCATCAAAGTAATTCATCATTTTCTTAAATGAGTCCTTTTCAGGGCATGAATCAGCATCAATTACTGCAATTATTTCTCCTTTCGCTTTCTTAATCCCGTAATTCACAGTGTCTGACTTGCCTGAGTTATATCCTTTAACATACAAATTTATCCCTTTAATTCCTTTGGCGATTTCAACTGTTCTATCTCTGCTTCCATCATCAACAACAATAATCTCAATCTTGTCTTTCGGATAATCAACATTCTGAACTGCCTCAATAGTCTGTTTTATACTGTCTTCTTTGTTGTAAGCAGGAATTATCACGCTCAAATGCCTGAAGTTTTCAGTTATATAATCAGAATACAATTCACTTTTATTTCTGAAAAAGATAAGCAGTATGAGAAAAATGCTGTATAATGAAACAAATATAAAAAACAAATACACGATAGTTAGGAAATCTGCCATAGTCTTCAAAGGTTGTCTGTTTTTTTAAAGTTTTCTTAAAAGTTTATATATTCTAAAATATTGAAAAAAGTATGATAATATCATTTTTCGAAGAATATCCAACAAAATCAAATCTAAATAAATTAAAATTAATAAAATTCCAAACAAAACTTTATCTCGCCTCTAGTTCTTTTTCAGAATTTAAAAAAATAAAATCTCAAATAAAAAGTAAATATGTAAAAGAAATAATTTACTGGCCAATTTTAAAAAAACAAGAAGGTTATTGGTTTTCTCCATTTTCAGAAAGGTTAGCATTAAAAAAAACATTAAATGAAATTCCACCAAATCAAGAGGTAATGATAGACTTAGAATTGCCAACAACACAAAATCCAAGATTATATTTCAGAGAATTTCTTAATTTTTTTAGAAACAAAAAGTTAATCTCAAATTTTATAAAAACACAAAATAAAGTTTACACGGCAGAGTATTTTCCAAATAAAACAACATTAAAATTTCTAGGTTTAAACTACAACCCAATAAAATATAAAAGCAAAGTCATCAAAATGTTTTACACGTCAATGTGGCCGTTTCCTGAATCATTTTTAGATAAAAAATTAAAAGAAAACAATTTAAAATTCAATTCAAGATTTATAGCAGGATTTGGAACAATAGCCACAGGCCAGAAAGGTGACGAGCCAATTTTATCTTTAAAGAATTTAGAAAGAGATTTAACCTTAGCTCAAAAAAATAACGTTAAAGAAGTAGTTATATTCAGACTAGGCGGATTAAACAAAGATTATATAAAAACAATCTCAAAATTTATCTAATTGCCTCATAATCTTCTTTGTTCTTTTCAAACAGCCAGTATTTAATCAGCTTGGAAATCCCCCAATTTTTAACTCTCCTGTCGCTAGGTTCAACATAAGCATTAATTCTCTTATATTCTCCTTTTATTTTAGAAAAAAAATCCCTTAATTCGCCTCTTAATAAGTTTTCATTGAATCCATTTGCTTCAAAAAAAGTCTTTTTGCTGCAGTACACAAACCCATGGCTCCATGGCTTGAATTTATTAACTAAATTTTTAAATTTTAAATAACTATAATTCTTAAGACCTTTTCCTTTCCCTTTAACAGTTCCAAAGTAATCATCTTTCAATAAAGTTTCATGGACTTTTTCTAAAACATTATTTTCAAGCAGAACATCTGCATCAAGGAAAATAAGGGATTTATTTTTGGCTTTTTTAGCTCCATAATTTTTAGCTTTAGATACATTTTTTTCATTTAATTTATAGACTTTATTAGTAAATTTTTTGGCAATCTGGAAGCTTTTGTCATTGCAGCCATTGCAAACAACCAAGGTTTCAAAATTTCTAAATGTCTGATTTTTTAAAGATTCCAAAGTCTTGCTCAAATATTTCTCTTCATTGTAAACCGGAATTACAACACTCAAACTCATTTAAAATGCCTCCAAATAATAACTCCGTCTTGGTCATAGATCTGCCTGAATCCTTTATAGTCATAATCAAGCAGGTAAAATATACCTCTCTCATTCCATTTTTCCATTAAATTAGAATCAATTAAGACATAATCCACTTTGTATTTTGACAATATCTGCCTCGTAATGAAAGCATCTTTGGAGTCTATAATAGAATTAAGCTCTCTTTCTTTTGCTTTATCCAAAAAACCAGATGTATCCCATACACTCTCTTTTCCTGAATATTTAATCCAATTTCCATATCCAATATCGGAAAATACAACACTTCCTTCAGGCAAGATTTCTAAAGCTTTAAACAGAGATTCATTTGGCATTTCCTGGCTTAGCCTGTTTGCATAGCTAATGCCTGAAAAAAGCAGCCCGCAAAAAATAAATAATATAGTCAGATTCCTTATCAGCTCGCTTTCCCATTTCCTGTCATAAACTTTACTTATGCACAGACTCAATAATATGCTGATGAACGCAGACAAGTAGAATATTCCAAATTCAAATTTAAGTGACAGTAAAATCATAATCAGCAGTATCCCGTAAAGAGGAAGAAATTCTCTCCAAAGCAGAATGAAGCAGAATAGAGCAAAAACCAGGGCAAAGACGCTTATCCCTATGAATGCTCCTAAGTCGGAGATAAATTCAAAGTTCCATTCTCCAAATAATGATATCCCCAAAATAAACAAAAGCAAAACATAGTAAAATAAAGATTTGCTTGTTTTTAAATATATGAAATAAAGTCCTGCAGCAATCAAGACAAAAATAGAAATTAATACATCCAAGAAAGGAAGCAATATGAATAGGGGAATTGAAGTCTTATATCTTTCTTTAATTATTAAGTATGAAATAATCAAGCTGACAGCAAAAGCAATTCCAACTTTATCCCCGACATTGAACATGTAGATGAAAGCCGGAGAAAGCACAAACAATCCAGCAGCCAGCAGCCTTTGATTTAACTTCATCATCTCTAAATTAAGGAAAAGCAACAAAGCCGAAGCTAAACCCAGAACAAATAAAGCAGTTTTTACAGAAATATATCTTAAGATAAAGCTCCATCCGAAAGATAATTCATTTTTTATTGATGAAAAATTTAGCTCTTTATCAGCAAGGCTTAAATGGTGGTAAGGTTTGTCGCCGATTAAAGTGTTTTCTTCTCTAATGATTCCCGGAAGTAATAAAAAAGATGCAGCTAAAAGCAATATTGCAATTTTAGCAATTAACTTTATATACTTTTGGTGTTCCAAAGAATAAACCTTCGAAACAGCTGGTATCATCTGTCCACCTCACTTTTCCGTATTGAAGTTCAGTTTCAATAGGTATAAAAACATAATCCACATTGTATTTTTGTATTAATTTGAGAGCCTCTGACTCGGATTTAGTCGAATAAATCTTGTCTATGTCTTCAAACCTCTGGGAGGTATCAGGAGCAAAGAGAAAATTATTATCAATTACGTTTCTCTTTCCGGCAACAGCAGTTATTATATGCCCTTTACCCAATGGAGCTAAAATAGTAACATCAGGCAGGGAATTCTTGTTAACCCAGTCTAAAATTAGCATCTCATAATCGCTTGGTATGTTTTGGCTTATATGCTGTGAAGCAAAGTAAAAGCTTGGCACAGCTAAAGAAAGTCCGAATAAGGAAAATGTAAGTATAATGAAAGCCATTCTATGAGAGGGAATTTTTGTTTTCTGGATATAGCTAAGCAGATCATTCAACGTCAATACAGAAGAAGTTATAAGAGCTATGCTCAGGAAGCTAAGCCCTATTCTCGGATCTATTAATCTCAGCCATAGCAGCAGCAAAATACTTACGATGAATCCACTGATTAAAAACAATTTGTCTTTTTTCTTGACAATTCCTCCGATGATTCCCCACAGCCCAAATAACAACGACAAAGCTCCAACCCTATAGATTAATCCTATCAAATCTAATTCAAAATAAGAGCTGATTATCTGTATTGGAACATTGTTCCAAATCACGCTTAATCCATATGAAAGAAAGGCTTTTTTGAAAATAACAAACTGTATGAAAAAAGTGGAAAACACATTAAAAACAATCAATTCTTCTTTTAGCTTGCTGATTTTAAAGTTCTCGCTTACTGAAAGTAGGTAATAAGTAATCAATCCAAGTGAAAACAGCATAGACGACGGATGTACCGCAGCTAAAAGCAGGGAAAAAACCACAAACCTTCCAATTTGCTTGTCTTTGTCAATATCAATGAATAAATAAAGCAGGTAAAACGTCAAAGGAATAATTAAGGTATATATTGAAGCATTAATCAAAGTCCCGGCAAAGATTATTGGAATAAATCCGGACATTAAAGCAATAAATAAGGCAAGAGTGTCATTGTTTATGATTTTCTTGCTTAAGCCATATACAACAAACACAAGCAGTGAGATAAAAATACTCGGAATTAGTTTTAAAGTAAGGCTCAGGCCAAGAATCAGGCTGAAAAAAGCAAGAATATAATGATATATTGGAGAATACAGCGCTTCCCTTCCATTATAGCTTAGAGTGTCGTAAAATAATGGTTTCCCAGTATCTACTATGTTTTCAACATATCTCTGGACTAAGTAGCCTTCATTTTCAAGATAAGGGGTCTGATAGGCAAAGTAAAGTCTGGCGAATAATACAACGAAAAAGATAACCATCAGGAGTCTCTTGGTTTTATTCAATTCCATTAATCTTTCTAAAAAATCACAGTTTATAAAACTATATACAATTCTAAAAATAGCAATTTAATCACAAATATATTTAATAAGATTTATCCAAAGTATTTTACCATGTCTTCCATCATAACTCACGAAATCCTGTATGAAATCCTAAGCAAGGAAAAATTAAGAAATGAAATTCAGAAAATAGAAGAATCTTTATTTCTGCAGCTTCAATCTTATCTTAAAGAAAAAGAATTAATCTTAACTTCTCAAAAAGAAAAAGGCACTTTCCCTGAAGAAGTTAAAAGAACAGAAAGGCAGCTGCAGAGTATAAAGCGTCTTTCAAATGAAATAATCGAAATAAGAAAAAGAAAAATCGTTAATTTGGCTTTGTTAAACTCAAGAACACTTAACGAAGTCCAGGTAAAAAACCTCCTTCCTGAAGAGAAAAATCTCTACAACTCATTATTAAACTCACTAAAAGAGTATGTTTTGCCTGTAAAGGAGGAAGCGAAAACCTTAAAAGAGGAAAATTTAGAATTTACAAAAGTAAAATTCCTTGAATCAGTGCCAAAATTTATGGGTACAGACAGCAAAATATATGGTCCATTTTCAAAAGAAGACACTTCAAGTCTTCCAAATAAAGTGGCTTATATATTTATAAACAGAGAAAAGGCAATAAAGATAGAATGAAAATACCCAAAACAATGAGGCGTTTCTGTAAGTTTTGCAATAACTATACTGAACAGAAAGTATCTCAGTTAAAAACAGGAACTAAAAGAGGTTCTTTGAAAAGAGGCTCTATTCAAAGATCTATGAAAAGAGGCCTTGGAAGAGGTTTCGGAAATAAGGGGCGTTGGGGCTCTAAGCCTACAAAGCCTAAAAGAACAGGTGCAAAAACATCAAAGAAGCTTTACATCAAATTTACCTGCAAGAAATGCAACAAATCAACAATGAATAAAGGCGGAAGAAGAACTAAAAAAGTGGAGTTAGAATGAAATTCAAGGACCCAAAATCAAAATTTGTAAAATTAAGATGCAATAAATGCAAGAACGAGCAGATAGTATTTGAAAAAGCATCCACTTCAATAAAATGTCTGGTATGCAGTGAAGTTCTGGTAGAGCCAACAGGCGGAAAGGGAAAAATTAAAACTCAAATATTGGAAGTTTTAGAATAATTTTATAAACTCATTTTCTCAGGATTTTAATTATGTATCATAAAAAACAAGGTTTGCCGGAAGAGAACGAAATTATAATTTGCACAGTAAAAAAAATCCTGCCTCACTCTATTTTCGTTGATTTGGATGAATATGAAAATAAAGAAGGCTTAATTCACATTTCAGAAATCTCTCCGGGAAGAATCAGGAACATCAGGGATTTTGTAAAAGAAGGAAAAAAAATAGTCTGCAAAGTATTGAAAGTAGACGTGCAGAAAGGCCATTTGGATTTGTCTTTAAGGAGAGTCAACCAAGTTCAAAGAATCAATAAAAACAAGGAATACAAGCAGGAAATAAAAGCAGAAAAAATATTGGAGATGGTTGGAAAAGAATTGAATCTCTCAATAGCAGATATGTATGGAAAAGTCGGAAAAGAATTGATAAAAAATTACGATTCGCTCTATATTGCATTTGAAAAAATAGCTGAAAATGAAAAAGTTCTGGATGAAATAAAAATAGAAAAGAAAATCTCGGACTCTTTGCTAAAATACGTAAAGGACAAAGTAAAGAAAAGAGAAGTAAGAATCACAGCAACAATGACAATCACATCTCAGTTGCCCAATGGAATAGAGGAAATAAAAAATGTAATAAAGGGATTAGAGGAAAAAAGCAAAAACATTACAATAAAATATATGGGCGCTCCAAAATATCATTTAGCATTGACAGCTGACGATTACAAGACAGCAGAAAAAGAAATATTAAAAATAAAAGAGCTTGGATTAGTTTTAATGAAAAACAAGGGAAATTTTGAATTGGTAAGAGATGACTAAAGAAATTCTTAGATGCCCAAAATGTAATATTTACACTTTAAAAGAAAAATGTCCAAAAAATGGAGAAAAAACTTTAACGCCCAAGCCAGCCAAGTTCTCTCCAGAGGATAAATTTGGAGGCTATAGAAGGCTATATAAGAAAAAGCATTTTTGATTTCCATAAGACTTATAAAATCAATCAATATACTCTTTACTAATATGTCATTTACTGTAAAAAAATTTGGAAGTGCGAAGCTTAAAAATCCTATATTAATAGAAGGTCTTCCAGGAATGGGCAATGTTGGAAAAATCGCAGTAGATTTCATGGTAGAAAGCCTTAATGCTAAAAAATTATACGAAATAAAATCACATCATTTTCCAAATTCAGTTTTTGTAAATGAGCATAATCTAATTGAACTCCCAAAAGTTAATATTTACTACAAAAATCTCAAAGATCAATCTTTCTTGTTCTTAGCAGGAGATATCCAGCCTACAGATGAAACTGCATGCTATGGTTTCTGTGAAAAAGTTTTGGATATTTTGCAGGAGTTAAAAACAAAAGAAGTAATTACTTTAGGCGGAATAGGCTTGCCTGAAGTTCCTAAAAAACCAACAGTGTATACTACAGGAAATAATAAAAAAATAATCTCAAAATACAAAGCAAAACAAATCTCAACAAATTTATACGGATTCGTAGGCCCGATTGTAGGTGTGTCAGGAGTTTTACTAGGCTTAAGTTCAGAAAGAAAAATTCCGGCAATTTCTTTTTTAGCAGAAACATTCGGACACCCAACTCACTTGGGAATTAAGGGCGCAAGGGAAATATTAGGAATATTAAACAGTCAGTTTAAATTAAAATTAAATCTTAAGGAATTAGACGGCGAGATTTTAGAGATGGAAGAAAGAGGAAACGAAGTTGGAGATTTATTAAGAGGATTAAAGAACAAATTGCCTAAAAAAGATACGAATTACATTGGCTAATTTCTTTTTGAAGATTTTATCATAGCCAGAACGCAGTTAAGTTTCATCATATGTAATTGAAATGGTGTTTAATCTTTCATTTAAATTCAAAATAATATTCTAATAGCTCAAAATAATCAAAAAAGATTACTATAAATAACCAGAATATTTATAAAGGAGTAATAATTTATCTTCTAAATGAAAACTATTCATTTATTAAAAAAATTAGAGCGTTTTACTCTTTTCACAGAAAATGATGTCGCAAAAATAGTAAATAAAAGCCCGAAATATATTAGGACATTATTATCCAGGCTCAACAAAGAAAAAATTATCAAGAGAATAGAAAAAGGAAAATACACTCTGCATGATGATGTCTTAATCTTTGCTTCTCACATTGTTACACCTTCTTACATAAGCTTATGGACAGCATTAAGATATTATAATATGACGCAACAGCAGCCAACCTCATTTTTCATTTTATCCAATGTGAAGAGAAAGAATATCAATAGCCTGAATATAAATTTCCTGTCAACAAAGCATATGTTTGGATACAAAAAAGAAAGATATTCTGACTTTGATATATTTATGGCATCTCCTGAGAAGGCAATTATTGATTCATTGCTTTTTAAGCTGCCGATTGAAGATATTAAAATTGCTTTAGAGAAAGAAAACATAGATTTTGAAAAACTTTCAGAGTACGCAAAAAAAACAAAAAATAAGTCATTAATGAAAAGATTGGGATATTTGCTTGAAAAGAAAAAGAAGAATTCATATGATCTAAAAGCATTAGATAATAATTACATTTTGCTGAATTACCTGGGAGAAAAGAAAGGAAAAAAAGATAAAAAGTGGAAACTCATTATTAATGATTAAGATGATATCAAAAAAAGAACTGCAGGATTATGCAAGGCTAAAGGGGCTAACTTTGGGAAATGCGGAAAAAGACTATCTAATCGATATAGCACTTTTAAGCATTTCGAGAAATACAAAAAACGAGCTTGTATTTAAAGGAGGAACCTGCCTTTATAAATTCTACAAACTTAATAGGTTTAGTGAAGACTTGGATTTCAGCGCAACTCACGAAATAAATATAGATAAATTAATTTCCTGCATTATTTTAGACTTCGAAAAATTTGGTATTAAAGTCGTCTTGCATAAAAAAAAGGAACAGCAGAGTTCCATATTAATAATTCTTAGATTAGAAGGTCCGCTATTCTCGGGAAACTCTGCAACATATGCGAGCATTGGTATTGATGTGAATGTAAAATCTTCAGTTGACTTAAAGCCTGAGTTTCTTGAATATAATTCTTTTTATCCTGACCTGCCTAAAATTTCTATCTTATGCATGAAACAGGAAGAAATATTTGCAGAAAAGATAAGGGCTTTAATGACTAGGACTCGTGCAAGAGATTTATTCGATGTAAATTTCCTGCTGGAAAAAAACATTTATGCAGAAGAATCCCTCATTGTTAAAAAAATGAGCTATTATAACAATGAGTTTAAGGTAAGCAAATTAATGCAAAAAATAAGATCTCTTGACAAAATCTGGAAAAAAGAACTCTGGGGATTTGCTTCTGAGATTCCAAATTTTCAACAAACATCAAAAGAAGTTATAAAAAAATTAAAAAAGAAGTATAATGAAAAATAAATCAAGATGTATCCTTATTAATTTTCTTTGATTCATTGCAAATAATTGGTTCTAAAACTCCGTTAAACTTTTCTGAGTTTTTATTTTTTCATCAGTTTTTAGCAAGACTTCGCCGTATTTTCCGTCGAAACCTGGAGTAATAGCAAGATTCCCTTCTCTATTTAGTAAAATAATTTTAGCTAATTTCTCATGAACTACTTTTTTTAATTCACTTTCTGAAACATTAAGCAAAATATTAAATTCATTTCCAAAGTTTTCAATTAATTTATTATATATCTCCCAAATTTTCTTCCCATTAAGTTGTTTAAGATCATAAACAGCAGAAATTAATTCTTGCAGAGGAATTACTTCAACAAAATCTTTAAAATTTTCAGGCTTATATCCATTTTTCTCTTTAGCGAGCTCTTCAATCCTGTATTCAACTCCAATAGTCATTTCTTTCTTGCATTTCGGACAAATCTTTCCAAGTTCTCTGCTTTCTTCAAAGTTACAGAAAAAATTACAGCTTCTATGCCCGTCAATATGATATTTTCCATATTCAGGTTTCGTCTCAATTGTCTTTTTCAGTCCATCTCCTGTTCGAATAGCATTCATTATTCCATCATAGCTCAATTCTTTCAGCTCAAAAACAGTTGCTTCTCTCCCAAGGCGATAAGGCCAATAAGAATGAGCATCAGAAAAACTTACAACATTGACATTTTCTTTCAATCTCCATAGCATAGCAGGATTAGCGCTCATCCCGCTTTCAATTGCATAAACTTTATTTACTTTATCCTTAAAGCAATCCTTCAAAGAATCAAACCCAGATTTTGATCCAAAGCACCCAAAAAATGATGTCATGCAATGAGCAGGTATGATTTCAATTTTATCATTAATTTCTTTCATCATTTCAACAAATTCAACACAAGTCATCCCAAAAATAGGTCTTCCATCATAATCTAATCTTCCTTTTCTTCCAAGAGCATCAATCATCTGATCAGCTATCTCGCCGTTAGGTGCAAACATAAGTAAATGAACAGCTCTCCTTCCATTATCAGAAAACATTAAACTAATTTCACTTCCCCATAAAAAAGGAAATCTATCTTTACTCCAGAGGATTCCTTTATCATCTTCCTTCAAAAATTGTTTAATCTCTTTATTCCATAAAGGGTGCTGGAAGTCTCCAGTGCTTAATAAATCAAGGCCTTTAATTCTTGCATATTTCTCTAAAATTGGAATAGTCGTATTCTTACTGCACGCTCTTGCAAATCTCGAGTGCAGTTGTAAATCTGAAATTATTTCCATAAAAACAATAAAAAACAAAAGAATTAATAAATTTAAGCCTTATTTATGTTGACAGTTTTGCTTACTTCCTGCATGTAATTATAATTCAAGGTAATAATCAAAGGCTCTTTAAATGCGCTTCCTGGATTATTGACATCTCTCTTGCATCTCAAAACTGCATGTCCGCTTCTCAATTCAACAATGCCTGAGCTTGACTCGCTGTTTTTGAAAGTGCATAAATAATTCTGAGGCATTGTAACTCTCACATTATCCATATTCTCTCTTGTAACATCCCTCTGGCATGTATTTACAACCTGCCCGCTCCCAACATTGTTTATATCCAATGTAATTCTCACAAAATCAGGGCCTTCCTGTTCTCTCAAGGAAACAACATGAATTGGAGCTCCCGAATTGTCATTGTCTTTTATCAAATTAACAGCTGGATCAATGCTGCATTCAGTATCTGAGTTGGCAGTTCTTGAAGTGCTAGGAACGCAGAAATCATTTAATTGAACTTTAGTCGAGTAAGGATAGCAAACACTCGCTCTCACATCAATAGGAATACTATCTCCCAATATCTGGCCTCTGTAAGTCGCATCTCCAAGAGGAACAACTATGCTGTCTTCAACTATTCCATTGTCACTATCTAAAATAGGAGAGATAAATTCCGCATTGCTTGTCATTAAATTAGCTAAAGTAGTTGTAAAAACATTGCTTGCTCCAATTGCTCCAGTCAAGTAAATTATGGCGCTTCCCTGTCCGACTTCAGTCTCGCCTTTGTTAATCAGCTGAAGGTCTATTGGAAAAGCCTCGCTTTGAAAATTCCCGCTTAAAGGTGGAGCATCATCTAAAAAATTAGCACTCAATCCCTGATTTCCTCCTAAGAAAACACCTTCTCCCTTGTTTTTGCTTTCGCAGCTCTGTCCTACTAAAAAGATTAACGAAAATAAAATCAATAATGTCAAATGCCTCTTTTTCATATAATTTCAGCCCTCCACCGTATCTTTTTTAATGGTAAACTCACCTTTTAATCTTGATACATATCCATAATTCAACTTAATATTTAAAGGTAACGCAAAATTATTCCCTTCAGGAATTCTTATCCCGCTGCAGACAGTCTGCCCTTTTCCGTTAATAAGTACGATTTTCCCGTCATTTCTGCATTTTGCCTTCCCAAAACCAGGCAGTTCAACATCGATTCTAACTTCATCTTTGTCCTGTCTATTGTCAAAAACACATTCTTTGCTTCCGCTTATAGCCTCTTTTCTAATAATATCTCCACTTCCTACATTGCTAACCTCTAAATTGAATAACAATTCATTCTCATCGCCTCTTGGAATAATCTCTTCCTGAAGTGAAGAAACAGAAACAGGCGCTCCTTGTCCTCCATTTCCAACATCTATATCTCCTGTATCGCAGACCGCATCTTTATTATCTGTCCTTAAATCTCTTATGCAGACAAGCGGCTGTAGTGTGGTAGATCCTTCATAGCAGGTTCTCGCAGAAATCGTATATAATGTGTCTTTATTGTATTCCTGATTGTCCTTTAATCTAAATCCTTCCCATTCTTTTTCTCCAAATAATTTTATCTCACCTTGTGGAAATACTCTCCTTCCTTGTATTTTTCCTAAACTCAAACAGCTGTCAGATTTAGTAAAAACACTGTTTGGGAAAGAGCCTATGCATATCTTCCCTACATTAATATCATTTAATCCTTTGTTTTGCACTTCTACCCACACACCAAATTCAATTCCTTTCCACACATTTTTTGGAGGAAGTCCATCAACAAATTTCATAACAAGACCTTCTACGCCTCTAAAATCATCTTCTTGTGTCTTGTCGTTTTTACTTCCTATGCTTCCAAGGTTGCAGCTCTGCCCTACTAGAAAAATTAAAGATAACAGAACTATTATTGCTTTATACCGCCTCATATCACTATACTTAAATAAATCTATATAAAAAAGTTTCTATGCAGTTGGTTTTTGGTTTATCGCAACAGTTTCCTTGGATTTTAATGTATATCTTGAATCTAGTTTAGATGTGACTTTCCCTGCAAAAACAAGCGGAGAACTTGAACCGCCTAGAGCAGCTTCATCAATGTAAACTTGGCATAAAAATACCTTTTTCCCAAGACCTTCAGTATTAAGTGCATCTTCAAAATCTTTAAATTCAGAAGACTTTAAGGTAGCATAATAAGTATTAGTAGCTGTATCAAAATTAGAGTCAAAATCAGCACATCCTTCAGGCTTGAGTTTCATTCCCTGCGACAGAGAAACTTTGTAGCCGTTTATTTTAACTTTATTGTCAACATCAGTATTCCTAAGGCCGATTCTTAAATTTGAGACTGAATCTAAAGTAGAGCTAACTCCCAAAGGCTGCTTGTCAAAACTCAAGCTGGTTTCAACATCAGATATAAATTGTGTAGTGCTTAATACATTTGAGCTTCTGCCGTCTAAGAATTCATCAAAAGCATCATCTTCTCTTCCTCTGTAATTTAAATAAGCATTAGTTGGCATCACATAAACTTCCAAAGAAGAATCAACAATCAGTGGATAATTTAACAAGATGATAACTTCTTTGGTATTTATGGCTTTAGTCAATCCTGTTGCGATTTTATCCGGATCAAACACACAGTTAAATCTATCAACAACTTCATCCCTTTGCCCTGGACTATAAATATCAAACTTTGCTTTTTCTCCATAATTCTGGTTTCTTACTCCCATATTGCCTTTAACGCCATCTAATTCACAGCTCAATTCAACATCTTTAAGAACAGGCACAGATTCATCTAATTTCCCTGTAACCAAATCACCATCGACAAAAACAGGCTCTCCTACAAAAGTAGCGGTTGAATCAATATTTCTAAGGCTCAAGCCGGTTTTTTTGCTGACTTCAGCTCCTCCAGTTGACACAAATTCATAGCCTCTGCCGCTAAGTGCATCAGAAATGGTTCTCATCGCTCCAGAGGCGAATTTATTTAAAGCTTCAAAAACAGGAGCAATTGGAGCAAGAGTTGACTGCCAAAATCCAGATTCCAAGCCAGGAACAATAATCGTTCCAAAAATAAATCCTCCGATTATTAAAATAAGAATTAATGGACCTAAATGTGATTTCTTTCCTGAACTGTTACCAGAATTTCCAGACTGTGAAGCTCTTCCTTTCAAATATTCCATTCCTAAATTTTTACCAGTACCTTTCCAGTTTGTTCCAGAGACCGAATCTGGTTTTTTATGAGTAATCATATGAGCATTCAAAGCACCTTGATTAGAAATCTCTTTTCCACATTCAGGGCATTTAGCCATTTTCACTCCATAACAACTTTAAATTCCAAAATTTCAAAGCTGTTTTTAGGATCAATCTTAATCAGATTCTCTTTCTCAATATATTGGCTGAGAACTATTAAAGAAGTGCTGTCGCTGGTATCAACATTAACCTCTTTTCCGTTAATGTCCAAAACAAAAGCTTTTCTGTCTTCAAACAAGCTGTATTCAAATGTAGCAACAGCATCGCTCAATCCCTTTCTCACTCTTAAATATTGTTCATCATCTAAATTAAAGAAATACTCGGGAGATGCTTCTTCGCCTGAGAATGTTTTTATTGAAACTCCTTCAACAATATAATCTCCATCAGTTTCAAAATCAATAAAATTAACTCCTGAATTGAAAAACTCAGGCGCCAATTCCACGCTCTCATCTTCTAAGTTGCAGAATGGAACATCTGAAAAAATTACTTTCCCGTTTAAATTCATTGTCAAAACACTCTCTTCATTCCTATTGCAGAAAACGCTGTATCTCATTAGCGCTCTTTCCATTTTAGTTTTTTCTTTTGAATCTATTGAGAAAGTTCTTCTTGCAATTCGATTGTTAATTTCTTCCTGCCTGTTTAATCTCACATCTCTAATCTGGTATGATTTAGATCCAAATCCCTTGACGCTGAATTCAATGATATTAGTTTCATCTACATAATCGCGCGGTATTTCAGCTTTCAACTGCCCGGCTTTCACTTCTTTGTTAAAGAACTCATTTCCATTGATTTTAATCACTAAATTTCCAGTGCCTTGCTCAACAACCATGAACAGCTCAGATTTTAATAAATCACTTGGATTTTTAACAGTAAACAGAACATTCTGGATTTGATCAGAGCCGAATATGCCTTTAGAAACTTTTACGGTTTCAGAAATCTTTACAAGGCTTGAAGTTTCGCTTGTAAATAAATTAACATTGGCAATATTATGAACGATGATGCTTGGAGTCTCAGCAGGGCTTAGTTTCCCGGGTGATTCAGCTAAAAGCAAATCCCCTGTAACTTCTATTCCATTCCCGTATTGAAATTGCGGATTCTCATTTCCCAAAAGTTTTGCCCTGTCTTCCTGGGGTAATAACAAGATATAGACTAGCATAAATAAAGCAATTAAAGCGACAAGAGTAGCAACATTGCCTGCAGAAGTGCCTTCCCCTCTTTTATTCATACCTCACAAATAACTTTATTAATATTTAAACTTTACTAACTATTTAATGGCATTAAATGTGTGTTTAGAGGCTTTTTTTAGGATTTTCTTTGAATTGTTAAAATATTCAGTTGATAACTTTATATTTGTAGGATTGACAGTTTTAGCATTTTCAATAATTTTTAAGTTTTTCAAGAAAATAGGGGCAATTGGTTTTGCAGTTGCAGGCATGGGAATAAATTTCGGACTGGATACATTGCTTGTATCAACATTTGGATTATCAATCATAATCTCCGGAATAGGAGCTATCCTTATCGGACTGTTTTGGGCAGGCATTCCCCTGTCAAGAGACGATGTGAATCCTATAATAAGATACATAAACGCATTAATATTCTTCTTGGCAGGAATGATTATAGGTCCAAGCCCCGATTTTCTGTTGTCGGTTTCAATACTTATATTGGCCATCCCAATCCAGTTTTCAAGAACAGCAAATTACTTCATGGGTTTTTTAGTTCTCGCAATATTGTATTATCTAAGCTCAATAGCAAGTCCAGTAATAACAGCAGCTTGCAGTATAACAAATTATTTCCTAACTTAAATATTTCTTCATTAAAAAAAACATCAAGCCAGGCTTTAAAAATAAAGGCAGCCCTGAAATTGGATTATCTCTGTTGAACTCTCCCAAGTTAACTTTTTTTAGTAATGAAATAAATTCATCAAAATCTTTGGCATCAAATTTTGAGAGAAGCTCATTTGTTTTAGAATGCAGTTTTAAGCTTTTTCCATATTTTCTTTTAAATTCTTTTTCATAATTTCCGCCTTTAGTTAAAACTTTAGCAAGAACTTCAGCAGCTCTCATTCCATAAACAATCCCTCCCAAAGTTGTAGCCTTGACATGCCCAGCAGCATCTCCAATGATATGCACATTGCCACTGCTAAACTTGGAATTATGATCATAAACTGGAATTACTCCAGATTGGCATTCAACAAAGTCTTTCTTGTTTATGTTTGCTTTTTTCAAAAACTCGTTAAATAAATTAGGAATGTCAGAATCTCCAACGATTCCAATTCTTGCAATTTTTTTATTTTCAGGAACTACCCAGGAAAAGTAGCTTTTAACTCCATTAAAATAAACAGTAAAAATCTCCGGGTCGTACTCGCCTTTAACAGTATACTGATGCCCGATTTTATATTTCCTGTTTTCCAATAAGCCGGATTTTCTTGCAACTAAGCTATTCGGGCCATCTGCCCCAGCTAAAACATCAGTTTCAATTTCTTTATCTTTAAACTTTAATTTTATTTTCTCTTTAATCTCATAATCTATTAGTTTATGATTTGTAAATATTCTAGCTCCATTGTCTATTGCCTTATCTGCCAAAAAAGAATCAAATTTATGTCTATCCACAATAAACTCACTTTCTTTTAATTTAAATTCATATTCTTTGTTATTTGGAGAAACTAATTTTATTCTTTTTATTTTATTTACTACAAAATCATCTTTAACTTCAATCAAGTCTTTAATGCTGTGCGTCAAAATCCCTGTGCATTGTACAGGCTTTCCTATGATTTTATGCTCTTCAAATATTTGCGCTCTCTCTCCCAGTAAGCTTCCTAAATACGCTCCGCTCGGACCCGCACCTATAATGCTTATCATGAATAAAACCTAGAAAATAAGATTTATAACATTATTGACTTGTTTTTTGAGTATTTTGGAACTGCTGTAATTGTTCAGGCGTCATTAACTGTCCAACCAATACAACCTGTTGATTTTCTCCCTGTTGATTTGCAGCATCAAAGGCAAAATACCCGGTAGTTTGTATGGATCTTATTACATCTTGTTGTCCTATGATTCTTCCCTGCTGCGCTCCCTGCAGAACAAGCCCATTTTCCTTGGCCTTGATAAACGTATATCCTATCCAAGAGCCAACTCCTATTAATAATAAAACTAGTACAAGAATAGTGACGATTTTCCAATCTCTATTATTTTTTTTCTTGTCAAATACATTAACCATATCTAAAACCCCATACATTGTAATAAAGAGATAATATTTAAATGTTTTCAATTATCATTAATCGTATGCTTTTGATAATAGATTCAGTTCTTTTCATAATCGGCTTAATTGGAATCATTATTGCAATAATCTCTGATGTAAAAACAACAGAAGTTCCTGATTATTCAAATTATTTTTTGATATTTTCAGGAATCTCTTTAAGGGTTTTATATTCAATCATTTCATCTGACTGGAGCTTTACTTTGACAGCGATAAAAATATTCCCGTTTATATTTGTCTTGTCTTTAATCATGTATTACACGAAGCAGTGGGGCGGAGGAGATGCAAAGTTATTAATGGGTTTGAGTTTAATATTTGCAACTTATCCTTCATTCCTGAAAAATATTTTCAATCCTGATTTAGTGATTGACTTTCCGTTTGTTTTATTCTTAAATATTTTAGTTATAGGAATTTTTTACAGCTTGATTTACGCATCAGTATTGACTGTAAAGAATTACAAGAAAACTTTTCCATCAATTAAAACAGGATTAAAAAATAATTTAAAATTTGAAATTTTGTCTTTAGTAATCTCTTTAATTTTAATAATTATTTTTCTCATTGCAGATGATTCATTTATTTCTTTATTGTCATTATTATTGGCAGTAATCTTTCCTGTATTATTGTTTCTTTATGTTTTCATTAAGTCAATTGAAAAAAGTCTTTTCATAAAAAATATTCCAGTATCAAAATTAAGGGAAGGCGACTGGATAATATCAAAAATAATTGTTAGAGGAAAAATAATCCATTCTCCGTTTCAGGAGTTGACAAAAGAAAAAATTTTGCAGATAAAAAAAGCAAAAATAAAAGAAGTAATAATAAAAGAAGGAATTGTTTTTACCCCAGTGTTTTTAATCGCATTTTTAATAAGCTTGATTTTAGGAAACTTGTTCTTTATCCTATAGCTCTTCTTACATCTGTAACTTCAGCAGAATTAACGCCTTTTATGTTTCTAATTGAATTTTCCAGAGGGTCTAAATTACTCTTGCTTTCATCAGCAACGAATAATATCTTCAAAGCATTTAGTCCAAAGCCAATAGATTCTTTTTGGATTTTAGTCTCAGTATTGCCTGCAAAGTTTTTAATTTTTTTAAGAGCTTTTTTGCTTAAATCATCAAGGTCTACATCAGGAGATTTAGGCATAATTTTTAAGGTTATAACAACTCTGGCCATATTTAATGAGGACCCTCAAAATTACAAATTGCGCATTTATATTTGATAGCTAATTTTTTAGCATGCATAGATCTGATTATTTCGCTTTTTCCGCACTTAGGACATTTAAATCTTGTAAACGCACCCTGCACAGGCTCATTAGTGCTTGTGTCCTTTAACATCTTCATTTCCATAATCTAACTTCAAAAATGAGGATTTATAAAACTTTGGATGAAAGGCTTTAAAAACGAAAAAAATAGGGAATTAATTAAGTCCCTGTAGTTTAGCCTGGATAAAATGCAAGAGCGAAAAGCTGCAAAGTTGCGGTCCAGTGCAAAAACCTTGCGATCCGCGGTTCGAATCCGCGCAGGGACGCTAATCTAAAATTCCTCTTTCTTTTTGTTTAATAAAATCATAAACATTGAAGTCTTTATCACATACTTCTAAACTAATTCTATTTCCTGTAGAAACGCAGCCATCGCCAGATAGAACCCCGAGGACATAAGCCTTTTCATTGCTTAGTAAACGGCTACTTTCAGGAATCTTTTTGATTAAAACTTCAAAAAAAGGTTTATTATTTTTATATATCCAACCTTCTACTGCTCCTCTTTTAATATTAATTCCTTTCTTCAACAAAAAAGAAGAAATCTTGGTCGAACCCCAACCAAAATTCTTTCTTAAATCCATGGCGGCATTATAGTCTTCTAATGTAGGTTTATTATACATCTTCCAAGCCTTTTTCTGTAACCATAAAGACACATTCTGCATCTGCTAAATATGGCGAGTCGATTAGTTTGGCAACTCTTGTTCCTTTCTTACCCTTTCTCAGATAAATTCTTGTCTGGCTGTTATGTCCAACTATGTTGCCTCCGATAGCAGCAGTAGGATCTCCAAAAAACATATCAGGCTTAGCCATGACTTGGTTAGTTACATAAACACAAATATTATACTGACTAGCCAATTTCATTAAAACATGCATATGTCTATTTAATTTTTGTTGACGATCGCTGAGTTGACCTCTTCCACTGAAATCAGCTCTAAAATGCGCAGTTAAAGAATCTATTACAATAAGTCTAACCGGCTTTTCTTTATCTAGATTTTCCTTAATTATATCCTCTGCCCTTTCAGCAACAAGCATTTGATGGTCTGAATTGAAACATCTAGCAACCTTAATATTCTTTAATACTTCTCCAGGATTCAGACCAAACCCTTCTGATATTTGTACAATCCTTTCAGGCCTAAAAGTGCTTTCACCATCTAAGAATATAACACTGCCATCAGCACCACCTTGCTCTCTAGGCAGCTGAACTCGTACAGATAACACATGAGCTATTTGTGATTTTGATGAACCAAATTCACCAAAGCACTCTGAAATCCCCCCACTTTCAAATCCGCCATTCAGCATAGCGTCAAAAGCCCTACAACCTGTTGATAGTCTAATAACTTGTGCTCTTTTCTTCAATAGCTCTTCGCCAGTTTCAAATCCCATATCTAATTTGCTTCTTGCAGACGCAATTATTTTTCTTGCAGTTGCTTCAGTAACGCCTGCAATATTCACCATATCTGCCGGGCTTGAAACAGCAATTGATAAAAAATTGTCATAGCCGGAAGCAACTAATTTCTCCGCAGTTGCAGCTCCAACTCCAGGTAATTCAGTCATATCTGCCATTTTCATTCCTCCTTATCATCCGGGGCCAAGAGCAACTCTTCCTGCGCTTTCTGCAGCAGTACAATCATCCTTGCGATGTCATTCTTCCTTATATTGCTTATAGTGTGGTCATGCCACTTTCCGTCTTTTTCCCAGGACTTCCTCAAAGAAACAGTCTTAAACTCAACCTGCATCTGCTCTCCATTCTTGTCTATGTCTCTTTTATTGCTCCAAATACTGCAGTCTATACTGCCGCTTCTCCATTTTTTAATAGGTAGTTGATTTACCATATTAATACCTCCTTTGCTTTCGCTTTTTATTTCAGTGGAGATTTTAGAATTCTAAAACCTCTTTAAATTTAAGAATCAAGTAATATTTATAAGCTCTGCGGGTACGTGTCATTTTTGTCATTTTAACATTTCAACTTGCTATAAAAACTTTCTTCATTTTTCTTCTGTCTATGTATTCTGTAAAAAAATCATCTTCAGAATAATCCTGAGCCGAGAAATCAAAGTCATCAAAGTCATCTTGCATCCTTTTACTTTGTTTCGCAGGTTTAAAAGCATTTCTAAAGTATATTAATCAATAATGCAGCATCTATTATCAAAAGAAAATAAAAAATAACAGATTCTAATCTTCCATTGGTTTTAACAAATCCTCTAAACTCAAATCTTCTAAAAGGATAAATTAAATTAATCCCATTTAAAGTAAAACAATCCGCAATTAAGTGGCTTAAACTGCCTAAAAACAAGGCCCAAAAAACAACATCGCCGAAAAACCGCCATCCTAAAATTGAAATTCCAAAAACAAAAAACAAGCTGTGAAATATCCCTCTGTGTTTGAAAATTAATGAAACAATTTTTATTTTTCTGCCAATCTTGCTTTTAGAATTATCAATATCAGGAAAACTTGAAGAAATTAAAAGTAAAGAAAAAAACACAAACCACTGCCCGTTGGAAAGTGAATAGAAAATAAGCCCAATTAAAAAAGCAAATGCTAAATGAGTTCTAAACATCATTTTATTTCAAGTTCTTTGAGCAAGATCTCAGGGCTTAATTCTTCAATGTTGTTAGAGATAAATTCAATCCTGTTAAACATCTCATTCTTGACAGCTCTTCCTTCAACTTTAATCTGCTTTCCAAGGATATTGTCTTTTATTTTTTCAAAATCAGCAGGATTATTCCTTAATCTTTCTAAATCATCTACGTTCAAGACTTTCCCAACAAGGTCTCTAAAGAACACCACTCTCACACTCTCGCTTCCATCATCCAAAACGCAGTTGACAACGCTTGAATAAACCGGATCTACATTTCCGTGCTCATTGCATTTAAAATTATTTCCATCAAGTTTAGCTCTTTTTCCGCATTTGGAGCACACCTCAAAAAATCTTGGATCAAACAGCTGGACAATGGTTCCTTTCAAGGCAATATTCTTGTCAGTTTCAATCAAGTCTTTTATTTTTTTATTATTAATAAAATTAGATTTTGTCTGAGTTATTTCATTTATCTCAACATTTTTGGGGTTTAAAATTAGCTTCGACCTATTCCCTAAATGAATTTCCATATAGCCTCTATTTTCTCTTATATAGCCGTCTTCAACTCTAATTATTAAATCAGGTTTTATCTGTTTTTCAAAAATCTCTAGATGAGATTCATCCCACAATACAACTCTAATCGTTCCAGTCTCATCACCTGCAATAAAACTCCCCACTCTCCCTTCTCTTTTCTCTGTTTTGAATTGCCTAATATCAAATACTAGCGTAACTTTCCCGTTTAAACTCACATTTCTCATTCCTATTTTTGCATTATTAATCTTTATTTCCCCTATTTCTTCAAAAACTTTAATTCCAAGTTCATTGGCGATTATGTGCGCCGCTCCTTCTCTGCTTACAAGCCCGGAAAGCTGTTCCATCTTGGATTTTATCTTAATCTCTATTTCATCATTACTAAGACCTTTCTCTTTTAGTCTGTCAAGAATTTGTTCAAAGCCTAAGCTGTTAATCATAAACTAAGGAAAAAGAAGGTTGTATAAAAATTTATTGATGTTCTATAATGGAATTGCTAGCCTAATTAATATAGGCCCAAAACCCTCAAATTTGTCTTTTGTAGAGGCGTCAAAGAACACAATCTTCTCATTTTCCTTTATAACCCAGTCAAAGCTTGGATCATTTCTGCAGTCTTCAAACAGGAGATTGCTTGTCTGGCCTTTTATTCTTTCTTTTTGAACGCAGTCAGAAGCCTGGTTTAATACTTCACTGAAGTCATTAAAGTCAAAATTAACTTTAAAATTAGTTTCAAATTCAGGCTGGTATCTTATTCCTTTAGTGCTAATATCCGCCATGCCAGTAATTTTTACTATTAAGTTATTCTTTTCATCAAGCTCCAATTCTTCGCTAAATCCAGTTAAATTATATTCAGCCAAGATTTTATCAAAATGATTTCTAAAATATTGTAAAAATTCCTGCTCTATCTGGATTGGCAGTGAGCATTTTTCTTCAAATAAAGTATATCCTTCAGCATTTCCGCATTCTTCTTTTTTAGTGAAAAACCCTCCTTTTGCTCCCATATCTAATAAAGATTTATAAGCAGCAGCTTCAGCAGATTTTTCTATAAAAAACTGGATTTCTTCTTCTTTTAGTGTTAAATCAATGATGTTCTTGGCAGAATCTCCTGCTTTGAGCAGATTATTTTCTTTTAATATCTGGTCTTTCCTCATGCTGTATCCTATAGTAAAAGCAATCATAATCATAACTGTTAATGTGGCAAACATTGCTGCTTTCTTATTCATTTTCCACCTCTAATTCAACAGTTATCAGTCCAGATTTTAAAGAGGGAATCTTGACTTTTTCGCCGTTTCCTAATTCAGACATTCTTTTCTTTTGCTCGTCAGTAGGATCACCGGTTGAAATAACGCTTGGCAGATTCCAAGGGGATGATGCAGCTAGGATATCAACTTTGCCATCTGGATATCCAACTTTTAAAATGTAATTTCTGTTTCTAAAATAATAAAAATTAATTATTTTCTTGCTTAAAGTCTGTAAGGGAATTAAAGTAGCATGGTCTGAGCCTTCATTTAAAGCAATTAAGTCTGCAATTTGCCCGTCTCCTGTTTCAGTTTTAAGATAGTTTATCAAAAACAATTTGCTTTCATCATTCACATCTGGAATCTGCGAAGCATAATTCTTTGCTGAAAACCCAAGAAAAGGAACAAACACAGCGAGTGCAATAATAAGTATCAATGCAATTACTAAATCCTGTATATCTTCAGGCAGCATTGTATCCTACCTCCAGCACAGCGCTTTTTCCATCTACTAAAACATATCTTTTAGCTTGCTTTAACTGGTTGGAATTTCCAACAGTTAATTGCTTGTCTATCCCGTCAAATTTTTTTAATTTTATTATAAAACTATACCTCTCTCCAAAGCAGTTTCTTAAAGAATCTTCAGTTAATTTACTCTCGTCTATCTCGCCGAATTCATTCTCTTTAGATAAACATTTGACAGTTCTCTCAGCAACAACACTATCCTGAACAATCTCTAAATTGCTGTCAAATTTGCTTTCAACATTGGTGTAGTTGGCGACAATCGTAATTCCCACAACGAATATGAAAATATACATAAGATAAAATCCTGTTTTGCTGGCAATCATTCCTGACATTAAGCTATCACCACTCTCTTTCCTTCTTTTTTTATTAAAACACTGTCTTTTTTACCGCTGATATCCTCTGCAAAATCATACTCTCCGTCAACAGTAAGGTCCTTTATCCCCCAGTTGTCAATATCAGATCCATAGATTCTTATTCGATTCAGTTCTCCATCTATGTTGAATTCATTTCCCAAACCATAAAAAATATTAGCATCATCTTCCAGCAAAAAAGCACTATCTATAGTAATTGCTAAATCATCAGCTTTTAACTGATTTATTTTCTGGTCATCCAGTCCATTGTAAACTGCTACTGAAAAAAATATGGCAAGTATAACTAAGAAAGCATATTCCATTGTTGTTATCGCAGTATATTCCTGCCCTTTTTTATTCATCATATGTTCCCCGTGCACATAAATCTTGTCTTGCTTTTGTCTAATAAATTAACACTAACTACACAATGATTTCCAAGCCCTAACTGGAGATTTGCTTTTATTTGCTCGTCAGTACATGAGTTTCCATATACTTCAGGGCCGGATTTCAAGCCGCACGTAATGCCGTTGTTCATAACGTAGATCTGCTGATTATTTAAAATAAAGTTGTCAACGCATTTCCCTGTTTTAACTCCTTTTTCAGGCTGAACAACGCAGATTTCGTCATTGCCGCAGCTAACTCCTGCGCATTTCAAATTGCCGTTTACATTTCCACAAGGGGTGTCATCTTTGCAGCTTCTAAAATCATCAAAAAGATCTCCAAAATTGCCTCTCAAATCATAACAGGAAGCAATTTCTCTGTCATTTAAGTTATATCTGCAAATCTCATTAACGTCGCTTGTTCTTTGGCAGCATCTGTAATTGCTATTTTTTTGTGCTTCAAAGCTTCCGCAGAAAGTCTCAAATTCCGGAGTAGGATAAGCGCTTATTAAATCATAGCCAACAGGGCATTCTCTCGCAGTGTAATAATTTTTTACACAGCCTCCTGCGATTATAAAAACAATAATTACCAAAACAAGGCTTAATGTAAAATCTCTAGAAATTTGAGTGTCTCCCATACTCTAAAATTTACTTTAGAAAATATATAAACTTTTTCAATTGTTCTTTACAATTTCCTCAAATCCTTTTCCGATTTCCTCAGTGCCTGCAGTAGTTCCAGTTATGATTTTAACCAAACTATCATAAATTTGAAGTATCTGTCTTCTGAAAAATACAACTATAACAATTAAAACAATTATGGCAATAATTGCATAAACAATCGTATTCCATGTCATAGCTTTTTTATTCATAGGAAAAGAAAAATTAACATTGAACAGAACAACTTACCCCTGGGATATCCTTACAATGTAATCCTTCAGAAATCTTTTCATCCTCACTCAATTTACCATCCTTATTTTTATCAACATTCTTGAAAGTTTGTGTACAATAGGTACTATCTTTAGGTTCTTGATTTAAAGTAATCGCTCTTTGACAATAATCCTGGCAATTAGACTTAGCCAGATCTACATCGTATCCTGCAGTTCCGCCTGTAAATACATCCCTTATCTTTCCAAACACAGTTGAAACTCCTCCAGTAAAGAAAGTAACAATCAATAATAAAACAATAATGGCAATAATAGCAACGATAATAGTATCAGTAGAAAGTCCGCCTTGCCCTTTTTTATTAATCTTCATATATTTACTAATTTATTACAGATATATAAACTTTATTATTTAATTTATCTTCAAAGCTATTTTAGTTCCGTCAGAAAGTTCCATAGTTGCAGTTTCTTCAGGAATAATCTCTCCTATGGAAATATCATAACTAAATGCAGTAGTTAGTCTGCCTTGATATAGGTCAGAAGGAGTTGATAAAACTACAATTCTTAAGTTATTAGAGCCACTTCCATACTTCCCTTTAAAATAGTATTCAGAAGCTTTATTAAAATTCTGACGCCAAATTAATGCAAGATCAAATTGCTTGTTATATTCTAAGATAGCAAAATTAGCAAGAGCTTTATTGACTTTATAATTTCCTAAATAGCCGTAATTGGTGTTTAATAAAGCCAATAAATCTCCATCAGCATTTAAATTCTTAACTTGACTTTGAATTTTTTCCTGGGCATTTCCGCATTCTTTTCTTTTAAATATAGGACTAAACTCTCCTTTAAAATCAGCAGAAGTAACTTCATCTAAAATATAAACTCTGTCTACAGCAACATAAACATAATCTCCTAAGCTAGCATCATTTACTTCATCAAAATTATCATTAATGGAAATTTTTCCGTTTGCAGGTCTGGTCTGCTTAAACAACGAAACACTCTTGCTTAAAGTAAATGGATAAACTCTTATGTTGTCACCATAAGCGACTTTCAATTTATTATTTTCAAAATTAACATTTAATCCGCTGCCTTTAAATGAACTCAAATCTAATTTTTTAATGCAGTCAACATCTCCAGTTTTTGCGATTTCATCAAATACTTTAAAGATGTCATTTGCTCTTTTTTCTTCTTGTGTAGATTTTATCTCTTCTTTGTTAAAAACTTCTTCGCCGATGTTCAAAACTTCACTAAATTGCTCTTTAACTCTGGGGAAAGCTCCGCTGTTAACAACCCACGCAACAAGTAAAAATCCTACAAGTATCAATACTATTGTCGTAGTTGTTCCAATTCCGCTTGATTCTTCTTCGCTCATCTTAAAAAGTCCAGTATTTTTTCAGCAAAAAACTGCATCTTGTCTCTCAAAAAATATATGAAAAATACTAAAATAATAATAGCTAGCAAAACAAGCAACAGCTCAACAGTTTTAGTTAAAGCAAATATTCCTTTTTTCTTTAATATATTTCTGTGCATTCTAACCTCTCATCATCATTGTCTCTAGCAACAATAATCACGTCTTCAATATCGCCTAAAAGAAATTGTAAAATATTATAGCCGTAAGATAAAGGATTAAAAATATTTGTCTCAACTTCCTCAAAGTAAAATACTCCGACAAAGTCTTTTTCTTTAAGTTGATCAAAAGCAACAACAACCCTGTTAAAATCTAACTCGCTTTTTTTATTAAAATAGTTCCAATACGTCTTCCCATCTATATCACCTTCACTTTCTAAAAATTTTATAAATTGTTCTCTGGTAACCCCATCAAGCTCGCCGGTAACTTCTCCTCTGTAAAGCTTAAAGCATTTTTTCTGTGTCCACAAAAGCCAGTTATTGCCGGTCGGATCTAGCTTTCCCTCGCCAAAAACACTCCATGTAGTAACCATTGATTCAGCTAAATCTTTCATGTCTTCCATCCTTTTAT
>Ga0209541_10001127_pt1 | contig 53447 bp, 41 predicted proteins | sample RifCSPlowO2_01_FD_184027 | JGI IMG/M metagenome (GOLD analysis project Ga0209541, IMG submission 184027) | Groundwater microbial communities from Rifle, Colorado - Rifle CSP2_plank lowO2_0.1 (SPAdes) (version 2) | ecosystem: Environmental > Aquatic > Deep subsurface > Groundwater | place... | reverse complement strand
CGGGCTCTTTTGCCCACACCCGCGCCGACGGCGCGGGACTTCTTCCACCTTTCGGATTCGGAAGTTTCAATCTGCGGAAGGGGTGGGATTTGAACCCACGAGCCCGTAAAACGAGCACGGCTTTCCAAGCCGTTCGATTAAACCACTCTCGCACCCTTCCAAAGTAATTACTAAAATAACAAAACTGATTCAAAAATTCAAAAAACAAAATGAAAACAGGTGGAGCTCCGAAGAACTTCCACCTGTCAGAGAAAAGGGCTACCGCTATCTGGCGACCACCCCGGCCAACTGGTCGCCCACACTTGCAAGGAATGTAACAAGTCCCCAAACCACCACCAACACTAACACTAAAATTGCAAGAAAAAACCTCATAAACTCTCCTCCAATATGCTAATTTTAGTATATATCGAATAATAAAGTTTGTCAAGTCTGCATTCCTCGTAAAATTCTAATTCTCTCTTCTAAAGGCGGATGCGTCATAAATAAACGGACAAACCAGCTGGCCCTTTCTTTGCCTTTAAATGGATTGGAAATATATAAATGAGCTGTGGCGTCAGAAGCTGATCTCATTAAGTTGCTGTCATGGCCAATTTTTTCAAGGGCTGAAGCAAGACCTTCCGGATAGCGGGTCAAAAGCGTAGCCGAAGCATCAGCTAAAAATTCCCTCTTCCTTGAAACGGCCAATCGCAAAAGCATTGCTGCAAACGGAGCTAAAATGGTAGCTGCAACTGCTATAATTAAAACCGCTGCTCCGCCCTTCCTTTCATCATTTGACCAGTAAAGCATCTTTAGAAATATATCAGCCACCATTGCTATCACACCCGATAAAACAACGGCGACAGTAGAAACAAGAATGTCGCGGTTAGCAATATGGCTCAGCTCATGGGCCAAAACCCCTTCGAGTTCTGTTCGAGTCAATCTTTGCAAGGCGCCGGTAGTCACAGCCATTGCTGAATTTTTTGGATTTCGGCCGGTGGCAAAAGCATTTATCTGTAGTTCATTAATAATGTAAATTTTCGGCATAGGAAGCCCGGCCGTAATGCTTAAATTCTCTACTATATTGTAAAGTTCGGGGATTTCTCTTCGTTCAACTGGTTTGGCGCGAGCGATTGAAAGCGCAATTTTATCTGAAAACCAGTAAGCCAAAACATTCATTATTAAACTGAAGCTGACAGCAACATATAAAATTACAGGATTTTCAAAAACCAAACTTACCACCCAGCCGATAAAAATTATTAAAATTAAAAACAGGCTGATCAACAGCCATGTTTTCCTAATGTTTGAAGCTTTATGAGAATAAAGATTAGCCATTGCTCGTCAAAGGTTCCGCCCCGCCAGAGGCGGGTTGCGGAATCATTGTAATGATCATCAAAAATTTACTTTTGGAACTTCTTTTGCCACGCCTTCTTCAAGGTCAAAAAACTCTTCTCTTTTGAATCCGAACATCCCGGCAATCATATTAGTCGGAAACTGTTCGATTGAAGTATTAAGGTCCATAACTGTTGAGTTATAAAATCTCCTCGCCGCCTGAATCTTGTTTTCAGTGTCAGACAATTCCATTTGAAGCTCCTTGAAATTTTCAGAAGCGCGAAGTTGCGGATAAGCTTCAGCTACGGCAAAAAGGTGGCGCAGAGCACCAGTCAGCATATTCTCGGCTTTGCCGTGTTCCTCCGGGGTCTTGGCACCAATAGCCATTGCTCTGGCTTTAGTCACTTCTTCAAAAACATCTTTCTCATGACTCGCATATCCTTTTACTGTATTAACTAAATTCGGGATCAAATCGTATCTTCGCTTCAGCTGAACTTCAATATCTGACCACGATTCTTTAACCCGATTCCGACGGACAACCAAAACATTGTAAGTGGCAATAAACCAAATAACTAAAACAGCAAGAATAATTAAAATTATTGCGAGTATAGACATTACAAAAATTCTATCAAATTTAGAAAAAAAGAAAAGGGCCTCTTGCCGATGACGGCTGAGCACCCTTTCTGAAAGAACAAAATCACGCTTTACCAGTCAGGCGCGCCCAGTTTTCTTGGGTTGCCCGAGGCCGAAGCCGCTCTGAACCTTGGGCGCAGAGCGGGCACTGGTCAGGCTCCCAAGTTTTGACTTCTCTCGCTACCAACGAAATGACGTCAATCAAACCGCCTTGAAGCTTTTCCGGCCGGTAAACAGCCGTAGCCACATCCGGCAAGAAAAACACCGGCTCCTTGTTGCTTTCCTGAATCACCCGGCGCACTTCCATTGTCGTGCCCAGCATGGTGATGAGCTCCTCGCATTGGAGAATCATTGAACCCGCTGGAATGGTGAGCCGACTCCAGAGTATTCTTTTCGGATTGGCCGGGTCTTTTTCCACGAAGCCGTGGCGGGCGCCGAGTTGCCGCGCAAGCTCATAAGAAAAAGTGATAGCGGCGTAGGCCGAACCCACAATCCAATCAACTTTAACCACGTTCCGCTTTGCCAAGCGAGTGACCAGTTCGGAAGTAAGAAGTTCCACATTCTTTGGGTCCGCCAGCACTGGCGCCGAATTCACGTAGCCGTCGGAACAAAAACCACTGGTCAGCTCCGCGTGAGGCGCTTTCGGATCGCCGTTGTAGTTAAAAAACCAAACGGCGTCCTCTTTTTCGTAGATAGCAAGGATTTCCTGTTCGGTCATCATCGGGTTACTCCTTTGTTGGTCACCGCTTCAGCAATGCCTCCCACGATCTTACCAAGAACCGCGATCGGATCTTCTGCTTTGGTCAGTTCGCTACCGACTACGACGTAATCGGCGCCAGACTCAAACGCCACTCTCGGCGTATCGACCCGTTTTTGATTCTGGTCAGTCGCGTCTTTACCGGCCAGCCTGATCCCCGGAACAATAAATTTCAGTCCTTTGAGATTAGAGTCGTTCGCAAGAGCTCCAACCTCGTGAGCTGAACAGACCACTCCCCAAACGCCAGCTTGTTTTGCTTCCCAAGCCAGTTCAGACACAACTTCGTGCGCCGGCCTTCTGAAACGCATCTCCACTTCCTCCTTGCTAAGTGAAGTGAGGATTGTGATTGCAATGATCCTTGGGCCGGATTCAACAGCCAACTTCATCATTTCGATCCCGCCAAGAGCATGAACGGTGAGAAAATGGGCATTGGCGTATCGAACTGCCCAAGCCCGAAGCTGAACCGTCTGGGAGACATCAAAAAGCTTCAAATCCACCCAAGAGTTAACCCCGCCGCCGGCGCACTTAAGATCATTGAGTACTTTTGGCCCTTCCTGATCCCAAAGATCGTGAATCTTGAAACCGGCGATAGCAGCGAGGTAGGGATTAGACAAACTAGTCAGCTTTCCTACAAATTCACAAGCTTTACCCTTCCCAAGCCCATCCAACGCCACAAAAATCCGCCCATTCGTGTTCATTTGCTATCCCTCCTGAAAAGTGCTGTTTTTGAACTGAAAGGAGAATAAATCAAAAGAGGCTTTTAGTAAAGCCTCTTTTGAAAATTAAAATTAATTAAATTTTTAGTAATCCTCCGGCATCTTTGGCCCTTTTTCTTTTTCTTCCGGATAATCAGCGACCACTGCTTCGGTGGTCAAAATAAGAGAGGCGATAGACGCGGCATTAACTAAAGTCGCTTTCACGACTTTAAGCGGATCAATAATTCCTTCTTTGAACATATCCACATATTCGCCGGTCAAAGCATTAAAACCAGAGCCTGGCTCCATCTCGAACACCTTTGAAGCCACTTCATTTGAATCTTTGCCTGCGTTATCGGCAATGGCGCGGAGAGGTTTTTCCAATACTGCTTTAATGACCGAAACTCCTTTAGCTTCATCCCCCACTTCCGGCACGCCTTTGATGACTTTATAATTCAACTCTTTTGAGGCCTCAAAAAGCGCCACTCCTCCGCCGGCCACAATGCCTCCTTCCAAAGCGGCACGAGTCGCATTGACTGCATCCTCAATTCTGAATTTCTTTTCTTTGAGTTCAGTTTCAGTATTGGCGCCGACGCGAATCACGGCTACACCACCTGAAAGCTTGCCTAATCTTTCCTGTAATTTCTCCTTATCAAAATCAGAAGTTGCTTTTTCAATCTGGGTTCTAAGCTGGCTTACCCGTTTATCAATGTCCTGTTTCTTGCCCTTCCCTCCGACAATAGTTGTATTTTCTTTGCCAGCAACAACCCGATGAGCCCGACCAAGCATCGGAATGTCAACGCTTTCCATTTTTATCCCTTTTTCTTCAGAAATGACCTGACCGCCGGTAACAATGGCAATATCCTCAAGCATTTCTTTTTTCCTATCGCCGAATCCCGGAGATTTAACAGCCAAAGAATTAAAAATTCCGCGAAGCTTATTAACCACCAAAGTAGCCAAAGCATCACCTTCAATCTCATCAGCAATAATCACAAGTTCTTTTTTCCCGCCCCGGGATATTTTTTCAAGCAACGGGACAATCTCCTGAATCGAAGATATTTTTTTGTCAGTTATTAAAATGTACGGATCCTCATAAACTGCCTCCATCCTTTCCGGGTTGGTAATCATATATGCCGAGACATAGCCACGGTCAAACTGCATCCCTTCAACCAATTCTTTTGACATTTCAGTTGACTGCGATTCTTCAACTGTCACTACGCCGTCTTTTCCTACTTCTTTGAAAACATCAGCAATCAGCTTTCCGATTTCCGGGTCATTGGCTGAAATTGATGCAACTTCTTTTATTTTTTCGTAACTCGAAACAGCTTTTTTCTTTTTATTCAAATAATCAATCACCCAATCAACGGCTTTATCCATTCCTTTCTTCAAAACCAAAGGGTTGGCGCCTGAATTAACGGCACTGAAACCCTCAGCCACGATGGCCTGGGCTAAAACCGTAGCCGTGGTCGTTCCGTCTCCGGCCACATCATTGGTCTTGGAAGCAACTTCTTTAATCAACTCTGCTCCTATATTTTCAAATTTATCCTTCAATTCAATTTCTTTGGCCACAGTAACACCGTCTTTAGTAATAGTCGGTGCGCCAAAACCCTTATCCAAAACCACGTTGCGGCCCTTGGGGCCGAGGGTTACCTTAACGGCATTGGCAATTTTATCAACGCCTCTTTTCAAGGCTTCTCGGGCTTCTTCTTTGTATTGAATTTGTTTCGCCATATTTATTCTATAATCGCTAAAATATCTTCCTCTTTTGCTATCAAATACTCGACCTCTTTCCCGGTTTTTTTGTCATCTATTTTAATCTCATTCGGGCCGTACTTGGTGAATAAGACGATATCGCCTTTTTTTACTTCCATTGGGATTCTTTTTCCATCTTTGCTGAATTTCCCGGCTCCAACCGCCAAAACCCTGCCTTTTTCCGGCCTTTCCTTTTCAACGGTTTCAGGCAAAATAATCCTGCCTTTCTTCTTTTCTTCCTTTAAAGGCTCAATTAAAATGTGATCCTTAAGAGGTTTTATTTTCATTTGCAATATTATCTAATCGAAGGAAGTATCCTCTGTCAAGTCCTCGAAACCTAATCCTATCATTTTTTGGTTATATTTTTCAAGGATAATGAGCTCCGGTGAATCAGGATGAAATTCCAAACTATCGTCGTCGGCCTTTACCCGGCCGCCGGACTTATAGGTCAAATGATAATTTTTAATTCGGTGAAGATTATATTTCCTAAAAACCGCTTCAACCCAATCGCCAAATTTTGTATCTAAGATTTTTTCTAAAAAACTTCTGATATTTGAATTGTAATTTATGACATTTGCTTTTTGATTTTTTACACATTCCGGCCAACCTGGAATATAATTACTTATCCAAGAATTAGCTTTTATAAATTCGTCAATTAATTTTTCATCTCTCGTAACCGGCGCTAATCGAGCGTAAAGTTGGGCCGTATAAATACTCTTTCGCGGAATATGCAATGACTTATCGGTGATGAAATGATTTAGACAAACTCTGTCCGGCGCGGTTATTTGCCCCCTCCTTCGAAGCAGGCCAAGAAAATTAAGCAGGAACACGGCCAAAGATCTTGCCGTCCAGATCCGGCCATGCTTTGCAATTATCAAAAAATCCAAATCACTTTCTTTATTGGTATTCCCCAAAGCTAAAGAACCGCTTCCGAATACCAATCTTATATAAGGAATGAATCGAAGCAGCCGAACAGCTCTCAAGGCCTTTTTCCATTTATTCTTCGCCAATTCGTTTCTTTCTTTTCTGATTTTAAGCAATTTCCCCCGGCCTTTCAAAAAGTAAAATCCGCCGGCTGACTCGATTAAATCGTCCTTTGCCGGACCGTTCTCATTTTTGAATGAAAAAAACTCCAGCTCTTCTTTAGTCAGCGGATAATCAAGACAATCGTAATAGACAATGGTTTTTAAAATACTCTTTCCCGTTATCGACATTGTGATATCATATTCCTGCCTATTTACCATGAATATAAGCATTAAAGAAAAAATAAATAAAGCGTCTCAAAGCCCCGGAATTTACATCTTTAAAACAAAAAAAGGCGAGTTTTTGTACATCGGCAAGGCGGCTAATTTAAGAAACCGGACGAGACAGTACTTAAGAAAAAAATCATATCCGCCATTCATGGAACACATGATCAACGAGGCCGAAAAAATCGAGTACAAAACTACGGATTCGGAAATAGAAGCCCTTATCCTTGAATCGAAACTGATAAAAGAAAAACAGCCCAAGTACAACATAATGCTCCGCGACGATAAACAGTATTTCTATGTCGTTTTTACGAAAGACGAATTCCCTAAAATTTTCCTGACTCATCGGGCAGTTGAATTGGGCCCTTTTACCGATGGTACAGCCTTAAAAACAACGCTCCGCCTCCTTCGTCACATCTTCCCCTATTGCACCTGCAAACAATTGCATAATAACTTCTGCCTTAATCACCACATCGGAAAATGTCTGGGCTATTGTTGTCTTAAAAATCCGCTTCCCATTCAAAAAAAAGAGGCATTGTTTGCTTACCGTAAAAATATTAAAGCTATAAAAAAGATATTGAACGGCAAAAAAAACTCAGTGATTAAAAGTCTGGAAAAAGAAATGGGTCATCTTGGCGAAAAAAGAGAATTTGAAAAAGCAATAAGCTTAAGAGATAAAATTAAAAAAATAAAACAAGTTTTTGAAAATGCAAAAATTATTCAGGATTCAATCTATCAATCAAGCTTGAATAATACTGGCTCTTTAGAAAAGCTGAAAAATATTTTCGAGTTGCCAAAAATTCCACATCGGATTGAGGGCTATGACATTTCAAATATTCAAGGCAGAAACGCTGCCGGTTCAATGATTGTTTTCACCGAAGGGAAACCGGACAAAAATGAATATCGGAAATTTAAAATTATGGCTAAAAAAACGCCTGACGATACCGCAATGCTTAAAGAGGTTCTTACTCGCCGATTCAATCATCCGGAATGGTCTTATCCTGACTTAATTTTCATTGACGGCGGAATCGCCCAACTAAATGCGGCTGTCAGAATAATTGAAGGAGAGCTCCCGATAATCTCTTTAGCCAAGGGTAAACAAGAAATTTTTTCTTCAACCTTAAAAAAATCGATGCCACTCAAAAATCTTCCAAATGAAATTAAAAACTTAATTCTCAACATAGACACCGAGGCCCACCGGTTTGCCATCGGCTATTACAGAAAATTACACAGAAAAACAGCATTGCAAAAGACAGTTTTTTAAGATATCATTTTTAAGATGAATATTTTACTGTCCATACTGGGCAACAGCTTAGGTCTCTATTTTACCCAATATTCAATTGAAAACTTCGCTTTTTCCGGCGGATATCAAAATTACCTGACCGCTGGCCTTGTTCTTGCAGTTCTGAATTTCACCCTAAAGCCAGTTATAAAATTCATCACTGCGCCGATAATTTTAATGACTTTGGGCCTTTTCATAATTGCGATAAATGCATTGATGCTTTGGATCACCGATTATTTCTTTGTGTTTATGGATATCGGAACAATGACTGCATTGATGCTATCAACAATAATAATAGGGTTCATAAATTTAGTCATCGGGATAATTTACAAATTAGTGGATTAATAAAATGGCTATATTGGATATCATTCAAATTTCAGTATCAATCCTTCTGATTATTCTGGTCTTGCTTCAGCAGCGGGGAGGCGGACTTTCCGGAGTTTTCGGCGGCGAGGGCTCGGTTTACGCCACGAGGCGCGGAATTGAAAAAAGCATTTTCGTATCAACTGTGGTTTTAGCCGTGCTTTTCATACTTATCTCAATTTTAAGATTATTCCTCTAAACTCAAATGACTGATGATCTTGAATTTTTGTATTCCGGGGGCTTAGATCAAAAACCTTCCAAAAAAGAAAGTTTTGGAAAAAAGATAAAAAGCCTCTTAAAAAAACGCCTGAAAAATTTTCTTCCTGAAAAAAACAGAATAAAACATCTGACTAAATTTTTATCCAGGGGAGAAAGGTACATTATCCTCGGCCTCTCAATATTGATAATCGGCTCTATTCTTTTCATTCCGATAGGATATTATATCAGCATAACAAAATCTACGGCAGATTTTGGAGGAGGATTTACCGAAGGACTGATTGGCGAACCGCGATTCATCAATCCTTTATTTTTACAAACCGATACTGACCGGGATCTGGCCCAATTAATTTATTCCGGCCTTCTTAAAAACGACGGCCAAGGAAACTTTATGCCTGATCTGGCTGAAAACTTCACCATTTCTGATGATGGCCTCGCATATCGGTTTAATCTAAGAAAGAACATAAAATGGCATGACGGTGCAAATTTTTCAGCTGATGATATTGTCTTCACTGTAAAAACAGCCCAGAATCAGGATTTCGCCAGCCCCCAAAGAATCAACTGGCAAGGAGTCGAACTGATAAAAATTGACGAATGGACAATTGAATTCAGGCTTAAAAATCCCTACACCCAATTCATAAATAATTTAAGCCTTGGAATCCTTCCCTTCCACCTCTGGCAAGACGTAAAACCGGGGAATTTTATCCTTTCCGAGTTGAACTTAAAGCCTATCGGCACCGGGCCGTATAAATTTTCCAAACTAAAAAAGGATAGGCTTGGCCGGATTACTTCTTATGAATTAATGGCCAACGAAGACTATTATTTAGATGGGCCGTTTATTAAATCGATAAATTTTGAGTTTTATACAAGCGAAGAAGATTTAATCCAGTCTTTTAATTTAAACGGGATTGATAACTTAAGCGGAGTTAGCCCGGCTAATTTAGCCAGTCTAAGATTCCCCGGAAAGGTTAAAATTCACGAACTTAAAATTCCAAGGTATTTTGCCGTATTTTTCAACCAAAATCAAAGCAATGTCCTTTCCGACAAAAATGTCAGACTGGCTTTAGCCCATTCGGTCAATAAAGATAAAATTATTGAAAGTATTGACGGCAAAGGATTCAAAGTTGACTCCCCGACTCTTCCGGAAATATTCGACGAGTTCGAAGACAGTATAAAAAAATACGACTATAATTCTGATTTTGCCAGACAGATCCTTGAAAATTCAGGATGGCAGGACAAAAACAACGACGGCATAAGGGAAAAAGACGACCGGAAACTGGAAATAGAATTTGTCACTCCGTTAAGAAAAGACTTCATCACTATAGGAGAACAACTTAGAGATGACTGGGGAAAAATAGGAATAAAAATAAATTTAACCCCTGTCTCGGTTATTGAGCTCCAACAAAATTATATCCAGCCCAGAACCTATCAGATGCTTCTTTTCGGAGAAGTCCTAAACATTGAACCAGACCCTTTCAGTTTCTGGCATTCTTCTCAAAAAAAAGATCCAGGTCTAAATCTGGCTTTGTATGATAACCAAGGAGCTGATAAACTTCTAGAAGAAGCTAGGCAGGGCCTGAATCCGGTGGTCAAGGCGAATAAATATAACGACTTTCAAAATCTGGTCATTGAAGATCTCCCGGCAATATTTTTATACAGCCCCTACTATATCTATCCTCAAACTAAAAAAATAAAAGGCCTCGAAAACGAACTTCTGGGACTGCCCTCCGAGAGATTCGCCAATGTCAATGAATGGTATATTGAAACTCAAAGAGTAAGCAAGAAATGACAGATTTCAAAAAAATAATAAGCGATTTTCCTACTCAATTTGAAACTGGTTTTGAAATTGCCAAAAATAAAAAAGTTGACGGTTCTTACAGAAACGTAATTTTTTGCGGAATGGGCAATTCAATTATCCCAGCTGAAATTTTATTCACTCTTTTCCCGGAATTACCGAACAATTTCCATATCCATCGCGATTTTGACCTGCCTCTTTGGGTTTCTAAAGATGATTTGGTAATATGTATTTCCTGGTCTGGTAATACCGCTGAAACAATTTCTTCTTATGAAGCAGCCAAAAAATTAGGAACAAAAATTCTAGTTATCGCTAAAGGCGCGAGAATTGGAAAATTAGCCGAAAATACCGGTGATCAATTAATCACCCTTCCCCAAGAAGACATTCCGCCAAGAAACGGAATCGGCTATATGAGTTCAATTCTATTGACTGTTTTGGCTAATTCTGATATTCTTAATTTTCAACCAAGCCAATTATTGGATCTGAAAAAAAACTTAAAAACTGCCGATTTTGAAAAGAAAGGCAAAGAATTATCTGAAAGAATCGACAATTGGACTCCTTTGATCTACTCTTCCTTTCAAAATAGATTCTTGGCTTCTTTCTGGAAAACAAACTTTAATGAATATTCAAAAACCCATGCTTTTTGGAATTATTTCCCGAATCTAGCTCATACCGAAATTGCCGGTTTTGGCTGGGATAACTTTTTTGTTATTTTACTTAAAGATAATCAAGACAGCAGAGAACAGGAGAAAAAAATTTCCGTTGCAGAAAAGTTTTTTAAAGAAAAAGGGATCCCATATGAAACAGCTGAGCTTGAAGGCAAAACAAGACTCGAAAGAATATTCAATAACTATGTTTTAAGCGACTGGACTAATTTTTATCTGGCCAAAAGCCGCCATGTTTTGCCTGAAGAAACGGAAATGATTGAAAGGTTCAAAGAGATGGAGAGATAGCGCGCGCCCGTGATGGAACGGCAGACATGTACGGTTCAGGGCCGTATGACCGCAAGGTCGTGGAGGTTCAAATCCTCCCGGGCGCACCAGAATAAATGGTTCCTACAAGAACTCACAGAACAATTAGAAAAAGAAGTTTAAAACCTGAAAGAGAAAAAGGGCGGATTTCTGTTGGTTTTAAAAAAATCGAACCGAAAAACGACGAACTCAGAATTATTCCGCTGGGAGGGCAGGAAGAAGTCGGCCGGAATATGACCATTTTTGAATATAACGACGACATCGTCATTTTGGATATGGGCCTTCAATTCCCGGAAGAAGACATGCCTGGAATTGACTACATAATTCCCGATGTCCGCTATCTGGAGGGAAAAGAAAAAAATATCCGCGGCGTGATTCTTTCTCACGGCCATCTTGACCACATCGGCGCCGTTCCGCATATCCTGCCCAAACTCGGCTGGCCGCCGGTTTATGCCAGCCGCCTGACTTTATTCTTGCTTCGCAGACGGCTTGAAGAATCCAATCTGGCCCAGTATCTGGTATCGCACGAAATAAATTCAGCTGACGAAGAATTCACTTTGGGCGATTATTTTAAAGTGGCTCTCTTTGAAGTGACCCACAGTATCATGGATGCCTTAGGAATAATTTTACAGACGCCCCAAGGCAATATCATCCACCCCGGCGATTGGCGTTATGATACGACTCCGGTTAACGGCAAACCAACCGACTTTTCGCATTTAGCCCGTTGGAACACCCAAGAAAAACCATCCATCTTAATGATGGAATCGCTGGGTTCGACTAAAGAAGGAAGCCAGTTATCCGAATCGGAAGTTTACAAAAACATCAAAAAAATAATAGAAGCCGCACCGGCCCGCATCATCATCGCCACCTTCTCTTCAATGGTTGAACGAGTATCTCAAATAATCAGTATTGCTGAAGGGCTTGGCAAAAAAGTGGCGCTTGACGGCTATTCAATGAAAATGAACATTGAGATCGCGAAAAAAATCGGCTATCTCAAATTTAACCCTAATGTCATGATTGACATTAAGAATATCCACGACTACCCGCCTAACAAAATCGTCGCTGTTGTTACCGGCGCTCAAGGTGAAGACCGGGCGGTTTTAATGCGCATTGCCAACGGCGACCACCGCCAAATCAGGGTAGAAAAATCAGATACCATCATCTTTTCCTCATCAGTTATTCCCGGTAATGAACGCACGATACAACGTTTAAAAGACAATCTTTACCGGCAGGGAGCCAATGTCATCCATAAAGAAATCATGGACGTACATTCAGGCGGCCACGCTTTAATTGAAGACATCAAACTTTTAATCAGGCAGGTTAAACCGAAATACCTTTTGCCGGTCTACGCCAACCACTATCTGCTTTGTGAAGGGTCAAAAGTCGCCGAGTCAGACGGTTTCCCCAAAGAAAATATATTCATTCTTGATAACGGCAGTATCGGCATCCTAAACCAAAACGGCTTCCATATTTCTCAAGAAAAAACCCAAATTCAGTACGTTTTTGTTGACGGCCTCGGCATCGGCGACATTGGCAACGTGGTTTTGCGCGACCGCCAAGTCCTGGCTCAAGACGGAATGTTTGTTATTGTCACGACCGTTGATTCAAGAACCGGCCGAGTCCGCACCAGTCCCGACATCATTTCACGCGGTTTTGTCTACTTACGCGAAAACACCGAACTCTTGGGCGAAGTCAGAAAAAGAGTCAGGGCTATTGTTGAAAGAAAAACTGCTAACCGCGGCCCGATAAATTGGATTTATTTAAAAGATGAAATTAAAGAAAAAATCGGCTCGTTCCTGTTTCAAAAAACAGAACGAAGACCGATGATCTTGCCAGTAGTAATTGAAGTTTAATTTATAATCTATGACTCGGATATTTTCCGGCATCCGTCCGTCAGGAAAATTGCATTTAGGCAATTATCTTGGCGCTATAAAAAATTGGATTGAACTTCAAGACAAAAATCCCGAACTTTGCGTTTTTATGATTGCCGATTACCACGGGATTACTACTCCGTTTGAACCTAAAAAATATGGGGAACAGATTCTGGATACGGCTTGCGAATTTCTGGCGGCCGGCTTAAATCCAAAAAAAATTCTCTTAATCCGCCAATCACAAATTCACCAACACATAGAACTTGCCTGGATTTTTAACACAATAACTCCAATAAGCTGGCTGGATCGTTTACCAACCTATAAAGAACAATTAGAAAAAACTAAATCAAATAATGTAGGCCTCCTTGATTATCCTGTTCTTATGGCCGCCGATATTTTAATTTATAAAGCTAATCTAGTTCCAGTCGGCGAAGACCAGCTCCCTCATATTGATCTAACAAATGAAATATTGAAAAAAATCAATTCCACATTTGGCCAAACTTTTGAACCGGTCAAAGCCCATCTGGCTCCCGGCGCAAGAATTATGTCTTTACAGGATCCAGCCAAAAAAATGTCTAAAACCGAAGACGAAGGAATTGCCTTAACTGACTCCCCTGATCAAATCCGTGAAAAAATAAAAAAGGCGGTGACTGATTCCGGTAGAGAGATAAAATTTGATGAAAAAAACAAACCGGCAATTTCAAATCTTCTTACGATTTATTCATTGCTTTCCAATAAACAAATCTCGGATTTTGAAAAAGAATATGAAGGGAAATCTTACGTTGAGTTTAAAAATGGCCTAACTGAAACAGTTGTAAGTTTTCTCAAGCCATTCCAAAAAAAATACAATCAATTCAAAAATAATATTGGCGAAGTTGAAAAAGTTTTAGAAGACTCGGAAGAAAAGGCCCGAAATGAAGCTCAAAAAACTCTCAACGAAGTCAAGCAGAAAATTGGCGTATTATCTCGCTAATCTCTTCCACTTTTTGCTCCATAATATATTGGGTCTTCCCTTCAGTTACTAATCGCATTACCGGTTCTGTGTTCGACGGCCGTACGTTAAACCACCAATCAGAATACTCAATAGTTATCCCATCTAATTCATCTAATCCCCCGTCTTTATAATTTTCTTTTAATTTTTGGAGAATGCCTGTTGCTTGTTTTTGGTCTTTTATTTCTATGCTCATTTCTTCCGAATGAAAGTATTTATTAAAAGGCTGCGCTAATTCGCTGATCGATTTACCTGATTTTTGAAGAATCTCTAAAACTTTCAATTTCATCAATTCTGGCGCTTCAACATAAAATACATCCTTGAAATAAAAATGGCCGGATAGTTCAGCCCCGAATAATGCTTTGTTCTCTCTCATTTTTTCTTTCATAAAAACATGGCCGACTCGGGAACGAATCGCTTCTCCGCCGTTTTCTTTTATAAATTCAGGAATGGCTTTGGTAAAACGAAGATCATAAATAAATTTCGGCCTGACAAAACGGCTGAAAAATGGCCTTTTATCCAAAAATGTTTTAATTATAATTCCGCTTAATAAATCTGCTCTGATTTTTTTGTTATTTTCAAAAATTAAAAGCCGGTCGCTGTCAGGATCAAACTCAAATTTAATGTCTTTTGCTTCCGGTTCCTTTAAAAGGCCTAACTTATTTAATAGAAAGCCTTTGTATTCTTCCTCTAAATTTTTCTCGACTATTTTTCCTTTCCTTATTCCTTTAATTTCTATGTTTTCAGATAATTTTTTAATCTGCATAAGGCCATTTTGTTCTCCTATCGGAATCGCTTGCTCCCTGACTATTTTAAGCCCGTTATAATTTGGCAGATTATGGGAAGCGGTAATCATAACCCCGCCGGCGGCATTAAGTTTATTGACCGCAAAATAAAAAAGCGGCGTAGCCGCCGAACCAATATCAATTACATCAACTCCTGAAGCAGTAATTGCAGAAATAACCGAATCTTTTAATGAACCTGAGCTTTTTCTTATGTCTTGGCTGATAACCAATTTATCTGGATTTAAAAATTTAACTATCCCTGCCGCGATTTTAAAAACTACATCCTCATTGATTTCATCCGGATAAATTCCCCGGATATCATAAGCATGGAAAATATTGCTCATAAAATGATTATAATTGGGAACAAGGATGATTGAAAGTTATTTCAATTCATCTGAGTGAAATAATTATATGGACGTATTTGTCTATATAGCATATTATTTACTCGCTATGTCTTTATCAGTCGGTATTGTCGGTCTGCCAAATGTCGGGAAAAGCACACTCTTTAAAGCCCTGACTAAAAAAGCGGTTGATATCCAGAATTACCCTTTTACCACCATTGACCCGAATGTCGGCGTTGTTGCCGTGCCTGATGAAAGATTATTTGAGCTTGCTAAAATTTCCAACCCGAAAAAAATAATTCCCACAATAATTGAATTTATAGATATTGCCGGGCTTGTGAAAGGCGCGGCTCAAGGAGAAGGCTTAGGCAATAAATTTTTAGCCAATATCAGAGAGGCCGACGCCATCGCCCACGTAGTCCGGATTTTTACGGATGAAAAAATAACCCATGTCCATAATAAAATTGATCCAACTAATGATATAGGGATTGTAGAGACCGAACTTGAACTGGCTGATCTCCAAACCAAAGAAAGAAGAGATGAAAAGAAAAATAAAGATTTGCCAGTATTAGAACTGCTTACAGATAAAAAAGTTATTTTCATACTCAATGTTTCCGAAAAACAATTAATTGACGGCTGGCAGCCTGATGGAGAATTATTAAAAACTATTAACGGAAGAGATAGCGTGATCCTTTCAACTCCGCTTGAACTGGCTTTATCTGAAGCAACTCCCGAAGAAAAAAAAGAATATCTTGATGAATTCAATATAACAGAGAGCGGACTTGATTCGCTTATTAAAACCGCTTATAAGACTCTTGATCTCATCACTTTCTTTACCACCGGCGAAGATGAAACCCGCGCTTGGACTGCTAAAAAAAACGATCTGATCCCAAAAGCAGTGAAAGCGATTCATACTGATTTTGAAAAATTATTTATTCGGGCCGAGGTAATAAATTGGGAAACTTTAATAGAAATTGGCGGCTGGGCTCAAGCTAAATCAAAAGGGCTCATTAAAACCGTTGGCAAAGATTATATCATCCAAGACGGCGATGTGGTTGAGGTAAAAATTTAAAGAGGTGGTCAACGACCACCTCTTTCGTACTCCTCGACTGCTTGCCGGTTGTTCTCCCGGAACTCTTCGAGAAGTTGTTCTTTCCTCTCCATGGCGGCTGGTGTTCTCTTAATCGCCAACTTGAGGAAAAAAAGACATAGGAGCAAAATAATGAGCGTCATCGCCGGAACCGAAAATATGCGATGCATATAAAACTCCTTTTCTATTTATATTGTATATTAAAGTTTAACAAATGTCAAATTTAAGACAAATATCAAGAATATGGCTACATAATTGACTATTTTACTTGATTTTGTTAGGCTTGGCGAATATGGAAGAATTATCAGAACGACAGCAATATGAACTGGCTTTTCATTTGCTTCCCTCTTTTACTGAAAATCAAATTGAAGAAAAAAGACGGGAAATCGAAGGACTGATTTCAAAAAACGGCGGGATTGTCGGCCGCTACGGAGAAATCAAAAAAATGCGGCTTGCTTACCCGATTAAAAAAGAACAGTTTTCTAATTTCGGATATATTGAATTTTTTGCACCCCGCAATATAATCGAAAAAATAAATAAAAACCTCGTGCTTAACGAAAATTTATTAAGGTACATGGTAATCAAAAAAGAAGAGGAAAAAATCAAGCCAGCCAAAGCGCCTAAAATTAAAACAGAAAAACCACTTAAGGAAGCAGTCCCAACAGAAATCACCCAAAAAGAAACTGAAGAATTAGACAAAAAAATAGAAGAAATTTTAGAAAAACTGTGATATGAATTTAAATAAAGTTTATTTAATCGGAAGGTTGGCCAGCGATCCCGAATTCAGAACCACGCCTTCAGGACAAGAAGTAGCCAGCTTGAGAATGGTTACCAATAGAATCTGGAATGACCAATCCGGCCAAAAAAATGAATCTTCTGAATTCCATAATGTTGTAGTCTGGGGCCGCTTAGCCCAGATTGCCAACCAATATTTGAATAAAGGTTCAATGGTAATGATTGAAGGCCGTCTGCAGACTCGGAGCTGGGAAGGCCAGGATGGAGTAAAAAGATACCGAACCGAAGTGGTAACCGAAAGTTTGCAGCTTGGGCCAAAACCAAAAAGAGAAGGGATGCAGGATGAAAAAATGAATAAACCCTCTTACGCTAAAGCTCCAGAGAGAAAAGAAGAAATACCAGTAGTCAACGAAAACGAACCGCCGGCCTCGCTAGGCGGGCCTGCTGATTTGGATGTTGAAGAAGATGAAGTTAAATTAAAGGATGTTCCGTTTTAGAATTTATGCCTTGCATGGTCTGTCAAAAAAATACTTATAAGTTTGATTACAAAAATCCAAAAGAATTGAGACAATTTTTAAATGAAGAATTGGAAATAAAAAGGGGTAAATATAATAACCTTTGCAAGAAACACCAGCGCCGAATCTCTCAAGCGATAAAAATAGCAAGACAATTAGCCTTGCTTCCAACAGTACCTAAGCAGGAAAGAAAATATAGCGTCTAACGACATACTCTCAAACCTCTTCCTTAAACGCGGAATCTCTCACTTTCTTTGCAATTTCTTGAGCCATTTTTTCGTTGTCTTTTAAGAAGCTTCGGGCGCTTTCCAAACCTTGGCCGAGTTTAATTTTATCAAAATTATACCAGGCGCCTGAACGAGCCAAAATTCCGTATTTAACTCCGGAATTAACCAAATCAGAAAACCGCGAGATGCCTTCGTTGTATAAAATATCAAATTCAGCCTGCCTGAACGGAGGAGCAACTTTGTTTTTGACCACTTTGGCCCGGTGCCGTCCGCCAATAATTTTTTCACCCGACTGGACTTGGGCAATCCGCCGGACATCTATTCTTACCGAGGAATAAAATTTAAGAGCCTTGCCGCCGGTCGTAGTTTCGGGATTGCCAAACATCACCCCGATGTTATGCCTAATCTGGTTTATAAAAATCAAGACGGTTTTTGATTTAGCGAGTACAGCGGTTAATTTTCTTAAAGCATGCGACATTAAGCGGGCCTGCAAACCAACATGTTGCTGGCCCATTTCTCCTTCAATTTCTGCTTTGGGAGTCAAAGCAGCCACAGAATCAACCACAATAACATCCATTGTCCCTGATTTAATTAAAGTCTCCACTATTTCAAGAGCCTGCTCGCCATGATCTGGCTGAGAAATTAATAGATCATCGATCTTTACGCCGATTTTTTTGGCATATTCCGGATCCAAAGCATGTTCGGCATCAACAAAAGCCGCCTGTCCGCCCCGTTTTTGGGCTTCGGCCACAACATGCAAAGCCAAAGTCGTCTTGCCGCTTGATTCCGGTCCGTATATTTCAACTACTCTGCCCCGGGGCATGCCCATTACGCCAAGGGCAATATCCAAAGAAATTGAGCCGGTTGGAATAACGTCAACGTCAACCCGTCTCGCCTCACCAAGCTTCATTATCGCCCCTTCGCCGTATTTATCCCTAATTTCCTTTACCGCGGCATCAATAATTTTAGCTTTTTCGTCAACCTTTTGTACCTCTTTCTTAGTCATACCTAAGTAATCATACCTTCTTCATCATTTTGGTCAACCCCGTCGCCATTGTCAAAAGACGCATCTGGATTTTCAAGTTTATTTTCCAGTTTATTTTCTTGTCCAATTAAAACTTCTCTTGGTTTAGCTCCATCAGCCGGCCCAACTATTCCTTTTTCTTCAAGTATATCCAAAAGTCTGGCGGCTCGGGCATAGCCAATGCGTAATCTCCTTTGAAGCAAAGAAGCCGAAGCTTTTTTGGCCTGAATCACGGTTTCTTTGGCCTCGTTAAACAACACATCATCGTCTTCCGAAAGATCTCCGCCTGACCCGCCGATTGTAGGACCACTTTCAATGCTTTGAGCCAATGACTCTTCCAGTGTTTCACCAATTTTTTCCTCCTCTCTTTCATATTCCTGATCCTTAAGGAATTTGACAACACCTTTGACTTCTTTCTCTGAAACAAAAGGCCCCTGAAGACGCCTTGGTTTGCCGGTATCGCCGGCAAGATAAAGCATATCTCCTGAACCAAGCAATTTTTCAGCTCCGGCCATATCCAGAATCGTCCTCGAATCAACCTGGCTAGCCACCTGAAAAGCAACCCGGGAAGTGATATTCGCCTTAATCAAGCCGGTGATTACTTCAACTGAAGGCCTTTGGGTGGAAACAATTAAATGAATCCCGACAGCCCGCGACATCTGAGCCAGACGGACAATCGAACCTTCCAAATCCCTTCCGTAAGCAGCCATGAGATCAGCCAGCTCGTCAATTATTAAAACAATAAAAGGCATCAGCGTCTGCTTTTTGGAAATCTGCTTTGAATTATATGAAAAAATGTCTCTGGTGCGGGAATGCGAAATCACCTCATATCTTCTTTCCATTTCTTTCACCAGCCAGCGCAAGGCATTAATCGATTTTTTATTGTCAACGATAACCGGGGTAATCAAATGAGGAATATCATTGTATGGGGTCAGCTCCACCCTCTTGGGATCAATCATTATGAATTTCAAAAGATCAGGCGAATGCTTATAAAGCAATGACAGAATAATAGAATTTATAGCTACTGATTTACCGCTGCCCGTGGCACCGGCAATCAAAAGATGGGGCATTTTTTCAAGCGGTCCAAAAATAGGATAGCCAGCCACATCGCGTCCTAAAGCCAAAGGCAGAAAATAGGGAGCATCCTTGAACTGATCGGCTTCAAGAAGGTTTTTAAGGCCGACCAAGGCGGCCTTATGGTTTGGCACTTCGATCCCAACCAAGGATTTGCCGGGGATCGGCGCCTCAATTCGAATAGGATGGCTGGCTAAAGACAAAGCAAGATCGCTATTCAAAGAAGTTATCTTTGAAAGCTTTACTCCTACGGCCGGCCGCAAAGTGTATTGAGTCACGGTTGGTCCGACATTTATCTCTCCCATCTCAACATCAATTCCGAAATTCGAAAGAGTTTTTCTGATTACCGCGGCCGAAGCGGCAACATCGCCGGCCTTAGGAATATCACTGTCGCCTTTTAACAAATCAAGCGGCGGAAGCTTCCATTTCCGGCTTGAAACTTTAATGTTGAATTCAGGCTCTTCTTCATCCTCGCCCTCCGTAGCTTTAGCGGAAGGAGATTCGCTCTTTTTATCCATTTTTATCGCTTTTACCTCAAAGGCCGATTTAATTCCGTTGCCGCCATGCTTGATTACTAATTCGTCTTCTTTTAATTCCCCTTTAATTCCATCTTCACCTTCTTCATCATCTTTAAAAATCAACCGATGCAATGGAATATCCATTGAAACTAAAAATGAAATAAAAATCGCGGCCAGTAAAATTATCAGAGAAGAAGCGAAGCCAAAAAAACTAAGCAAAGGGTAGCCGAAAATAACGCCGAGATAACCGCTTTGGCTGACCCGATTCTGAAAAATTTGGTCATTGCCGACAATAAAAAATATGCCTAAAACAGCCAGAACAAAAATGCCGACTCCCAAAATTGAAGGAGTTTTGGATTCGCGGGCATAAAACTTAAAAAAAGAGATGCCAAGCAGAAGAAAAGCAATCGGAATTATAAAAAAACCCCAGCCGAATAAAATATGAGAAAAATTATTGAATAAATCACCGGCTCGGCCGCCTTTGTCGATAAAACTTAAAATCGTGAGAACCACCAAAACAAAACAAGATATTGCAAAAACACTGTTTTGGGTTTCAGGACTTAACCGAGAACCTTTTTTAGATTCCTCCCCGTCAATCTCCTTGTTTTTCAGCTTCTTTTTCTTTCTTCCCATCAGAAAATAGTTTATCACATAGCCCGTGTATAACCAATTTTAAAAGCTTTTCTTTTTTATACTGGCCTACCCTCTGTTCTTGCTTTAAACCCCGTCCCGGCCGGAATCAGCCGTCCGATAATAACATTCTCTTTTAAACCGCGAAGAGTATCAACTTTTCCACTGGTGGCCGCATCAATTAAGACTCTGGCTGTTTCTTGGAACGAAGCCGCTGAAAGGAAACTCTCAGTGGTTAAAGCCACTTTGGTAATGCCCAAAAGCAACTGCTCATATTTAGCCTGATTTTTGCCGGCTTCCTTAAGTTTGTCATTTTCAATTAAAACTCTGTTCAATTCAAGCACTTCTCCGGGAATAAAAGTTGAGTCTCCGCCATCCAAAATTCTAACCCGCGAAAACATCTGACGAATTATCATCTCAATATGCTTGTCGTTAATCGCTTCTCCCGAAGTAAAATAAACATTCTTGATTTCCCGAATAATATAGCGGCTAACCTCTGGTTTTTCTCCGAGGCGGAACAATTCATTCAAGTCAAGACTGCCTTCTGACAACTGCTGTCCCCTCACGACTAATTCTCCTTCCGCCACTGCCTCTGAAGTCAAAGGCGGCAAAACATATTCCCTTATTTCTTTTGTATCAAAAATTTCAATTTTAATAACTTTTTGATTATCCTTATGCTCTATAGAAAAAACTTTGCCTTCAATATCAGAAATTATTCCCTTGGAAGACGGCAACCTGACTTCAAAAATTTCCTCGACTCTGGGCAATCCGAGCGTGATGTCGCCTCCGCCAGCTACACCTCCCGTATGAAAAGTTCTCATCGTCAACTGAGTACCCGGTTCACCGATGGCCTGAGCAGTGATAATCCCGACTGCTTCGCCCAATTCAACAGTCTGATTTTTTGATAAATCATAACCATAGCAAATACGGCAAACTCCTCTTCTTGATTTACAACTGATTAAGTTTCTGACTCTTAACTTATCTAGTTTAAGCCGGTCAACTTCTTCGGCCTGCTTACGGGATATCAAATCTCCTTTTTTAATCACCCCTTTTCCATTCTCGTCTTTAATTTCTTCAAGAGAAACCCGGCCCATCACCCGTTTGCCTAAATTTTCCGAAATGGCCTCGCTGTCTTTGGCATTAATTACAAAACCTTCCTTATCTTTGCAGTCTTCTTCTTGAACAACTAAATCCTGAACGACGTCAACTAAACGACGGGTCAAATAACCAGCCGTAGCCGTCCGAAGGGCGGTGTCAGCCAAACCTTTTCTGGCACCATGAGTAGAAATAAAGTATTCCAGAACAGTCAAACCTTCTTTGAACGAATTCTTCACTGGCAGTTCAATAATTTCTCCGGCCGGATTGGTAAAAAGACCTCTCATTCCCATCAGCTGATCAACTACTGACCACGAGCCTCTGGCTTTGGAATCAACCATAATCCTGACAGAACTGGTCAAAGGAAGCACTTTTTTCACATATTCGCTTAGTTTTGATTTGGCATCGGTCCAAATTTCAATTGCCTTTGATCTCCTTTCATATTTGGTTAAAAGGCCCTGTTCATAAAGCATTTCGTTTTCGTCGGCCAATTTCTGAGCGGTATTAATAATTTCTTCTTTTTCTTTAGGAATTTTTAAATCAAAAACTGACCAGGAAATCCCGGAAATAGTAGCATAATTAAAACCTAAATTTTTCAAATCGTTCAGGAACCAAACTGTTTTATCACTAAATCCGTATTTATCCAAAACTTCCATTTCCAGCCTTTTAAGATCGACTTGATTTAAAGTTTTATTTATAAAAGATAAATCTAGCGGAAGAATTTCATTAAAAATTATTCTCCCGGCAGTCGTTTCAACTATTTCTTCCTTGCTTTCACTGCCATTTGGAGCCATCCTAACTTTTACTTTGGCCTGCAACTCAATCACGTCATTCTCAAAAGCATTTAAACATTCTTCTTTTGCCGAGAAAATTTTGCCCTCTCCCTTTAAACCGTCGACCATCATCGTCAAATAATAGCATCCCAAAACGATGTCTTTAGTTGGAACAGCAACCGGTTCGCCGGTAGCCGGTTTTAAAATTCCGCGTGATGCCAGCATTAAATTCCTTGCTTCAGCTTGGGCGTCCTCGGATAAAGGCAAATGCACGGCCATTTGATCGCCGTCAAAATCAGCGTTAAAAGCGGTTGTCGGCAAAGCCGGGATCCTTATAGCTTTACCTTCATGCAACCGAGGATGAAATGCTTGGACGCCAAGACGATGCAGAGTCGGTGCCCGATTTAACAACACGAGCTTATGCTTAATTACTTCTTCTAGGGCTTCCCAGACTTCGGGAGATTCGGTCTCGATAAATTTTCCGGCAGCACGAATGTTATTCACCAGCCCTTTCGCAATTAACCGATTAATCACAAAAGGCCTAAAAAGCTCCAAGGCCATGTATTTTGGCAGACCACACTCGTCAATTCTAAGTTCCGGGCCAATGACAATGACGCTCCTTCCCGAATAATCAACTCTTTTGCCCAAAAGATTCTGCCTGAACCGGCCCTGCTTGCCTTTTAAAATATCGGAGAGGGATTTTAAGCTTCTTTTTTGTCCTACCGTGGCTTGAGTCAGGGCTTGCCCCTTTCTCATTCCATTATCAATCAAAGCATCAACCGCTTCCTGAAGCATTCTTTTTTCGTTTCTGGTGATTACTTCAGGGGCTTTAAGTTCAAGAAGATGCTTTAACCGATTATTCCGGTTAATAACTCGACGGTATAAATCATTCAAATCTGAAGTGGCGTAGCGTCCGCCGTCCAATTGAACCATTGGCCTTAAAGCCGGCGGAATAACCGGAACTATTTCAAGAAACATCCATTCCGGCCGGGAACTCGAAATAATGAAGCCTTTAAGCAATTTCAGGCGCCGGGTCATTTTTTTAACCTGGAGCGGGTTTTCGGTAATAGCCAGACTCTGCTCCAATTCTTTGACCCGATTTCCCAAATCAACTTCTTCAAAAATTTTCTTAATTGCCTCGGCGCCGATTCCAACTTCAAAAACTTCGCCGTATTTCAAAGATAATTCACGAAATTCCAGTTCCGAGATAATTTTGTATTTCTTGATGTCTTTGAGAATTATTCTTTCTTTTTCTTTCAGAATTTTAAATTTCTCTTTTTCTTCTTCGTTTTTAGACTCTTTTAGCCTGCCTCTGAATTCTTGGTCAATTTTTTTCATTGCTTCGGTTTTTGCCTCTTCGTTGACATGAGTAATTATGTAGCTTGAAAAATAAATCACTTTTTCAAGATCAGGCAAAGATACATCTAAAATCATGGCCATTCGGCTCGGAACTCCGCGCAAAAACCAGATATGGGAAACCGGCGAAGCAAGCTTTATGTGACCAAACCTCTCCCGTCTGACAATTGAACGGGTGACCTCTACTCCGCAACGGTCGCAGATAATTCCTTTGTAGCGAATTTTTCGGTACTTGCCGCAGTAGCATTCAAAGTCTCTTTCCGGCCCAAAGATTTTTTCGGAAAATAAACCCTCCGGCTCCGGTCTTTGAGTTCGGTAATTTATCGTTTCCGGCTTAATCACTTCGCCATTTGACCAGCTTAATATTTCATCCGGCGAAGCTAAACGCAGTCTGATTGAATTAAAATCCATAAATATTATCTTTCTAACAACTCGACATTTAATCCCAATCCTTTAATTTCTGACAAAAGCACTTTAAACGATTCTGGCACGTGAGGCGCCTTGATTTCTTCTCCGTTGACGATTGCTTCATAGGTTTTGGCTCGACCCAAAACATCGTCCGATTTAATCGTCAGCATTTCCTGTAATGTATAAGCAGCGCCATAACCTTCCAAAGCCCAAACTTCCATTTCACCGAATCTCTGGCCTCCGCCTTGAGCTTTTCCGCCAAGGGGCTGCTGGGTAATCAAAGAATACGGCCCGACTGAACGCATATGGAGCTTGTCCTCCACCATATGAAGCAGTTTCATAAAATAAATTATCCCGACGGTGACTTTTTGTTTGAAAGGCTGGCCGGTCTTGCCGTCATATAAAATAACTTTTCCGTCTTGAGGCAGGTCTGCCTTTTTTAATTCTTCTATAACTACTTCTTCACTCGGTCCGGACATTGCCGGCACCACGGCTCGATAATTCAGCTTCTTCGCGGCTAAGCCCAAATGAGTTTCCAAGATCTGGCCTATATTCATTCTGGAAATTATTCCCAAAGGATTTAAAACAATGTCGACTGGAGTGCCATCCTCCAAAAACGGCATCTCTTCTTCCGACAAAATCACTGAGATAACGCCTTTGTTCCCGTGCCGGCCAGCCATTTTATCACCAACTTGAATTTTACGGGTTTGAGCAATCGAAATCTGGATTTTCCTGATAACCCCGCTTAGCAGTTTGTCGCCTTGGTCACGGGAAAAAATTTTAACTCCAACCACTCGACCCTGCTTGCCAAAAGGCAACCTTAAAGAAGTATCTTTTATGTCTCTTGATTTCTCGCCAAATATTGCTCTTAAAAGTTTTTCCTCGGGAGTCAAGTCAGTTTCGCCTTTAGGTGAAATTTTGCCGACTAAAATATCCTGACTCCTGACTTCAGCTCCAATCCTAACAATTCCGTCTATATCCAAATTTTTAAGCCTCTCCTCTCCGACATTGGGGATGTCGGCTGTAGTAAGTTCCGGCCCCAGCTTTGTCTCCCTGATATCAACTGAATAATCTTCAATATGAATGGAAGTTAAGGTGTCGTCTTTTACGAGCCGCTCGGAAATAATAACAGCGTCTTCAAAATTAGCCCCTTCAAAAGACATGAAAGCCACCAGCAAATTTTTGCCTAAAGCCAACTGCCCTTGATCCATTGCCGGGCCATCAGCGATAATCTGGCCATTTTTAATTTTGTCTCCTTTTCTAACTATCGGTTTTTGATTTATAGAAGTATAGGCATTGGAACGGGAGAATTTTGAAAGTTTGTATTCTTTTAATTTACCGTTCTTGCCCCTGATTTTTATCAGCGAGCCGTCAAAAAAATCAACTATGCCTTCGGTTTCTGAAATTAAAGCCGAACCAGAATCATACGCCACATTTTTTTCCATGCCAGTAATCACATAAGGCGCTTCTGCCTTAATCAAAGGTACGGCTTGACGTTGCATATTTGAACCCATCAATGCCCGATTAGCGTCATTATGTTCCAAAAAAGGGATTAAAGCGGTGGCAGTCGAAAACAGCTGTTTTGGCGAGATGTCAATAAATTCAACTTCTGAAGATCCCACTTCTCCTGGTTCTCCTTTAATTCTAGCTTCAACTTTTTTATCAACTATTTTTCCGTTTTCATCTATTTTTGTGCCGGCTTGGGCGATAACAAATTTCTCTTCCTCGGTTGCATCTAAAAAAACTATCTCATCGGTAAGCATCTCGTTCTTGACTTTTTGATAAGGTGAGAGAATAAAGCCAAGCGGCGAAACTTTTCCAAAAACTGCTAAATGCCCGACTAAACCGATATTAGGACCTTCTGAAGTTTGAATCGGACAAATTCTTCCATAATGGCTCGGGTGAACGTCTCTTACTTCAAAACTGGCTCTCTCTCTGGTAAGACCGCCCGGTCCCATGGCTGAAAGCCTTCTTTTATGTTCAAGTTCAGAAAGCGGATTAGTCTGATCCATAAACTGAGAAAGCTGGCTTGAAGCGAAAAACTCTTTCAAAGCAGCGATAAACGGCCTTGAATTAATCAACTGGGAAGGCAAAGCGATTTCCAATTCAGCCGTGCTCATCCTATCTTTTATAATCCTCTCCATCCGGTTCAGGGCTAACCGCAATTTTTCCTGAAGCTGTTCGCCGACAGTTTTTACCCGGCGGTTCCCCAAATGGTCAATATTATCAGGTAAAGCCAAAGGATTGTTATTTAACTTAATAATTTCTTTTACTATGGAAACGATGTCTTCCGGTTTTAAAAAGCGATGTTCTTCAATTAAAGGATATTTTTGGCTGAATCTTTGATTAATCCGATGACGGCCGACTTCAGACAAATCATAGCGGCTAAAATTAAAGAACATATTAAAAATCATCTGCTTGGCATTGTCTGGCGTAGCGAAATCACCCGGCCGAATTCTTCGATAAACTTCTATTAAACCTTCGTCTTGATTTGAGGAAGAATCCTGAACCAAAGTCGCGGCAATATATTTCATTTCCGGATTAGTATCAGCGTCTTTAAATAATTCTTGAATCTGCTTATCGGTTGAATAGCCAAAAGCGCGAAGCAATGTGGTTACCGGAACTTTTCTTTTCCGGTCGATTCTGACCGATATCACTCCGCTTTGCTCAGTTTCAAACTCCAGCCAGGCACCACGCGAAGGAATAATTTTTGCTCCAAAAAGATTCTTATAACGGTTGGCCTTGGAAAGAGTGAAAAATACGCCGGGGCTTCTTATAAGCTGTGAGACAACTACTCTTTCAATCCCATTAATAACAAAAGTCCCCCTTTTGGTCATCAGGGGGATGTCGGCAAAATAAACTTCCTGTTCTTTTTTCTGGCCGGTTTTTTTATTTTCAAAAAGCAATTTAACGCGTAACGGGGCTTCGTAAGTAATATTTTTTTCTTTGGCTGTCTGATCATCAAATCTCGGCTGCTCAATTTTAAAATCAACAAAATTAAGATTGGCTTCTTTCCCGGTCCAGTCGCTGATCGGCGATGCTTCTCTAAAAATGTTTTTCAATCCTTTAGCCAAAAAATTCTCATAAGAATCAAGCTGCATCTTAATTAAATTCAAAGGCATAGCTGAATCTGTTTTATATTTTGAGAATATTTTTTCTTGAAGCATCTGATTTAAACTAAATTAAGGAATCATGCAAGGCGATCCCAGTCTTTTCATTGAAGGTTCCCGTGCGAAACCGGGAATCGCTGTCGCTGAAACCTTCGTTTGAACAAAAAAACACTCACCCTTCTCTATATAGAAGGGGTTAGGGTTATATTTTCTTATTTAATTGTTGGATTGCCGGGTAATACCCAAGGCTAATTGCCTCCCCAAAAACAAAGGGGAAGGCATATATTATCAAAAAAGACTAAAAAGCCTGCCTATGAAAGTATATTAATAAAAAAAGGGTTGTCAAGGGGCTTATCCACAAATGGCCTGAATTTGTGGATAAGCCCCTAATCTTAATTTCAAACTCTGTCGCGAAACGCAACAGAGTTTATATTTTCTAAAATAGAAAAGCCGATCATTAAGCTAATTAAAAAACTGCCTCCATAGCTAATAAAAGGCAAAGGCAAGCCAGTAACCGGGACAAGGCCCAAATTCATCCCAAAATTTATTACTACATGGGAAAAAAAATAAACTGAAAACATAAAGATGAAAAATTTTGAGAAACCATCCCTGACTTTTGCGGCAATAGAAAATAAACGGCTTAAAATAATAAAATAAAGAGATAAGACGACAACTAAAGCAGCAAATCCGAATTGCTCTATTAAAGAAGCCAAGGCAAAATCGGTATTTGCTTCCGGCAATATCCCAAATTTAGCCTGCGAACCAGAACCTAATCCTAAGCCCCAAAAACCCCCGGAACCAATAGCTATTTTAGATTGTAAAACATTATAACTCTCTCTGCCTTGACCAAAACTCTCCAAAAAAGAAGTTATTCTTGATTTCTGATAAGGCTCAAGAATAAAAGTGCCAAAAACCAAAACAATAATAATTAAAAAAATAGCCGCTATCAAAATCTGCCTCTTTGTTAAACCAAATAAAAAAAGCCCACTCAACCAGATAAAAAATAAAATAATGGCTGAACCAAAATCTGGCTGGGAAAAAACCAGAAAAAGAACCAAAAAAACATAAATTCCGGAAATTAAAATTACAGAAACATTATTTAGATAAACTCTTGAAGAAAAGTACCTGGCCAAAAACAAAATCATGGCCAATTTAACAATCTCCGCTGTCTCAAATGAAATCCCGAATGGAAAATGAAGCCAAGCTGTTACTCCCCGGACTGGCGCGGCCTGCAAAGTCATAATTAAAAGTAAAACGCTTGCTATAAAAAATATCGTGGACGGCAGAGAATGATTTTTAAAAATCCGATAATCAATTAAATGATTAGATAATAAAATAACAATTCCAATAATAAAAAAGGTGAGCTGTTTTTGAAAAAAAACGCTTTCAATCCCAGAAATACCAGCCAAGTTTAAAAGACCCAAAATGGATAAACCTAAAATAGCTATAAAAATGGGGAAATCAAATTTAATAAAATCTCTGAAAATTCTCCTGAATTCCATGTTGTTTTATAAAATTTTCATTTTTAAACATATCCGTATAAGCATTAATCTCCACTCGCCGAACTTCACCCTCAAATGGCTTTAGCCACCTGACTTCAAAAAATCTATCGGTTCCGGACAAGAATGTCCTGATATCTGTTTTATTGACTGCCAAAACTTTATCATTCTCGCCGAATAAAACTGCATAAACATCCGCCCGATCAAAATCAAAATTTGAATTATTGGATAGAGTTGCTCGTAATCTTGGGGATTGATCCAACGCCAATTCTTGATTTTTAACTAAAAACAGGCTCTGGGGAATATATTCCTTTAATTTTTGCCAATTAACATCAGTAATTTTAAAAACGATATCTGAAATTTCTTGATTATATTTTATTGAAGAAATAATTTCATATCTTGTCTGCCCGGGCAGCAAACTGATCGAGCCTGACAAAATATTTATTAAATTATTGTCCCGGCTAAAAATACTTACTTCATATGAAGCATTGCCAGCGCCGAAATCAAGATTCGGGTTTTTTATTTTAACTAAAAAATCATAATCTAAGTCAGCTACTTTAAGAATATTTTGAGAAATAATTTCTAGAGAAGGAATAGAAACTAGCGGTGCCGGAGTTGGTTCAATTGAATCTTTTATATAAAATAAATAACTAATCGAACTAATTATTGTAAAAAATATGGCGGCAATAAATATTTGCTTTAAAATGCGCTTCATTTTTACTAATCATAGAAGAAATTTTCGGCATTATCAACAAAACACGGGGTGAAGCCCGTGTTTTATCTAAATTTCAAGATATCTGTAAGACAGCGACCTACTTTCGCATCCCGCTTAGCGAGAAACTATCATCGGCTCTGGAGAATTTCACTTCTGTGTTCGGAATGGAAACAGGTGGAGCATCTCCGATATAACTGCCTTACAGATATCTCGAAAAATTGAAAACAGATAAAGTGCGGGAATAAAATCGGTCTATTAGTAGTTCTCGGCTAAACGGATTGCCCCGCTTACACCTAAACCCTATCAACGTCATAGTCTCTGACGGACCTAGACCTAATCTTGTGGCATGTTTCGCGCTTAGATGCTTTCAGCGCTTATCACTCACGTACTTAGCTACCCAGCGACGCCCTTGGCAGGACTACTGGTACACCAGAGGTACGCTCACTCCGGTCCTCTCGTACTAGGAGCGACCCCACTCAGGTCTTTAAACGCCCACACCAGATAAGGACCAACCTGTCTCACGACGGTTTGAACCCAGCTCACGTAACTTTTTAATGGACGAACAGTCCAACGCTTGGGAGCTTCTTCACCCCCGCGCTAAGTCGAGCCGACATCGAGGTGCCGATCCCCGCCGTAGATATGGACTCGTGGGCGGGACTAGCCTGTTATCCCCGGAGTAGCTTTTATCCGTTAATCTTTAGCGTTCCTACTAACAACTATCGGTTCACTAAGTCCTGCTTTCGCAACTGCGCGGCATGTATGCCTTACAGTAAAGCTGGCTTTTGCCTTTATGCGTCCAGGGCGATTTCCATCCGCCCTAAGCCAACCTTATGAACCCCTCCGTTACTCTTTAGGAGGGAAACGCCCCATTCAAACTGCCCACCAGACACTGTCTTGATGACACCCTAAGAAAAGATTTTTTCTCCTCTTAGGGTGTCACCAGTTAGAACTACAAATTACGAAGATGGGTATTTCACTGTCGGATCCACCCCGACCGAAATCGGGGCTTCAAATCCTCCCCACTATTCTACGCATCGAAATTCATAGACCAATACCAAGCTGCAGTAAAGCTTCCGGGGTCTTTCCGTCTTGGTGCGGGTATGGGGCATCTTTACCCCAACTGCATTTTCACCGGGCCAGTGGCCGAGACAGTCCCCCAGTGGTTCCGCTTTTCATGCGCTCCGGAACTTACCCGGAAAGGAATTGCGCTCAATTTAATCTAGATTAATCTAGAGTGATAGAATTTCTCTACCACGCCCGTGTCGCCACGGGGATCGGACTATATCTTCCCCGACGTAACGTCGAGGTCTGGCGTGTAGTCTCTGAGGAGCTCTGAAAACTTTGGTCTGGATTTTCGATTCAAAGGAATTATTTTTTCTTTTAGATCTTTAAGTGATCTCACGCAGTACTTATACATATCTTCGTGATGATTATCATAATCTTCTTTGCGCTTTTTCATTCTTAAATATACTTACAGTAAAAGTTCCTTCTCCATCTACAAAACCAACTATCCAACCAATATTTTTCAAGCTTTCCTGCTGATTATCTGACGCAGTATATTTGGTCACTAATTTAATTATAGACCAAAGGTAATATATTACCAGCGGATTATCCACATCAGACTTCCAGCATACGGCCAGATTTTACAAAGGCAACGCGCTCTGTAACCTTTGGACGATTATGGTTATCGCCGTCGTTTACTGGTGCTTCGGGCCGCCGCCGTGGCTTGCGCCACGACTTTAACCGTTAACATTCCAGCACTGGACAAGCGTCGCCCTCTATACAGCGCCTTATGGCTTAGCAGAGAGCTGTGTTTTTGATAAACAGTCCCCAGGGGTCATTCGCTGCGGCCCCAACGTTAAATCGGGGCAGGTCATATTGCGAACTTACGACCGCTTTTTTGCCGAGTTCCTTGGCCACCAATCACCCGTTCGCCTTACTAGTTTGCCTAGCTGCCTACCTGTGTCGGATTACGGTACGGATTCTATGGAATTAACTTTAGAAGTTTTTCTTGGAAGCGCGCTTAACCAAATCCCCAGGCTTGCGCCAAGGTTTTCACGATATTTGAATCCAGCTATTAAAAGCTAGGGATACGGATTTTCCTATATCCCATTCTCAAATCGCAAACGCAAATCCAATAACACGCTTAGTCTACTGCGCTTCGTCGCTCCATTAGATTCCACAGAAGGGCCGGAATATTAACCGGCTGTCCATCGGCATCGCCTGACCTTAGCCAGACTTATCCTTAGGCCCGCCTAACCCTCCGACGATCACCGTCGCGGAGGAAACCTCAGGCTTTCGGCGTCAGGGGCTTTCACCCTGATTGCGGTTACTCATGCCAACATTTTCACCTCCTTAAGCTCCAGCCAAACTCACGTTTGACCTTCACTGCTTAAGAAGCGCTCTCCTACAACCCCCAATTAAAAATTGGAGATAAACATCTTCGGCATCAAGCTTAGCCTCTATACATATTTGGCGCAAAAATGCTCGAAAAGTGAGCTGTTACGCACTCTTTAAAGGATGGCTGCTTCTAAGCCAACCTCCTTGCTGTCATAGCATCTTCACCACCTTTACACTTAGCTTGAATTTAGAGGCCTTAGATTGTTCTCTGGGCTGTTTCCCTTTCGACTATGAAGCTTTGCCCTCACAGTCTCACTCCCGGACAATTAATAACGGTATTCGGAGTTTGACTGGTAAGCCTACCCTTTCGGGCACGACAAACCAATCAGTGCTCTACCCCCGCTATCGTAAATCCGAGGCTGTCCCTAAAGACATTTCGGAGAGAACCAGCTATTACCAGGCTCGATTAGCTTTTCACTTCTAACCACAACTCATCCGATGAAATTGCGACTTCAACCGGTTCGGACCTCCTCCCAACTTTCGTTGGGATTCATCCTGGCCATGGTTAGCTCGCCCTGGCTTCGGGTCTTATCCAAACTGCCCGCCCCTGCAAAAGCAGGGGACTACCCTTTTCGGAATCGCTTTCGCTATCCATTCTCCGCATAGCGGATTAAAGTTCGCAGTTTAGATAAACTCGTTGGCTCATTCTTCAATAGGCACGACGTCACTCATTCGACGCTTGCGCGCCGAAACAAGCTCCGTCTCTTCGTAGGCATATGGTTTCAGGTACTATTTCACCGCCCTCACCGGGCTACTTTTCACCTTTCCCTCACGGTACTGGTTCACTATCGATCATCAAGAATATTTAGCCTTGCCACGTAGTAGTGGCAGATTCACCCAGGATGGTCTCGTCCCGGGATACTTAAGATTAGAAAGTTATATCGAAATCTATAAATAGACTCCGATATAACTTTCTTCAACACGAGAAGTTCAAACGTTTTTGCTTACAGGGCTATCACCTTCTTTGGCCGGCCTTTCCAGGACCGTTCTGCTAACATCTGAATTTTTAACTTCTTTCAAGGCGAAGGCTCACAAATTGCATAGCAATTTGGGAATCGCCTCAGAAAATCAAGCTTCAAATTTCAAAGCTCAATTTTCAAATGTGCTGTCTTGCAACACCTTTTCTAAAAAAGGTTTGGGCTGTTCCCCGTTCACTCGCCGCTACTTGGGGAATGGTTTCGGCTTTCGCCGAATTTGTTTTCTCTTCCTCCGCTTACTGAGATGTTTCACTTCAGCGGGTCTGCATCCGCTCAAATAAAATTTGAGTAGATAATTGAGCTTTACTCAATTGGGTTGCCCCATTCGGAAATTCCCGGATCAACACCTGCTAGACGGTTCCCCGAGACTTATCGCAGTCACGCCGCGTCCTTCATCGCTTCTTGATGTCAAGGCATCCTCCATATGCCGTATTTTGAGTCTTACGACTCGTATTACTCCCGCACTTTATCTGTTTTGTTTTACCCTCCATAGCATTATGCGTGGAGGGTTTTTTAATTGTTAAATTACTAAACGAGCAAGCACGAAAAAACCGCTCTTCCAAGCGGCCCTTCAAATATTTCCTAAGACACAAAGAAATCAGCCGCTTGAATTAGTTTGGGTTTTTAGTGTATTTCTCATTCCTTTTATTATTCTATCAAAACAAAAAACCCCGTCAAGAGGGGTTTCTTGTTGATAAAGAATCTTTTAAAAAATCTGAGCTTGTCTAATTTAATCTTGAACTCTCTTTCTCAATTTATCCAGCCAATCGCCAGCCAAATCGCGACCGCCCAGACCAAAAGCCAAGCCTCCGGCCACAGCCACCATCGCCACAATCCCCATCACAAAAATCCTTATCAGCTCAGGCGCTACTTTCAACTGATCCAAGGCAATCAAAAAAGAAAAAATTAAGACTGACCATCGGGCTAATTCAGCAAGAAAGTTAGCCGAAACTAATTTTGCTGCCCTTACTGACACTCTGACAGAGTGCTCCAAAAATCTTGCTAACAGCACGCCGATCAAAATGACAAAAGCGGCAACAATTACATTAGGCAAGTAGAATACAACTACTCCCAAGAACTGAGTTACTTGAGTCAGGCCGACAATATTGGTCGAGGCCATCAAAAAGACGATGATGAAAAACCATTTCACCAGTTCGTCAAAGAATTTTGGCGCATCAAGCTTTAAACCGCCTCGTTCGAGTGCCGGCCTAAATCCCAATCCTTCCAATGCTTTGTTGATCTGCAAAACTTTAATGAGATGATAAGCAACCCGGCCAAGCAATACGGCAATCAGCCAGCCAATCAAAAATACGACTATTGCGGCAACAAGCTTTGGAACAAAAGAAGCCACGCTTGCCCAAAGGGTCAAAAGCGAAGACCTTACAATTTCCGTCGTAGCAACTGCTTCAAACATGATTATATTTTCTATTTATTTTTATACTAATTTTTCGACCGAGAGTGTTAAAACTCTTTAGTTAGGTGCTAAATCAATTTTAACACTATGGAGATTTAAGAGTAGGAGGGGATGTGGATAATTATTCGCTTTGGGTATAGCCAATTTTATTCGTTTGGTGCCCCTTCTTGAAAATAGCACGCCACTTTATTTAATTTGCCGACAAATCAGGGTACCTCCACCATAGATTTGTGATTCGGCAAATTTTCATAAAGATAGCAGCTATTTTCTAAGACGACTCCCCACGCTCAGAAATTGGCTACACCCTTCGCTGTCCAAATCATTAGAAGATTCCGTTGCTCGGCAAGCTCGCACCGGCGAAGCCCATTGATTACAATTGGAAACCCGTCGAAAAGTTCATGTATCTATTCCGTGCAGTAAACGATTTTGAGTAAGGAGCAAAAAATCTTGTCCACGGCTGCCGCGTTCGGATTTACCGAACGTGGCAGTTTTTTTTCTTAATAAAAAAGCCTGCAGGGTATAGCCATTGAGGAACATCCGGAGCCGAGCCGTTAAAAGAAGATGTTCCTTGTAGCGAGGCGATGGATGAGCGAGGGTTTATTCTGATAAACAGGAGGTGACAGAATTACTTAAGTTGTATGAGGCCGAGCGTTTCCGAAATGGCTGTACCCGAGAGGCTTTTTTAAACCAAAAACCGAGCAATTAATAAAGCAACTATGTTTGCTACTTTTATCATCGGGTTAATCGCCGGGCCGACAGTGTCTTTGTAAGGGTCACCGACAGTATCGCCGGTGACCGCGGCCTTATGGGCTTCAGAGCCCTTGCCGCCGTAATTCCCTTCTTCAATATATTTCTTAGCGTTGTCCCAGGCCGCTCCGCCTGAAGTCATTGAAATTGCAACGAAAATTCCGGTAACAATAACGCCGACGAGCAACCCGCCAAGAGCTTCCGGCCCGAGCAGAAACCCAACTGCAATAGGAATCAAAATTGGAATCAAGGCTGGCAAAACCATCTCGCGGATCGCCGCGCGAGTTACAATATCAACGGCCCGCCCGTAATCCGGTTTAGCTGTCCGTTCCATAATTCCGGGAATCTCGCGGAATTGGCGGCGGACTTCATCAACAATCGCTCCTCCGGCCCGACCCACTGCCTGCATTGCCAAAGAACCAAAAAGATAAGGCATCATTCCGCCAACAAATAAACCAACCAAAATCCGAACATCAGAAAGTTCAAAAAATAATCTTATTCCCAACTCTAAAAATTCTTGGGTATAGACGGCGAATAAAACCAAGGCGGCCAGCCCGGCCGAAGCAATGGCATAGCCTTTGGTTACGGCCTTGGTTGTATTTCCCACTGCATCCAAAGCGTCAGTCACTTCGCGGACCGAATTAGGCAACCCGGCCATCTCGGCGATTCCGCCGGCGTTGTCAGTAATCGGCCCGAAAGCGTCAATGGCCACGATTATTCCGGTCAGAGAAAGCATACTCATTGTCGCCAGAGCAATCCCGTAAATCCCTGAAAACCAAAAAGCCAAAAACATTCCTCCGGCAATCGCTAAAACCGGCAAAGCAGTTGACTGCATTGAAACCGCAAGCCCGGTAATGATATTAGTTCCATGCCCGGTGGTCGAAGCTTTTGCAATCGCCTTAACCGAGCCGAATTTTTTAGAAGTATAGAATTCGGTGATTAAAACCATCAAGGCAGTTATGAAAATCCCAACCATCAAAGACCAGAAAAGGTCTGATCCGGCGATGCCGATTACTGAAAGATTATTCAATTCCGTATTTTCCCAAATCCAATCAACTCCAAAATAAAACATTCCGGTCAATAAAACAGAAGTGATAATTAACCCCCTGTATAAGGCCGCCATTATCCCACTAGTTAACCGAACAAACAAAGAACCGATTATTGAAGCGATAACTGCCATTGAACCAATTAACAAAGGAATTAAAACAATATTCTGCAAATGATTGAAAAACAAATCGCTTAAAAGCATCACCGATAAAGCCGAAACGACATAAGTTTCAAAAAGGTCGGCGGCCATGCCGGCGCAGTCGCCGACATTATCGCCGACATTATCGGCGATCACCGCCGGATTTCGAGGATCATCTTCCGGAATTCCGGCTTCAACTTTTCCAACTAAATCAGCTCCGACATCTGCTCCTTTCGTAAATATCCCGCCGCCAAGCCTGGCAAAAACAGAAATTAAAGAAGCCCCAAATCCCAATCCGATAAGCGCTTTAACATCTCCTGACCACCAATAAAACAATGTAAGAGAAAGCAAAGCCAAGCCGACAACAAAAAATCCGGTTACCGCACCACCCTTAAAAGCAAGATTAAACGCAGGAGCCAAACCATTCTTTGCTTCTTCGGCCACCCGGGCATTTGCTCTAACCGCCACCATCATTCCAATGTATCCAGCCAAAGCCGAGGCAACTGCACCAATGCCAAATCCAATAGCGGTCATAGAACCGAGCACTTTCCATAAAAACAAGGCCGCAATCAAACCTACCCAAAATACGGTCGTGTTCTGTCTTTTTAAATAAGCTATTGCTCCTTCCTGAATCGCTTTCTGAATTTCCTGCATCTTCTCGTCGCCGGGCGACTTTTTCAAAACCTGCCAAATTAAAATAGCGCCATAAGCCAGCGACGCCAATGAAACCAAAAGAGAAATAAGTAATATATTCATAAACAAACCTAATATCAAACTTTTAAAGTCTGTTCAACTCTTTCTTCAATCTCTTTATTCTCTTCACCCCCCATCTCAATTATATTCCCAACCCGGTCGGTCAAAAGAGTAAGCCGTTTTTCACTGTCGTCAAAAGCGCTTGAAGCATCTGAAATGTGTTTACCTAGGCGCCTGAAATTATCCTGCAATTTTTCTGAATCAATTTTTATCCTATCTAAACGATTTATAATTTCTTTTGTCTTTTTTGTAATATACATATCTTTGTAATTATGGTGAACTACTGAAAGAGTCGCATAAAAAGTATTTGGTGAGACCAACATAATCTTTTTCTTTCTGGCATATTCAGCTATATCTACTTCTTTTATTCCTTGAATTATTTCATAATAAACAGACTCAGCTGGTATATACATTAAGGCCGCATCAGTTGTGCCTTCATGAGGAAGAATATACTTTGAAGAAATTTCATCAATCTTTTTCTTAACATCTACTATAAACTGTTTACGGAAAGTACTTTTAGAAATTTCGTCTTCGGCATTAACCATTTTTTCAAAATTCTCCCAATTAAACTTTGAATCAATGGGTAAAAGGCGATCACTAGGCAATTTCAAAACTACATCTACTGCTTCGCCACTTTTAAAATAATGCTGAATTGAATAATGCTCTTTTGGGAAAAAGCCAGCCATTATTGATTCAAGCGAAGTCTCACCCCATCTTCCTCGAAGCTTTGGCGACTTAAAAATATCCTGAAAAGAAACAACATCTTTTAATGAATCGTGAACGCCACGAACGCCCTCTTGGAGTTTAGTAATGCCTTGGGTGAAATTCTGAACCTGCTGATGAACCGCCAAAGAACTTTGCTGAACCGATTGCCGGCTTTCTTTCAACTCATCTAAAATCAGTTTAGTCACATTATCCAGTCGTTGATTTAATAAAAGTTCCGACTGATCATCTTTCTTCTCCCCGGCTTTCTGCCAAATTTTGAATAAAAAAACAAAAACCCCGATAAATCCGAAAGCTAAGAATAAATAAACGAAAATCATTGAGGTGAATTTAACATAAAAACTTGCTCGGGTATAGCCATTTCGCGAAAAGCTTTTCGGGCATTGCCATTGAGGAACATCCGGAGCCGAGCCGTAAAGAGAAGATAAGATAGGTAGCGAGGCGATGGATGAGCGAGGGTTTATAATAACAAGTGAGGGAGAAATGAGTAAATAAATTTACTCATTTCAACCGAACGCAGTTATTATATGAATTCTTATTCATATTCTGATAAACAGGAGATAAGATATGTATATTAGTTGTACGAGGCCGAACGTTTCCTGAAAGGCATTGCCCAAGAAAAGGCTTATCGAAATCAAACGTGTTTATCGGCAACCTTTGTCGCGCCCCACGACTCCGGTTTTATTTTCGCCTCAAACCCATTTCCCTTAATCATCCCCACCACCTCTTTAATCATCTCTTTCGTCGGGCCGTTCTCGCCGACATCAACGTGAATCTCAAATCCGTAATGAGGGTGCTGGATTTTTTCTTTTAAGTCACCAATCAAATTCTGGGCCAAATCCAAAGAGTAATTCGCTTCCTTATAAATCCGGTCGCGGAGATTATAAGTCTTTATCCCTTTTTTCTTGTGCCAAAAATACCGGCCGTGGCAGCCAATCCGATGAACCACTACTACCGAAACGAATTCAGCTGTTCCGTTTCTCTGCTCTGAATCAGTACCGACAATTACCGAGTACTTTTTCTCCCGATCTTCATTGACAAAATCAGCCACTTCGCCTGAGAGGTCTGAAAATTTTAGATTTCCTTTTGATGGGCTGATGAATAAATCATCGCAACTCAATTTGTTTAAACGGACTTATTAGCCTTAGGCCGTTTTATATTGCGTATAATTGAATAATAACTTTAAGCCTCCAAAAAGTAAAGAAGGCATCCGCTGAACGAACACCTTCTTATCGGCCACCTCTGGGCTACCTCCTAAAAGAAGTGTTTCCCGATTGAGGATCCTTCTTAGCTCGCCACAAAGCGAAACCGATAATACATAAAAGAACGGCTCCGGTAAACAAATAAAACAAATCCATCGCTTACCTCCCTTAGTATAAAGATAATACAAATCAAAAAATCCTTCAATAGAAGGATTTTTTGATGGTGATGGACCCACGGGGATTATTTAATTTATTAATTGAAATGTGGTGGGCCAATGGACCCGGGGAGAATCGAACTCCCGTCTCCGCAGTGCAAATGCGGTGTTCTGCCATTGGACTACGGGCCCACCACATTTCAACTTTAAAGCGGGTGCTCGTTTCGCTTTATGGCGAAACCCGGGGCATTTTTACGGCAAGACCGGTACGCTTGCCTAAAATGTCCGTCAGAGCAAAATTCAATTTGCTCTGACCCACTAAGCTATGGGCCCGCAAGATTTTATTGATGCGCCTGCATGGATTTGAACCATGGACCCCGTCATTATCAGTGACGTGCTCTACCCCTGAGCTACAGGCGCGCAAAAAAATACTAACAAAAAATCGCTGATATTTCAACTAAAATCAAAAAGCAAAAAGCCCGCAGGGTATAGCCATTAAAGTATCGCGAAGCGATACGAGTCTTGACTTTGCGAGGTCGTAAGTACAGAGAGCGAAACTCGCTGGGTTTCGCGAACGGTTCTGAAATGGCTGTACCCGAGAGGCTTTTTATTTTCTTTTTATAACCCTCTTCACCGCCTCTTTAATATCCTTCACTCCCATCCCGAATTTTTCAATCAACTCCCACGGCTCGCCAGACTCGCCGAACCGATCATTGACTCCAATAAATTCCTGTGGCACCGGATAATTTTTTGCCAAAACTTCAGCCACTGCCGAACCCAAACCGCCTGCCACTTGGTGCTCTTCTACGCTAATCACGGCTCCGGTTTCTTTAGCCGCCTTAATAATAGCTTCAGAATCAATAGGTTTAACTGTATGGCTATTTATAACCATCGCCTCTATTCCTTCCTTTGATAATTCTTCAGCCGCAACTAAAGCGTTGTACAAAAGCATCCCACAGCCGATTATTGCTACATCTTTTCCATCTCTAAAAATCCCTGCCTTACCAATTTGAAAAGGCGTATCTTCAGTAGTAAAAACTGAGGATTTCTCCCGACCGAAGCGAATATAGACCGGGCCGGGAATAAAAGCCGCGGCCACTGTTGCTTTTTGCGCCTCAATCACATCGCAAGGAACCAAAACCGTCATCCTAGGCAGAACCCGCATCAAAGAAATGTCTTCAAGGGCCTGATGAGTGGCGCCGTCCGGCCCGACTGAAATTCCGGCATGAGCTCCGCCGATTTTCACCGGTACATTATTTAAAGCAATCGTAGTCCTTATCTGCTCATTATTCCGTCCCGGACTAAAAGCGGCGTAAGAAGAAATGAAAGGAATTTTCCCATAGTTGGCCATCCCGGCAGCCACGGTCGCCATATTCTGTTCAGCCACGCCTATCTCAATGAATCTTTCAGGAAATTTTTCTTGAAACCACAAGGAACGGGTTGACTCGGTTAAATCAGCGCACAAAACCACCACCCTTTCGTCTTTTTCTCCGGCTTCAACCAAACCCTTCCCATAGCCGTCGCGAGTCGCAACCATCTGAATTTTAGACTTATCTAAATCAGACACTAATCTTGCCTCTGGATTAATCATTTATTTATTCAAAAACACTTTTTAAACCAACTTAAATGAATTTCTGTGGATCGGGGACCGACCGTGTCTTAAAAGCATCACCCGATGAAATTTTGTTCCATAGCCTTTGTGTTTTTCAAATCCATAATCGGGAAATCGCTTTGCATACCTTGTCATCATTTTATCTCGAAAGACTTTGGCAATCAACGAAGCGCAGGCGATTGAAAAAATCTTGCGGTCGCCCTTTATAATTGGCAACTGCTTAATTTCTAAGCTCTTAATCTTGTTTGGTCCGTCAATTAAAATAAAAGTTTTTAATCTTGGAGGCGCAAGTTTTATAATTGATCTTCTCATTGCAAGCCTCGCCGCCTGATAAATATTAATCCGATCTATGGTTTTAGGAAAACAATATGAAATTCTAAATGCAAAGTTTTTTTCTTTTAATAACTCATTAACAAATTTAGTTCTCTGATGAGGAGCCAGTAATTTTGATTCGCGAAGCCAATTCAAGTTTTTATGGCGTCCATTAAAAAATCTCTTATTAAATTCAACCGCACAAACCACCACCGGCCCGGCCAAAGAACCCATTCCAACTTCATCAACGGCAATTATTTTTTTATAGCCTTGCCTGAATAAATTGCGCTCAAGAGATTTTGTGGGTAATTGCATAGACGGCTATTCCAAAAGCAACGGCAACATTTAAAGATTCTTTTTCGCCTTGCATCGGTATAAAAACTTTTTTGCCTGCATATTTTAAAATTTTCTGGCTCAATCCTTTAACCTCGTTACCTACTACCAAAACTAAAGGAAATTCTGGCTTGAAATCAAAAAGATTAATACTTCCTTTTGTCTTTTCCAAAGCAATTACATTAATCTTCTCTTTTTTTAAACCATCCAGCAACCGCCACGTCTGTTTGTGGTATTCCCACGGAACCCATTTTTCTGCGTCAAGCGCGGTCTTTGAAATTTTTTCGTGGGGAGGCGTCGGCGTGATCCCACAAAGATAAATTTTAGAAACCCCCACCGCATCAACCGTCCTAAATATTGATCCCACATTTTCCCGGCTCCGAATGTTATCCAAAACGACATAGATTTTCTGATTTAACATTTAAATATAGAATAAATATCTAAGTGGATATTTTAAATTGACAAATATATATTTTAATTATATAGAGAGATTAGAGGTGTTCTATGGGATTAAATGAACTAATCGCCAGAACAAAAAGTGACATAGCATTATGGGGGACTGGTTCAGTATACGTGCAAAGAGAAGAGGCTTTCACCCTTATTCTTGCCGGGGCCAAAACGAGAATAAATAAACAAACAACACTTGCCCCCTGGGTTATGAATTTTTTCTATCAAGATCTGCACTTTATTCACATCAGTTCCACACCTATCATCGTAGCGGCTCTTTCCGGAAAAATCGCCATCCATTAAAATTTTAATAGATGGTGTCTAGAAACCGTATGGTTCGCCCAGCGGTTTTTCGTTTGAAACAAGTTCATCACAGTCAACCAGACAGGCGCCTTAAAGGATCGCTCTTTCCTAATCTCCGATTTGAAGGATGGAGATCAACTCCCAAAAACCGTACCCTGTGCTCGTCTATCGACAAAACAAACAGGGCACAATTTTTATCGACAAAATTTAGAATAGGTGTTCCATGACCAGCTTCCGCTAGCCATGCCTTGTTCGTATCTTTTCCATTATTACTAATGGTACGGACTATATCTTCACCCCGTGAGATAACTTAATATCTCATGGGGGCCAACATATAATGCAGACTAATTTTCCTACATTAAGATAATTATCTAAGTCTCTACGGGTATTTCGGAAGTTTATATTTGGGTGCCTATAATCTTATAATTTAGACTTGGGATAATTCTATCTACTATTAATTGCCTGAATAAGTTTCTTGCCTGTGAACCGAAGTATAATCGATGATTCCCTTTATTCTTTAATATATATACTTTTAATCCATATGCCTTTTCAAACAATCTAACTAATTTTTGGTTTTCTTTTAGATTGAATGATTGTGTATTAAGATAATATCCTTGAATTTTTCCACTATATCTTGCTATCCCTCCATCATCCATAAACCAAACCGCTAAAGATAATTTATCTTTTAAGATATCTTCTATATTTGACGGCAATACTTTTTTACTATTTTTATAGAAGAAATTATAAATTTCCGTAATCTGCGGATGACTTATGGTTCTAAATACTAAAGAATTATTAATTTTTCTATAGCTTGGCGATTTAATAACGAACTTCTTCAGTATTTCATATTTCCATAAAACTAATTCTTTTTGTTTAATGGAATGAGCAATCTGTAATCGATAATTCTTTTGTTTATTATTCTGATTCCCAATAATACTGCCGTCTCCCAACATTGTTCCATAGATAAACGATTTTTGTTGGGAAGATAAAACTAAAGAATTCCGTAGATTTCTTACTGCTCTATTGTTAACTCCCAAATATAAACTTCCGAAACTTCCCACGGTATTACCCATACTTTAATTTTATCATAAATTAAGATGGGCTTCACCGTTATTAGTTGGTTTTTTCTGTCAGATTACTCTTGACAGGTCGCAATTTTTATTTTCTAAACCACGACTTAGTCCTAATCAATGAGTTTACGCTAACCCAACACGAGGTTGGGCTTCACGTACTCCCATCTCCTTTGACTTGACGGGCGGTGAGTGCAGGACCAGAGAACGTATTCACCGCGGCGTTCTGATCCGCGATTACTAGCGATTCCGGCTTCATGGAGGCAAATTGCAGCCTCCAATCCGAATTGGGGACGCTTTTGATAGGATTAGCTCCGCCTCGCGGCTTCGCAACCCGTTGTAGCGTCCATTGTACCACGTGTGTAGCCCAGGATATAAAGGCCACGCTGATTTGACGTCGTCCTTACCTTCCTCCGAGTTGCCTCGGCAGTCTCGTCTGACACTTGTAACAGACAACAAGGGTTGCGCTCGTTACGGGACTCAACCGTACCACTCACGTGACGAGCTGACGACAACCGTGCAGCACCTGTACTAGAGTCCTTGCGGGACAACCAATCTTTCGATCGGCTTTCTCCAGTATGTCAAACCCTGGTGAGGTTCCTCGCTTACTATCGAATTAAACCACATGGTCCACCGCTTGTGCTAGTCCCCGCCTATTCCTTTGAGTTTCAGCCTTGCGGCCGTACTTCCCAGGCGGCGCGCTTAACGCGTTAGCTTCGCCACAGCGATGGTCGATTCCCGCCATAGCTAGCGCGCATCGTTTAGGGCGTGGAATACAAGGGTATCTACAATTTGTTACTAATCATTTAATATGACTGGTACAGACATTTCTGCTGTACTCTCTATGTCGCCATAGAGTTCGGACTATATCATCTCCTTATAACGGAGCTCGGCGTATAGTCTCTACGGGATTCTGGAAACTTATATCTATATTCAGGCAATATATATATTTTAACTATTTTCCATAAATCACTTATTTGTGATTTAGGAAAATAAATAATAACTTTGCCTCTATTTTTCCTTGGAGTAGTAATCAAGTTAAAATTCTTTTTTAACATTAATATTAATCTCTCTACCTCCTTGGTTCTAAAACTATGTGTTTGAATAGTTAAACCCAGATTGTCTTTTGCTCCATCATCCATAATCCATACTGCTAAAGATATTGGATCTTTTAGCAGTTGATGGATATTTTTTGGTACGACTTTCTTTTTTTTCTTGTAGAATATTCTATGTAGTTGAGTAAATGATGAATGAGTTAGTGTCACAAATTGAACAAATTCATATTGTTTATCTTTAACATTCTGCTTAAATCTATCAATCGCCATGCCCGTTATTTCATCAAACTCCTGCCGTTTCCATTCAAGTAGTGGCAATTGATTTATAGAATGTTTAAAGAACACTCTAGATTCTCTACCTTTCTTGTGTATATTCGCATCTCCAAGTAAAGAACCTATTAGAATATTTCTTTGACGATCTGAAAGAGAAAAAATTAATTTTTTCTCTTTATGTCTAATATTCACCATATATAAATATAGATATAAGTCTCCAAAACTTCCCTCGGTATTTTCCGTCTTAAAAACGGGTCTCTACCGATATAGCCAAGTTTTCATTCTATTGTTTCTAATAGAAGGGACTAGTTTGCCAACTTTATTTTATCATAAAGTTGGATACCCATGCCAATCCTTTTTTATGCCCACGCTTTCGCGATTGAGAGTCAGTACTGTCCCAGCAAGCTGCCTTCGCTTTTGGTGTTCCGTGCGATATCAACGGATTTCACCCCTACACCGCACGTTCCGCTTGCCCCTGACAGACTCAAGATTCGCCGTTTCTCGCGCCCGCCCAAGAGTTGAGCTCTTGGATTTCACGCAGGACTAACGAATCCTCCTACTCGCTCTTTACGCCCAGTTATTCCGGATAACGCTCGGGACATTTGTCTTACCGCTGCTGCTGGCACAAATTTAGCAGTCCCTTATTCCCCTGGTACCGTCAGAGTTCTTCCCAAGGAAAAGAAGTTTACAGGCCGAAGCCCTTCTTCCTTCACGCGGCGTCACTCGATCAGAGTTTCCTCCATTGTCGAATATTCTCGACTGCTGCCACCCGTAGGTGTACGAACCGTGTCTCAGTTTCGTCGTCGGGGATCACCCTCTCAGGCCCCCTACCGGTCGTCGCCTTGGTGAGCCATTACCTCACCAACAAGCTGATCGGACCTAGGCCGCTTCCAAAGTGGCTTGCGCCTTTACCCTTGCGGGACTATCGGGAATTAGCCAACCTTTCGGCTGGTTATGCCCGTCTTCGGAGTACGTACCAAGGTATTACTGACTCGTTCGCCGCTAATCATCTTCGTCCCTCGGCCTTGATGTAATCTCAGCCTCGTTCAAAAAATAATCCGCTTGACTTGCATGCCTTATCTACGCCGCCAGCGTTCATCCTGAGCCAGGATCAAACTCTCAAATTTAATAGACGTCTGATTGACTATGATGAACCTGCAAAAACAAATTTTTAAAGGTCTTTCAATATACAACCGCGACTAACTCTCTAAAGAATCAATCGCGGTCGTACAGACTGCAACGCTAAATTAAATTTTTATTTAATCTATAATAATATCCATGTCTCTTTTAATTGTAGCAAAGCCAGAACCGTTGTCAATCCCTTTAAACTGCTGACGGAGCCACTGGTGCGACTTCAGCTGGTTTTTCTTCTCCTGATTTCTTTTTCGGCCTTACTTTTTTTACTTTTGGGCCTTCAATTATTCCCTTGTCTACCAAAAAATTATGAACCGTGTCAGTCGGTTTGGCGCCATTGGAAAGCCAGTGCTTTACTCTTTCCTCTTTTATCTGAAAATCATTCTTGTGCGGATTCCAAGAACCCAAATCCTCAAGGTACTTGCCCTTGTTCTTGCTTCTTTGTTCCTGAACCACGACCCTGAAATAGGCCTGTCCCCTTTTCCCGATTCTCATTAAACGGATTTTCAACATAGGTTTTATGTTATCATCTTATTCCGCCACAGACAAGATTTTTTATTTTTTGAGTATTGCCGTGTTTCAGCAACCCCAAATATGAATTAAGAGTTTCGGCAATCGGCGATTCTTTTATTCTCTTGAACATTCTTGTCTTAGTAGTCGTTCTTAAAATTCTACAATCTGGAAAATGAACCCAGCCTAAAAAATCAAGGCCGGAAGCAAGGGTTTTGATGAAAACTTTATCAGGATGAAATTCAAGTTTTAAATTTTTAGTTAAGACATTTCTTATCGGCTCAATCTTTTTTTCCAGCCAATTTTTATCGTCCAATAAAACCACGAAATCATCGGCGTATCTGATATAATATTTTACTTTTAATTTATGTCTAACAAACTGGTCAAATTTATTCATATAGATATTGACTAACAATTGGGATGTAAGATTCCCGAGAGGTAAGCCGGTATTTGGTTTGGAAGAGAAGCCGCGGATTATTTTTTCAAGAAGCCAGATGATATTTTTGTCAGGAATATACTTATTTAAAATTTCGAGTAAAATGTCGTGATTGATATTTTCAAAGAATTTCCTGATGTCGCATTTCAAAACCCAGCAGGTCCTGGTGTTGTTCTTGCTGACTTTGTAAGCAAACGAACGAAAACGGTTTAAGGCCTTATGAGTACCTTTGTCATTTCGGCAAGAAAAAGAATCACTGATAAATATTTTATCAAAGAAAGGATACAAAACTCTATAAACGGCGCGGTGAAGCAATCTATCTCTGACAGAAGCTTTGTGGATACTCCTGGGCTTCGGGTCATTAATCCTGAATGCTTTATAACCGCCGTGCTGGTAGGTTTGATTTTCCAAGTCAGAATGAAGCTCAAGAATATTATCCATCAGACCTGAATAAAATTCGCGAACGTCTTTTTTATTTCTTTTCCCTTTTACAAATTCCTTCCAGGCCTCTAAAATATTCTCAATACTGATAATTTTTTCAAAACTATGGCGGAATACAATTTTCATAAAAAAGATTCTTCTACGCCCCCCCCCCAAAAAAAACGCCGTCTTGCCGATACTCCAAAAATTGATTTCGGCATACAAGCTCTGGCAGGAATATCTCCCGAACATCTCAAGCACTTCCAGATACACGCTTGGTTCAAAAATTGATCGATTGTTTCTGGAAACAATTGAATTGCTTTTCATCGCCGGTTATTCGGATAAAAATAAAAAACTGATTTTAATTGAAAAAGATTCGATTAAACTTGATTTGTTAAAACTATTCCTTAAAATCTTCTGGGAAATAAAGGCGATAAACGATAAAAAATATATTGCGATTTCAAAGCATCTAAATGAAGCGGGCAAAATGCTCGGTGGTTGGATAAGGTACTTTGAGAAAAACCAAGCCCGCAAAATAACGGGCTTGGAATGAAGCGAGTTTCGGAGAGACACGATGCGATCGTCGCGGTTGAAGTCGTTCTCGAGCCAATTGAAGTTCAGGTTCCACCTGTCGCCGTTCCAGTTCAGGTACGGCACATTCAGGTTGCCGTCGCGGTCGCGCCAGATAAACGTACAAGATACCGCCTATGCCACCGCCCTTTGAAGGTACTAACCGATCTCGGGGCTGTATCGAATTCGGGACCCTCGGGAAAAATTCCTTATTCCCTTAGTACCTTGCACCAAGTAGCTTCATTTTTCAGGAGAAGACTGTCCGAAGTTTCTTGACCGCGGACTTATCATCAGCTCCGATTTTATTTTACCAAAATTATTCAAAGAAAAAAAGAACCCCAGAACAGACAAGCTGTTCTGGGGTCGTCCAAGAGTCCAGAGATCCAAGGATCTGCTACTTGCGGAGAGACACGACGCGAGCGTCGCGGTCGAAGTCGTGCCCGAGCCAAGCGAAGCGCAGGTACCACCCGCCGCCGCCCCAGTGCAGGTACGGCACACTCAGGCCGCCGTCGCGGTCGCGCCAGACCGTTCCCGGAAAAACTAGATAGAATTTCTTCCAGCTCTCCGGAATGCGCTCCTGCTTGTTAAGCAGAGCGCGGGCGTGGCGCTCGCCGAGCATCGGGCCTGACTTCTTGGCCCGCTCCCGCATGACATCGCCCTTAACGTAGTCTTCGCCCTGTTCCAGGAACTCGGTGAGTTCCAGCTCCGGAGTTCCGACCGGCGTCGTGGCGTCCTCCACCAATTCCCAGCCATTGTAGGGCGGCTGGAGCGCACCAGTGTCGGATACCTGGATCGTGACCGATTCAGACTCAGGCTTGAGAACCTTGCGAAGGGTATCCGCAAGCGCTCTCTGGTTTTGAATCCAGCCCTGGGCCGTGGTCGGGTCAAGATCCCGCGGAAGCTGACGAACGACCGCCGAAGCGAATTCCGCGAACTGTGCTGTTTCTAACATTGCCGTTTCTCCTTATCTCGGCTTACCTCTTATCCGACGGAATTGCCGGACTTAGGGCTTACCATTACTGATTACAGCTTTTAAGGCATGGGGACAGCCCTAAAAGCTGTAATCAGCGCAAGCAACATCTTTGAAAGTGCTATTTTTATAGTATCTTATTAAAGTGCCGATTTTCAACTAATTTCAGTATTATATTCACATTATATATCAAGTTATAGTTTTTGTCAATAGTTGTCAAAACACCAAAAAGCCTTTATTTTTCAAGGGTTTTTAAAAACGAAAAAACATAACAAAAAGCCGTAAGGGCACGCCTGATTTCTGAATGTGGGGAGTCGTAAGCCGTGCGGGAGTGTCCGGCGAGCGGATTGTATAAAGTAAGTGAAAAGCGCGAGAATGTAGAAACGAAACCCGTGAGGCAATATTAATTTCTGAAGCGAAAAGCCCGCAGGGTATAGCCATTGAGGAACCTCGCGAGCCGAGCCGTTAAGAAGAGATACTCTTTGTAGCGAGGCGAACGAGGAGTGAGGGTTTTTTCTGAAAAACAGGAGATAAGATAATTATGTAAGTTGTATGAAGCCGAATGTTTCCGAAATGGCTGTACCCGAGAGACTTTTCGCCCAACCTTTCCACAATTGTAAGTTTCAAAACGCTGATGGTAAAATTAGACATCCATGAAATTTACTCATCTCCACACTCATTCCCACTACTCTCTCCTCGACGGCCTTTCAAAGATAGATGATTTAATTTCCAGAGTGAAAGAACTGGGGATGGATTCAATCGCTTTAACCGACCACGGAAATCTTTACGGCGCGATTGAGTTTTACAAAAAAGCAAAGGCCGCCGGAATAAAACCAATCATCGGCTGCGAACTCTATGTTGCAAAAAGAAATCACTTGGACAAAACAACTAATATCGATGATGAAAGATATCATCTCGTTGTCCTCGCTAAAAACCAAACCGGCTACAAAAATCTAGTTAAGCTTGTATCCAAGGCCCACTTAGATGGATTTTATTATAAGCCGCGGGTTGATAAAGAACTGCTAAAAAAACATTCTGAAGGGTTGATTGCTTTATCGGCCTGCCTTGGCGGAGAAATTTCCCAGACTCTTTTGAATAAAGGGATAGAGGCAGCAGAAAAAGTCGCTTATGAATACCGGGAAATTTTCGGCAAAGAAAATTATTTTCTTGAACTCCAGCAACACCCAAACATTGAAGATCAAAATATTGTTAACCCTTTAATTATTGAACTCGCCAGAAAAACAAAAATACCTTTAGTCGGGACTCAAGACTCCCACTATCTAAAACCTGACGACGCTCATGCTCATGATGTTTTATTAGCTGTCCAGACCAATAACCGGACTGATGATAAAGACCGGCTGACAATGAAGATAGATGATTTTTCCATTACTAGTCCTGAAGAAACCCACAAAAAATTCAAATTAATAGATGGGCTTGGTGAAAAAGAATTAGAAGAAATTTTTAAAAATACACAACTAGTAGCTAGCCAATGCAATCTCGAATTAGAACTTGGCAAAGTCCAGCTGCCTCATTTTGAGATCCCAGTCGGCTACAAAGATCCTGACGAGTATTTAAAATATCTCTGTTATGAAGGGCTGAAAAATAAGAATCTCGCAGCCACCACTCAAGAAATTGAAGAACGACTTGATTACGAGCTGTCAGTCATCAAGCAGACTGGCTTTGCCACTTATTTTTTAATTGTCCAGGATTTGGTGAACTGGGCTAAAAATCAAGGCATTATTGTTGGTCCGGGACGAGGCTCAGCCGCAGGCAGTTTAGCCGCCTACCTTTTAAATATTACCGGCGTTGATCCTCTTAAATACGGCCTGATTTTTGAAAGATTCCTGAACCCGGCCAGAATTTCAATGCCGGATATTGATTTGGATTTTGACGACGCCCGGCGTTATGAAGTCTTGGATTATGTCGCCAAAAAATACGGTTATGATCATGTCGCCCAGATTATCACGTTTGGAACAATGGCTTCACGCGGAGCAATTCGCGACGCCGGAAGAGCACTTAGCTTAAGCTATGATTTCTGCGACAAATTAGCCAAAGCTATTCCTTTTAACTTTAACCTTAAAAAAGCGCTTGAATCAGTTCCAGAATTTAAAGATGCATATAACAATGATGCCCAGGCAAAAAATTTGATTGATTCGGCAATAAAACTTGAAGGCGTTGCTCGTCATGCTTCCACTCATGCCTGTGGCGTAGTCATTACCAAAGAACCATTAATGGAGCAGGTGCCTTTGCAAAAAGCCAATGAAGATAGACGCAACGCTAACGGACAAAATGGTGACGCCGTTATTACCCAATATGAAATGCGGGCGATTGAAGACCTTGGCCTGCTTAAAATGGATTTCTTGGGGCTGGCTAACTTAACTATTATCGAAAATACTTTGAAACTAATTGATAAAATTCACGGCCTTAAAATTAATATAGAAAAATTGCCGCTAGATGATAAAGAAACTTTCCGACTTTTAAGAGAAGTTAAGACAACGGGCGTCTTCCAATTGGAAAGTTCCGGGATGAAAAGATACCTGAAAGAACTTAAGCCGACCGAATTCGAAGACATCTGCGTTATGATCTCGCTTTACCGGCCCGGACCAATGGAGCTTATCCCTGATTATATCGCCCGCAAACACGGCAAAAGAAAAGTCGAGTATCTCCATCCCAAGCTCGAACCGATACTCAAAGAAACATTCGGTATAATGATCTATCAGGAACAGCTTCTTAAAGCGGTCCAAGCTCTGGCCGGATTTACTCTTTCTGAAGCCGATGTTTTGAGAAAAGCAGTCGGCAAAAAAATCAGAAAGCTTTTAATGGAACAGGAAGTAAAATTTATGGAAGGGGCGCTCAAAAACGGCACTCCGCCTGAAGCCGCTAAAAAATTCTGGGCCTTGATCGAACCTTTCAACCGCTACGGTTTCAATAAATCCCATGGCATTGCCTACGCGATGATAAGCTACCAAACGGCTTATCTTAAAGCCCACTACCCCCTTGAGTTTATGGCGGCCTTAATGAACTCTAATGCCGGAGACATAGAAAAAATATCTTTTCTCATAGATGAAGGATTAAACATGGCGATTTCGGTTTTGCCGCCAGACATTAATGAAAGTTTTGCCTACTTTACCGTAATTCCAAATGAAACAAAAATCCGTTTCGGTCTCCTTTCTATTAAAAATGTCGGCGAAAATATTGTTAAGGCAATAATTGAAGAAAGAAAAATAAACGGGAAATTTATTTCATTGGAAGACTTTATCAGCCGAGTCCAGCATAAGGATTTGAATAAAAAATCTCTTGAGAGTCTAATTAAGTGCGGGGCCTTGGATTCACTTGGCGAAAGAAACACATTTTTATACAACCTTGAAGACTTGCTTTTATACGCCCGAGAATTCCAAAAGCATAAATCATTCGGACAAGTGAGCCTCTTTGGCCAAACTGAAATCCAGTTGCCTCCCTTGCGCTTGAAAGAAGCACCGGCTTTAAGCAAATGGGAAAAAGTAAATTGGGAAAAGGAACTGCTCGGGCTTTTTGTCTCGGATCACCCGATGAAGGACTTTCAGGAAAAATTAAAACTGGATTACAAGATTTCAGAAATAAAAGAAGTGGCTTCAAAAATAGGACAAAGCATTAAAATCGGGGGTCTGCTTACCAGAATCCAAAGAGTTTTGACCCGCAATAACCAGCCAATGATTTTTTCGCAGATTGAAGATGTGAATTCAAAAGTAGAACTGATTGTCTTTAACGACCTGATCCAGAAAAATCCGGCTCTCTGGCAAGAAAACAACATCGTTATTGTCTCAGGCCGGGTCAATGAAAAAGACGGAGTGCCGAAAATCATCTGCCAAGAAGCAATACCAGTAGCGACGCTCTCATAGCGAAAAGCCTCTCGGGTACAGCCATTTCGGAACCGCTCACAAAACCCAACGAGTTTTGTTCGCTGTACATACGGCCTCGTAAAGTCAAGACTCGTTCTGCTTCGCTAAAAAGCTACGCAGAACTTTAAACAATCTTGACTTACCATGCTACTCGGCCTCCTGAACTTCCTCAATGGCTATACCCTGCGGGCTTTTCGCTATGCTATTCGGACGAAATCAAAAAACGAAAAGCCGCTGGACAAACCATGCGGCTTCAGAAGGAACGTACATAGAAGTTAAAGCTATGGATACCGTAGAGGACTGTGCGTGCGAGCGGTTAGCACTCCGGAGAACCTGACAGGCACGCAATCAATTTCTTTTGCATCCTGTTCAAACTGCCAACGGATGCCATCCACCAGTGCTTGTTCAGCAGGCCCCATTAAACCAGTCACGATTTCGATTTCTTTCTCTTGACCGGTTCGAGGATCTCGAACTACTCCCCTTGCAGAAAGTTCAAGTGACATATCTCTCCTCCTTGTGCTAAATCCAATAAACCACACCGTAAATCATTTGTAAATGTAAATCTGTTTTGTTATCTTTTTATTGATGTCTGAACATAAAGACCATCGCGATATCGGGCGGAAGCTGGATCTTTTTAGTTTTCATGAAGTGGCGCCAGGCGCCCCATTTTGGCACCACAAAGGAATGGTGATTTTCAAAGAGCTTGAAAAATATATCCGGGAACTGCAAGACAAAAACGATTACCAGGAAATCTCCACCCCGATAATGGTCAAAAAATCGCTCTTTGAAAA
>Ga0209541_10001125_pt1 | contig 53479 bp, 51 predicted proteins | sample RifCSPlowO2_01_FD_184027 | JGI IMG/M metagenome (GOLD analysis project Ga0209541, IMG submission 184027) | Groundwater microbial communities from Rifle, Colorado - Rifle CSP2_plank lowO2_0.1 (SPAdes) (version 2) | ecosystem: Environmental > Aquatic > Deep subsurface > Groundwater | place... | reverse complement strand
CCATCCCTCATTTTTCTTGCGTATAGTCTCGATAAGCTTTGGTCGGGTTAATTTCATATCCCCTAAAAGCTTGTCGTAGGGAAATAGTTTCGGGATAACACAAGAGCCTTTTTCACCGATATCTTTATAAACCTTAACAATACGGTAAAAGTAGACGTTTATCGTCGATAAAAGAAGAAGATAAAACGATAAAAACGGGGTTGATTTATCCCTCTGATTTCCGCTTAACAATGGAACCCACTCTAGAAGGAAAACCAGGACCAGAAACACCTACAAAACAAAACCACTCTAGTTCCATTAGTTCAAACCTCACTTCAAATTATGGTGCCGCCCAAATTACCGTCTTAGAGGGCCTGGAAGCAGTACGAAAACGTCCCGGGATGTATATTGGGGATACGAGTATTAGAGGACTGCATCACTTAGTCTGGGAAATTGTGGACAACTCGATCGATGAGGCTTTAGCCGGGTTTTGCACTTGTATTAAAGTCATTGTCAATAAAGATAACGCCATCACTGTTTACGATAATGGGAGAGGTATTCCTGTTGATATCCACCCTAAATACGGCGTTCCCGCAGTAGAAGTAGCCCTCACTAAACTCCATGCCGGTGGTAAATTTACAAAAGATACCTATAAAGTTTCAGGTGGCCTTCATGGGGTAGGTCTTTCTGTTGTTAATGCTCTTTCTATTGTTTTAGAAGTCCAAGTAAAAAGAGATGGAAAAATCTATTTTCAGAGATACTCCCAAGGAAAACCAATAACCACTTTACAAGTTACTGGTGAAAGCACAGAAACCGGCACCGTTGTTTATTTTAAGCCAGATCCAGAAATCTTTCCAACCATAGAATTTCATTATGAAATCCTCACCAAACGGCTTCGGGAACTCGCTTTTCTTAATAAGGGGATTGAAATTGAGCTTATTGATGAAAGACAAGATAATAAAAGTGAAGTTTTCAAGTATGATGGCGGAATTAAGGAATTCGTTGAATTTGTTGATCATAATAAACAACCCTTGCATGAAGTTATGATTATAGAAAAAATGAAAGGAGAAGTTTTGGTTGAGATTGCTCTCCGCTATAATTCCGGCTATCAGGAAAATGTTTTTTCCTTCGTTAACAACATTGATACCATAGAAGGTGGAACACACTTATCTGGGTTTAAAACCTCTCTTACCAGAGTCTTAAATTCATACGCTAAAGACTTAGGTGGAGGAAAAGAAGAACTTAAACTTACCGGAGAAGACGTAAAGGAAGGGCTTACTGCCGTTATTTCCGTAAAAGTACCTGAGCCCTTATTTGAAGGACAGACGAAAACGAAACTCGGGAATAGCGATGTTTTTGGCATCGTAAGTTCTATTGTTCACGAAGAATTAACAATGTATTTTGGCGAACATCCCCAGATTGCTCGGCTTATTGTAGGAAAATCCATAGATGCCGCGCGAGCACGAGAAGCGGCGCGAAAAGCTCGTGAATTGACACGAAGAAAAGGGGCTTTGGATGGAGCAGGGTTGCCAGGAAAACTTGCTGATTGCAGTGAACGAGACCCCAAAAAATGTGAAATCTACATTGTCGAAGGAGATTCTGCTGGCGGCTCAGCAAAAATGGGAAGAAATCGACAATTTCAAGCTATTCTTCCTTTACGAGGAAAGATCCTCAACGTGGAAAAAGCCCGTTTGCATAAGATAATGGAAAATAAAGAGATCATTGCTATGATTACAGCCCTAGGAACTGGCGTTGGGGATGAATTCAACCTCAGTAGATTACGATATGACAAAGTAATTATCATGACTGATGCAGATGTTGATGGATCACACATTATGACTTTATTATTAACGTTCTTTTACCGTTATACCAAAGAATTAGTTGAGAAAGGTCATGTTTATGTTGCCATGCCGCCCCTTTATCGGCTTCAAAAAGGTAAGCAAGTTGAATATGTTTATACCGATGCTGAAAAAGAAAAAATAGCTTTGGAAATGGGAGAGGGAGTAGTCATTCAACGCTATAAAGGGCTAGGAGAAATGAATCCTAAGCAGCTTTGGGAAACAACCATGGACCCAACAATACGAAAATTGAAGCTTGTCACCGTTGAAGATGCTGTTGCCGCTGACCAGATTTTTACTGTTCTGATGGGAGACGAAGTTGAACCCCGAAGAGAGTTTATCGAAAAACATGCCCAAGAAGTCATTAATCTTGATGTTTAGGTCATAAAAAATATAAAAACAGCTTTTTTACGTCTTTCTTTAGATGAAATGGTCTCTAACCGCACTTGTCCTTGCAGGCATGGGTCTTATTTCTGGATGTGCCGGTTCTCAATCCGAGCCTGCCCAGCAACATCCCGCCATCACCGAAATTTCTATAAATTCAAGAAAGCTTGAAGAAAAAAAGAGTTGGTTGTACCAACAAGGTGTAACCACTTTTGGATCTGAGATAGAAAAAGTTCCATTAGATTTTTTCAAAGCACTAAAAGAAAAAGGTTTTTCCAATGAAGATCTTGTGAAAGCCGCTTCTCTCTACGAAAAGATAACGATCGATGACCTAGTTCATCTTTACAACCTTGGATTTGGAAGTAATTTTCAAGCTTTTGTTATGGAGGGGGGGACAGTGAACTACGCTGAAGCGTATCTAGCATATGGAATGAAACCTTCTGTAATTGAAATTGCGAAAAGAAATGGATTTACAGCAAAGGAAAGCGACATGGAGTTAATTCGACGTGCCCTATTAGAGTACCATTGGGATTGGACTTTTCAAAATATTACTCCAGAAGACCAACGAAAAGTGCTTCAACATGATCCTAACGACCATCGTGAAGTAGCAGTAATCATCTTTCCGAAACATAACCCTGATCAAGCTTTTCAAATAGCAGATCACTTTTATAGCCACTTTATTTCACAATATAAGACCTTCGTCTTTGAAATAGCTACGGAGGAAGAACTCTATAAAGCTATTGAAACTGTTGGAAAGAAGCATCAAATTAGCTTGCTTATCGATAACGGGCATGGTAAATCCCAGCAAACAGTTTATAGTATTCATGAAAAAGAACCAGAGAAAGGGATGTTAGACATCTCTGATGAAAAAGAAATGAAAAAGCGTGGCTTGGCACAATATTTTACAGATGATTCCAAAATTCTCGCTCTTTCCTGTAGCAATGGGGCGCCCTCTCCACCAAGCAATCTTCTCGAAATGCGAAGCCGAGTTTTCTCTAAAAGCGTTGTCATTGGAGGAACCGCCAATTTTAGGATAGATAACCTGAAAATAGATGTTAACCATCCAGAAAGACTGATAGAGATTTATGACGATAGTGGTAATAATGTTACTGTGTACTACCAAAATGGAATTCTTTTAGCAAAATAACCACAATTATTTTAAAGAGCTTCAAATCCTGTAAATTCTATGAAGCTTCCTGCTCATCTGATCCAAAAATATGTTTCTCAAGGAAAAATTAAAATCCTTCCTTCTTTTGAAGAAGAAAATCTCCGTCCCGTGGGATTACGGATTCATTTAGGAAATGAACTTTTTCTTTATGACGAAGGGCAGATTATTGACATTGCAGAGAATATTATTCCTTCTAATACAAAGATTGACATTTCTAACACTCCTTTTGTTTTAAAGCCAAAGCAATTTATTCTTGCGCCAACGAAAGAAAAGATTTGGACTTCTCCGGAAATTATTTGTATACTGGATGGACGAACAACTATTGCTCGCTTAGGTTTAACCATTCATAAGACCGCACAAGTGGCAGATGGAAACCAAGTTCAAGTGCAACCTATTATGTTAGAAATTTATAATCATTCCAACGTTACTTATCTTTTACGGAGTGGGATTCCTATTGGTTGTGTTCTTTTTGAGCAATTGCTGGAACCAATCTCGGGAATGGTAAAAGCAGGCGTGAATGTTGATAAGAGTATTGAATTGAAATATTATGGAGAGTGAATGAAATGGCTGGTTTTAACAAGAGTTTGGATAAAGAATTGTTTTCAGAATCAGTGGAAGTAGGATTAGCCTTAATTACTGTTGCGGTGTACTCTTATAATAGTGGGACGGCAAAATTACAAATCTCGCGCCAAACACGAGACCTGAATGGCGAACTGCAATTTGGGAAATTAGGGAGATTAATTAAAGAAGAAGTTGAAGCCATCCTGCCATTGATAGAAAAAGCACGAAAATATTTGTAAAATGTATAAAATAGGTTTTCCACAGGTCTTGAGCAAACCGCAGTGAGCGTGACCGGTGGCGTAGTTTAATTGAAAATCTTTTTATAGTAAGATTGACTATTTAACATCCATGAAATTATTTTTTAAAAATATTAAAGACGAAATTAATAATAACAAAAAAGTATGGATACCCAGCTTAATAATAATCGGACTCGCCGTATTTTTTTCATTATTCTATGTCTCCTTTAAGAGTAGTAAAGAGCTCAATTCTGATATAATAATGATTATCATCATGTCAATATCAACTTTAATTTTTATCGTTATCTTATTTTCTTTGTTAATTTACACCATACACAAAATACCATCCCTGAAACCTGTAAAATTTGCTTTACTTTTAAGCATTTTTTTGGCTCTGTTCACAGCAAGTAAACTTAGAAATTTTGATATAGACATTTATCTACAGATTATTATAGGTCTACTGGTTTTTATTACCGTATTTATAATAAGCTACAAATCAAAAAAAATGATTTCATAAAAAACTCAAACAGAACCAAAGAAGAGTACCTGGCTGATCGACAGAAAGATTAATATCTTCCTTGAGATTAATGATTAAAAGCATGAAAAAGACAACTATAAAAAAGGAAGAAAATGGAACTTATTGCCCTCACTGTCATCTTTTTATAGAACCAAAATATCTAGAAGACGAAGGCGTATTGTGCCCTTATTGCGCGCAAGAGCTTTAATCATTACGCTTATTTTATGTAGAAAAGTTTATATTTCACTTGCTTTTCAAGAGAATTTACATTTATATGGCGAGCGTACCTAAATAATCGTAATAAAAATACGCGAGTTAGATATGAAAGAACGAGGATAAATTTACAATGATTTCGTTCTTTCAGTATAACTCAAATGGAGGCGAAAGGCATGAAAAAGCAAGTTTGGGAAGTAAAAAGATATGGAAAAGATGACGATGACGATGACGATGATGACGACTTTGCTGATCCTGGAGAAAATGAATGAGAAGAGAATCGGAGAACTACTTTCTCCTTCTTTTAAACTGGGGTGTTAAGAACTATGGGCAGAATTAAGACCGTGCAAGTGAAAAGGATAACCAAAGAAGTGTTGAAGCGCTATCCTGATAAGTTCACCACAGAGTTTGCAAAAAATAGAGAGAGCTTAAAAAGTTTACTTAAGACAGATTCTAAAAAGTTGCGTAATATTGTTGCTGGTTACGTCACCAGGCTCGTGAAAAAAGGAGGAATGTGAAAATGAAGAAAATTCATACCAGGATGAAGAGGCATTATCGCATCCGTTCTCATAATAATACTTATTCCTTCTTCCATCCTAAGCCTGCTCTGCACCGGCCAAAGACTTTTGCAACTGAAGAAGGAGCTCATCGCTGGGCGCAAGAACGTGGTTTCATGAAAGGAACATATGAATTAAAAGCGGTAAAACAAGGAAAGAGATTAGAAGTTGCTGTCAATAAGCAAATTTAAACCTCTATTTTACTTCTTTCCGTATCAATTCCGGGCACTCTTTAAACAAAATATCGAGAACACCGGAAGTTATTCTTCTTATTTCCCAAGCTTGGCCTTGTAATTTCACAACGACGTTTAATTGGCCTTTTTCAACGTCTAAAGAAAGATTTACGTGGTCGAGAGGATAAGTACTTTGAATATGATCTTCAATAGTTTTCATTCTGATAGAAGAAATGGTTTTCTCTAATGGGATCTTAAGTTCCTTGACGCTTTTTCCTTTGCCATAATTAAAGATTGATTTTTCCAAGAAAGTCTTACTAGGGATTTTAATGACCTCTCCATCATCTTCCAGGGCTTTGAGTGTAACGTAAAATGTTCCCACGCGCAATACCTCTCCAGACTCATCACCGATCTTAATTACATCTCTGATACGGAAAGGTTTCTTAGAAAGAAGGATTGTCCAAGAAAAAATAGAGGTAAGGATATCTTTAATTGCCAAGGCCATCCCTGTTGCTACAAGACCGAGAAAGAGGGTAATATTTTCCACCGACAAACCGATATGGGAAAGAATAACCGCAAAGGCCATGACGTAAATAAAGAAACTATACATTTTACTGAGAAAAAGTCGTTGCTCTATTTCTGTTTCTCCATCGAAAAGATCAAGTACTCGGCCGACAGTAAGGCGAAGAAAAACATTGGCAATTAAGAGAGAAACGGAAGTGATAAGAAATAAGTCTAACACTCTAATCACGAAAGGCGAGGTGCTGATAAGACCTTTACCACTGGCAATGATAATCCCTTTCGTCAATAATACCAGAATGAGAAAGACAAGAATGCGTTTATTAAAAATTTTCCTGCGAAAGGTCTGTCCTTCTTCCTTTTTGAGCATAAAAAGTAGAAGATTGTCATCTTCTTAAATCTTATTATAGAAAATATTATATAAAGAACAGGCTTAGAATTATCAATGCATCAAAAAACGCAAACCAAGCAGGAATTTATCCGCCTTAACGGCAAATTAAAAGAGCTTAACGAAAAAGAAATGCTCAAATCTTCAAACTTGTTACTTTACTGACGCCATCGTTCATGCTCACGCCAAACAACGTATCCGCTTCTGAGATCAAAGCATCATTATGGCTTATAACAATGTACTGGGCTTTGTCTGCATATTGCCGAATTAATTTAGCCAGGGTTTCTGCATTCTGTTTGTCTAACGCCGCGTCAATCTCATCAAGGATATAGAATGAAGCCGGCTGGTATTCTTGAATGGCAAAAATAAATGACAACGCGGTAAGCGTTTTTTCTCCCCCTGAAAGGGATTTAATGTCCATAAAACGATTGCCAGTCAATTTTACTTTGATGCTAAGACCATCTTCAAACGGATTTTGAGAGTTATCTAACTGGAGATAAGCCTTTCCTTTCTTAAATAAAGAACTAAAGATACGGGAAAAGTTCTCATTTGCTTCCGTAAATGTTCTCATAAAATGGTCTTTTTTCTTAGTTTCAATTTCATTCATAAGGGTAAGCACATCCACTTTTTCTTTTTCCAAACTTCCCTTTTTTTCCACTAATTTATTATATTCTATTTCTACTTGTTCATATACCTCTAACGCCTTCATATTGACGGCCGACATTTGACCAAGCATCACTTCAAATTTATGAATTTCTTCTTGAATTTCCGTCAGTGATTTACTTCTAACGAGAGCGACATCTTTGTATCGCGAAAATTCTTCCTGTAGGCCCGCAAGTTTAGCCTTAATTTCTGCATTCTTTAAAGAAATGAGATTTAACTCACGTTCATTCCCTCTGGTTCTTTCTCGGATGGTTTCAATACTATTTTCAACTTTATTTACTTCACTGCTCAGAGTATCCCGTTTTGCAAACAAAGCATGGTATCTACTATAAAACTCTTTACTCGCTTTTTCTTTTTCGATAAGCTCTTTTTCATTTTGAGTAATAATAGCCGCTAACTTTGCAATTTCTTCTTTAAAACTTGTTTCTTCCTTCTCGTGCTGCTTTAAAATTTCACTTATTTTTTCTATTTCAGGAGAAACGAGTTGTTCAATTTGAGCCGTGTTTGTTTTCAATTCTCCTTCCAAGCGCACGATCTCTTCCCGTGTCTTCTGCCGAGACTCTTCAAAAGCCTGCAATTGAGCTAGAAGGCGTGGATTGCGCAACTCACTTACTTGGGAACGCAACAGCTGCTTTTCTGATTTAATAGTTGCTAAATCACGATTTATAAAAGCGATTTTTTTCTGTACCTCTCCTAACTGGCTCTCTACTTCTTTAAGGCGCAAACATACTTCCTTCTTGAGTTCAGCCGTAGCTTCTAAATCATCAGAGCCGAGGTGAAGGCTCTTTTCCAGTTTGATAATTTCCCCTTCCAGCTCCGCTTTTTTGTTTCGTAAAGTTATTATTTCCTGTTCATTAGCAACACGTTTTGTTTCAATGTTAGTCATAACTCCTTGAATTTCCTCAAGTTCTCTTTCTACTTTATCCAACTGTTCTAAACTGTCCTTTTCCTGAAAGCCAACGGCCCCTCGTTTGTTGCGAAAGCCTCCTTTCATCACCCCGCTGGCTTCCGCAAGGTTTCCATCCACCGTAGCCATCTTGATTCTTCCAATGCCCACTTTCCTGGCTATATCGATATCCTCTACGACTAATGAATTACCAAAAACATACGTAAACGCTTTTTTGTACTGGGACTTGAAAGAAATGAGGTTTAATGCAAAATCATGAACACCCTGCTGTTGGCGTAACTTTTGATCGTCAGTACTTATTTCCTGGCCTTTAATTCTGTTGAGAGGAATAAATGAAGCCATGCCCATTTTATTTTGCTGCAGAAATTTTATACAATCAGCGGCATTTTTATCTGTCTCCACAACCAGATGCTGCATTTTTCCTGCTGCGGCCGTTTCCAGAGCCGTTGCATATTTCTTGTTAACTTGGCCTAATTCCGCAATGGTTCCATACACTCCTTCAAATTTCTTCTTGTTTTGTAGAATATTTTTAATGGCCTCATTACTCGCTAAACCGGCTTGCATAGAAACCGTTTTAGCATTCAACTGGGCTTGCAGTTCTTGCAATTCACCTCGTCTTTTCCTGGCATTTCCCAATTGGGAAGCGTAACTGCTATCAACGTCAAGAAGCTGGTTTAAACGTAAGGTAGCTGCTTTAAAGTCAGTTTTATGTCCTTGGAGTACTTTAATTTGCTCTTTATTCTGTTCCGTTACTTCTTTCACCTTTTTTATCTGCTCGTCGGTATTTTGAATTTGGTACTCTAAACGATCTTTTTCTCGGAGAAGTTCTTGTTGCGATTGACGAAGGAGTTGAATTTCTTCCTGCTTCTCCTCCATTACTTTTTCCTTTTGTTCTATTCCCTTGTCCAGTTCTTGCGATGATTCAAGATGATGTTTCCTCTTAAATTGAGAAATATTCTTCTCTACTTCTTCTAACTCCCGCTTCTTGCCCGTAATTTGCTGTTGAAGTTCACGATGATGATGAGATAAAGATTTTGACTTCTCTCCTAGTTCCTGCGTTTCTTCCTTAAATTGATCCTTTCTCTGCTGTATTTTGTTAATTTCATCTTTTAATGTAGAAACCCTAGTTTTATCTTTGGCTATCTCCACTTTTAAATCTTCAACTTCACGATGAACTTTGAGTTGTTCTTTTTCTCCCTTCTGTTCTATCTCTTGGTTAATAGCCCAAATTTCCTGCTTTACTTTCTCAATTTTTTCTTTTCCTTCTTTGATTTTCTTATCAGACTCGTCAATTTTTTGCTGATGAGAAGTTATTTCTTGATCATACTTCCCTTTTACCTCTTCTTTCTCTTTAATTTGGGCCTGAAGTAAAGTGGCTTTATTAGAATTAATTTTGTCTCTCAATTCTTTAAATTGGAACGCTTGGTCTCGATCTTTTTTAAGCTCCTTGAGATAAGTCTTCCTTTCCTTAAAGATAATATCGGCATTATTCAACTTTTCTTCCACTTTCTCTAATTCTAACGTAGCTTTGTGCTTCTTTTCTTCATAGAGGGAAATGTCGCTTATTTCCTCAATAATCTGCCGACGATCCAATGGAGACATTTCCACAAATCTGGTAATATCGCCCTGCATGACAATATTATATCCTTCGGGGTTAATTTTGGCATGGGAAAGCAAGTCCAGCACTTCTGTTCTAGTCATCTTTTTCCCATTAACTCTATAGATGCTGTTGCCATTCTTAGTAATGGTTCTGCTGATAAGCACCTCCTTTGTTGGCAAGGGAAAAATATTTTTTTCGTTATCAAAAGCTATTTCCACCATTCCCTGGGAAGCAGGTTTTCGATCCTTCCCACCGTTAAAAATCATGTTAGCCGCCTTTTCTGCCCTCATTGATTTTGCGGATAATCGGCCGAGAACAAAACAAAGAGCATCGCCAATGTTAGACTTGCCACTCCCATTAGGGCCTAAAATACAATTAAAATCATCTTCAAACGGTATTTCTATTCTATGCGCAAAACTCTTAAAGCCTTGTGCGGTAATCCTCTTAATTCTCGTCATTTTAACGTCACAGAAGGTTTTGTTTTCGCTTTATAAAAGTTGTGCTTAATGCTAGGGTGGTGAAAAGGAGGCCTCTGTAAAATTTAGAGATTACATCTCTTAAAAATTATGCCGCTTAATTATAGCCACTAATATAAAGTGACTTCAAAAATAGTTGTACAACAACCTTTAAATAACTGCCTTTTCTCTCTAACAAATTAGATGGACTTTCAAAAATTAGTTGAACTGTATGAAGAACTTGAGCAAACCTCTTCTGGAAACAAAATGAGGGAACTTCTCTCCGATTTCTTTAAAAAAGTACCCCCCGGAGAGATAGGCCTAGTAACTTATCTTACTTTAGGACGGCTTGCTTCTGAATTTGATGATGTAGTGTTAGGAATGGCAGAAAAGTCCGTGCTGAAAGCTATTGCCCTTGCTGCAGGGCAGGATTTGTCAAAAATTCAGAAGATGATACGGGAAACTGGCGATGCAGGAAGTGTCGCTGAGAAAATGTGGCAGAAAAAGCCACGGCCTCTGGTCTCAACAAGCCCTCTTACCATTCATGAACTTTTTGAAAAATTACATAAAATAGCATCCTCTTCAGGGCCTGGATCACAGGATCTTAAAACAAATCTGTTAGCTTCCTTGCTCTCCAAAGCATCGGCAAAAGAAGCTAAATACGTTGTCAGAATTGCTTTAAGCCAGTTGCGAATGGGCGTTGGCGACATGACCGTGCTCGATGCCTTAGCCATCGCTTATACTGGCGATAAAAAAAATAAAGAGTTTTTGGAAAAAGCCTATAACATTTGTCCGGATGTAAAAATTATTGCTGAAACTCTCGTCGCGAAAGGCCTTAAAGGATTAGAAAAAATTGACCTTCATGTTGGAAGACCAATTAAAATGATGCTCGCTCAGCGAGTGCAGGAACTAGAGGAAATTCCAGAAAAAATGGAAGGAAAAATTGCTGTTGAAGCAAAATTTGACGGTGAACGCGTCCAAACTCATAAAGATCAAAAGGGAAAAATTACTTTATTCTCCCGTCGTTTAGAGAACATTACCCACCAATTTCCCGATTTAGTCGAATATCTAAAAAAATATCTTCAGCCAAAAGAATTTGTGTTAGAAGGAGAGATTATTGCTGTTGATGAAAAAGAGAACCCTCTGCCTTTTCAAACTTTAATGCAGCGCCGTCGAAAGTATGATATAACAGAATACGTAAAAAAAATCCCTCTTCAGCTTAAAGTTTTTGATTTTTTGTTTATAGACGGAAAATCGCTTCTTCACGAGTCTTATGAAAAGCGCTGGCATTATTTAGAAAAATCTATCAACAAAAATAACCATCTTATGCCTGCTGATCGTATTATCACTGAGAGTGTAGAAGAAATTGATGAATTCTTTCAAAAGATGCTTAAAAAAAAGTACGAAGGAATTATTGCCAAATCTCTCGCTGGCGAGTATCAAGCCGGGACCAGAGGATGGCAATGGATTAAGTGGAAGAAAGAGTATGTGAAAGAAATGGTAGATACCTTTGATTTAGTAATTGTTGGAGCTTATTATGGACGAGGCAGAAGGAGCGGCGTATATGGAGCCTTACTCTGTGCTGCCTATAACCAAAAAAAAGATTCCTTTGAAACCGTGTGTAAAGTAGGAACGGGATTTACAGATAAATTACTGGAAGAGTTGCCAAAGAAACTGAAGAAATATGAGATGAATGCCAAACCAGCACGTATTAACTGTAAAAAGGAGATGGAACCGAATGTCTGGTTTGAACCGAAGTTAGTCATTGAAATCTTAGCCGCAGAAATTACAAAAAGCCCTTTTCATAGTGCAGAGTTAGCATTGCGCTTTCCCCGCTTTGTTCGCTTTAGAGAAGACAAGAAAGCCGAACAGGCAACGACGATAGAAGAGATTAAGGAAATGGTAAGGGAGAAATGAGTAGAACATAGCGTCGATAGAAAAACTAAGTACTTTTTTCCTCTGCACGTGGCAAGAATAGTCCATTTTTATCTTTTAATTGCTCATTGAATAAAACATAACCAATTAATTCTGGCCATTTCGTATAAACACCAAAAGCCCAAATTATATCAACCAATCCTCCATCATTTTGATGATAATCATCTGATTTTTGTGGAAGTGAAAATAATCTCTTTTTATGTTCAAATAAATCTCTTGGAGATGTTAGAATTTCTAAAGGGGTTTCACTTGGATTTACTTGGTGTGGTTTTAAGATATTCGTAATCTCTTCTTCTACTTCTGATCTTTCTCTTATACTTCTCAATTTAAGATATCTCTCATAAATTCCTGATATCAACCTAGAATCAAAATAATTGGTTGAAGAGCTTATTGAATGCCATAGATGGTATGAAACTAATAAAAATTCTTCGTTGTCGCCAGTTTTAGCTAATAATGAAGAATCAACAACCTGGAGATATGGGAACAATCTTGCTAAACTTATTTTTTTTGGAAAATGGTGTTGGTTGTATCCACCAAATGGTTCATGAGGATGGTATAATGGTCTTTCATTTAAGCCTAAACTAGCAGCTATATTTCTAACAAATCTTAAGTAATTTCCATCAAATGGTTTCCAAAAATCAGTAAGCAGGTCTGGAGCGAATTGTTTGTCTGCTTCGTCTGCTATTACAATTAGAGTTTTGAGAATTTGTTGGCCGGAAAGAGACTTACTACCTACTCGTTTTCTTAAAGGTCCACTTTCTCGTTCTAGCGATGCTGTTTTTCTTACTAATGGCCACATATTGAGACTATAATTTTATGAATTATTAAAATATTCTTGATTTAGATAAGTAATGGGGTTGCGGGGATTTGAACCCCGACCGAGCGGCTTTTCTGATCCACCCGAACCGCTAATCCTAGCCAAGTTAGACCACAACCCCGCACATTTTCAATAATATCATTAAGTGCGTAGCCTGGTAGTGACCGAGCGACAGCAAGATTTTCTACAGAGCCCCTATAGATACATTTATAGTTAAACTTTTTGATCAAATAAAAATTTTATAATGTAATACCTTACTTACGACACATTTACAACACATATAAAATAAAATAGATTTAGCAGTACACAGTAGCCATTTTTTAAAGAAATTTATTTAAAGGGAGCTTTATTTATGAGAAGTAACATCAATTTTGTATTGAAGAAAAGAGGGGGAGATCATGGATTCAGATATTCGAAAAACGAGAACTTGTGAACGCTGTAAAGCACAAGTTCCCTTAGCTAATGTGCGGCTCTTTGCCAGGGATGCAGAGAAGAATTGGTTACTATGTGAAGCCTGTTGTGATATTCTTAAAAACAAAGGCGACAGCAACTATTTTAAAAAAAATCCTATTAAGAATGTTTATAAGCCAAAAGAGCAGATACAAAATATTCCTAAACAAGTTCCTCTAACACAAAAATCTATAAAAAGCTCTAGAATCTGCCTGCGTTGTAAGTACACCTTTGACATCTCTGATTCCGGAGCAACACGAATACGTTGCCCTTACTGTGGAAGGGATGATAAGTTGAAATGATATTCCCCTTTCCAACAAACGTAAGGAACGTATCTCCAGAACACAAGGTCATTTAAATGGGAAAACATTTATATACCCTTTTTGTTTGTTTCCTCTATAAAAAGCGTGGTGGTGTGTATGTCAGAAGACGATTATGAAATCCTTCCTCATCAGTTGCTGTCAGATCTAAAGTATGATGTTGAGGCCCTAAAGAAGAAACTTTCTGAGCCGGATGCCAAGGCAAACGAGCTTATACTAGAAATAGAAAGCTTTAAAGATTCGCTTCATGAGTTGACAACTGTTTTTCAAAAAGCATTAGAAGAAGTGAAAGGGGAAGACAACATCGCCAAGACCATCAAAACGCTGCAGGAGAAGATTGATGATGTCGTGTCCCAAAATGAAACTATTGCCAAAGGAATGATTGCGATTTCCGATAAAGTAGAAGATTTCATACAAAAGCAAAACCTGAAACCGAAAATGGAAGCTTCAGTGCCTATGAACGCTCCTCCCATGATGTTAAACCCATCCGTAAAACATACCGTAGGTTTACCAACACCCGGGATGGAACGAATGGCTCCACGGCCGATGGTAAACCCCCAGATGCCATTAACACCGCTTGGAGGGGCAGATTTTCCTCTTCCTCCACCAAGTCCTCCCGGCAAGAAACGCGGGGGGCTATTCAGATGAGCACTTTTAATGCCCTTCACTTATTAACGACCGCAGCGGAATTGTACCAGCAACAAAAAAAAAGTTTTTCTCGACAAGAAATCGTTAAAAAGATAAATGAAATTAAGTACCTTTCTGCCCAAAAAAAAATCCCTAAATTAACTCTACGAAAAGAAATCATCCACCTTGAAAATACTTTGCAGGGGATTTTTGAATTAGAAAAAGCCTTAACGCAGCAAAAGAAAAAAGAATCAATTAAAATTACCGCTCTTAAGGACCAGATTGCTCACTTTCAGAAAATAGTTGCGATATCCAAAAATCAGGATTTACAAAAAAAAGTGGACAAATTATATTATTTACTGGGGGAGTGTATGGCTAAAGCCGACATAAGGAAAGAGGTAGCGATAGAAAAAGGCTTACTGACCAAAAAGAAGCCTCTGCCTCCTAAAGAAAATCGTGCGAGAGCCCTACTTTATCGTCTTGATGCTCTGAAAAAAATACTCGTCATACAAAAAACGCATCTAAAACCAGACCAAGTACAAAGACTCGAATTGCAGATACAAAATTTAGAGCAGAAATTAAGAGTGTATCAAGGAAAATTAAACCCCTTTCTCCCAGAATTTCCCATTACTGGGAAGAGAACAGAAGAAATACAGCATCGCTTTATTTTACATCGTCCCTCTTCCTTAGAAAAAGCGACCTTATCATTAATTGAAAAAGAATTACCTCTTCCTCCACCGCCAAAAAAGAAAATTTAAATGTCCTTGCCCATCACTGTTCTTCTGCCATTTTCTTTTGCCCGCCGTATCGCATCCAGAATGAGCTGCTTTACTTTTTCATCTAATTTATCAATGAAATCTCCCGACATATTTTCCATGGCCGCTTCTTTCATGATGTCTTTAACTTGCGTTCGAACTGTGATCATGTTATTAATAATAAACATTAGTTATTTAAACTTTTGTCTATGAAAATATTTCAATAACTTTTATATATTATTACATACTTAATAATTATATGGAAAACTGTATCTTCTGTAAAATTGTTAAAGGTGAAATTCCCTGCCATTCCATTTATGAAAACAAAAACTTTCTTGCTTTTCTTGACATCCGCCCCACAAATAAAGGACATACTCTCGTAATCTCTAAAAAACATTATCGCTGGGTTTGGGATATACAAGAAGATTATTCCCCATTTACGAATAAGGTGGCTAAAGCACTAAAAAAAGCATTTACCACAGATTATGTTGTAGCTTATGTTATGGGTGAGGAGGTTCCTCATGCTCACATCCATCTTGTTCCAAGATTTCCCGATGATGGACATGAAGCATTAATTAAGTTACAAGAAACAAAATTAATTTTAGAGGATGAGATGAAACAGATAGCAAGCAAAATTAGAAAGGTTTTAGAATGAAAATTGAAAAAAAGGTTTGGCCACCGTATTTTGAAGAAATTAGTACTGGAGAAAAAACATTTGAACTGCGGTTAGCTGATTGGGAATGTGAGAGGGGGGATATCCTCATTTTAAAGGAATATGATCCTGGCAAGAAACAATATACAGGGAGAGTTATAGAGAAAAAAGTTGGTTTTGTCGGAAAAGTCAAATTACCCAAACTTCTATTTTGGTCCGTAGAAGAAGTGGAAAAGTATGGACTGCAGATTATTTCCCTGAAATAAGCATAATCTTTATATAACCACTATTTTCTTTTCAGTATAAGGCAAGGCGGTGTAGCTTAACCTGGTTATAGCGTCACGCTCATATCTGTTGAGCAATGAGAGCCTTGGCTCGATGAAAAAACTCAATCGGGTTACGTGAAGGTCGGGGATTCAAAATCAGCATACAGCATGCTGAACGCTGTGTGCTGATGACTGTTCCCCCACCGCCACTTTTTAATATGGTTCATACCGCTCGTCCTGGGAAGAAATATGTTTGTTCAAAATGCCATTCTTCGCATCTTGACATTTATGAACTTGAAAAAATAACATTTAAGTCCTGCCTGGATTGTGGTTATGAGGAGAAGTTATGACAGAAGACACGAGGATTAATAGGACCGCGGTTTCTCTGGATCTAAATTTGTATAATATACTTAACGTTGATCTTCATGCCAATATGGATCAGCTTTATGAAGCGCATAGGCAACTGGAGCGGCAATTATTATTTGGCCTTCACAGTGAGGATCCTTTAGTCAAATCATTTTATCAAGAAGATGTTTCCAGAGCATATGACACTTTGCTTGAAAAACAAAGGCGGGAAAAATATCATTTTGAAACGTTTGGAGAAGTTATTGATGGAGACACTGGAAAAGTTATCTAAAAATAAGCTTTATAGAGAAATCTTTAAATAGGAACTTCTTTGCTCATCATCTCACGCCACGGTGGCATACGCAGAAGAGTACTCTTCTGGTCGCCACCATGTCGTTCGTGTCACTCACGCCACGGTGGCACAACCTGGTACTGCGCAAGCCTGGAATTGACAACAGTCAACATCAAGCTTGTTCCCGCAAGGGTATCTCGGTTCAAACTCAGCATACGGCATGCAGCATACTGAACACCGTATGCTGATGATTCTCCGAGCCGTGGCGCTTTTTCTTATAAAAGAAGAAAAGCAACGAGAGAAAATTGTACATCAAAAAATTTAAAAGAATAATCGCTTTTCTATTTAATCATGATCAAAGAAGAGATAGAGATTTCGGAAAAAAAACATTGCAAAATTAGCTGTTGCCGCTCTTATACGACTCCAAAAGGAAGATGTTATACTTGCCCGGAAGAACTTTTTAATGAAGAAAATGAACTCCCAGATCCTGATGATGAAAAATGGTAAATAAGCCTAGGAAATATTGTCCCAAATGTGGCTCTTTCGATGTTGAACTCTATGATGATCTCGAGTTTATTCACTGTAATAAATGTGGATATGAAGAGTTAGATTCTGAAACTTTCCCTTACGGGGTGCGTAAAAGTCAGAGGGAAAAAGAGCGTTTTAACCCTTATAAAAAAGGCGGCCAGGGAAGAGTGAGAAAGATTTTGACTTAAATTTATTCTTTTGACTAAAGTTAATTTTAAATATAATTGATCTTTCCTGTAAGGTTTATGAAAATCATTTCTTGGAATGTTAATGGCATTCGTGCCTGCTTTAAAAGAAATTGCTTAAATCCTATCGGAGAAGAGATAAAGCCGGATATTTTTTGTATCCAGGAAACAAAAGCGCATCCAGGCCAAGTCGATAATCTTCTTTCAGAATTTCCGCATCATTTTTGGAATGCGGCAGAAAAAGCCGGATATGCCGGAACAGCAACTTTTAGTAAAATAAAACCATTGCAAGTAAGTTATGGAATGGGAATCAAAGAACACGATCAGGAAGGTAGAATTGTAAACCTAGAATTTCAGGATTATTTTCTGGTAAATGTTTATGTGCCAAACTCAGGGAGAGGACTGCCTAGATTAAGCTACCGTGCCCAATGGGATAAAGACTTCTTGTCTTTTCTGAAAAAATTAGAAAGAAAAAAACCAATCGTCGTTTGTGGAGATTTTAACGTGGCTCGGACAAGAACAGATTTAGCGAATCCTGACAGTAATTATAATAAAACGGCTGGATTCACTCAAGTTGAAATTAACGGATTCCAAAAATTTTTTGAAGCAGATTTCATCGATACGTTTCGAGAATTTCATAAAGAGCCTGGACAGTATACGTATTGGGGTTACTGGAATAATCTTCGGGCCAGAAATATTGGCTGGCGGATAGATTACTTTTTGATTTCATCTTCTCTTCAAAAAAAACTGAAAAAAGCCTTCATTCTAAAAGAAATCATGGGGTCTGATCATTGCCCGATAGGAATCGTTTTAAGTTAGTTTTTTAAAACAGCAGATTATTTGAACTTCATGTTAAAACATTTTACTGTTCTTAATAAAAAGGCAGGAAGATTTTCGCCAACTTTATATCAACAAATATGTTCTCATACCATCAATGGTGAAGGAATAACAGGGAGGGTAATTGCTACCGAAGGTTCTTCTGATTTGGAAAAGTTCCTTGCAGAATCAGCCGCAGAGTCTTGCGATATCTTAGGAATAGGGGGAGGAGATGGAACTTTTGCTGAAACAATAACCGCAGTTATGAAAATGTGGGGTGATGTTCCTGCTTATATAGCTCCTTATGGCATTGGAACCATAAACAATGTGACCTTGGCCGTGGGACTTAATGGGAAACCATTAGAAGTAGCCCGATATGTTGGGTCTCTTACAAGCGTCAGAGGAATAGCCTATCGTAGCCTTTCTTTATTAAAAATTAACCAGCGTTATGGCTTTAATGTAGGTTTCGGTTTAGTTCCCAAGCTTGTTTGGCTCTATGAAGGGCATTCCATAAGAGACTATGAACTTTTTATAGAAAAGCCACAAAGTTTTCCAACAGAAGCCGCAAAACGGAGTGAAAGTTTACTTCGAAGATTGCCAGGAAGATTCCGAGCCCTTAGGGCGAGTTTTCTTGGTATTGCCGGTGCTGTCCACCTTTCATCTTCTGCACAGAGTTATTTTAATGAGGAATTAGACGTTGAAATATATATTGATGGCAAAAAGTTTATTCCCTCTTCCTCACGCCCAGCTACGGCTATTATGACTGCCGCTTATGAACAGGTTAGCTTAGGTCTGTTTTTAATGCCGGAACCACTTCCAGGAGCACGTGCTGTAGAAGGAAAAATGAGAGTCTTAATCACAACTCTAACACCTGAAGAAGCAGTTACAACACAATTAGCAAAGCTGTTTCGAGGCCAAGAATTAGATAAAACCAAGTACGCTTATGCTCATGAACTTTCCCTGGAATCTTCCCAGCCCTTTCTGGCCCAAATTGATGGTGATATCTATAAAGGAAAGAGATTTGAGATTTCGTGTGATAGAACTATGAAATTTATCGTGCCCCAATAGGTAGTATGTATTAAGTCTTCTTTCTGCTTTAGCATCGGTTCGCCTTTGGCTGTTGCAACTCAAAGGCAAAAATTCCTTTTGGAACATGAAAATAAACAGAGATTTATTTTCAGTACTGAAATGTGATATTTTTCACATTTCATGAATCCCCTTTTTACTCGATATTGATTGGAAAGAAGGCTCACGGGTTGATGCAAAAGCCCCAGACTTAATACATACAATAAAGTAGGCACATTTAAATAAGAAAGAATTTTACTATATAACCAATTACAGAAGATTGTAATATGAAAAAAGAGGAAAAGAAAGAATCATTTGGTCAATATAGTAATAATAACTGGTTAAAAGTAATTGGGATTCTCTTTCTCATAGGGATACTAATCCTCCTCACTTTTTTTCTTGTAAGAAATAAAGCTCTTGCTGGACAAGCCAGCTTCCTTTGGGAAGACCGATTTTGTGATGATCAGGAAGAAATTAACTTATTTATGAAAGGAACTACAACCTTGTGGCGAGTCACACAAAATTCACGGGAACTTCTTCAATCCCGTGAAGATCGCTGTGATCCAGAATCAGCAAATATGCTTATCGAAACATACTGCAATATTGATAATAAAGGAATTGGAGAACTACGCTTTGGTTGCTCTTTTGGCTGTTCCAATGGCGCCTGCTTAGATCATCCCTCTCACTAAAATGATATTGTTAAAAAAGAAAAGAGTTGCCCTTTATGTGGTTATGTTACTTGTGGTGATGTTACTCTTAACCTCTTGGAGTGTAATAGCGCTTCAGCAACAAGATGTGCGTAACCTCCTCTTTCATATCGTAAATCCCCCGTCTTCATCTTTAAATCCGAATGCTCCAGAGTATTGCGATGGGGCTATCTCTCTCTTAGATGCGCGTAATTTCATCTCCGCTTTGATTCGTGGTCAGGAACCATCTTGTCCTACCGTTCCTGCTACGTGTGGAAATGCAGTTCGTGATAACACGGAAGAATGCGATGACGGAAACAGAAATAATAATGATGGCTGTTCTTCTCAATGCACTGCTGAATATGGATTTGTCTGTAGAGGCCATCCCAGCCAATGTCATCGCCAGGAATCGTTAGGAGATCAGCGCGTGCTGACGATTATTGTCGGCTTCCAGGATGACCCGCAAAACTATGAAATTTATAAAAGAGAAAGTGAAGAGAGAGCCGCTTTTGTGCAGCAATATTTTCAAGAAGCTTCCTATGGGAAAACAAGAATCATTAATACGGTTGTAGGCCCTTATACTTTATCACGAGAAGGATGCATTCCAGGTGGAGGTGGTAATTATGATACCAATGATCGCCTTATGCTGCAGCGCGGGATTCAAGCCGCTGATCCAGATGTTGATCTTAGACAATTTAACCGTCTCATTTTTATAAATAAAGATTACAATTTATGCCCTACAGGAAACTCAGGAAGCACGATCTTAAGGGAAGGTGATTCATTATTTCCTCTCCTGAACTCAAACGATGGTCAAGTGTCTGCTTCTTTCACCAGAATTCCTTACTCCTCTTTTAGTCTTCAAGATGGGAATATTCTTCATGAATTTGGCCATAGTCAATCTGATTATCGAAGCAGTTTTGCCTTATCCCACTTAAATGCTAATTTTTGTCGAGATTCCGCAGGAAATAAAGTCACTTGGAGCGCTAATTGTGAAAATATTTTTGGTCTAGCCGCCATAGATCCGATGGGGAATACCTTTTATTCAAACCATTATAATGCTCTATATAAAGAACGTTTAGGCTGGCTTTCTGAAAAAAACGTTATAACAACTAATAATGGTGATTATCTCATTGAGCCGCTGGAAACGCCTTCGGATGGTCCCAAACTTATTAAAATTCCGATTCCCTTATCAACTTACCAATACTTCCTTGATTTCCGCCAGCCCGTTGGATTTGATGCCGGAAATGAAAAACCATTAGATGGGGTTTTTCTCTATCTTAATGATTTATCGACAAGCTGGTCTTTCCTTTTAGATCCCCCTCCTTTTGGCGATGCCACACAATTTGAATTTTCTCCCATGCAGGTAGGAGTACCTTACACTCACCCTGAAATTGGCTTGACGATAACCGTGCAACAAGTTACACCGCAAGGAGCTAGACTCAGTATACGCACTATTCCTGTGAATGGGAGAATTATAACTCAATGCAATGATGGCTTTAACAATGATAATTCTGGGGAAGGAGTTTTCCCATCCAGAGATGATACGGATTGGAGTTGCTTCCGAAATGGAGCCTATGACCCTAATACTTTAAGTGAATTTGAACCCTTTGCGGAATGTGAAGATTTTTACGACAATGACCGGGATGGCACCACTGACGTTTGGGATGAAAATTGCCAACGTCCTCAATGGGGCGGTTTATTTTATAATTCCCAAGATAACAGCGAGTCTTCGTGAAAATAAAAAATATTTTTCTAATTAGCGCTATCTTTCAAAGCTTTAAGCAATTCCTCTACCCTTCTACTATCAACTTTCATCAAGACATCCAAATATCTCTTGGCTAAATTAATACTATCCTGGCAATCAGAACGGCAAGGAAAATGAGAGAGAATAACCAGATCTTGAGCTCTCTTACTAAGATTCGTGAAAGGGTTTGTGGACGGCAATTCCAAATTTTGTTTATTTACGGTAAACTTCTGGCAAAAGAAATCTACACAACAACACGGGAATCCTAACAAAATCCCCAAATCTCGGTCATTGCTAATAAGTTCATAATACGAAGCCAGGCAGGCTTTTTGTTCGCTTTTTGAAATGTACACGAAATACATCCCTTCCCTAATATCATCTTCTGGTACACGTATTCCTTTATTTGAGTAAGCTTCGGCATCAGCAAGGAGAACTTTAAATTTTGATTTCACAATAATCAAATTAAAGTCCCGGCAAAATTTCTCAATTTTTGGAAGCTCTTCCGCATAAAAGCCTTGGCGAACAACCTCTTTAGCATCGTGCAACAGGAACAATATTTCTTGGGCATGGGTTTTAGAGCCAAAGATATAAGAAAGTTTCTTGATCATTAAAATGAAGAAAGAACGTCTTAATTTATAATTATTTTCTTATCATGTAAGTAATATGTCTGAGTTTTTAGCATCAATAATGCGAGGCTTTTCTGATTCCACTACAAGGATTTTTTGGAGCACTAGAAAATTCACAAATTTTTGGTGTACTAAAAATCAACTGATTTTTGAGTATTCCCGAGAGAAAAATCCACTCGTCTTGCAGGAGAAGCCGAACCGATGCTAAAGACAAAAGAAGACATATTATTTACCTTATCATTTATATTTGCACAAAAATCAGATCTTTCATCCTATAGATTTAAAACGTAAATGAAGAAAAGAATTTTTTGTGGAACAGATAGAAAAAGAACAACAGACGCTGGAAGAAATAGTTCAGATAGTATCTAAAAAAAGAATCATGGGCGGAGCACTGAAAGCAGGAGCGTTCTTTGCCGGAACGGCCCTTTTTATGTTTGATTTTTCCACAGCAGCCTTATTTTTTTCAATGGGTGGTGTTCATTCCTACCTTGCCATTTCAGCATATTTTCAAAAAAAAAGCCTTACTCAACCACTTTTAACACCTTCTTCTCAAGTAAACACCAAAGAACATGTTATGTACAGTGAAAGTCATTTTAGGCAAAATCCATCTCTGTATTTAGACGAAGAACTCACGCTTCTTGAAGAAAGATGCGGCATCTTAGAGAGAGATCTCAAAGAAAAAGGCAAGGCTGTTGAAAGAAAACAACGACAACAGGAGCGAATACAAGCATATAATCCAGAAATCATTAAATTTATTTTCACCCCGCTCTGTTGGGCGCTTGGAACAACTTTTGAAGGTTATCAAGAAAATGCTATTGAGAATCACGCTATCTCCAAACAGCGGGAGATCGTAGCGCAAGAGACCTTTCGCTATGGAATACGATTTTTTCAGAAGTTAGAAGAACAATATGGGGGCATATTGGAAAAAGAAAATCAGGAAAAACTACAACGCTGTTACAAATTGGCAAATCAAGGTTTAAACATAACTTTAGATCTTATCATCAAAAGCGATGCTTTCATAAGGCTACAACAATAAGATACTTTCTATTTTACTTAAAAAGATAAAGAAAGAGAGAAAAGGCGTTTAATCAGCCCATTATAAATTTCCCAGATATCTTTTCCTTCCTTTAATAATTTTGTCACAAAAGCAAAGGCAACATTATGCAATCCATTCTCGGCAGGATTTTCTAAGATGATCGTGTTCTGCAAATTGGCAATGTTATGTTCCTTGATTGTCTTCATCCAGACTAAAGAGAAAGCATAAGCTTTAGCCTCTTCATCGTGAACATGATCTAAAGTTTCCGTAAGTACATGGCCAAGCTCATGTCCAATAGTTAACAAAACTCGTGCTAAAGAATCATTAAGGACAAAAATTTCTGAAAGCAAACCATCTTTTTGCCGATTAATAGAAAGGCCGATAGTTTCAGGAGAAAGAGCTACTTTGCGAAACTCAACTTCCGATAGAACGCAGATTTTAATGGTAGAAGGAAAAGGAACAGCGAAGAGATTCTGGAATGCTTCTTCAACAAATCCATGTACTTCCTCCGCTTTACCAACAAATCCTCCCAGATCTCCCTGGAGAAAATTATCCGGAATGAACTGATACTCCTGATGAGGCTGAAAAAAGTGGTAATTTGCTGTTGCGTGTTGATAAGGCCGAGGTTGTGATTCAGAGACATAAGGGGAATTTAACGGTAAAGAAGTAAAAAGAGTTTTGGGCATATAATCCTGGAAAGAAGGAAAGCTTGCCGCCGCATACCTAATAATACCCGGATCCTGATGTGGAGATGGAGAATAAGAGCTGGCCATAGACTCTAATCGGCTTATTGATGCAGAGACATAACTCTGAGACATTTGATACATGGTAAAGGAAAGATGTTTTTATCAAATATAATCCTGCTTGATAAAAGTGAGACATAAAAATCAAAGAACGGACCCGATGAGATTTGAACTCACGACCTACAGCTTAGGAGGCTGTCGCTCTATCCAAGCTGAGCTACGGGTCCTTAAGGTTAAGAAAAAAAGGAATCGGTTTTTATAGTTTGTGGACATGTTATTTTTTCAGAAATTTCTTAATATCTTTATAAACAAGGTCTGGACCTCTGGCCGCGTCCACCGCCTGAAGAAGACCTTTTTTTGTATAATAGGCAACAATAGGTTCCGTTAATTCTTGATAGACGTTATAACGCTGTTTAATAATTTCGGATTTATCGTCATCACGCTGTGTTAAGCGGCGAATAATTTCTTTTGGCGGGGGAATGTTCTGAAGATGGTAAATTTTTCCGGTAACAGGATCCATGCGCCTTCCTGTTAATCGCTGCAGGACAACACGCAGGGGAATTTTAAGATAAATAACAAAGTCAATACCAAGGCTTTCCGCTTCTTGGGCTTGCTGCAAAGTTCGTGGGAAACCATCAAGGATATAATTATCTTTTCCTTTCAGACGCTCGGACATCATTTTTGTTATAAGATCATCAGGAACATACTTTCCCTGATCTAAAAAGTCTTTTATTTTTTTTCCTGTAACTGATTCGTTCTTAACTTCGGCACGGAGAATATCTCCGGAAGAATAATGCTTAAAGTGGAATTCTTTTTCGAGTCTTTCAGAGTATGTGCCTTTTCCTGCCCCAGGGGGGCCTAAGAAGATAAGTTTCATGATGCTGATTAATAGACGCGGATTAAAAAAGGTTGTGGTTTCGAGTACGTATTAAGTCTGTAGTAGGCTATGCCAATTCACGAGTGATAGAATCGAGAATATCTTTGTGTGCGGAAAGGGGTGGTTCCTACGGAAGGGAACCGCATTCTCAACGTCGCCTACTGAAAGCGGGTCGGACTGCCCACAAAGGAGCAAACTTAATACGTACGAAAAAAGCAGTAAAATTATAAAGCTGATTTATTTCTATTCGCTATGCGTTTTAAAGCCAAAAAGCAATACGGTAATTATAGGGAAGCAAATTGTCCTTTCTGTGGCAAAATTGCAACACAGAAGAATCCTCAAGGGTTGGAAGTTTGTCGTCTTCATACCAAAGAGCTGATGGAAGAAATACGCTGCAGTTGCGGTTCCTGGTTGGAAAGCAGAAGCGGGAAGTTTGGACCTTATTTTCATTGCCTGAAATGTGGAAATGTGCCGTATAAGAAAGGAATGGAATTAAAGGGAATGATAAACATCCTCGTAGATGATGAAAAGAAAAATCTGAATAAACAACTCTTCACTTCAGAGAAAAAGAAAGAAACGACGATTTCTACTGATGATGTGGAATTTTTCAGTTAATTTTCTATTCCGTTTCTTCAACAAGATATCCTTTGAGAGAAAGTATTCTTCGCAGTTTCCTTAGTCCTTTAGTTTCAATTTGTCTAACACGTTCTCTGCTAAGGTGAAAATCTCGTGCAATTTCTTCTAAGGTCTCCTCGCTTGCCGCGTCAAATAACCCGAAGCGCCTGGTCAAGGTAATTTTTTCTTTATCAGTAAATTGAATACGCTTTTTTCCTTCAATAAAGCCGGAATCAACAATCTCTTCAATTGCTTCTAATTTATTTTTTTTATCTAAAACATCAACAACGTCTGCTATTCGCGAATCGGCGATAAGTCCCAATAAATTGCCTTCCCTTCTCTCTTTTCCATCATCGTTTCTGTTCATTGCCAGCGGGGCATCTAAACTCAAAGTTAGAGAATAACTAAAGCTATCAGACTCCACTCTTCGGAGCTTAGCTAATTTCCAGCCTGTTTCCCCAGCCACGTAAGTCTCAAAATAAGTTTTGGCTCCACTTTGTTGATATTTTCGATACAATTTATTCCAAGTTCTAATGTCTTGAATCCTCTCCACTGGAAGTCGTACAACCATTCCATTATTATCAATTTCACGAATAATTTCATGCTTTATCAACAAAGTGGCATAAGTAGAGAATCGACAACCAAGTTCTGGCTTAAATCCTTCAGCAGCTTTAAACAAACCAAAATTTCCTGCTGAAACCAAATCCTCTATAGTCATACCATGTCGGAAAATTTTTTTGGCAATACTAACTACCAATTTTAAATTATTTTTAACTAATTGGTCTCTAGCCGTCAAATCTCCCTGCTGGTAGCGATTAGATAACTTCGCCACTTCGTCTTCGCTAAGAAGAGGATGTTTCGCTATCTCTCGAAGATAAAGTTTAAAAGCTGATGGGTGGTGATAATCTCTTTCAGGTTTGGAATTTTCTGTTGTGGTTTCGCCGCTTGCCTGATCACTGGTGTTGGTTCGACAATAAATTTTCTTTGCCATTGGGGAAGGGGCAAATTCTCTCAAATCAATGCTTCCTGGGGAGTTTGCTGGTGATTCTAAATTAGCTGAAGAAAAGCGGTTCAGGAAAGTTTTATCCACCCAGAAATACCAATAACGGCCCTCTCTAAAAGCCTGACCATGAGCTTTTTCTAATTCCTCATTAATTTTCCGTTTTTCAGATCCAGTTAATTTAACCAAAGCATCACGATCTAAATAGGCTCCAACATGCAGATCTATTTCTTGAAGATCAGCAGCTGTTTTCTTCTGTAGATCCTTAGAATAATAGAAATAAAACATTTATTGGAAATTTTCAAGTAAATATATAAAGTTAATTACTGTGAAATAGTACCCCTATCAAGCTGTTCTTTCGTAGAAAGATCGAAGAATAGCTATTTCTTACCGCTCATTTCCAAAGAAAATTTACCCCCAAAGCAGCTTGAAACCAGGCATAAGGCTTATAAAGACACTCCCTACCAATTTTCTGATAAATATTTTCTACAAGATGATTACCATAGCCCAAGAACCATATACTCCCGTACAGCTTAAAGCTATTCTTCATCCTTTGCTTACACAATGGTTCTTTTCGAAGTTTAGAGAATTTTCCCTGCCGCAACTTTATGGAGTAATGGAAATTCATAACCGAAAGAATATTCTTATTTCTGCTCCCACAGGAGCAACAAAAACATTGACCGGGTTTTTAGCCATTCTCAACGAGCTCGTTGATTCTGCCCAGAAGAAAATTCTTGAGGATAAAGTGTATGCGGTATATGTTTCTCCGTTAAAAGCGCTTAACTATGATATTGCTGTCAATTTGTTGAAGCCGTTAGAAGAGATTGAAAAAATAGCAGATAAGAAGCTAGGAATTAGAGTTAGTGTTAGAACAGGAGATACAACCGCCTCTGAGAAACAGCGGATGTTGAAGCACACTCCTCATATTTTGATAACTACCCCTGAATCATTAGCGATCGTGTTAAATTCTCCTAAATTCCATGAGAAATTGAAAGATGTGCAATGGTTGATTATTGATGAGATTCATGCTCTCGCAGAGAACAAGCGAGGCGTGCATTTAAGTTTGACTGTAGAACGATTGCAGCGCCTTTCACCAGCCTTAGCACGAATTGGTTTGTCAGCGACCATTGCCCCATTGGAAGAAATTGCCCGATATTTAGCAGGGTACAGAGGAGAAGAGGAAAGGGACTGCGAGATCGTTGATGTGCAATTTCTTAAACTGATGGATCTGCAGGTTATGAGTCCAGTAAAGAGTTTAGTTGATACCGACTATTTGCTTAAACATAAAAAAATGTATGAACAAATTCATAATTTGATTCAAGAGCACAAAACAACGTTAATTTTTACCAATACACGAAGTGCGACAGAAAGAGTTGTTCATAATCTCAAAGAACTTTTTCCTGAAGATTATAAAGAAAAAATTGCCGCGCATCATGGGAGTTTAAGCAAATCCAGCCGTTTTGCGACAGAACAGGAATTACGTGAAGGAAATTTAAAGGTAATAGTCTCTTCAACCTCACTAGAACTCGGTATTGATATTGGATTTATTGATTTGGTTATCTGTTTAGGCAGTCCGAAATCCGTTGCCAGATTTCTGCAGCGTGCGGGAAGAGCTGGACATCAGCTGCAGAGCACGGTCAAAGCGCGGATTATCGTTATGGATCGAGATGATTTAGTAGAATGCGCATTATTGTTGAAATCTGCCGTCGAAAGAAAAATTGACAAAGTGCATATCCCCCTTAATGCCCTTGATGTTTTAGCCCAACATATTTATGGCATTGCCATTAATGAAATTATTAACATCTATGAATTATTTCATCTCCTCAAAAAGAGTTATTGTTATCATTCCTTATCCTGGGAAGCGTTCTTTGAGCTTATCAAATTTCTCTCTGGACAATATGTAGATTTAGAGGAGCGTCATGTCTATGCCCGTATTTGGTACGATGAAGAAACGGGAAATATTGGAAAAAAAGGGAAAATGGCGAGAGTAATATATATGACGAATATTGGCACGATTCCAGAGGAAACGTATGTAACTGTAAAAGTAGGCGAGCAGATTGTAGGCATGATTGATGAAGGCTTTCTCGAGAGATTAAGACCGGGAGACGTGTTTATTTTAGGTGGAAATGTGTATATGTTTAAATTTTCTAGGGGAATGACGGCGCAAGTCAGTACTTCCGTTAATAGACCTCCTACTGTTCCCAGTTGGTTTTCAGAAATGCTTCCCTTATCATTTGACTTAGCTATGGAAATTTCCCATTTTCGACACTTAATGGAAGAAAAGTTTGCGCAAAAACAAAACCAGGAAGAAATACAGAAATTTATTCATGAATTTCTCTATGTTGATGAGCAGGTCGCAGAAAGCATTTATCATTATTTTTATCAGCAATATCACTTTAGCGTTATCCCCCATGACCAAAAAATTACTATTGAAACCTATGTTGATAGAGGAAGAAAGTATGTTATTTTCCAAACTCTTTTTGGAAGAAGAGTAAATGACTGCTTGTCAAGAGCTTTAGCCTATGTGATAGGAAAGTCACAGCATCGTGATGTCGAGATCGGCGTTACCGACAATGGATTTTATCTTTCTGCAGAAGAGCAGTTTCAGGCCAGAAGAGCGTTTGCGTTATTAAAATCAGATAATTTCAGACAGGTTCTGGAAGACGCCATTGAACGAAGCGAGATTTTGCAGAGGCGCTTTCGCCATTGCGCCACGAGATCATTAATGATCCTCCGGCAGTATATGGGGCAAAAAAAGAAAGTGGGAAGAATGCAGATCGGCAGCAAAATTTTGTTTAATGCCGTGAAAAGAATAAGTAATAATTTCCCTATTCTACAAGAAGCGCGGCGGGAAGTGTTAGAAGACATGATGGATTATACGCATGCGCAGGTGATTATAGATAAAGTTATCAAAGGCGAGATTAAAGTGGAAGAAATGCCCACGGAATTTCCTAGCCCTTTTGCCTTTGGCTTGATTGCGGGAGGCTATAGTGATGTGATTAAAATTGAAGACAAGCAGGAATTTCTGCGGCGAATGCATCAAGTCGTGATAGCAAAAATCGCATTGAAAGAAGGAAAACGAAAAATACAGGAAAAGAAAGAAGAATTTTCCTATCAGTCTTTTTGGGAAGAGGTGCAGAAAAAACAGCAAGAGGAAAAAGATACCGTCAAAGAAAAGCTTAAAATGCAAGTGTGGGGATTAAAACATGTCCCTGTATATGCGAAAGAAGAATTGGTAAAATTAGTTGAGTTTGGCAATATGAGGAAAGATGTTTTTGATGAATGTAAAAATTACCGGAAAGAAATTGAGGAAGAATGGCCGGAAGAGTTGAAGGAGTTTGTGATAGAGAAATTTAAGGAATAGCAAAATTCTGGCGAGCACGTTCCAAGAAGGCTTGATTAATATCTAGCATTTCAGCTAATTGAAGAGTATGACGCTCTGTTCCTAAAATAGGATCTCTCTCGAGGAAAGTTCTGGCTTCTTGTGCATCGATCAGATCCCCTGCATTACTGAGATACTCTAGGATAATACGAAAATGACCGTGATAATCGGCATAGGTTTCTTTTATTTTCGGCCAATGTTGTTGTATCCATGGCCAAACATGTTTTCTTCCCTGAGGGTTCATGATCAGGTTCGCAAGGGCATAAACTTTATTTTGTGTCTTTACTTTATCAGTAAGAATGTAGGCAAGAGCTTGGTCGATGATACCACCATCGCTACTTCCCATCAAGGATCTTAGAAGGTTTATTCTTTCTTGAGGATCTTCTTCTTGTTCATAAAGTTGCTGCATTTGTTCAAAGCGTTCTCTGCCGCCTGACCACACGGCAATGCCGTAGGCAGCTCTACGCAAATCGGGATGAATCGAAGATCTGTTACTCATCAGTTTATTCACACCTTCAATAACGTCTGAATCATGAAGCCTTCCTAAACCAAAAATAGCATCAGCGCGGAGTTGACCATCAGTTTCATTTTCACCATCTTGCCGCTCCCAACCTAAACGATCTAAGATAGATTTATAGATTGTTCTTTGCGTTTCATGAATTCTGGAAACAAAAGATTCCTCTGAACACAACAAGGCGATTTTTTCCAGACTGGTGATGACATCTTTCGTAACAAGATAAGAGTCCTCGTTTTTATACCCCTCAACAAAATTGATGTAATCAGAAAGAGAAATCTCTCCCGCAAGACATAATGCCGCTTGGTCGCTGTGAAGACCCCATCTGTCCATGACATCTAGTTCTTTTGTTTCAACAGCATGCTTAAGTTGAGAAAGTGTAGCTGGATCATATCGAACTCGAAAGAAACCAAACTGGCCAGCATTTAATTTCAGATGCCGCTGTGGTTCCATGCCAAGATCGATTTCCTGATCCTCATCTGTGAAAAGAATAGCATCTAAGGTTTTCCCATCAGCAGTGATGGTGAGAGGAATAGGCCATTTCGTTTCTCTATCCAACCTTTTATAGCGGAAACGTTGCTGAGTAAGACGTAGTGTAGATCCTTCCAGAGTGGCATCGACTAAAGGATATCCTATTTGAGAAATCCAGCTTTCCATTAAGTCTTTCACAAGTTTTCCTGAAACATCTTCCATGGCCTGCCAAAGGTCATCACCCTGAGCATTTCCATATTTATGCCGCTGGAGATACTGACGAAGACCTTGTTTAAAGACTTCTTCTCCAAGGTACTTTTCAAGCATGCGTAAAACCATACCGCCTTTTGAATAACTGATATGGTCAAAAAGTTGTTCCGTATCTTCCGGAGTATCCACCGGCTGATGGATAGGATGAGAAGTAGAAAGAGAATCCTGAGCATAGGCAGCAGTGACACCATCAGTCATAAAAGTGGACCAGATATCGAGTTCGGGATAGAAAGAATCAACGGTCTTATACGAAAGCCAATCGGCAAAAGATTCATTGAGCCAGAGATCATCCCACCAATTCATGGTGACAAGATTACCAAACCACATATGAGCTAATTCATGAGCAAGAATAGTCACGACGCGTTGTTTATTTGCAGAAGAAGCTTTTTCGGGATCACAGAGTAAGGCATCTTCGCGAAAGGTGATTGCCCCCCAATTTTCCATCGCGCCAAAGGCAAAGTCAGGAACGGCGACATGATCTAATTTAGGGAGAGAATCCGAGTAAGGAATAGCAAAGTAAGCCTCATAAAAGGTGAGGAATTTTTGGGCCGCTTCCAAGGCGAAGCGGCCTTTCTCTTGTTTTCCTGGCGTGGTAAGAACGCGAAGAGGAACGCCATTGACGGAACTGGAAATAGAATCAAACTCGCCTACACCAAGATACAAAAGGTATGTTGACATGGGAGGAGTTTTTTCGAAGTAAACCATTTTTGTGCCATTCCCAAAATCTATTTCTCGAAAGACAGAGGCGTTAGAAAGGGCTTCTAAATCTGAATCAACAGTCACAGAAACGTTAAATTTTGCTTTCGCTGCAGGATGATCAAGGCAAGGAAAAGCTTCCCGCGCGTGAGCGGCTTCGAATTGCGTTGTGGCCATGACACGATCTGTCCCGTCTCTTCCTTTATAGTTACTGGCGTAAAGGCCTTTGCCTTTTTTCATATTCCCAGAAAAATGTAGTGATAACGAAAGAGGGCCTGGGTTTACAAGATAAGGTAAAGGAATGGACACAGTTTGCTCTTTGGCATCATATCGCACCAGAGAGGAATCAATAGTCTGCTCAGATTCTCCAGAACTGACAACGACATTATCAATGGTAAGACCACGAGCATGAAGGACAATTTCAGACGCTGGTTTTAGAACTCTGAACATAATTGTCTCGCTGCCCTCAAAGTGGTATTGACCTGTAGAGTCTTTCTGTAATGCCGGAATAAAATGAATGTCATACTGTTCGGGACGAAAAGTCTCTGGCAGGTCTTTTGCACTCATGATTGGAGCGAAATATAGAGAGAGTTATTTAAATTTAACTATTTTGAAGAAGTGATTTTAAGATCATTCTTTTTTGAAGTTCACAAGATGCTTACATTCATCGCCACGTACCGCTTGTTCATACATGGCTCGATAACCGTGGGGGCAAGAACAATCATATCTTTCTATCTCCTTTCCTCCCTTTTCTGTTCCCGCGATTACCATAGCCGGAATCAGCGTGACCTTTCTCTGGACAAAATATTCTCTTCCTTTTTCCGTTTCACTGGGAACAATTCTTCCTTGAAAAGAAGCGGCGTCAAAATCATTTCCCCGTGGTTGTTTTTTTCTCATTAATTCAATAAATACGGCAACATACTGATCACGAGATTGGTTAGAGTCGATAGGTTGACCGTTAGTTCTCTGATGTGCAGCATATACTTCATCGAAGAAATCAGCTCCCTCATGTCGTATTTCTTGAGAAAATTTCCGTGGAGTGTAAAAAGCTCGTAAGAAGGCTATTTTAACGTCTTCAGTAAGAACAGTCATACGTTCTTCCAGAGAAGGAGTATTACTATGACCAGTATAACCTACGTTCATTCGTTTCATTTCCCGAATCGCATTCGCAGCTTCTTGGGGAGTTGATTGGTATCCTGTGGCAACTAACGTGGGGAGAAGTTTTCCAAAGGGTTGCCCGATCAGTGTTTCATCTAGTTGAAGAAAACGTCCTTTCAGAGTTTCTATGCCTATGTAGAGCGAAAGAATATCAGTGGTATTAAGCTGCTGGAGCACTTCTTGAGGAACGCCCAATATTTCCGGAACTTCCACTTGATGATAGCCCTGAACAGCGCGTTTTATTAATGAGAAATTAGTATGATCTTCTAAGCCTGAGCGCCTGCGAACGAGATTTTTTACTTGTTCAGGAACTCCTTGATCATCAAAGCCAAAAGCTGGATCAGTATTGAGCGTTGGAGAAGTAACTCTAACCGCTTCCTCAATTCCTTGTTGAGGTCCTGAGAATAAACCGATTTGCTCAGTCATGGTGCATTTTAAACGATAGTTTGTTTATAAACATATTCTTCAGCTATTACTTTCTGGCTGGTTCGTATAGCGCTGGATAATAATCCCGCTCTGGGATGGACCTAAATGTTGCTTCAAAATTTCTAAAATCAAGATTTGACCGAATAACATCGAAGACTAAGTGTCCAGAATTGCCGGGATCATTCGTTTGCACTGGCTGTCCATTATTAGAAGCGGAAATTACTCTCATTTTGCTTCTCCTGTCTTTAAAGTTATCCTTTATATTACCTGAGTAACAACTTGCGAGAAAGAGCGTGGCATCTCCTAGGAATTTTTTTAATGAACTTTCTAATTCAAAAGACGTAACCGTTTCATTAAATCCCAGCGCTAAACCATCAGCTGTTCCATGACCCGCATAGAATACAGTTAATTGCGTTTCTTCACTTCCTTCTTCTGAGATAAGCCTAAATAACCTATTCAAGTACGCTTTATTCTCCTTCACAACAAATTCAGAATAGCCTTTTCTTGCAAAAAAAGATGATAACTCTTGATTATCTTTTCTCAGTTCTTCTCTATAATGCTCATAATTGGCTGTGAAAGGGTTTATACTTCCTTGAATAAATACATAGAGTTTTTTATTGCTCCTTATTTGTTTTTTTAACTCTTGCAGTTTTACTTCTTTAGCCTTGCTAAATTCAGCATCTACCTTACGAGTAATCTCTTCTACTCTTTGTGGATAACGTCGACGCAGTTCTTCCGCAATTGCTCTCTTTCCTTCCGCAGCAATAACAAAGTATGGTGTTAAGTCATGATGATCAGCTTTTGTTTCAATGAAAGGAAGATGTAAATCTTCTATCACTTGCCTTATTTCATGGTCACTATAGAACTCTCCAGAGGCGCTTACATCAAGAGCATGGTCTTTCCGCAAGATCAATCCTTCTTCAAGAATATTTTCCAGAAAGCTGGGGATAACAGCAAGATTTCTCCCTGTTTGTCGCTCTAATTCTTTTTCAATAGTTCTTTCCACAGATTCAATCGAGTAACTCCCATCATTGTAAACCGAGATAGATCCAGCAATCAGTGCCGCGAGTCTATTTTCATCGATATCTAATCTTTGTTCGGTGACACTTACAGATGGATGCCTATAAGATCTCTGCGCGGCGCAGCCTGGTGCAGAAGCTATTCCTAAAGCTAGACCTATGTATCCTGCAATAGATAAGAGTCTACGATTCATTTAAATAGGCTAAAAGAGGCCCTCTTTATAAATCTTTCTTAATTTTCACCACTCAATAGTTGCTACTAAGTCGGTTTTCCCGCAAAAATATTATGCTTATCCCTCATAATCTGGATTTTAATCTTCTTGTCTTTCTTAAACTCGCAATGGGGCACAGAAATAGTTCTATCTTGAGTAACAGCAATGACTGATCCCGGAAAGCGATCAACACACTTTATTACTGCTTTTACCACATCCCCTACTTTAAATGGCTTTGGTAAATCACGTACTTCTCGTACCTTAAAATCTTCTTTTCTCCAGTGTAATTTAAGATCATATTTCTTTTCCCAGGTTTCGAGGAGGGCGTAAAATTTCTCCCAGGGAATTTCTCTACTTGGAGTGCGGCCAGTTTTATAGTGTAAGAAATTCTGAATGCCTAATTTTGGCTGAGGATGAAGCGTTTTTATCCAATTGATAATTTTTTCCATTTCTTGTTCATTATATCCTTCAGTAAGAACGGGAGCCACGATAACGTTCAGTTTCTTCGTGGCATAAGCAATGATTTCTTTCACGTGCTTGATATTATAACTTTTTGCGCCAGCCATTTTTTTGGCTGTTTCTTCATCAAGAGCATCAAGAGAAAGATTAAGTTGTAATTTTTTGTTCTCTGCCAGACTATCAATTTTTTCTTTAGTAAGCAACGTCCCATTTGTGTCAATGGAAATCGTATGCACTTTCTTCATGGCCTGTAAATCTGAAATTAAGTTTTCCATATCCGCATAAAGAAATGGTTCTCCTTGCACGCCAATATGGATTTCTATTTCTTCATCGACAAAATCAAGCACTTTCTTTAATTCCCCAATTAAATAGTCTTTTTCCACCACAAAATCATTCTTCGTTGAGAAAAGTCCTTCTGAAATGGAGCAATAAATGCAGTCCAGATTGCAGGAAGTAACCGGCTTTATTTCAATAATCGAAGAACCACGATGAACAATGCCAAAAGCGACGTTGCCAATTAGAGGGATACCGGAGTTCTTATGAATGTAAGTGGCTTTATTGCCTGTAAGTTTATTGGTAAGATGGTCAAAGTATTTAGTAAGAAGAAAGAAGAACTTAGTTTCAATTTTTTCTTGATCTTGATGGTTGAAAGAAAGAGTATGAGAGTCCCTGAGTTCAAAAAGAGCAATTGTTTCTATCTCTTCCTGAGGGATGGAAGTTTTAAAGAGTTTTAGGAGAGTTACTTCTATTTGTCTTTCTTTCTTTGCAAAGGAAAGAGTTTCAAAGGTAAGGATTGCCATGACTTTTTATTTTCATTCTTTATTTAAAAATCTGCCTTTTTGTAATCTTGTTATTAATTACTATTTTTTCAATGAATTTTTCAATTCCCTCTACTATTTCTTTTAATGTTACATCTACTTGAGAGAGTTCTGATTTTTTTTAGGACGTATAACATGAAAAGCCAAATATGGAGTTTCTATTTATAAAGATTTTCAGTGAATACTCACTCACAAGTACTAAAAATCTCACGTAAACTTTATAAATAACCTGTAATCGTACTCCAGAATGCTGGAAACAATTATTAATGGGCTTCATAGCCTTAGAACTTTCTTTGTGCCTGCTGAAACCCCTGTTTCAGAACGTAAAAATAGATCTATTGATGTCCTACGAGTTCATTTGTTAGAATCTATTGCCAAAACCTCAGAAACAGATACAGAAGTTGCCCTAGATCTTTTTTTACATGATTTCTACGAGGGAACAATGCTGGATGATTATCTCGAAAATCTCTTGGAAACAGGCAGAACTGATGCTCGCTATTATGTCCGACAAGGAATATGGTCTGAGATGATGATTTCAAAAGCGGAACTTGGACCGTGGGATGTTCGAAAAAGTTTTTCCGGTCATCTTCTTCCTCCAAAATGGTACATTCCTGAGGAACGGGCAACAGCCTATCTCTATATCTCCATTGGTAAAAGAGAAGAAGAAATAAACGATCTCACTAGCGGGCAGAGATGGTCCATCCCGGCCTACCTCTTAAATTATCATCCTCTCACGAATCAAGCCGACGTTTACTTAGCATATAATGGTAAAATAACAAAAAGGGGTACGTTGCCCCTAAGCGAAGAAGTTAAATACGTGGCTGCACAATACTTTCCGTGGAAGAAAAATCAGGTTTCACCATTATCACTAGTTCATCCCCACAAAAGTTAAAAACACCTTTTTTTCTTAGCAGAAGGTGGCAGAAACAAGGAGCGTTCTGAACATTGATCCAAAAAATCTAACTCCTGGCATGTTACAGTATCAGGAAGCGAAACGAGCCAATCCTGACTGCCTGATCATGCTCCGGATGGGTGATTTTTATGAAATGTTTTACGAAGATGCGATTACCGCAGCACGGGAATTAGAGATTACGTTAACGGCGCGGGGAACGGGAGAAAAACGAGCCCCTCTTGCTGGCGTTCCTTTCCATGCTCTGGATGTTTATTTGGGACGGCTTATCAAAAAAGGGCATAAAATAGCAATTATCGAGCAATTGGAAGATCCCAAAAAATCCAAAGGTCTGGTAAAAAGGGGTCTGGTAAGAATTGTTACTCCCGGAACGGTGATTGAATCTTCGATGCTGGATGAAAAAGAAAATAATTATATTATGGGGCTGACGACGAGAGGAGAAGAAATTGCCGCCGCTTTTTGTGACGTTTCAACCGGAGAATTCTTTACCGCTAATTATTCAAGTGCACCGCCTTTACTTCACGAGATGTCGCGTCTTCTTCCTAGAGAATGTATAATTCCCGAAAGTCTGAAAGTTAATCAAGAATTACTGGAAATGATCCAAAGAAAGGGCTGTTTTCTTACCACGAAAGAAGATTATTTTTTCCGTCAGGAGAAAGGGCGGGAAATTCTCTGTAATCATTTCAACGTTAAGTCTCTCGATGCTTTTGGATTGGAAGACAAACCAGGGAGCATAGCCGTTTGTGGAGGTCTATTGCATTACTTGCAAGCAACGCAGAAAACAACGTTAGCTCATCTTAAAAAAATTTTTCTCACTAGTAATAATCAGACCATGATGCTAGACAGCAGCACGTTCCGCAATCTGGAATTAATTCATAATATGAAAGATGGTTCCCATCAGGGAACGCTGCTGAGTATTTTGGATAAAACTATCACTGCCATGGGGAGCCGTTTGTTAAAAAAGTGGGTGAAAGCGCCGCTTCTGCAAAGAGAATTAATTCAACAACGACTCGAGGCAATTGAACTTCTCAGCAAGAAAATCATTACGAGAGAGGAATTGAGCGGCTTTTTAAAAGAAGTATCTGATTTAGAAAGAGTGCTGAGTCGCGTTACCTATGGTACAGCTACCCCTAGAGAAGTATTATCTCTAAAACAGTCCTTACAAAAAGTCCCTTTCATCAAAGAGAAAGCACAGAGTTTTCAGGAGAGCAGTTTGTTGAAAAAAATTTCTACGATAAGTGCCATGGAAGAGCTGGCCGCTCTTTTAGAAGAAGCCATTCATGAAGATGCGCCCGTGACAACAAGGGAAGGGGGGATTTTTAAAACTTCTTTTCATCTGGAATTGAATGAATTATACGCCCTTAAAACAGGGAGTAAACATTATTTACAGAAATTAGAAGAAGAAGAAAAGAAAAAAACGGGAATTCCAAACTTACGTATTTCCTATAATCATGTTTTTGGGTACTTTATAGAAATAACGAAAAAGAACCTTCACCGTGTGCCGGAAGGATATATACGAAAACAAACTACGGCGACGGCCGAACGGTATATCACAGAAGAATTGAAAATTGAAGAAGAAAAAATTCTGGGGGCAGAAGAGAAAATTCAGGAGTTGGAATACACTCTCTTTCAGGAAATTTTGCAAAAAATAGCAGAAAAAACAGAAGAGATACAAAATACGGCCTTTCATCTGGCGGTACTCGATGTCTTGTGCTCGCTGTCAAAAGTAGCTCTGGAAAATGAGTACTGCAAACCGCGCTTCGTAGAAGAAAGCATCATCCAGATTCGAAAAGGAAGACATCCGATCGTCGAGAAAACAGAAAAACAATTTATCGCTAATGACCTTATTCTTTATCCCGGGGAAATGATGGTGATTACCGGCCCGAATATGGCTGGAAAGAGTACGATCATGAGGCAAACCGCACTGATTGTTCTTATGGCCCAGATCGGGAGTTTTGTGCCGGCAGAAGAATGTGTCCTTAGCCTTGTTGATAGAATTTTTACGAGAGTTGGTGCTCATGATGACCTTTCTTCTGGACAATCAACTTTTCTCGTGGAAATGAATGAAACAGCCAACATTTTACATAATGCTACTGAAAATAGTTTAATCGTTCTTGATGAAATTGGCCGGGGAACATCAACTTTTGATGGTGTTTCCATTGCCTGGAGCGTGGCGGAGCATCTCCATCATAAAGTGAAAGCGAAGACGTTATTCGCCACTCATTATCATGTTCTAAATAAGCTGGCAGAAAAATGTTCCAGAATTAAGAATTATAACATTGCCGTTAAAGAAGTCCAGGGAGAGTTAATATTTTTGCACAAATTAGTAGAAGGGGGAACAGATCAGAGTTATGGAATTCAGGTCGCCAAATTGGCGGGCGTTCCAGAAGAAATCATTGCCCGAGCACAGGAGATTCAGTCCATTCTAGAAAAAGATGATGAGATGATGCGGAAGATGAAAGTGAAACGATTACAAGAACAGAAAGGGCTGGAAGAATTTGGAAGAAAGAAGATTTAAAAAGATCCTTTGCAGAGTTGCCTGAAATGGGATTACAGCGATTGGTCATGGGAAGCCTCTTTGTTGGAAGTTTAGCAGCTGGAAGCATCGCTTATCATCTTTTTAGAGTTCAACAGCTTGAAGAAGAATTACAAAGAAACCAGTCCGGTAATATAGTGAATGCAGAAGTCATTGGTAAATCACCTTTGGATTCAATGGCGAATTCCCTTCCTGAAAATATAGCCAGAGACGAAGCCTTCATTATGGTTTATGTTGATGAAATCGGCGGCAAAAGCTACAAATTGCCAGTTTCAACACAGGAATACTTTAGATTTAAACAAAAGCCGCACAGAAGAAAATATCAGACTGATTTAGTTAACTGGGTTACATATTATAATCAAACCATTAAAACATATGCTGAATTTATGACCAAGGATGCAAAGTCTCTCGAGGAGAAAGCACAGTTATTGCTTGACTTTGTACACCGAACACATGTTTATGATAACAGTATTGAAAAAGATAGAGATTATGTCAGATATCCCATTGAAACTATGGTAGAACGTAATGGAGACTGTGAAGATGCCGCAATATTAGCGGCAGCATTAATGAAATCAATAGGAATTGAAGTAGCATTACTCTACTTTCCACCGCTAGAGGGAGAAAATGGCGGTCATGTTGCTTTAGGCGTTTATGGTAATTTTAAAGGCGATTTTTACCATTTTGATGGGAAAGAATACTTTTACGCAGAAGCCGCGGAAGCTGACTGGTTACAAACCCATTTTCAACGAAAAATCGGAGAGATGCCTTCTAATTTCAAAACAAGAACGGCAGAAATACACGTTGTGAAATGAAAGGAGTTTACATGGTTCTGTCAGATTATTTAGAAATGATCGTCAAAAGAATTATTATAAAGATGAACACTTACTTTAATGTCTTTTTTTGATAATAGGTCAGAAAAATCATGGTAATAATTCTTTTACTTTCCCCAATATAAGTAGAAGGATTCGCTAGTTCACCTATTTTCGTTTCATCTATTCGTGAATTTATCTCCCCATTTTGTAATAACACCTCACTAAAATCCCTTTTCCCATTCCATGCTTTTGTTGCCAGCACACCTAATAAATCGTGGGCCGTACTTCGTGGCAACGGATTTGCCGTAGTTCTCGAATCCGTAATATATTGCAGCACTCGACTTGAAGTTGTGATGCCAAAAGTACGCTCTATGCGCTCTCTCGCTCGCTGTTCATCAATTCCTAAATAATATACTGCTGCTGCCATTTGCCGCACGGAATGATCCAAACATTTAAATCCTGATTCTAAGATAATTCTCATGTTTGCTGAGGCGGTCAAATCTCTTCCATAATCCATTTCACAATTTGAGAGTGCTGCACTCGCATATCCTCGCATAAGGCGGCACATCGATTCTGCTTGTTCCTCTGCCGTAGGATTCCCTCCCCGCAGATCTTTGTGAGGCATAGCTGCAGAACCTTTTTTCTTTTTAGGATTAAGATCTAAAAATAAGTGGGCATCACTTCCTTTATGCATTCGAAGATAACGACCGATATTGCCCACGGTCTCTGCGACACCGGCTAAAGCGCAAATAATCTGCGCTTCAAATTCTAAACCAGGAATTTGCGCGGAAGCCACCATATGTCCAATTCCTAAATTTTTACAATATGCTTCTTCTAATTTTTGTCCATGAATTCCTAATACAGTTGCTCCATGATGATTTCCCGTGGCATCGGCCCATTTTCCCATCAGAGAATTTTGATAAACAAATTTCAGGAAGTCTAGGCCTTTTTGCAACATTTCGGCATAGAAAGCAAAAGGTCTTCCCGCAACTGTGGGCAGGGCATCAATTAAATGAGTTGTATCCATGTGAGGAATCTCTTTCCAGGCCACAGCCCTTTCAATCGTAATATCTCGCAAATTTTCCAGAGAATCAATGATAACTTCCAGCGCTGCTTTTAATTGCAGAGCACGTGCTGGTTGTGTTGTATCCGCGCTGGTCTTAGCTTTATTGATGTGTGGTTTTGCCGCCTCACTCACCACTTCTTCTAAGGCCATGTTGAGAGCAATAATATCGTGCTCTGTTTTTTCCTCCAGTTCTCGAATTCTCGCTGATGAAACATGTTCTAATGTCGCTTTAGAAGCAATCTCGTCAGCAATTTCACGAGGAAGAATATCCGCATGCATCTCGCTTAAGGTTAAAGCCGCCTGTCCTTGGACCAGTAACTGATAGTGCATAGTTCGTTCTGCACCCCATATTATCCCCATTTCCTGAGTGCCGTATCTTCCTGCTGTAAGATCAGTGGTATTTGGTTTATATCCTTCTGGGAAGCGGCGCTTTGGTTTAGTAGAGAGTTCCGAAGTCATTTTTTAAATTTCTAAATAATTCATTAATTATATTCAATAATCAACTATTGGCGTCTGTGTTTTCTTTAACAGTTCTAATGCCTGATCAACGGCATCCTCAAGAGAATCTCTCATTGAAGTATGATAGACTCTCGAACCAACCCACTGATTTGTCGCGGCTTCGAATAAATAGTTGATGGCGCTGAAAAAGGCGTCTGAAGGAGAAACATATTCAATGGACGGATCCATTAATTTTCTGAAATCAGAATGACCTTCTTCTTTGGCTTGTTTCTTCGCACGCTCAATTTCACCATACCATTGTGGATTTACTCTTTTTACTTCGTCGCGGATAAGCTGCTTGCTGATGGCTAAGCCTTTCCACGTTAATCTATCTTCATGCCACGTACAGACAACATCGCCAAGAACATCCTGGACTTGGTCATCTTTATCAAGAATTACGACATATTCTACTTTTCCATCTTCTCTCGCAAATCCTCTGCTCCTAGCATAATCAGTCATGACCTTGCTGGCTTTTCTCGTTGTTTCGTTAATACCGTTAAATCTTTCTGTGCTCAAATACATCAGTGCTTGTGCTTCTTCCGGCTTCAGATATCTGTCTTCAGGTTCAAACTTGGTACTATAATCAAGAAGGGGGCGCAACGCTTCAGGAATTTCATCTCCAGGCTTAAATCCTTCCGGCAATCCTAAATCTTGCAGTGTTATTTCCCCTTTCCTTACCCGCTTCCATACGGAAGAACTTGCTGGCAAAGAATTTCGTGATATAAACTCGATCGGCTGGACATAATTAGTAACGGTTCGTGCGGCAAAATTACCATAATTCCATTTTCCGTTAACAAATTCTGGCTTCACCCTATTCACAAATCGCACTCTCATGGTTCTCGGAGCATATTGACTCCCTATTGCCGTATTGGCCGTCAATAATTGTCCCTTTTCATTAACTAATCCTTGATAATGGCTTTCAATTCCTGCTTCTCTCAACAATTCAAAATTAAACCCGGCCATTAAACAGACCGTAGTATTATCTAACGAAACATCTGGCGTAATGGTTCCAAAATCAAAAACGGAAAAAACAGGACGATAGGTAAAATCAGCTAAACCTGGTTTTCTGGGTGTAGGTTCTTGTGTAACCCCGATAGTCTTCACACTGGTATCATTTTCTACTGTTCGTAGATACTTCATCTTTGCTCACCGCCAATAATAATATTTCCTTCCTTAACAACAAACCCTGGGTGGCAGCCTAACTTCTTGGCTTTTTCTTTTTTTTCCTTTTCAACTCTCTCAAGAACGTCTTTACTTCTCATCATTTGCGCGGCAACAATCATGGCATTGACAGGCTGTCCAGCAGTTACGTATCCTGTTGCCTTAAAATTTCCTTTAAAATAAGTCAAGTATTCCAAAACATCTTGTTCTGCAAAGGCATCATCTGACCTATCTTCAGCTTCTAATTCCACGAGAGGAAGAGAATCCTTCACCGCAATCTGCACTCCTTTTCCCATCTGAAGTTTTGTATCAATAAAGAGCAGGGAACTTAAATCAACCTTTCCTGCACTAAATGGAGTGACCACAAGATCATCAGCTGAGATTTTTGAACTAGGGAGAACAAGATAGGGGAGATCATAATGAGAAAGTACGTTTCCTACCTCATTTCTGAATTCTAGGCCTATTAACACATTACTCTCATCCATGGCGACAACAACTTTAGTATATCTTCCTTCCCCTTCCATAAACCTCTTGGCAATATTTGCCGCCGCATACGTTCCATTTAAAGGAACCGTTAACACCGGATTTCTCGGCGGCTTTTCACACGTGGAAAGAACAGCACTCAGTCCTTGCGTTACAGAATCTCCGATAGATACTCCGATAACTAAATCATCCATTCTTGCATATCCTTTCACCGCCCCCGTCAGAGCATTACTCATGCCTGCTCCACTGATAAATGCTATTGGTTCTCGCTGGTGATAATTCCCACTTCCCATGTCGGGGTCGCCATACCACTTTAAGGCAAGACGTCGAACCTTATCAGGAGTATTATCTGCCGAAGCATACTGTATTACCAGAGAAATATCTGGATGTTCTTTACTAAACTCAAGAAGACCAGGTAAAATTTTTCCTTGATCACTATCAGAGCCAAAGATCATGCGAATTTCCATGAAAATGCAAAAAGAGAAAATCTCTTTAAATAGATTTATATCATTCAGTACAAAGGTTACAGTAAATATTATAAACTCCTTCTTTCTCCCAAAATGAATAGGTGAAGAGATGAAAGTTACCATTGACACAAAGGAAGATTCTTCTGAAGACATTAAGCGTGTTTTTCAAGTTCTAGGCGATATTCTTCAGCGTAAAGGCCATTCCGCTTCCTCCTTTTCAACCGAAAATGTCGACACCGCTCCGTTAATGAGCATGTTTAACGACTCTTCTTCTCCAGAAGAAAAAGAAGTTCCTGACCGCGCTCCCGATTTTAGTTCCTTTCTAAGCTTAACAAAGCAAAATACGCTTCAAAAGAAAGAAGAAATTCCTAAAGTCGAATTTTTTTAGCTGCCGTTAAAGAAATGTAAAGCTTTTTAAAGTAAACTCGATCTTAGATATAAGATGGCGATTAACTTATTTTATTTTTCATTATCATAATTGCCGGCAGAATTTTCTGGCTGGAGGCAGTTAATGTTGGTGGAATAGTATTTAATCAACTACATATTTATCACAATAATTGCAAGGTATTTTCTTTTGTTTTGATAAGCTTATAACTTTGTTGTATTCTTGTTCTGTAATGACTTCCGTCTTGCGTGCAATTTCCAAACCCTCCTTGAATCGTGGATCATAATTCTGGCGAGAACTTAAATAGGGGGTAGATTTGTAAAATCGAGAGCCTTGTTGAATGCTCATCGCCACCAGTTCCGGTTTATGCCTCACAAATTTAGCCATCTCTGCTATATATTCGTCTGGATCGGAACACATATATGCACGATAGCAGCCTGCATGCGCAGTGCTGTAAGTCTCCCATTCAGTATAATCTTCAGTTGGAGCGAGCTCTCGTCTTCCATCTTGAATAAGATCTTCAATCTCTAAACGCAGTTTATCTCCTCCGGAGCGCGCAATTTTCTCCATTTCCTGTGTTGCACGTAACAAAAATAAATCATCGTTTCTTTTATCATTTAAGCTTTCGTCAGTAAATCCCAGCTCAGCCTTAATTTTATTCGAAAGAACAGTATATTCTTGTTCAGATACCCCTCTTGTGTCGCGGGTAATAGCGGGATGCCCTTGGTTAAATATAATATGTGCATATTCATGGGTAAAAGTTTCTTCAGCTTCATCATTGTTAAACAATCTGCCGAAGGTTGCGAACTCTGGATCTATATCTTCTATATTAAAATACATAACCCCTGGAGTTTGGTAGGTTACTCCTCCCCGTAGCTCTACGTCGCTTTTAACAAAAGCAGCAACCTGCTCTGGCAACTCCTCGGGAAGAACAAACCTGATTCTGAGGTCTTTGACTCTTGCTCCATACTTACGCTCGGCAACCCGTAAAAACTCTCGTTCCAAATTACCAGTAAGGAGTTCTGTCACTTTTTTCGCATCCTTTCCAAGAACGTCAACAATTTGTTTGTTATACTTATCAGAAAGAATAACTGTTACCGTACACCGACTTCCTACCGCTACAGCTCCGGTAATGGCAGAACCGGTGGCAGAGCTGCCTGATGATAGTGGACAGGAATATACTTCTTTTTCTCCAGGGTACGATTTTATCTGCAGGATATTTCCGTTTCCTTCGGTATTGGTTATCGCTGCCAAGGCTGAATTTTCCATGTTCCCTTGCATCAACACCTCGCCGTGAGAAGCCTGTATGACTATGCTACCGGTATCGGTCTCTTCCACGATGTTGACCTTTCCTTGGAGTGAGTTTAGGTCCAGATTGGTATAGGCATGGTCTGTGGATAGGACTGCTTCTATACTATTTTCTTCCCTTGGCACGACAATTAATCTTCTTGCAAATATAACGGGCTTATGGACATCTTCTGGAACTCTATCAAGAGTAATGGCAAAATAAGATTGAATATAACTTTGTTCATTACCGCTATGATCAATATTGTCAGTAAAATAATCCGTGTCTATCTTGACGGAAAAACTGCCTTTTTCTGGTGTTGAAAAGGAAGAACCATCTAGAAAGGTATAATGTGCTGGTGAATGCAACACCGTTTCTCCTTGGATTAATATCTCCCCATTTGGTAAAAAAAAGTTTTTTCCTTTTACTTGAGCAGTTCCATCGGCATTCAGCATTATAGAGCAGCCCACACATTCTTCCTTAATATCTATCTTTTCAGAAAAAACTGGGTGTTGTAAACTTCCCTTAGTTAAGGTAACTTTACCTTGCTCATTCAAAGTCATGGTTCCATGTATACCATATTTTTCTCCCTCCCTTGAGAAGGTGAGTGAACCATCGCTTTCAATGTTAAAATTAGAATTTCCATCAGCTTTCAACTTTTTCAACTGGTCTATTGTAAAAGAAAGAGAGGAATCACCCTTAGTTACAAAATTTCCATTAGAAAAGCGGTTAAAAGCTCCGATAATTTCGAATTCATCAAGCTCAAGGATTAATCCTTGTGATTGAGCGTAAGCTAGAAAAGTATCCTTGTTATTGTTAAGCACACTAATATCAGTAGATATTGCCGTTTCATATGACGCTGGATATCTAAGGATTTCTTCAGGATATTTTCCGATTAACAAACCATACGCTTGAGGATTTGAAGCGGCATTACTTGAGCTAGAGAAATAATTCTTTGCTTCTTGAGGGAATCTATCTATAACCATTTCTGGATTGGTTTGGTAAACTGCGGGGTTTTTTAGCACGAAATCAGCAGTCCAACTATTAGGATTATTTAGGCTGGGCTCAGCAGCATGTTTTTCTCCCAGTGCGCTGCTTGCCAAAAGCAGCCAAACGGTAACTATTATGATTGCTTTATTCATTATTTACCTTCTTTAGTCCAGTCGTACTTAATCGCAAACGTAAACTGATAGGGATGTTCATCGATGAGAGAATCTTGGTCAATAATGGTGTATAAGACAGAATCTCCATCAATATAATTTAATTCTATCCTCACTTCTTTTTCTAAAGCTAGATCGTTCAGATAACTTACCATCACAAAATTAGGTTTTATCTTTTGCTGTTCTATGATCTGTTCATAGGTATCTATAATCTTAGGAATATTTACGTTAACTCTGGTTGAAAAGGTATCAATGGTCTTGCTGGTCGTTTCAGCGCTAATCGTTACCGGAAAAGTAAAGTCAAAGAAGATACTATCGCCAAAAATAATATCTGACTGGATGGGCCCTGTTTCTACGGTATAGCCTTGATCCTTAATAAAAGAAAAATCTTGCAGGCAATTATTTAAATTTCTTTGGACGTTCTTTGCTAATTCCTTCTGTAAAGTTCTGGAGGGAGGAGTTGCATCATTCTTTCCATCATAAAAGTAGGGAATTTTTAGATTCGCAACTTCTACGTATTCGGGAGGAGGTTCAAAGTAACCTCCTTGGACGCCATTCTGCGCCACAGCTTCTTTTGCAATACGTTCAATACATGATTGTGTAAATGAACTAATGCTTGCAATAGGTAATTGGGATGGAATTTCCGTTTCAAGATCCTTGGTGGCGGTGTACTTAGTCAAGAAAAAAATGCCCCCAGCTAGTCCGAGCATAATAATTCCAACAATAATAAACACCGTGATCTGGCTTTTTTTCTCCATCTGATAATAAATAGTAGCTTATCTTTGACCTCTTAGTTATTTTGTAGTTGATATTTCTATATATTTCTTCCGTTTTCATTCTTAGTTAATTCAAAAATTTATTGATGAGTTAAGGAAAAAGTGTCAAACGGGAGTTAATGGCTATTTTAGTTGAATATTGGTGCAATAATTTTTAAACTAATTTAGAAATCTATTGGTTATGGGCATTAATTTATTTATAGAGCCAGGAGTAAGCAAGAACTGGGACCAGTTTAGAACAGAAAACCCGCCTTATTCTATAGCCTTAGATGGCTATGTTCATGAAGCCCCATGTTTTGATCTTAATGGTCCTTACATTAATTTTGATCATCATGATGGTGTTGATCGATTAAGTACACGAAGTACAACCGGTCAGGTTTTTCTCTGTATTAAAGCTGGTTTATTTAAATGCTTTCAAAAAGAAGGAATACCGGAAGCCAACGTCTTTGTTGACGATCCTGACCAAGATGTCTGCCCGGCTTACTGGCTGTTAAAAAATCATGAGCAGATAGCTGGAACTAAAGACGGCCCTTTAATTATTAAATTAGTTCAAATAACCGACTTGGTTGATGCTACTGGCGGAATGTATCCTCTGAAGATGGATTCTAAACTGGCTCGGGAAAGAGCCTGGCTGTTTGAGCCATATACTTTAGCAAGGTTAACTGGAAGGCTGCATCAGATGGATGAGCCGGAAATGCGCAAGGTAATTGAAATGGTCTGCTCTAGAATTGACCAGTACTATGCTGGAAAGGGGAAGAGGATTAAGACTGATACTCGATATAAGATCATTGGCGGCGGCGAGAATTGGAAAATGGTGATCGAGAAAGGCATTGATGCTCGTCCGCGAATGATTACTGATGGAATAGATGCTTTTGTTTCGGTAAGAGAGAATACTGATGGAACATATACTTATACTCTGGCTCGACAATCAGAATTTGTTCTGTTTCCAGTAAATAAGTTGTACGAATTTCTTAATTCACAAGAATGTATTGATGTTCATGCTAAGTTTAAATGGGGGGGAAGTAATATTATTGGCGGTTCGCCGAGAAGAGTTGGTAGTAAATTAAAACCAACGGAGTTAGAACAACTCATTAATCAATTTCTTTCTGCTGTTAAGTGACAAGTGCAACGTAGTTTTAGTAAATTTCTGTGGCATATTATCTGCAAGAAATTCTGCTTCCGTTTAAATCATAATTCATTTTCAACCAACTGAAATTTAAACGAATTGCTTTTTCACAAAATTCATCAAATTTTAATTCGTATTCCATTCCCAAAACAGCTTTTCCATGTTTGATAAAAGGTAATAGTTTCTCACATTCATCATAGTAAAAACACTGTTCGTTAATAGCAAAATCAAAGTAATCAATCAAATCATCAACTTGTTCAATATCATTTTTTAAGGCGATAGAAAGATTCCTCTTATGGGCTTCGTCAGCAAGCCACTTATTATAATTTAACTGGTCTTGGTATGTTAGTGGAAAACCGCTATCTTCTTGATAGGCCTGAATATTATCTGGGTCAATACCGTCACATTCTTTTTGAACTGCTAGATTTAAACGACTCAATATGATGTCTGTAAATTTGTCGTAATCTGAAATATCTAACCACTTTTCCTCTGGCCATCCAGCCACGATTTTTCCAATAACCTCTTTTGGGAAATCTTTTGCGTCATTTCTAAATTCTTCCAGACTTCCTGTAGAGATATAACAAATAACAGTGATATTTTTATTATGAAGTTCATCAATAACTGTTTTGGGAGTTTCAACAAGATCAAAGTCATATAAATCAACGTCGTAACTTTTGTTGATATTTCCTTGTAATTGCAATTGCCACGAAATACCTGGTTTTGGTTTATACCACCAATCTTCTTTAGTGATTTTTTGAATGTTACCATTTTCCTCTCCGTTTTTATTTATCAAAGATACATCCTCGTTTGTAGTTTCAATCTTATCGCGTCGAATTTGGTTTATACATCCTATTAGAATTATGGCTAAAAAAACAAGAAATAAAATATAACGTTTTTTTTTCATGATTATTTGAATTAAGAAACAAATGATTATAAAAGTTTTTATGAGATTCAGAAAATTATTTCACAAAACTACCATTAATAGAAGACCCACAGCAATAATTATCCCAAAAGACCCCACCACTATTTTGGAAAATTCCTTGCTTCCAAGCCAATAGGCTATCCCTCCTTTTGCGGCAATATTTGTTAACGCAGCGACGATAATTCCATTTCGTGCCGTTTCCTGAGAGAGAGAATCATTTGCCAGCTGTGAGAGAGAAACGATCACGGCGTCAACGTCTGCAAATCCCGAAAGGAAACTTACAGCATAGACCCCTTTTGCGGAAAAGTACACTTCAGCAAGTTTTATCAATGCTAAAACAATTGCAAAATAGACGCCAAATTTCAAAGCTGGGCCTAAGGTAAATGGTGAACCAAGTTCACTTACCTTCTCCTTTATAACTTTACTTTGCTTCCAGAGATAGTACGCAAAAACTGCGGTAAGGAATGTTAAAATAGTAATAGGAAGTACTATCACCAAGAATAAATCTCGATTAAGAACGAAAACTTCTACTAAAATACGTACAAACATCATTCCATTCGCCAAAATCACGCCTAACGCTAACGTCTGATGTAATGTTCTTTGCCGCATGCTTCGCTCGGCAAAACTCGTCGTCAATGCCGTGCTGCTTACTAGCCCTCCTAAAAGCGCGGCGATCCTTAATCCCCTCTCGCCAAACCATTTCATAATGATGTAGCCAGCAAAACTAATTCCAGAAATAAAAACCACTATCAACCAGATGAGAAAAGGATTAAAAACTTCAAAAGGCCCATATCCTTTATTAGGAAGAAAGGGAAGGATAACAAAGGCCACCACGGCAAATTTCAATGTGTCAGCTATTTCCTGTTTCTGGATTTTCTTCGCAAACGAATGTAAAATAGAGCGCGCAAAGAGAATAACGGCAATGGTCACCGCTAAAATAACCGCAAACGTAATTTCCTGATAATAACTTAAAGCTCCAATGAGAAAAGTTAGAATTCCCGCCACTTCCGTCGTTGCTCCGACATCCTGTGGCATTCGCTTATTGATGGTAAAATACGCAATCACCGTGAGCATTCCTATAATCATCATCCCTATGAGTAAGATCCAAATAGATACACTATCCCCAAGATAGGCGCAGAGCGCTCCAAACAAAGAAATTAAAGGGAAGGTTCGAATTCCCGCAAATTCATAGCCTCGCTGGCGATAACGAGCATATTCTCTTTCTAAGCCAATTAATGCTCCTAACGCTAACGCCACCAAAAAATTCTGCATCACACTAACATCTACCATCTCTTCCTGAGAAGGAGATTAAGATTCTTAAGGTTTTTGTTTTTGTAAGCTTCATCCAATAAATGGGTAGCACCAATGCACGAGCGATAGAATCTCTCTCAACTTTCTATTGTGGGGAGGGTTGATTCTACGGAAGGGAACCCACACTTTAATAATTGAAGTAGAAGAGCGAGTTGGTACTACCTGAGCGTTAGCGAATTATTGGATGAAGCCGTTTTTGTAAAAATAGTTGGTAGTGCACATATTTGACTGATGGATTATTGCTTTTTATGCAAGAATTAGTTTAACGTATCAGTCATTTCTACACACTACTAAATAGTTAATAGAGTTGAAAATAAATCCTGAATAAAAGATAACCTTTGAAAAGCATTTAAGGATTTATTTTCTCCAGTCTCCACAATCCCACATCTACGTTCTTGACCGGTTTTTCATGAAAAGAAAAAGTCGCTTTAATAGGAAAATCATAGCGCCAGACATCGGTAATGCAAAACTCGTGATCTCTGGCTATGGTTTCTACAAATGGTTTGGTAACCCATTTATGCATACTATAAACCACAGAAGCGGTTTGGAAAGCTTTTTCTAAGAATTTTTTGTCAAGATGTTTTTCTTTCGTGCCGAAAGGAGGATTTTGGACGACCAAGTCAACGTGTTCATCAAAAAGACTGATATCCTGAAGGATAAATTCTGCTTCGCCAATTTCGTACTCCTTTTTGCATTTTTGGTAGTTTTCCATGCAAAGATAAATTGCTCTCTTATCTTTATCTATAAAATAAAGTTTGTGTGCTCCCATTAATAAAAGGCCCAGGCCGAGAATGCCTGGGCCACAGGCCGCATCAAGAATTGTTTTTCCGACAACTTCGCGTTTCATGGCCAGGCTCCAGATCCATTCGGCCGCAATATGAGCCGGAGTAGAATATTGTTCTAAAGTGAAAGAAGGGTTAGTGAAATCTTTAAGTTTGCTTAATTCCAGTTCTAAATCTTTTTGAGAGCGAATCGTCATCGGAAGAAGGAGGAGTGTGAACGTGTTTTTTCTTAAGTTTTTTGTTTTAAACAGCGAATTTTTAAAATACAGGTAAAAAAGACGACAATAATGAAATTTCCGATCCGAGTTTCTGAAACAGCTTTAGATGAGATAGATGTACTTAGGCGCGAAACAGGCTTTCCTTCTATGGACACTTTATTTACCGCAGCTTTAGCTGTATATATCACCGAGTATATGTGCCTTGATCAAGGAGCAACGATTCTCGTGCAAAGGGACAGGGAAAAAGTTGAACTGTTAGAAACAGCTCTGGGCGTATACCTTTTTCCAAAATTTGCCGTGAAAGGTGGAGAAACTGATGACTTTCCTTTTACGCCTTTTCGGTTATGTCACAAAGGGGAAACAGTTAGAACGATGCAAATTAATCCAAAAAAAGCCATAACACGGAAATATTGGTTACAAAGTATGCGAACCACGGAGTTTGGTTCTCAAGGGCTTTTAGAACGTTCTTTGACAGGCTATCGTTTTGCTTCTGAAACATACCTGGATGGAGGACAGATAATAATATCTAGTCCTAAAATTGATACTCCTCTTCCAGCAAATCTTGTTGCACCTGTTTTTGATGAGAAAGCTCCGGTTGTTGCATCCGTTATTTCCTTGGCTGAATATAAAAGAAGATCCCCTTCGCTTTCGTCGGAGAAAAAATAATTTCTTCCGTTTATGAGGAAAAAAGGAAAAATAACTCTTTAAATATGTTTTCTGACTCCTGTCAAGTAAGTAGTTTTGCAAAATCGAAAGCTATTTAAATTTCAAAAAAATCATCTTAAATCGGGGTTGGTGGTAGAAAAAGCAGATGATATTCACTTTTATCTGCTATACTATTAAAAGTATGAGGTAGTGTTAGCTATGAGCGAAGAATTACATAGAATCAAACAGGCGTTGGAAGAACACCTTAATGCCATAAATGAAAACTCTTCTGAAATTCAAGCCCTGTTGGATTATGTTCAGGAAGTAGAGCTAAAAGTAGAGAAGTTGTCACAGCGTTTGGACCAATTACAGTTAGGTTCTGGAAATGAGAAGTTGGCCATTAGCCCCCTTAATGATGAAGAGAGACGTATTTTTTTAGTTCTGTACACTGAAGAAGCGCCTTTGTCCTTTGCAGAAATCGCACAGAAAGTCGCCCTGCCTGAAGCGATTGTGCCGGAATGTGTTTCTTCCTTAGTGCAGAAAGGTATTCCTCTAGAACGATCTTACTCCTGCAATCAGCTTTTCTTCAAGTTGGCGCCACAGTTTAAGGAATTGCAAGCAAAAGAGAATGTCGTGAATTTGAGTTTACAAAGTTTTATGAAATAATGAAAAAAATAGTTTTAATTTTATTATTTATACTCTTGATTTTTATTATTTGTTTATCTAGTCTCGTTCTTGCTGAAGAAAAACCGGCTGGAGTAATGATACCTAAACTAACTGCTGAAGAAACTAAGGATGCACCTATTATTGTTAATTCTGAGGTCTATCCTTTTTGGGGTGTTCCCTGTACCAACTATACTTATTATGCAATCTATAAAGATGAAAAAGGACGTAAATCAGAATATATGAGAATTAATCTTAATGGCCAATGGCATGATATGAAATTGTTAAAAGGAGATCCAAAAACAGGAGC